>Ga0310691_10006695_pt1 | contig 12236 bp, 13 predicted proteins | sample 176DNAGHGlowgp2_FD_203887 | JGI IMG/M metagenome (GOLD analysis project Ga0310691, IMG submission 203887) | Sheep rumen microbial communities from Palmerston North, Manawatu-Wanganui, New Zealand - 1766 DNA GHGlow gp2 (v2) (version 2) | ecosystem: Host-associated > Mammals > Digestive system >... | reverse complement strand
AGGCGTCGGCCGCGGGCGAGCTGCTGGTGTCCGTCATTTCGGTCTGGGAGATCGCGACGAAGGCCGCGCTCGGCAAGCTCTCCCTGCCCCTGCCGGTCGGGAAGTGGGTCGAGCTGGCGAGCCGCGCACCCGGCCTCCGCATCGTTTCCCTGACCGAGGATGTCGCAATGGACAGCGCCGCGCTTCCCGGCGTCTTCCACAAGGACCCCGCCGACCGGATCGTCGTCGCCCTCGCGCGCCGGGAAAGCGCGGTCGTCGTCACCTCCGACCGCAGGATTCTCGACTATCCCCACGTCATCGCCCGCTGGAACTGACGCCCCTTCCCCATGAAAAAAGTCTACGTCGCCATGAGCGCCGACCGGATGCATCCGGGCCACCTCAACATCATTAGGACCGCCGCCGAGCCAGGCGAGGTCACCGTCGGCGTTTCTTTTGGCATGGCGATCTTCGTCCAAATGGCATAGTGGATTCCGTCCAAACGGCATAGTGACCGCCTAGATTCTCGTCTTTTCGGGATCCCAGCGGTCTGATTCACTCATTTTTTCGGGATGTTATTTACATGATTCGCTCATTTTTTCGGGGTTTGTAATATTCAATTCACTCATCTTTTCGGAATTTCCTTGCTTTTGAATGGGCGGAGTGCTAGATTATGCGCCCATTGGGAGACCTCATGGACTACCTTCGGCGGAAAATGGATGACCGGCTTCTGGGCTGGAAACGCGACAAGCGGCGGTTGCCGCTTGTCGTGAAAGGCGCCCGGCAGGTGGGGAAGACCGAGTCGATCCGGGCGTTCGCCCGAGCCAACTACACCCGGTTCGTCGAGATCAACTTCGCGGAGGCGCCCCGCTTCAAGGAAATCGTCCAGGACGGTTATGCGGCCGGGGACGTTCTCCGCAACCTGACGCGAATCGAGCCCGAGCTCCGCCTCGAACCCGGGCGGACGCTCCTTTTCTTCGACGAGATCCAGGAGTTTCCCGACATCGCTTCCACCTTGAAGTTCTTCGCGCAGGACGGGCGCTTCGACGTCATCTGCAGCGGATCGCTTCTAGGCGTTCACTACAAACGGATATCCCATGTCGGCGTCGGCTACAAGACCGAGCTGACGATGGAGTCGATGGACTTCGAGGAGTTCCTCTGGGCGCGCGGATACCAGGCGGACTTCATCGAGGACATGCTCGGCCGTATCGTCGCGCGCAAGCCCCTCGGCCCCGTCGAGACGACCGCCCTGTCGCGGCTCTTTCTGGACTACTGCGTCCTCGGCGGTATGCCGGCGGTCGTCTCGCGCTATTTCGAGAACGGCACGTTCGAGGGCGTCCTCGGCGTCCAGCGCGACATCGTGGCCGACTACAAGGACGACATGCGCAAGTATGCCGAGGGCGTCGACCAGACCCGGCTCCTCAACGTGTTCAACCGCATCCCCGTCCAGCTCGCCGCCGAAAACAAGAAGTTCCAGATTTCAAAGGTCTCGAAGGACGCCCGCTTCAAGGACTACCGCGGCTGCATCGACTGGATCTGCGACGCCGGCATCGCGCGCCGATGCTACTGTCTCTCGTTTCCGGCGTCCCCGCTCCGCGGCAACTTCGACCCGGACCGCTTCAAGCTCTATCTGGCGGACACCGGACTGCTCGTCTCCCTGCTCGACGACGAAACGCAGCAGGACGTTCGCACCAACCGCAACCTCGGCGGCTACAAGGGGGGCCTCTTCGAGAACATCGTCGGCGAGGCCCTCGCGAAGCAGGGCTACGACCTGTTCTACTACAAGCGCGAAGACTCCACGCTCGAGGAGGACTTCTTCGTCCGCGCCGGCGACGACGTCGTCCCCGTCGAGGTCAAGTCCACGCAGGGGCGGAGCAAATCGCTCCGGACGCTGATCGCCAGCGACCACTACCCGGACATCCGCTGGGGCGTGAAGTTCACGGCCGGCAACGTCGGCTTCGAAAACCGGATCCTCACGATACCCTACTACACCGCCTTCCTCCTGCGAAGGATCCTTGAACGCGGAACCCCTTCCCCATGAAAAAAGTCTACGTCGCCATGAGCGCCGACCTGGTGCATCCGGGCCACCTCAACATCATCAGGACCGCCGCCGAGCTCGGCGAGGTCACCGTGGGCGTCCTCACGGACGAGGCCATCGCGAGCTACAAGCGTCTGCCCTACATGAACTGGGCGCAGCGCAGCGCCGTGGTCGCCCAGCTCAAGGGCGTCGCCCGCGTCGTCCCGCAGACGACCCTCGACTATGTTCCCAACCTACTCGAGCTCAGGCCCGACTTCGTCGTCCACGGCGACGACTGGAAGACCGGCGTCCAGCAGGAGACGCGCCGCCGCGTGATCGAGACGCTCGCCCAGTGGGGCGGCAAGCTCGTCGAGCCAACCTACACGGAGGGCATCTCCTCGACGCAGCTCAACAAGGCGATCCGCGAAATCGGCGTGACGCCCGACGTGCGCCGCTCCCGCCTCCGCCGCCTCCTCGGCGCCAAGTCGATGACGCGCGTCCTCGAGGCCCACTCCGGGCTCTCCGCGCTTATCGCCGAGCACGCCTCGGCCGTCCGCGACAACCAGAAGCGCGAGTTCGACGCAATCTGGCTCAGCTCCCTCACCGATTCCACTTCGAAGGGCAAGCCGGACACGGAGTGCGTCGACGTGACATCCCGCCTCCAGACCGTGAACGAGATCCTCGAGGTCACCACCAAGCCGATCGTCTACGACGGCGACAGCGGCGGCCTCGCCGAGAACTTCGTCTTCACCGTCCGCTCGCTCGAGCGCCTCGGCGTCTCGGCGGTCGTCATCGAGGACAAGGTCGGCCGCAAGCAGAACTCACTCCTTCCCGAGGGGAACGTCCAGCGCCAGGCGCCGGTCGAGGACCACTGCGCGAAGATCTCCGCCGGCAAGCACGCCCAGATCACCGACGACTTCATGATCGTCGCCCGCTGCGAGAGCCTCATCACGGGCACCGGCGTCGAGGACGCCCTCGCACGCTGCTCCGCCTACGTCGCGGCCGGCGCCGACGCGATCCTGATCCACAGCAAGAGCGCTTCGCCCGACGAGGTCTTCGCCTTCGCCTCCCGCTTCCGCGAGGTCCATCCCGCCGTTCCGCTCGTCGCCGTCCCGAGCACCTACCCGCAGGTCTCCGAGGACGATCTCGCGGCCCACGGAATCAAGATGGTCATCTACGCCAACCACATGCTCCGCAGCGCGTATCCCGCGATGGAGAAGACGGCCCGCGCCATCCTCGAGCACGGCCGAGCCCTCGAGGCGGACGCGCTCTGCATGCCGATCCGCGACATCGTCACACTCGTCTAGTCCGCCTTCTGCCATGATCGATCCGGATTTCTTCATCGACGCCTGCTCCTTTCATGGCATCGACTTCTTCGCCGGCGTTCCCGACTCGCTTCTCAAGGGGTTCTGCGCCGCACTCGCCGGACGTTCCGGCGACTTCTCCGACATTCACCACATAATCGCGGCGAACGAGGGCGGCGCCGTCGCCCTCGCCGCCGGGCATTTTCTCGCGACGGGCCGTCCCGGTCTCGTCTACCTCCAGAACTCCGGCGAGGGCAACGCCGTCAATCCGCTCCTCTCCCTCGCCGACCCCGCCGTCTACGGCATCCCGATGGTCCTCCTCGTCGGCTGGCGCGGCGAGCCCGGCGTCCCCGACGAGCCCCAGCACGCCGCCCAGGGGCAGTGCACCATCCCCCTCCTCGATGCGCTCCGCGTCCCGAACGAAATTCTCCCTCCCGACGAGGAGGCCGCCGAGGAATCGCTCGTCCGCCTCGTCGACCGCGCCCGCGCCGAATCGCGCCCCGTCGCCCTCGTCGTCCGCAAGGGGACGTTCCGCCAGCCGCACCTTCGCCCGCCCGTCGTTCCCGACCTTTCCTCCCTCGCCCGCGAGGACGCCCTCCGCGCCCTCCTGCGACTCCTCCCTCCGGACGCCCGCGTCGTCGGCTCCACGGGGATGATCTCGCGCGAGATCTTCGAGCTGCGCGAACACGCCGGCGAGCCTCACGACCGCGACTTCCTCACCGTCGGCTCGATGGGGCACGCCTCGCAGATCGCCCTCGGCGTCCACCTCGCCCGCCCGGACCTTCCCGTCGTCGCCGTCGAGGGCGACGGCGCCGCGCTGATGCACCTCGGCGCCCTCGCCATCGTCGGACGCCGCGCAGACGGCCATTACCTCCACGTTGTCCTCAACAACGCCGCCCACGACTCCGTCGGCGGCCAGCCCACCGTCGCCGACTCCGTCGACCTGCCCGCCGTCGCCCGCGCCTGCGGCTATGACGTTCTTCCGTCCGCCTCGACCCTCGAGGGCATCGCCGCCGCCCTTGCCGACAGTCCCTTCGAAGGGCCTCGTCCGTCCTTCCTCGAAATCCGCGTCCGCAAGGGCGCCCGCAAGGACCTCGGCCGCCCGACCGTCGCTCCGGCCGCTTCGAAAACCGCCTTCATGGCCGCCCTTCGCGCCGAACGATGATTCCCGCCCCCATCCTCGGACTCGTCGACGCCCGGCGCGAACTCGCGGACTTCCTCCGCGGGGCGGACGCGCTGCTCGTGACCGGTGCCCGCTCGTTCTCCGCCTGCGGCGCACGCGACGCGCTCGCGGAGCCGCTTCGCGCGGCCGCCCGACTTCGCACCGCGACCCACGCGGGCGACCTGCTTTCGCTCGAAGAGCTCGACGCGACCTTCGCCCGGCTGAGCGACGCCGCGCCCGAACGGATCGTCGCCGTCGGCGGCGGCGCGATCCTCGACACCGCCAAGATCCTCGCGCTCGCCTTCGCGACCGGACGCACCCCCGGCCAGCTCGCCGCCGGCGTGCCCGCGGACATCGCCCCGCCGCCCGTCTTCGCCTTCCCCACCACAGCCGGAAGCGGCGCCGAGGCGACGCACTTCGCCGTCGCCTACAAGGACCGCGTGAAGAAATCCATCGGCCATCTCCGCGTCCGTCCGGCGCGCGTTGCCCTCGTTCCCGAATTCACCTATTCGCTCTCGCCCTACCAGACCGCCTGCACGGGCTTCGACGCCGTCTCGCAGGCCATCGAATCCCTCTGGGCCAAGGGCGCGACCGACGAATCGCGCGCCTTCGCCCGCCGCGCGATCGAATACCTTGGCCGCCTCGACAAGGCCGTCGCCGACCCGGACACCGCCACGCGGGAAGCGATGCAGCGCGGCGCCTACTGGTCCGGCCGCGCCATCGACATCTCGAAGACGACGGCCGCCCACGCGCTCTCCTACCTGCTCACCGCGCGCCACGGCGTCCCGCACGGCCACGCCGTCGCGATGGTCTTCCCCTACGTCGCCGCGTGCAACCTCGCCCACCTGCGCGACCCGGAACTCTCGCGCCTCTGCGAGCGCTTCGACCCGCGCCGGATTCCCGGACTCGTCCCGCTTCCCGACTTCTGCCACGCCCGCGGCCTTGACTTCGCCGCCCTCGCCGCAGACCTCCTTGCCTCCATCGACCCCGCCCGCCTCGCGAACAACCCGATGCCGCTCTCGCCGGACCTGTTCGGCTAACGCAACACAAACTCCATCGATTAAGACAAAAGATGAAAACTCCTCTACGCATTCGGGAACGCATCCAGATTTTACGAGACCATTGGTACAGTCACATTCCATTCAATGAACAGTTGGAGAAGATTGACGACAAATTACGTCTCCTTCTTGATCAACTTGTGGACATACGTTCTGTCAAACCTGCGACCGGAAGGTTGCGGCTTCGACAGGAGTTGGGCGTGCAGATTCTACGGCTGTTGTCTTCCTATGCAGGGCGCATTGGCGTTGAATTCCGTCTCGACTTCGGGACCCTCCTCGGAGCAGTTCGGCATGGTGGTTTCGTGCCTTGGGATGATGATATTGACATTTCTCTGATGAGGCAAGACTACGAGATGTTCTGTGAACATCTCGTACAGGGACTGCCTGGCGGTCTTCTCTTCGAACGCGGAAGCAGCCTCCGTCATGGACACTTCGGGATCGCTCGCGTTTTTGACCCTGTGACCGATGTTCATGTTGACCTATATCCTTACGAAAGATTCGACGGTGCGGCACGAACAGACAGTGTTCAAACGAAATGGGAAAACGATTATCAAGAGGAATTTCGCGAGGTTGCCTCCGCTGCTGGAACAAGAGGATTGTCTCCCGCTCTTCTTGATCGAATCGCAAACTGGCAGAAAGAGCATGCGACCGGAACTGGCGATTGCGTTGGAATAGTCATGTCAATGGAATACTTTGTCTCTCTGCCAATCTATAGGTGCGTATTCCGCGAACAGGACATTTTCCCGCTGAAATCAATCGAATTCGAGGGATGCCCTTTTCTGGCTCCAGCAGAACCAGAAAGGGTGTTGGCCAAGATTTATGGAGACATCATGAGATTTCCGCCCGATGCAGGACATTCAGCTCATGCAGTCTCCAGTGCGAATGAAGCAGGAACAGCCGCAATTCGCGCCCGCATTGATGACATTTCTGCGCTCGTGCGACAGAATGCGTAGTAACTGCTCGATCTGAGTCTGTACGGCAGGATGTGCCCACAAATTATTGTTCGCCATTGTCAGCGCCGATCCATTCCTCCACCGCCTTCCGGAAGTTTTCCGTCGAATACTTCTCGTTGACGAATGCGCGGGCCGCCGCTCCGAGTCCGAGGCGAAGGTCGCGGTCGCGGTAGAGCCGACGCAGGGCGTCGGTCGCGGCGTCGAGGTCCGGCTCCGCCCAGAGGCGAGCGCCTCGGAGCCAGATGCCTTCCTTTCCCTCCTCCTTGACGGGAACGAGCCGGAACGGCACGGGAACGGATGTCTCGGGTCGGCAGAACTCGGTGGTGGAGCTGTAGTCGGTGGCGACGACGGCCTTCGAGAGGCACATCGCCTCGGCGGCGCCGAGGCCGAAGCCCTCGGCTCGATGGAGGGAAAGGTAGACGTCGCCGACGTTCGCGAGCGCCTGGAGCTCGCTTCGCGACATCCAGTCATTGAACAGAACGATCTTGTCGCGGACGCCCTCCTTCTCGGCGATTGCGAGAAGCTCCGCCTCGCGGGCTTCGTGTCCCGCGCGCCCGAACGTCTTGAATACCAGTTTCGCCTCCGGAACGGACCGGAAGGCGCGGGCGAAGGCGCGCACGGCGCCATGGGGGTTCTTGCGGTTCCAGCCGGAGGCCCACCCGAAGTTGTAGAATACGACGAAGGCGTCCTCGGCGAAGCCGAACCTTCGCCGGCATTCGGCTGCGTCCGGGACGCCGGACACGTCGATCCGAAGGGGATACGGGATCTGGATCACCCGGCAGTCGCCGAATTCCTTCCGGAAATACCGGGCGTTGAAGTCGGAGAGGGCGATGATGTCGTCCTTGCATCGGCCGAAGGAGGTATACGCCTCGGGAAAGCCCTCGTTGAACTCCCAGAACGCCATTCGTCCCCTGCGGCGGACCAAGCCGTCCGGGACGGGGCACGAGATCATCCCCGCCGCGTGCGTGAAGCGGCGGATGTCGAATTCGGCGGGCGGGGTCGCACGAAAGCCCGAGTTCCCCGCGGCGGCGGTCGCCGTGTCGAACGTCTGGCAGGGAACGCCCGCGTCGCCGAGCTTCGCGGCGAAATCGCGGAGGACCTTCTGGAGGCTGCTTCCCGTCGCGGAAAGCGGTCCGATGACCGTCACGCCGGGCTCGGGCGTCCGTCCCGGACCATGCGCCGCATTGCGCAGAAGGGCTTTCTTGATAGGATCCCGGCGAAACTTCCGCAGAATCCAGCCGACGGCGCCCCGCCATCCCCAAAGGGCGAGCTTGGCACGGATTTCCCGGACGACGGACAAAGGGTTCTTCATGTCTTCACGGATTCCGAAAGGAAGGCCTCCGCGGACGCCTTGAATGCGGCGGGCGAGAATCGCCTGGCGATTTCCCGCCTTGCCGCTTCCCCAAGTTCGCGTCGGGTCGCGGGATCGTCGTAAAGGCGTCGAAGGGCTTCGGCGGCCCAGTTGAGATCGGGCTCGAAGCAGGTGCGAACGCCATGATAGGACACATGGTCGATTTCGTCCGGCGCGACGGCGCGGACGGAGCACGGAACGCGGAGCGCCGCGCCCTCCACGCAGAATTCGGTCGTCGAACTGCAGTCGGAGACGACGACCGGTTTTTCGAGCGACATCGCCTCCGCGACGCCCAGGCCGAATCCTTCGCCGCGGTGCAGCGAGAGATAGGCGTCGCAGGCGTTCGTAAGGGCGTAGACGTCCCGTTGCGGCAGGAAGCCGTCCAACAGGAAAAACCGGTCCCCGATGTCCAGCGAACGGGCGAGCTCCGTCAGCTCGTTTCGCTTTTCGGGGAATGCGTCGGCCCGGGTCGTCTTGAAGACGAGGAAGGCGTCTTTCGTGTCGCGGAATGCTTCCGAGAAGGCCCGGAGGGCGCCCTGCGGGTTCTTGCGGAAGACCGAGGAGGAAAAGTCGAAATTGAAGAACACGGCGAACCCGCGGGCGGGAAGCCCGTGGCGGGCTCGGACCTCCGAAGGGGCGGGAAGGGTTCCGGCGTCGACCGCGCGGAAGGGATAGAGGAGTTTCCGGACGGTCGTCCCCCGGGGCAGTTCGTTCCGGAACACGCGGACGTCGAAATCGGACATCGCCGTGATCTCGCGTTCGTTCCTCAGTCCGGGCCACCCTTCCAGGAGCCCCGTCTCGAACTCCCAGAACGCCAGCTGGCTTTTCCGGATGCCGGGCAGTTCCGGAAACGTTCCCGTTCCGTCGACGACATGATCGAATCGGCGAATGCGAAAGGACGCGCGAGGCGTCAGGAGATCGTCGACATCCTGCGGTGCGACCAAGCCGTCTCGCGGCACGTCGAATGTCTGGAAGGGGATGCCGCATGTTCGCAGAGAACAAGCCAGGTCCCTCATCACTTTTCCTAGAGACCACGAGGAGGAAAAATGGCCGACGAGCGTGAATCCCCTTTCGGGGATCCTGTTTCCGTCCCGTGCCGCGGCACGGAGGAAAAAGGACCGCTGTCGCCTTTCCCGAAGACGCCCCGCCACGAAGCGGAAGGCACCGGAAAGGCCGTGTCGCCTGAGCTTGGTCCAAACGTCGGTCATATCATGTCGGTTACGTGGCCGCTTCGCGGCCGAAGTGGCTGCTGCGCCGCCGAAGTGGGAGAAGAAGGTTGAAGGGGTTGAAGGGGTTGAAGGGTTGAGGAACCCGGATTCTAGCACGGGGTCGGGAGAGGGCGCAAGGGAGTTCGAGACCGTGGGCCTCCGCGGCCCCCGGACCCCTCTCTGGCCGAGCAGTGCTCGGCCATCAGCACTCCATGCCCCGGTTCGTGCGCCGGGTCTGCCCGGCCACGAGAGGTCTCCGCGTGCGTGTCGGGTGGAGTGGCTACAACCGTACCAGTCCCTCGCGCGTGAAATACAGCGCGCAGCCGGGGCCGGACTTGGCCATTTCCACGATCTCGGCGTTCACGTCGAGGCAGGCGGCGCGGCCGAAGGCGATTTCCTCGTTACCGCGGCCGAGCTCCAGGCAGCGGCCCTCGGCGAAGGCCTGCACGTAGGCGCTTGCGGGGCGGAGGCCGCCTCTGCTAGTATCCCCGCCCCGTGACCGCCATCATCGTCCTCCACTACGAGCGCATCCCGCTCACGGCCGAATGCTGCAAGACCCTGGTTGTGCAGCAGGAACCCGCGCGCGTGCTGGTCGTGGACAATGGCTCGCCCTCGCACGGAGAGGCGGAGCTGCGGGCCGCGCTGCCGCCCGGGGTGGAGGTGCTGCGCCTCCCGAAGAACCGCGGCTTCGGCGGCGGAATGAACGCGGGGATGCGCAAGGTCCTCGAAGACCCCGCCACGGACTCGGTGCTCTTCCTCAACAACGACACGCGCTGCCCGCCGGAGCTGGTGGGCGCGATGCGCGCGGTCCTCGCCGCCGATCCCGCGGTGGGTCTCGTGGGCTGCGACATGGAGGGCGCCGGCGGCGGCGAGGACGCCCCCGCCGGCTACCGCCTCGGGAGGGTCTTCGGCTACCCGCGCCCGTGCCGCCCCGGCGAGGCGCCCGACTATGTGCAGGCTTCGTGCATCCTCCTCCCGCGCGACGTGGTGGAGGCGATCGGCGGGTTCGACGAGGACTACCGCTTCTTCTTCGAGGACGCCGACCTCTCGCTCCGCGTGCGGAAACTCGGAAGGAAGCTCGCGGTCGCGCCCGGGGTGAAGATCTTCCACTACGGCTCGGCGACGATCGGCGCGAACGACGGCCGGAAGGCCGCGTGGTTTCGCACGGGATACCGCATCTTCCTGCGCAAGTGGTATTCCTTCCCGCGCCTGCGCGGGCTGGTGCCCTTCCTCGGGGCCGTGGCGTGGCACCTTGCGCGCGGGCGCTTCGGCCTGGCCGTCGGCTCCGTGCGCGGCTACTTCGCGCCGCTGCCCAAACACCACTGAGTGGTTCAGGCCTTAGAAGGGAAGAATCGATCCAGAATTCGGCAAAATGCGGCGGCGGAGTGGAACCCGAACGGCATGGAGTCGGGTAGCGCCGTCAATTCGACGGAAAAGCGGGACGCCTCCTCGACGGAGGCGAAGCGAAAACGCCGGTCGTAGCTTTTTACCCAGCGAGGAAGAAAACGCGCATAGTAATAATCTTCCTGGGTCAAGTAGCAGTCCGGAATGAGCTTCCAACCCGCATTCCACAACCTTGACGCCTCTTGGCAGATTGCGTGCGAACGGATGCTAAAACCTCCGTTTACGGCGAGATTCGAGGTTTTCAGAAGTCGACGCGTAATCCAATCGTCCTTGCCGTTCAATGGTGCTCCGATGTAGTCCCATTTTCCGAGGAATTCCTCCAGTCCCGGGCGCAACGGGAATCCATCGTCCTGGACGATCAGGACCCACGGCGTGGAAAAGCGGGCGTGCAGCCTTGAGTTGCAGTCAACGCTCATGGACGCGATGTCGCCGGGCGGCCGCGGCTTCAGGGCCGGCTCAACCTGGACCTCGACCCAATCCGGAAACCGCTTTGAGAACTCCGCCACGGGTGGGGTAAGGGCATGGGAGACGATGACGGTCTTCATCGTTCCGCAGTGGCGCCAGGTTTCGAGAATGGCGCACTTCGTGTAGGGAAAGAGCTTGGCTGCGGTTTCTTCCGGGCGGAAGAAATAGGTGACGATCGTGACGTCGGAAGGCCCCTTCCCGAACGAAACAGGAGAATCCTCATAGGCCGAGAGCCGGTCCATCTGCCAGCGATGGAAGCGCTCGGTGTCGGTCGCATTGTCGATTGTACTCATGGCGAAAAGTCTAGCAGAGAGCCGCGTTTGCCTGCAACTCTAGGGTTCGGCAACCCACCCGCGCGATTGAATGAGGGCGAACGCTTCTGCGCCGTGGAAACCAAAAGGCTTCTCGTCCGGCGGATTTCCGTAAAGGGCATCCCAGGAAAAGCGGAGCGCCTCGCCGAACGGCGCGAAGGAGACGGATTTCCGATAACTGGCGGAAGCCAGCGGCAGCGTGAGACAGTAGTAGACGTCTTCCGCGAGAAGACGATGGTCGCTTCGCCAGCCGGAAAAGCGGGGCCAGCGAACGTTGGCCTCCTCGCAGATTCGACGGGAACGAAGGCAGAAGCCCCCGTTTCCCACGGCCCGATGCGGCCAAAGACCTGTTAGCCGCGTCATCCAGTTGCGCCTCAGGAAAGGGGCTCCTATGTAATCCCATTGATCGAGAAACTCGTCCAGACCGGGGCGCAAAGGAAAACCGTCATCCTGGACGATCAGAACCCAGGGCGTGGAGAAGCGGGTATGGAGTCTCGCGTTGCAATCGACGCTCATGGACGCGATGTCGCCAGGGGGAAGCGGTTTGAGCGACGGCTCGACCTGAACTTCCACGAGACTTGGAAATTGGCTCGCGAAAGCGGCGAGCGGAGGTGTGACGGCCTGGGTGACGAGGACGGTTTTCATCGTGCCGCAATGCCGCCATGTTTCCCGGATGGCGCACTCGACGCCGAAAAAGTGTCGTTCCGCCGTTTCCGGGGGACGGAAGAAATAGGCAAGCGCCGTGACGGTGTCGGGGCCCGGCGGCGGAAGCGGTTCCGCCCGGTCGCGCGCAATTCGTGCGCGCTGCCAGTCCCGAAGCGCGGCAATCGCGGTCTTTCGATTGGTTTCGTTCATTGCTTGGAATCCTAGCCCGGTTCGGAAGGGCGCTCGGCGAAATCTTCCTCCCGCACGACCTGGTCGCGGGACTTGATCGGGAGGCGCGGGACGCGGCCCATGAAGGACGCCCAGCCGGAGAAGGTGCTCGGCGGCCCGATAATGGCGTCGCAGAGCGACATCGCGTGCATCG
>Ga0310691_10006694_pt1 | contig 12236 bp, 10 predicted proteins | sample 176DNAGHGlowgp2_FD_203887 | JGI IMG/M metagenome (GOLD analysis project Ga0310691, IMG submission 203887) | Sheep rumen microbial communities from Palmerston North, Manawatu-Wanganui, New Zealand - 1766 DNA GHGlow gp2 (v2) (version 2) | ecosystem: Host-associated > Mammals > Digestive system >... | reverse complement strand
AATTCCATTCCTCGTAAAACTTATTTTCACCAATATAATCATTAGCATATTCAAGTACCTTATTTACGGTTATAACTCCCTCGGTCACAAGGTCAACACCTTCAATGTGAGCAATAGGAGGTACGTCTTTGCGTAAGAAATCAAGGCTTGTGGTAACGGTCTTGCCAAGCCATTTAGCAGCTATCGAAGCAGTAGTGCCGCCACAGATTATGTGTTTGCCTTCCTTTGAGAAAAACAGACTCATCATTCTTGAGCAGTCGTCCTTGTTGGCAGGCGGTCCGAATAGAATATTCATAGATTCTCTTTTTCGGATCTTCACCACGCATGAAGTTGCATCATCACCTGGTTTACCGCCGTATAGCTTATCACACTCGTCTGTCAGCATTGTAGCAAGATTCTTTGCCGTATATTCTCCCGGGATCATTGCTTCCATAAACTCAGCAATATCCTCACGCTTCCAGCCAAAATTATATGCCGTACCCATTCCGGCATGAGGGCAGCCGTCACTCATGGCAATAAACACATCATTCTCACGAAGCCGTATGACTGTTTTGAATATTCGCTTTCCGTCTATATTTATTTCGGTTTTGGGGTAATCCGTCACAGCATAATCTCTTATAAAAATGATGTGCGGATTATCATACTGAATAAGCTCTGCGGTCTCATTGTTTTTAAGGTGAATGATTGTAAATGTCGAATATGCCACACCTCTGACAGAACAGATCGGCAGAGTTGCAGCTATTGTGGAAACGCATTCCTCCAAAGGAAGCCCTGCTGCCACCATAGTGGATATGATCTTTGATGTAAGTGTCGAAAGAATACTCGCCTTTACACCGCTACCCAAGCCGTCAGCAAGAACAATCACTGAGGAGTTATCGTCCTGCTCGATAATATCTACATGATCTCCGCAAAGCTGCTCTCCAAAATGATTTATGCTCTTGTATCCGATATCTGCACACAGATCATTCATCACTAATTGACTCCTTCAGCTTTGCAAGTGCGATCTTTGTTTCCGCAGCAGTTTCACCCAGAAGAGAAGCAATCTCCTGAACTATACGCATTTGCTTATCAACGACCTTATCAGCTACTTCTATTGTCTGATGGCGGATATCTTCCTTTCGCTCACGGATTCTTTCCTCATCGGTCACGTCACGCATTATACAGATCAGCAGTCTACTCTCATTATCAGGTATGACAGTCTGCTCAACATATCGCTTATATTCTGCAAGATAAACCTTATGATTGTAAACCCCCACGCCTGACTGCTGCACATTTATAAATATCCCTGGATCGAGGATCCTTACCACTTGATCACCAAGAATATCTGATTCATAACGCAGATTCATTATTCTCATAGCTGGCGTGTTTATCTGCTGTACCTCCAGATTCTCGTTAAGAACTATCAAGGCATTGGTAGTGTTCTTAACAATAGTATCTGAAAAACTCTCAGCCTTATCCTTCAGAAATGGCAGACACATAGATATCTCTGCTTTTCCATGATATATCGCAATTGCTTTTTCACGACAGGTGTCGTATCCACAAGTTCCGCAGTTAAGTTCCTGTTCAGGTTTGAACTTACCCATCTGGTGGAGTATATCTGTTATCTCAAACTCAGTCGGCTGTGCAGCTTTGCGTTCGATAAGTTCAAAGCTCTTTCTGATATCTATATAGCTGTGATCTTCAGTCAGAAAATCCTTGGATCCGGCATAGTTCGATACTGACATATAGTCTTTTACAGGGCTTTTATGATACTTCTCCATGATTGGTCCGCCAATGCAGCTTCCGACACAGGCAGACATCTCAATAAAACAGTTATGCGCTGTCCCGTTCTCTATGTCACGCAGTGCTGAAATACAGTTATCAACACCATCTACCGTCAGATATGAGTAGCCCGGTGCATTAAGTTCCATTGTTTTTAATATACCTCCAGCAGTAGGGAAGAATCTTGCACGGCTGTTTTCATTACTGATAGTTTCCTGCCGCAGCTCTATCCCTTCTGCTTTCAGCCACTTAGTCAGCTCCTCAAAGGTAAGTACAGCATCGGCATAGCCCTCATAATGTTCAGCTTCATCTTTTTTGGATACACAAGGCCCAATAAAAACTACTTTTGCACCCTGTATTCGCTTTCTGATATCCATACAATGTGCTTGCATTGGGGATACTACATCAGCAAGATACGGCAGAACTTTTGGAAAGTACTTCTGTATGAGCAGATTTACCGAATGACAGCATGAAGATATCACTACATCACGTTTTTCTTCCTGTAACAGTCTCTCATACTCTTTTTTTACTATGGTCGCTCCTATTGCGGTCTCCTCAGCCGAATGAAAGCCCAGTTTTTTCAAAGCATCATTCATCGATTCGATACCTACGCCATCATAATTTGCAATAAACGATGGTGCAATACTCGCCACGACCGGGTCTCCGCTTTGGATAAGAACTTTTGCTTTTTCGGTCTCGTCCTTTACTTCCTTTGCATTCTGCGGACAGACCACAAAACACTGTCCGCACAGAATACATTCGTTGCCGATGATGTGCGCCTGATTTGCCGAAAAACGTATAGACTTTACAGGGCAGTGCCTTATGCATTTATAGCAGTTCTTGCAGTTAGATTTTTTCAAAGTAAGGAATTCAGACATTTATCCACCTGCTTTCAATCTGGGAATGATAATATCTTCAAAAAAATTTCCGAAACTCTCGACTGTAACTCCTGTGAATATATCGTCATCGACCATTATTGAAACGCCTTCACGATTGCATTTGCCAAAACAGAAACCGCCGTTCAGTATAATATCATTCTCTAATCCCAGCTTTTCTAACTCCTTTTGGAACAATTCTACAATCTGCATTGAGTTCTTTAAATGGCATGAAGAGCCAAGACATATCTGAACGAAAATCATTTTCTTACCCTTTTGAGTATCTCTCTGTCAAAGAAATCTCTGGAATTCTCTGGTGACACAGAGAAGAATTCGTCATCGATCGTTACGCACACACCCTGCTGACATTTTCCCATACAAAATGTACCGCCCAGCTTTACCTCATCACCAATATTGTATTCGGCAATAAAAGACTGAAAATCATTGACGATCTTTCTTGATCCCTTGATATGACACGAAGAGCCTATGCATATAGTAACATTCATCTTTTCTCACTCCTATTATTCGTAATCAACAACATTCACCCAACTAAGCAGAAATTCACGTTCCTTTTCATTTCCCTTGACAGACTGTGACGCTGCAACGATGGGCATCCACGACTGAACATAGCGCTTGTCGGTACCACTCTTGTCGCAGAAAATATCAAGATAGATGTCTGCACCGCCTATATCGCCGTCAAGCCAGAAGCAAAGGAAGGTTCTTGCTGCATCGGCAGACGCATTTCCCTGCGTAGCGTGTGCCCAATCGATAATGAACGGGGTGCCGTCATCGGATATAATCACATTTGAGGTGTTAAAATCTCCGTGGCACAGCTTGCTGTGCTTGGGCATACCCTCAAGGCGTGTATGAAGATCGTAACGGGTCGTAGCTGGAAGATCCGCCTGAAGTATCTTGTAGTTCATTTTATCCTTCAGCTTGCTGAGCATCGGACAGTTCTTTGAATGAACAAACAGCTGCTGTTCCACAAAAAAACTGATCCATTTCTCTGCATTTTCCGGTTCTTCAGCCATTATCTGGGCAAGTGTTTTTCCCTGTATATAATCTGACACGATAGCCCATTTTCCGTCGATCGTGGTGACGTCGTGTACCTTGGGAACATAAAGCCCTGTTTCTTCTACTCTTGAATTATTCAGTGCTTCGTTGAGCACCATTGATTTTGAATGAACGTCATTAAAGACCTTTATACACTTATCACCGTCACGGTATATAGTTTTTGTATTTCTGACCGCTATAACTCTGTCCAGATTCATTTTAAACCCCCCTTGATTCTTCTTGCACGGTTAAATTCCTGCTTTATAACATCTTTTGTACCGCCTAAAGTTTCCAGCTGCTCTGCGGTTGGTTTTTCGATCTCTGTGAAGGTCTTGCCATAGTAAACGTTCATATATATCTGCTTGAGTTCATTGATAAGAGGATAGCGAGGATTTGCTCCTGTACACTGATCGTCAAAGGCATCTCTTGACATACTGTCGAGCGTTGCAAGGAAATCCTCCTCCGAAACGCCGTAATCAGCGAGTGTCTTTTTGCAGCCCACAGTTTCCTTCAGCTGCTCTATCTTATCTATCAGCAAGTCAACACATTCACGGTCGCTGCTGCCGTTGATTCCTAAATACCGTGCTGCTCTTGCATATTTTTCAAGAGTATGCGGATATTCATACTGAGGGAATGTTCCCATTTTAACAGGAATGGGATCACTGTTAAATCTTATGACTTCACTTATAACAAGAGCACAGCAGATACCGTGGGGAAGATGATGATATGCACCCAGCTTGTGTGCAAGCGAATGACCGATACCAAGAAAAGCATTGGCAAATGCCATGCCTGCCATTGTTGCGGCATGAGCCATGTTTTCTCTTGCCCTTACAGCTGTTTGACCATTAGAGACACATTCAGGAAGATTATCAAATGTCATCTTGAGGGATTGCAGTGCGATACCGTCAGTAAAATCGGTAGCCATTACCGAAACGAGAGCTTCAAGGTTATGCACCATACAGTCAAGACCAGAGGCTGCAGTAAGTCCCTTTGGTGCGCTCATCATCATGTCGGTGTCAACAATTGCCATGTTTGGCAGCAGTTCGTAATCCGCAAGTGGATATTTATGCCCTGTCTTTTCATCAGTAATTACAGCGAATGGCGTTACCTCGGAGCCAGTTCCAGATGATGTCGGAATGCAGATGAAATATGCTTTTTTGCCCATTTTAGGGAATGTGTATATACGCTTTCTTATATCACAAAATCGCATTGCCATATCAAGGAAATCTGCGTCGGGGTGCTCATACATTACCCACATTATCTTTGCAGCGTCCATTGCAGAACCACCGCCTACTGCGATGATCGTGTCAGGCTCAAATGCTGTCATCTGCTTCGCACCATCTACTGCACATTTAAGCGATGGATCAGGCTCAACATCGAAGAATGTCTGATGGGTTATCCCAAGCTCGTCGAGCTTGTCTGTTACTGCCTTTGTAAAGCCGTTTTTGTAAAGGAAACTGTCTGTTACAATAAATGCCTTTTTCTTGTTCATGACATTTCCAAGCTCGTCAAGAGCTACCGGCAGACAGCCCTTCTTGAAATATACCTTCTCAGGCGCTCTGAACCACAACATATTTTCTCTCCTTTCCGCCACGGTTTTGATATTCAGCAAATGCTTTACACCAACGTTTTCCGAAACAGAATTTCCGCCCCATGAGCCGCAGCCTAAAGTCAGCGAGGGAGCCAGCTTAAAGTTATACAGATCTCCTATACCGCCCTGAGATGAGGGAGTATTTACAAGTATGCGGCAGGTCTTCATTCTCTCGCTGAATTCGCTCAACTTTTTCTCACTGTCAAGTACGTCGAGATATATTGATGAGGTGTGCCCATATCCGCCGTCAGCGATCAACTGTTCTGCCTTTGAAAATGCGTCATTCAGATCCTTGGCGTGATACATTGCAAGCACAGGAGACAGCTTTTCATGAGCAAATTCCTCGCTAAGCTGGGTGCTTTCAACTTCTCCAATAAGTATCTTAGTTCCCTCCGGAACTGTCACACCCGACAGCTCTGCTATTATGTGTGCCGACTGACCGACTATTTTCGCATTGAGCGAGCCGTTGATGATAATAGTCTTTCTGACTTTGTCAAGCTCGTCACCTTTAAGAAAATAGCAGCCTCTTCTTGCAAATTCCTGTCTTACTGCGTCATAAACACTATCATGAACTATGACCGACTGCTCTGATGCACATATCATTCCATTATCGAATGTTTTTGAGTGAATGATCGAGTTTACAGCAAGGAAAATATCTGCACTCTCATCAATGATTGCAGGGGTATTTCCTGCACCTACGCCAAGTGCCGGTTTTCCGCTGGAGTAGGCAGCATGGACCATTCCGGGACCGCCGGTCGCCAGAATAATATCTGCTTCCTTCATGAGCAGATTTGTCATTTCAAGGCTCGGAACATCTATCCACGAAATAATATTTTCGGGTGCACCTGCTGCCACAGCAGCCTCTAAAACAACCTTTGCAGCGGCTATAGTGCATTCCTTTGCTCTCGGGTGCGGAGATATAATAATGCCGTTTCTTGTTTTGAGTGCGATAAGTGTTTTGAATATTGCTGTAGAGGTAGGATTAGTGGTAGGTATAACTGCACCTATAATGCCAACAGGTTCTGCAATCTTTTTTATGCCAAAGGCCCTGTCTTCCTCAATGATACCACAAGTTTTTGTATTGCGGTATTTATTATAGATATACTCGCTTGCATAATGATTTTTTATTACCTTATCCTCGACAATGCCCATGCCGGTTTCCTTGACGGCCATCTCGGCAAGGTCGATCCTCAGCTTGTTTGCAGCGATCGAAGCGGCACGGAAAATATTATCCACCTGCTCCTGTGTAAAAGTTGCAAAGACCTTTTGTGCCTCTCTGACTCTTTCAAGCGCAGCTTCAAGTGCTTCAACTCCGTCTACTGCCACGTATTCTTTAAACTCCATAATTATACCTCCGTACTAAAATTTGGTCGTCTCAATTGCAATGCCAGGTGAGCAAGCGAAAGAGCAAGGTTTTCATAGCTTACAGTTATCCCCTCGGGAACTCTCAGGTCACAGGCAGCAAAATTCCATATAACGTTGATTCCACAGTGAATACAATGATCACACACTTTCTGTGCATGGTCGGAAGGAACAGTAATAATGCCTATTCTTATGTCACTCTGTCTGCAAAATCGCTCAAGTTCTTCCATTGGGTAAATACTTCCACCGCAAATACTTTTGTTGCTGTCAAAAGCTGCAATAATGCGTATGCCGTACTCCTCGAATCCCTTATAACCCAACAGTGCTGTCCCGAGTTTGCCTGCACCGATCACAACAGCAGAAAGCGGCTCTCCTTTTCCAAGAACCTTTTCAATATCCTCTCTTAATACCTTGATATCAAAGCCTACCTTTGGCCTTCCTGACTTGCTTATCGAATTTAAGTCTTTTCTGACCTGTATTTCTCCGAACTTTAGAGCTTGTGAGAGTTCAGCAGACGATACTGTCGTTCTGGTCTTCTCAGCTTCTATGTATTTCAGATATGCGGGCAATCTTCCAAGTGTTGCCTTTGATAGCTTCGCACCCTTCAATCTATCACCTCCAATAACGGCATTCTTCAAGCTCCGATTAAATTATATCATAATAAATACCTATTGGGAATTACCAAAAAGGTATATCGGTATTATCGCTATCGATATATGGTGTAACGATATGATAAAAAATACCCCCGATGCCAGTTCAAAGCATCGGGGGCAGATCATTTATTCTTATCTATATATGTTCTTTTAACATTACAAAGCTCAGTTATAAACATTCGATCAAGCTCTGTCAGTCTGTATCCCTTTCGGTATATAAGTATGTCACGATACATACGCTTGTTATCGACACAATTTCTCTGAATTAGTCTGTATTTGTCAAGTATGTTATCAGGTATGGGAGATACCCACATAAATGTATCGGGATTGGCGGAAAGTATACCAAACTGACTTGCACGCTCAAAAATAAATATCCTACGCTTATTATTGTCAGGCAGTTCCTCCTTTTTTACTAATGATATGGGCAGCGACGGAACATAAGGGTCAGCATGAGCTATCTCGATAAGGGGATCAAGATCTTCATAGTGAATTTTATTCAGGCTTTTCAATCGACTCATTTTGCTTGCAACAAGCATATAACTGAATTCTGAGACCAGTTCGTATTCAATACCTTTTTCTTCAAGAGAGCGTCTGAAATACTTGTCAAAGCCAGTAGCATACCTGATTATTCCCAATGAATACTCATTGTTTATGATATGTGTTATTGTCTGGTGGGAATTGGTCTCATTATAGAATATCTCCGCAGGATCTTCTTCAATGTAGTTGGTGAACTGAGCAAACGCTTCTGAAATATAGCTTGCTCTCGGAGCACAAAGTGAGAATTTTTGTCTCTGCATCTTACCATGATGATACATCTGCTCAACATCGTCTATTTGTTTAAGAATGTTCTTGGCATATGAAATAAACTCCTCACCCTCGGGAGTAAGCAACATTCCTTTGGACGACCTGACAAAAATGGTGATACCCAGATCAGATTCCAATTCTTTTATACATCGGCTCAAATTTGGCTGTGCAATAAGTAGAATCTCGGCAGCTTTATTGATCGAACCGATATTTGCTATTTCCACAGCATATTTCATATGCATAATATTCATTTCAAACCTCCTATGTCTGAAGAAAAAACAAACTGCATTTCCTATAGATTATTATATCAATTCTTGCGGTACTTGTAAATTATCATTTTTATTATAACCGATATATCACAAATAATATAACTGTTTGTACAGGGATCGTTTTATGCAAAAAATTGAAATCTATGCCGCAATGTCAGATGTGTACCATTTTGGCAATGTCGGCAATTTTACCGTCAGGTGTTATCCGAAGTGATGCGTCGTAGGGCTTGCATTTTTCTTACAGATAGACATTCGGTGAAATGAATATATTATTATCCCGTGCAGCTTTGCAAAAGTGCTTAATGTATCCACTGTCGGGGGCGATGAGATATTTTGATGAGTCATACATACAAAGTTATTTGCGCCATTGCGAGTTTCATAGTATTTCACTCATTTCTTATATTCTTCACGATTCACATAGTCGTCTGGTCTTTCACGACCTCTCCTGCGATTGCGTTCCTAAATTGGTTTAACATATCCTGCTATTATAGCATACCAGCCCTATAGATGTACTATGTTTTTATTATACATGATTTTTGCTGAGAAGTCAAGTGGATCTCAGCAAGATCAATAGAGTCAAATTGAAAAGTTCTATAAGAATAGAGGCAATTTCCACTCGTCAGAAAACATAGCCCTTTCCTTATGCTGTGATTATATCAGTCCTGAATCTCCTGCATCATAGTCGCCCCGTCCTTGAAGCCAATCTTGTAGGCAGCTCTCATTTCAGCGGCGGCGGTCTCGCTCACGCAGTCGAGGAGCTTGTGAAACACATCAATCTGTTCCTCACTCAGCGAATCTTCAAACGGTATGCAGAGCATGTTGAACTCGTCAGAGAACTCAGCGGAGTGGATTTCGCCCTGTCGGTAGTTGTAAAGTGCATCAATCATAGTATTCTCGTCCTTTCAGTCTCTCCGACACACGGAGAGCAGCCATATAACTGTTATTCATCGTATTATCGGTGTAGGTCACTTTGAGTGTGTCCATAAATAACAGGTATAGGTTTTGGGGGATAGGATAGAATATGGGGGAATCGACTATGACTGATGAAATAAAAGTATGGGGAATACATACACTTGATGGTAATCTGTTTTTGAATCAAAATGTTATTGCTATAGGATGGGAAGAAATGGGCGACCTGTCTTCAATTAAACCTAATAGAGATGCATTTAAGCAAAAGTACTCCGAGGTATACTCAGATGCTAAAAAAGGTAGTATAGCAACAGGAGCAGGTATGTTGTATAGGTTTTTGTATGAGGCGCAGATAGGTGACTATGTAGTTTATTCATCAAAATTCAATAGAGAAATTAATATAGGACAGATTACAAGTGATTATTTCTATACTACAGAAAACTATTCACAGCGTCGTTCTGTAAAATGGATTAAGCATTTTCCCAGAACTGCATTTACGCAGGGTGCTCTTTACGAGGTCGGATCAGCAATGTCATTCTTTTCAGTGAAGAATTATGCTGATGAATTCTTAAGCGCTTTGGATAAAGATTTTAAAAAGCATTCAAATCCCGGAAATGATGATGAGGATGACACTGTTGCTGCCACAGCGGAGGAGATAATGGAATCAACAAGAGATTTCATCCTTAAAGAGCTAAGTCGACGTCTTAAAGGTTATGACCTTGAAGAGTTTGTGGCTAATTTGCTTAATGCTATGGGATACAGGACAACTGTATCAAAACATGGAGGAGATAATGGTATTGATATTATTGCATATAAGGATGAGCTCCCTCCACGAATACTTGTGCAGGTGAAGAGCGGCGATGGATCAATTAACGAAGCTATAATTCATTCACTGAAAGGAACTATGAAAGAAGGGGATTATGGTTTATTTGTTACCCTTTCTGATTACACTAAAAATGCACAAAAATGTCTCACTGATTTGCCGATAATAAGAGGAATTAATGGCACAGAACTAGTCGAATTGATACTGAAGTATTATGATGGACTAAGCGAAAAATATCAAAAGATGATTCCTTTGAAAAAAGTTTATATTCCGGTTTCGTCAATAGAAGAATAGATCGTGCTGGAAATATTATCATTATGATTATTTGAAAGAGTTGCACAAACCTTAGTAATGGCTTGATCGCACTATAAGAGCGTGCGGATATACCCAGAGGTGAACCATTTCTGATTTTGAAAACATAGTTGCTATTCAGGTCGGCAAGCGCAGGGACAGTGATCCTGTCATTCTGAAGATAGATGCAGCCAAAGCACACAGTGACGGAGTTAAGTTTTATAAAGGCAACGACAAAGTTGTGCTTGCCGACTATATTCCGCCAGAGTATATTTCAATGTGAAACCTCGCACCTGTTCACCCGAGCAGGTGCTTTTTCTTTCTGATATCAAATTGAACAAATACTTAGATATGATGATGAATGTCAATAAGTTTGCAGCGAATCCACCAGACAAAATTATCCACCTGTTATATTAGGTGGCAGTTGCGAAAGATTTCGCATGTCAGTAGAAGAGGTTGCGTTTGGCTACTCAAGCATTTAATGAAAAAATAAAGAAAATGAGCAAAAAGCCGAGACAGAATTGAAAAAGTGTGATATAATATGGATGAACTGTTGGAAACAGACGAGAAACTGGCATAACAAAGACGTATCCGATTTTCTGAAAAGGAAAATTCAAATTCGCCACGCGCACCAAGCCCAATTCGCTACTACAGGAGGTTTAAACGCCAATGTCACAATTTAACCAAGATCCCAATTTTGCTGGGATGATGAACGAGCAACAGCTTAATCAGTTAAGTAACGCTTTATATAGCTACTGCAAAGTAATGCGTGTGCCCAAGCTGGGAGCAGCCCCCGTTGTGGTGACTGTACTTGAGGGTTTGGTACTAACTCTTGTCATTACAGCCCTAGGGGAGAGTCTCTTGACTGGTGTGATAATAGGCGCCTCAGTAAGTGCTGTGTTTGCTTTTCTTTGCTGGCTCGTTATCAGATATCGAAAAGGAGCATCAAAAAGGTTCAACTCCTACCTTGCCGCAGACGGCGGGCGCAGCATGTACATCGACTTTGCCTATGCGCAGCCATTTGCGAATGATCAGTTCAGGCTTGGCAGATATTATCTGTTTATCAAAAACGGAGCCATTCTCAGGATCGACAGCATTGTAGATATAGTAACGATAGTAGGTCATTACCGTGCGGTTCCCACATATGTTGGTTTGAGCGCTGCTGTTAACGATGAGAACGGCAAGATGTCATTTCCGCTTTGCAGGGTGCATATGCTGAATGCTCAGGCAGAGGTTGAAATGATACGTAATGCAGTGATGCAAAGGCATTGGTCTGTATGAACACTGAAACATAATACTCACTACGCACCTGCCCATCCGAGCAGGTGCTGTTTCTTTCTGTCATAAGAATCGAACAAACGATTCGTCAAATTGACGAGCGTCTCAAATCGTTTAGAATCAAGAAATGTGACAGTCTGTTAAGTGTAACGTGTGTTTGCATCTAAAATTTGTTGTCAAAACGCTGAAATTTGTGACGAAGGTCAATGTGACTATTGACACATTGACTCGACTGTGATATATTATACTTGTGACAGAAGTCATATGGAATGATATGCGGAGGAATTGATATGAATAAGCAGCAGGCAATAAAGGATATGATCGAGTACATCGACAAGCACTACCTGAAATACAAGTACACGCCATCTTTGCGTGATATAGAGGCGGAGCTCGGCTTTTCAAGGCAGACAGCGCTGAGGTATCTGCAGGAGCTTGACGAGCAGGGCGTGCTCAAGTATGACGGCAAAACTATCATCACACAGAGGATAGCGCAGCTCACAACGGACGATACCGTCCGTGTTCCTGTGGTCGGTTCTATCCCGTGCGGTATGCCCACAAGCGAGGAGC
>Ga0310691_10006693_pt1 | contig 12237 bp, 8 predicted proteins | sample 176DNAGHGlowgp2_FD_203887 | JGI IMG/M metagenome (GOLD analysis project Ga0310691, IMG submission 203887) | Sheep rumen microbial communities from Palmerston North, Manawatu-Wanganui, New Zealand - 1766 DNA GHGlow gp2 (v2) (version 2) | ecosystem: Host-associated > Mammals > Digestive system >... | reverse complement strand
AATTCGGAAACGCCATGGCGTTTCAGCGCTGCTGTATTGGAGATCGGAATTCTGGAGGTTGAACCCCCCTGGGTATTATCGGCCCGCTTCACCCGCGCGCGGTAGGTGATCTCCAGAGCTGTCGCATCCGGAACGGTCAGCGTAAGAACGTCCCCGCTCATATCCCAGCTTGCTCCGGCCGACGGATTGACTTTAATGGATGAAATATCGATACTGAGATTGCTGATGGTATCCACAACCTCCATCGGATTGCCATCATTCATCACAGCCCCTGCCGGGTTGACAGAGATCCGGAAATCCGCCCAGATCTCTTCATCTGTTTTCTTCAGTTCCTCATCACTGGTCAGGATCTCTTTATCCAGCGCATCATATTTGAAATCATGCTTTGCCGATGACGGAATACCGTTCCACTCGGCTGTATTGGCTATCTCATATGTTCCGTTTTCCTCTTCGACTGCTCTTTCCTGAAGGATTTCCAGAGCCGCCTTATTCTTTACTGTAAGATAATATACCAGCCGGTAAGCCGTATAGTATCCATCACCATCCTTCGGAAGTGAAGCTGCGGATGTATGGATCTCCACACCATTCACTGTATTCAGATAATTTGCCTTCGCCTCTCCCTGATATCCCTGATAATACTGATCACCGCCATAGATCTGCCATGCATCATAAGGCTGGTCATAAACCTCAAGGAGATCCGTATCAAACGTATCGAGGATCGTATTTTCAACCGAATCCACATTCTGCAGGATCAGCTCATACTTATAAACCGGAAGCTCCACACCTCCTACCGTTCTGGTACTTTCTTCTTTGGCCCGCTTATCTGCCTTAGAGGGAGAGATCTTCACCGTTCCCTGTGCGCGGAGAAGATCCGGTGTCTGTAATTCCACCGCATTCTGATGATCGACAAGATAGCTCTGTTCCGCGCTTTTCTGAACCCATTCATCACTGATCTCAGTTTTGTAGGTAACAACAATGGTCCTGGTATTTCCTGTTCCTTTCAGCCCCGGTTCCCCGTCCCGGCTAAAGGTCATGACCAACCGGTCAGACTGGTAGTCTGCAGAATATGTTTCACCCGCAGTCAGTCCGGAAACCTGTATCGTTCCGGCCTTCACAGCCTCACAGACATTGCCCGAATCAAGCCATTGACTGGGATATATATCGGTAAGAACAGCCTGATTCAGACCGGTTCCCGGAACAGTAAAGGTCACATTCCAGGTCACTTCCTTATTCTCCCGGTCAATGCCTGCCGGCGCCTTGTTCAATTCAACCTGTCCGCCCTCAGGTGCCACCTGCGCGCTGGAACCGGCGGTTTTCCCTCCATCCGTTTCCACCGTGTTGTTCACCGTCTTCATGGTCGTGATCGCAGACGTATCCACCTCTGTATCATAGGTGATCTCATATTTGTAGCTGTGACCGGCATCCCCCGCAGGAACCTCATAGGTCCATGCAGAATCCGATTTCGATGTAAGGCTGTCCCAGGATACATTGTCGACCCTGACCTCTGCATCATTTTCATCCAGAACACGTACCTTTATCCCGTCACCCGCGTATGTCATTATGCTCTGGGAGTCCGCAGGGATCCTGTCCGTGATCTTTGAGCCGCTCATGGAGACCTTCCGCTCCGGATTGGCCGTGATCTTCCACGTCAGCGTCTTCCCATCTGCTGCAACTGAAGCATTGCTTTTACTGATGGAAGGCGTATAATCCAGAGAGGTTGTGACTTTCGTTTCATCACCGTCCGGGTCGCCGTCACTGGTCGCCTTTACATTATTCTCACTGCTCTGTACATACTTTCCGCCCTGACTGGTTATTTTACCCGCGTCAATATCAGCAGAATAACGGATCGTGATGATCTCGTTGTTCTTCATGGACGGAATAGAATAGGAAAAGCTGTTTCCGGACGGTCCGCCCGTTATACTGACCGGCTGGCCTGTGCTGGAGGTGACCGAAATACTGTCCGGAACAAGCGAAAGAACCCCGTTGTCACCGGAGATCGTATCTTTCACCACCACATTCCTGCTGTTGCCGGAGGATTTCACTGTAACAGTATAGTTGATCTTTCCGCTGTTATAGTCTATGCTGGATGCTTTTGAGACATCCAGAGAACTGCTCGAGTCAATAACGATATCCTTTGCGATCTCATCGGTAAAATCCACAGTATCCTCATCACCGTGGCTTGCATTAAAGCTTCCCTGGATCGTGAAGTTGAAATTCGCTCTTGATGATCTTGTCAGCTCACGAAAATTCGGATCATTCTGATTAAAATTAACCGTCAGTATATTATTCTCCAGATGATACCGGTTTCCTGCCACAATGTAGGAATCGTTTCCGACGGTAACACGGATGGTAAAAACACCATTCTGGGGATCTGCCGTTATATTTTCCGGAATGGAATAGGTCATGCCTGTTGCATCATCCGGGAACTGAACATTTGCGTTCTCGGCAAAAAAGAACCGGATATCATATGGCGTATCCGCAAGCACCATATACTGACCGGCATCATTTGTCGGCGCCGATATCGTCACGTTATTGATAAAATCGTTCAGATTTGTACTGGTGGAAGCCCCGACGATCTGCTCCTCTTCCGGAATGATACTGATCATATCCGCCAGCCGTATCTCCTCCGGCGCATCGGTTTCAGATGCAGACGCAGCCTCAGCATCCGTTGCTGATGCCTCAAGCCCTGTACCATCTCCCGCATTCTTTCCGCTCTCCGCCACAGCTGCATCATCGGCAGCATAGGAACCGTAATGGATTCCTGACAGAGTAACAGAAAGAACCATGATCATGGACAGAAGCCACGCCAGGATCCTTCTTGTTTTTGTTTTGCCCATACTTTCGATCTCCTTTTTTCTATATCCGGACCAATATATTAAACGGTAACGGTCATACACAGATCATTTTATCATTATTTTCTATCTTCTGACAATTAGAGAATCCCCTGCAGGGAAAATTTGCCGTTTCATTCTGTCACCGCATGCCCTGCCCTTCCCGGATCAATAACCTGACTTGATTTTTTTTCCTATTTGACATACACTCTATAAGATAAATACGTAAAAAGCAGACATGCTGAGACAACTATCGGACAGGAGATTATCTATGCGATTTCATCTGGCGCTTTGGACAGCCAAATTCATTACTGCAGTTTCCCGGCTCCTCGGGAGGGGCGGCGGAACCTATTTTCCCGGAAAGATTGCTCTGAAGATCGATCCGAAATTTGTAGCACATATCAAAGGTATTGATACGGCAAAGACCGTTTTTATTACCGGAACAAACGGAAAAAGCACAACGGTCAACCTGATCCATCATATTCTGACTTTCTCAGGCATGAAGGTTTCCTGCAATCTGAAGGGCGCCAATATGCTGACAGGTGTGGCTACAACCCTGATGCAGGATATGAGCTTTTTCGGCAGGCTGAAAACGGATGCCATTGTCCTGGAAACCGACGAGCGGTATATCCGTCTGATCCGGGAACAGCTTCCCGCAAAATATATTGGTATTGTCAACGTGCAGAAGGATCAGGCCCAGCGGAACGGCGAGCCATCCTACATCATGGATAAGCTGTCGGCGGCTATCGGCAAGGATGTAACCCTGTTTGTCAACCGCGACGAACCGAATTCCTTTTCACTGAAGAGCCTTGCCGGACGAGCCATCAGCTACGGTGTGGCGGAGAACAGCCTTTCCTACCAAAAAGCAGATGACTTCTTCACCGTTGGCTCTCCCTGTCCCTGCTGCCATAATCCGCTGAGTTTTGGCTGCTATAATATTGAAAACATTGGTCCCTTCCACTGCCCTTCGTGCGGCTTCGCCAGAAACGAGCAGGTGGATTATTATGCAGATGAGGCCGATTTTGAAGGAAAGACCTTCTCTGTTAACGGCAGAAAGTATGCCTTCAACTTCAACACCCCCTACTTCCTCTATTGCTATGTTCTGGCCATAGCGGCCGCCACCGAGCTTGGCGTTCCGGAGAAAAAGATCGCAGCAGCGCTGAAGAAATTCGAGAACATCCGTGGACGGCTGGAAACAAGGGAAATAGCCGGAAAAACCCTGCACTATATCAAAATGAAGCAGGAAAACTCCGAAACCACCCAGTCATCCCTGAACCTGGTGGCAAAGGATAACCGGAATAAGATCTTTATGATCGGATATGATGAGTGTCTTGACCTTTATCCGCCGTTGGTGATTTCCTTTTATCCTTTTGATTATGACCCCCGCGGCGTACTGGATTCCGGCGTGGAAAAATGGATCACCATGTCTCCCGCCATGGGCAGGGCGGCCGCCCTCCGCTTCCTCTACGATGGATTCCCTGAGGATAAGATGATGGTGCTTCCCGACAGCAAAGAGGATACTATCCGGAAGACTTTGGAAAAGCTTCCCGGAGACGCCCCGGTATATCTTGTGGAAGAAATCCCATACTATAAGAAATAAACTCGGCATACCATAAAACCGATATAACACATTAACAAACAAAAGAAGGAAAAGGAAATACATGACCAGCTTCAGCTTATTTCAACAGATCCGTTCCGGGAGCCACCGGGACGATATAGAGATCCGAAACCACGAGGCGCTTGGCGTTTCCGGGACTACCCGGGGCGTAAGGATCGTATGGATGTACCCCGATGTTCTGCAGATGCACGGCGGAAGGGGAGACGCCATGGCCCTCCTCCATTTCAGCACGCTGATGGGTCTGCCCTGCACGATCAGGAAGGTAAGCGCACTGACCGACCCCATCCCCTTTGCCTGGGCAGATATGCTGCTCTTCCCTCCCGGGGATCTTGCGGCCATGGAGGATATCTGCCATGCCCTTCGGCCCCATGAGGATTCCTTCCAGAGCTTTGCCGATGCAGGTAAGGTGATCCTGGCTAACGGCAGCTCCGGCGCCATTCTGGCAGAGGGGACAAAGCGGCTGGATGGAAGCCGGTTCAGAGGCCTTGGTCTTCTGCATATGCAGCTCCGCCAGAGAGTGAAGGTATACGGAAACGACCTCTGGATCGATCTGGATAACGGTCTCGAGCTCCTCGGTCCGCAGATTCAGATGGCCGACGTCCGCCTGCGGCCCGGCCAAAAGCCCTTCGGCACTGTCCGGTACGGCCGCGGAAATAACGAAAAAAAGGACGAGGGAGCCAGAACAAACAATGTGATCTTTACGCATGTTCTCGGACCTGTCCTTGTTAAAAATCCTCTCTTTACCCAGGAAATCCTGCGCCTTGCCGCAGAAACGGCAGGAATCCTCACCAATGCGGAAAAAGCAGGACTTCATACCCTCACAGATGAGGATATCCGGCTGGAGCAGGAATCCCTTGCGGATTTGAAAACGTTTATTCAAAAGAAAATTGACGGGGTGATCACCTGGTAAGCCCCCGTTCCCGGAGTGTTCGATTCAGCAGATTGAGCACTCTTTTTTTATCCAGACTCCAAAGCGGCGCGATCAGATCCCGCCGGCTTCCATCCCCTGTCATGCGGTGGATCACCATGTCCGTGGGAAGGCATTCCACAGCATCCGCCACAAGCTCCGCATACTCCTCCATACTCATGCAGCTGAATTTTCCCTGCTCATAGTCTGCAGCAAGATCCGTCCCCCGCAGCACATGCAGAAGCTGCAGCTTTATTCCCTGAACACCGCTTTTCCCCACATAATCCACGGTCTCCAGCATCTCCTCCCGGCTTTCTCCGGGAAGGCCAAGGATCACATGGGTGATCACATCCACCGGTATGCTCCTCAGCCGGCGAACAGCCTCATCATACTGCGCCAGCGGATATCCTCTCCGGATATATTCCGCCGTTTTTTCATGGATCGTCTGCAGCCCAAGCTCCACCCAGACCGGCCTTATCCGGTTCACCTCCTCCAGAAGAGAGATTACTTCCGGCGGAAGACAGTCCGGACGGGTAGCAATGGAAACCACCTCCACCTCCGGATGGTCCGCTGCCGCAAAATAAAGCTCTCTCAGCCGCTCCACCGAACCATAGGTATTGGTAAATGCCTGAAAATAGGCGATCAGCCCGCCATTCTCCGGCAGTTTGCTGCGGATCCTGGCTTTTCCCCTTTCAATCTGCTCCCGAACCGAAAATCCGGCATCCTCAGCAAAATCGCCGGAGCCGCTTCCCGAACAGAATATGCAGCCGCGGTCTCCCAGCGTGCCGTCCCTGTTCGGACAGGTAAACCCGCCATTTATGGCCACGCGATACAGCTTCCGGCCAAACCGGTTTCTGACATACTCATTCAGCGTGATCATTTTATGCCCTTTCCCTCCGCTTCATATGCTCCCGCCGCCCACCGCGCCCGGCTTGCATTTCTCCAGCCAAAGCACAGTATGCCACCCAGCTTATTATATCACTGCCACCCGGCAAATACCATAAAACGGAAGCACTAGCTTTCGTTGACGTACAGAGGCCGCATATGGTATGATACAAAGGGATTGTATCTTTGAAGCGCCCGCGAACAGCCACAAACCATATTATACTATTGCATCAGGGAGGAAAACAGCTTTGAAATGCCCTTATTGCGGTGATGAAAATACGAGAGTCATCGATTCCAGACCTGCCGACGACAATGCGTCCATCCGGCGCAGACGGCAGTGTGATATATGCGGTAAAAGATTCACGACATACGAGAAGGTGGAGGCTGCTCCTCTTCTGATCGTCAAGAAAGACAGAAATCGTGAGCCCTATGACCGTTCCAAGATTGAGCAGGGCATTATCCGTTCCTGCACAAAGCGTCCCGTTTCACTTACCCAGATTGAAAAATGTGTTGATGAAATTGAGGCAGCCGTCTTTAATATGGGCCTCCGGGAGGTGGAAAGCACAGCCATCGGCGAGGTTGTTATGGATAAGATCAAGGATCTGGACGCCGTAGCCTATGTCCGCTTCGCATCCGTTTACCGGGAATTCAAGGATGTCAGCACCTTCATGGATGAACTGAAAAAGCTTCTGGAGCAGTGACCGTACATGAAAAAGATCATAACCCCCGGAACCTCCGAGGTTATCATTAAAAAATCCAGATTTCTCGGCACGGTTCTCCCGGTCTCCTCCGAGGAGGAGGCCAGAGCCTGCCTTACAGCCGAGAAAAAGAAGCATTACGCCGCGCGGCATACCTGCCATGCTTTCCGTTTCGGAGAGGCGCCGTCCACAGTCCGTTTTTCTGATGACGGCGAACCCGGCGGAACAGCAGGAAAGCCCATCCTCAGTGTGATCGAAAGCTCGGATATCCGGGACATCCTGATCATGGTGACCCGGTACTTCGGCGGAACGCTTCTCGGCACCGGCGGCCTCGTCCGCGCCTATACGGAAGCTGCGCAGGCTGCACTGAAAAATGCCGTTCTGTCTGAGATCCGTTGGAAAAAAGACCTTATTCTCAGTCTTTCCTACTCCGATCTCGACCTCATTACCCGTATTCTGGAACAGGAGAACTGCCCCATAGAGGCGGACTATACCGACCAGATCACCATACGGACAGTGGTTCCGGAAGAGAAAGCAGATGCGCTGATCCGGCTGATGACCGAAAGGACAGCCGGACGGATCCGCTGCAAAACGGGAGAAACATTTCTCGGCTGACATATATCCACCGAATGACACATATCCGCAGATTGAATGCATCCGCTGAATGAATACAGCTGTCTGAATGAGCATCATGTACCTGTATCCAATGGTAATTGAAAGGATTAGATGTTTATGAAACCTGTACAATGGATTCGCAGAGAACTTGGCCTTTTCCGTCATACTCCCTTCGAACGGAAGTATATGAACGATACAAACATCCGGACATCCATCTATATGTCCGTCGTCATCCTTGCGCTGGAAACCTGGATGATGATCCGCTACGTCCATGAACGGCCCGGCCGCTCCTTCTGGGAATATCTTGACGGCGAGACCAACTACCTGATCCTTTTTACCAGTGGTCTGGTCGTACTTTCCTTTGCCCTCAGCCACCTGCACAATACTAACCGGAATACACTGAATAAAGCCGGTATTTTCATTGCGCTTCTCTCCATTTTCATTGATATAATGATTGCCGTTCGGTACATTTATGTTAACCATTCCCAGCAATCTCTCTCCTCGCTTCTGTGGTCTCTGAAATACATGGTACTGCTCCTTATGCTTTCCGTGGGCTACCTCGTTTTCGAAATGTTCATATCCATGAAGCCGGAGACGCGCCAGGCCATCTACGGCCAGTTCCTGAACGTAGTATTCGGACTGATCTGCCTTGGCTTCGGCATAGAAACCTCAGCCTATGATGTCTCCAGAGAGCGTCAGATTCTCTGTTTTGTGACCATGGTGATCTATGTCGCCTGCCTGCTGATCTGGAAGCCCTACGTTTCTCTGGGAATCCTGTCTGCCTCCTTCCTTTACTTCTGGGGTAAATGGAAGCCTGTCATGGAGGCCAGCGACTCTCCCTATGCCGCAAAGATTCTGGAGGCTAACTGGATCAATTTCCTTACCTTCTGGATTGCTCTTACCATGATCAGCTTCAGCATTTACCAGCAGCGGCTGGAGGAAGCCCGGAAGGAAGAAAGCATCATATCGGCCAACGAAAGGCTGAAAAAAATAGCGGTCATCGACGACCTGACCGGCATAGGCAATATGCACCAGTTCAGTCCCGATGCGCTGGAGGCATTATCCAAAAAGGACAATCTGATCTACCTCTTCCTCAATATCGAAAACTTTAAAAACTATAATGACCAGTTCGGTTACCAGGCCGGCAACGATTATCTGAAGGAAACTGCGGAGGCTATATGCCGGTATTTCCCCGGCGATCCCGTAGCCCGTCAGGGAGATGATCACTTTGTTGTTCTGACGGATATCCTGGGACACAGGGAACGTCTGGATCAGCTTCGGCATGATCTTCTGAGCCGGAACAGCGAAATTTATCTGGATCTCAAGGCAGGAGCCTATCTGCCATCCGAACCGGATCTGGACCCCCACATCGCAGTCGACCGGGCCCGCTATGCCGCCAGCCTGATCAAAAATCACTATGATAAAACCTATAAAGAATATAACGATAAGGTGGATCAGGACTTCCATCGCCGCCAGTATATCGTAAACAATATTGACAACGCCGTGGAAAAAGGATACATCAAGGTATTTTACCAGCCCGTCGTCTGGTCACATGACCATAAGCTCTGCGGATGCGAAGCACTTGCCCGCTGGGATGACCCGGAATTCGGCTTCCTCTCGCCGGGCGCCTTCATACCCGTGCTGGAGGAATACCGTCTCATCCACAAGCTGGATAAGTGTATTTTCGAAACCGTCTGCCGGGATCTCAGGGAAAGCATGGACAAGTGCTGGACGGTAGTACCGGTTTCCCTGAACTTCTCCCGTCTGGATTTCGAGCTGATGGATGCCGTTTCGGTACTCAAGGAGCTGACTGAAAAATATAACATACCGAAGCACCTTCTGCATGTGGAGATCACGGAAAGCGCCCTGACAGACGATATGGGAATCCTGCAGGAAGCCATGAGCAAGTTCCACGAGGATGGGTTTGCCCTCTGGCTGGATGATTTCGGCAGCGGCTATTCCTCCCTGAACGTCCTGAAGGATTACAGCTTCGATGTACTGAAGATCGACATGAAATTCCTTTCCAATTTTGAAAACAACGAGAAGGCAAAGACCATTCTGAAGACCATCGTAGAGCTGGCATCCGGCATCGGCATGCGTTCCCTCACCGAAGGCGTGGAAACCGCGGAGCAGGCACAATTCCTGAAAGAGGTCGGCTGCGGACGCCTGCAGGGCTACTATTTCGGTAAACCCATGCCCCACGCGGATATCGCGGATAAAATCGGAAAAGGGGAATATGTCATCGGAGAGATTCTGTAGAGCGAAACCCCTTACTTCGCGGGGGAGTACATAGGCTTCTGCTTACCGTAATGGGATGGTTCCGGATATGCACCTGAAAAGGGTGAGAAAAAGTGTAATTGTAACGCTTCAGTTACATGCAGTTTATCAAAAACATAAAGGAGGTTACGGAAATGGGGAAATTTGTGATCAAACAGGCAAAAACCGGGGTTAAGTTCGATCTGAAGGCCGGCAACGGTGAAGTGATCGCATCATCGCAGGTCTACAAATCACTCGTCACCTGCAAGAAAGGCATTGCCAGCGTGCAGAAGAACGCTGTGGCAGCCGCTGTAGAAGACCAGACTGCAGAAGGCTTCCAGAAGGAAAAGAATCCCAAGTTCGAGATCTATACCGATAAGGGAGGCGAATTCCGTTTCCGCCTGAAAGCTACCAACGGCCAGATCATTGCAACCAGCGAGGGCTACAAGACCATGAAAAGCTGCAAAAACGGTATTGCCAGCGTGAAAAAGAATGCCGAAAGCCCTGTGGTTGAAGAGAAGTAAAAAGAAGTAAAAAAATGTTTCCCCGGAACAATCCAAGTATTGCTCCGGGGATTATCTCGCACGGTAACTGTTCTTTATAAGGTTTCAATAAAGCGCCCGAAGGCCGCTCTTCCCTCCTGCGTGCATTTATACACGCCGGCGCATTCCAGTACTTTGGAGAACACTATGCCGATCTCCTCCTGCACAATGCCGTGTATATTTTCCTTCGTCAGCTCTTCATGGCGCGTCTTCCACTCCTCCGCCCACTTTGCGTGGGAAGCCGTGGCCGGATCCTCAGTAAGGCTTTCTCCTCTCAGCATTTTTTCTTCCAACACAGCCATTTCCTTTTTCAGCCGGGCAGGCAGCACCGCCAGACCCATGACCTCGATCAGGCCGATATTTTCCTTCTTGATATGATGATAAGCAGGATGAGGATGATACTCTCCCATAGGATGTTCATCCGTCGTAATATTATTCCGCAGCACCAGATCCATTTCAAACAGCTCTCCACGCATTCTGGCGATAGGCGTAATAGTACTATGCGGGACACCCTCCGTTTCCGCCAGGATAAAGGCGGCCTCGTCAGTATAACCCCTCCACTTAGCAAGGATCCTGTCCGAAAGCTCTGCGATCCGGTCGGGACTCTTCCCCTGCAGCCGTATGGTGGAAAGCGGCCAGCGGATGATACCTGCATGCACATCGTCAAAGCCGGGAACCGTAAACTCCTTTTCATAGGGCGCCCGGACCATGGGGAATTCGTAGCGTCCACCCTGGAAATGATCATGACTCAGAATGCTTCCGCCCACAATGGGGAGGTCGGCATTACTTCCCGCCGTATAGTGGGGGAACTGTCCCACAAAATCCAGCAGCTTATCGAAAGTGCTGCGGTCTATCTTCATGGGGATATGCCTGTCATTAAAGATAATGCAATGCTCATTATAATATACATAAGGCGAATACTGCAGATTATACTGCTCACCAGCCAGAGTAATGGGAATCACTCTGTGATTTTGTCTTGCGGGATGAGACAGATGCCCGGCATAGCCCTCGTTCTCCCGGCAGAGGAGACACGCCGGATAACCGCTCTTTTTCGCCAGTCCCGCCTTGGCAATATCCCGCGGATCCTTTTCCGGCTTGGAAAGATTGATGGTGATATCCAGCTCTCCGAAATCCGTAGGCGCCTTCCATTTTTCATCCTTGCGGATTCTATCCTCCCGGATATAATTTGTAGCCCGGCTGAAGGCATAGTAAAAATCCGTAGCCGCCTCCGGCGACTCCTGCAGCGCCTTCCGGAACTTCTCCCGGACGACAGACGGCTGCGGCGTAAGACAGCCCATGATCTTCGTATCAAAAAGATCCCGATTGGTCATGGTATCTTCCAGAAGCCCCTTTTCCACACCATAGTTCAGCATATCCTCCAGAATGAGCGCTACCTCCCGGGGCTCTGCTGCCCAGCTTTCCTCCGTCTCATTTTCGATATATTCTGTTTCCTGAAATAATTCCAGCAGCCGGTTGGTCACATAGATCTTATCCTCCGCATCCACCAGGCCCTTTTCCATGCCGTAAGCCACAAGCTCACTGATCAGTCTGCTGATATCCATTTTTATCCGCCTTTCTTTTTTCCATTTATAGTTTTCGGAGTCCTGTCGGCGTTCTCCTTTTTTCGATACATTGCGTGGCTTCCGGTGCCAAGGTCTCCGGATCGCGAACATTTGAGGAGTCCTGTCGGCGGCCGGTTCTTCGACAATTTTCGCCGGCTTCCGGTGCCAAGGTCTCCGGATCGCGAACACTTGAGGAGTCCTGTCGGCGGCCGGTTCTTCGACAGTTTTCGCCGGCTTCCGGTGCCAAGGTCTCCGGATCGCGAACACTTGAGGAGTCCTGTCGGCGGCCGGTTCTTCGACAGTTTTCGCCGGCTTCCGGTGCC
>Ga0310691_10006690_pt1 | contig 12244 bp, 13 predicted proteins | sample 176DNAGHGlowgp2_FD_203887 | JGI IMG/M metagenome (GOLD analysis project Ga0310691, IMG submission 203887) | Sheep rumen microbial communities from Palmerston North, Manawatu-Wanganui, New Zealand - 1766 DNA GHGlow gp2 (v2) (version 2) | ecosystem: Host-associated > Mammals > Digestive system >... | reverse complement strand
CTCCACTGCATAGATGACCATCTCGCGTATGCTGGCGTCGTCTTCGAGAATATAGATCAAGACTGTAGCCTCACTTTCAAGGGGATAGAGGCATTATACAGCGACAATGTTAAATCTGAAAGACAGGATATGTAAAATCCATGTTAAATTTCTTTTGAAGGGACATGGACTATTACATGTCCCAAAGAGATAGTCCTATGATGCCATTTGCAATGAATTCCTCATTCACATTTTGTTGTTATTCCATACCATTGTTTATCACTTGCTGGTCGAAGCGCTCTTCAACCAGTCGAAATCCCTGAGCATTCGTGCCTATGTGGACGAGATGACCTCGCAGAATATGTATTTCTTCGGTGAGGGGGACTTCACCATTGATTCGCTGTATGTGGCAACGATGAATCCCATTGCATGCTTTGCCCAGCAGTGACCATGATGAAATCAAAAAACCACCTGAAACTTGACTGAAAGAACAGGAGGTCGTGCATGATGATGAAATCGATAAAGATAGAATTGAAGCTGCTTGAGGATATCAAATCCTTTGTTCAATGTGTAAATCAATACGATTTGGCGATCAATCTGCACGCCGGAAGGGCTTATGTGAATGCAAAATCGATCCTTGGCATTTTCAGTCTGGATATCAGCCGCCCGATCAGCGTGGAAGTGGATGAAAACGACAGCAATATCGGTAAGGTTCAGATGCTGCTGAAGGATCTGCGAAAATATCGGCTGCAATAAATGTGAAAGCTGCACACTCCCTGGACGATTCATCGACAGCGGAGGTGTGCAGCTTTTTTCGCATATTGGCAGGCGGATTTCGATTAGGCTGTTTATCCTGTGGGTGGGTTGTCATAAAGGGGTTACGTATTTTGCACATTTGGTATCCGATGGTGATAAATTTTTTAGCCGGAGTGCTTGACGTCATGATATTCGATCAGACACCCCAGTTTGGTCGAGCACATAATGATGCAGTTGTGGAGAAAATTGACAATTCTGGTGTAAGAAGCGTTACTATTCTGGAATACGAGAAAATTAACGGCATTCATCACAGAAAAGCTGATCTTCTTTATCTGCCACAAATGCTTTCCTGCATTTCCGGCACATCTTCAGCGGATGATCATCATCCGTCAGCATAGTGCTGAACAGCAGCTTCACGCAAAGCAGCAGCGAATGGAAGTTCCATACCATCTGCGGCTTGCCCTGCAATGTCAGGTGATAGGATGGTGCATTGTCATCAAAACCGGCAAGACCCGCATTGTACAGCTGGATTGTCTGTGGACTTGCATCATCCTTGTCCAGCTCATACAGGAACGCTGCCGTCAGTCCGAAGGCGAAGCCGCGAAATACGGCTTCCAGCCAGTCATACCTTTCACCGTAATCACGCATGAAGCTCATGGATACTGCCTGCGGCACCTCCTGGAAGGTCATTGCCAGGGCAATCATTGTCCTGTCAGAAAGGTTCCACAGGGACTCCATACCATGCTTCTTGAATTCCGGCATGTTGAATGGGAAGAAATGCTTCATATATGGTATGGTATCCATAACTTCTTCCCGGAGCATCTCGTTTTTCGGCAGATAGACCTGATTGTATTCCACAAATTTAGCTGTCGTAGGCAAGGCTGTCATGATGCCCATCAGGCCATACTTGCAGGTAAAGCCCTTGATTGCCTCCATCCGAACTGTGCGCGTGGAGGCTTTTTTCATGCAGATCTGCCCAACGCCGACTGCATCCAACATCAGCTGTTTCGGATCAGTCAGCATGTTATACGGACGCGGCGTTGCATCGGCGGTTGGCAGCAGATAAAGCTGACCATCCGGGGCTTTCTTCCATTGATAGTCGCTATAACGGGTCCACCATGCGCTGGTGTGGGAAAATAAGCTGTTCATTCATCTGCCTCCTTCCGATCGTCCTGCTGTTCATTATTGGGGTATTTTGCAAGGAACAAGCGCTCCTCTTTTGTCAGAGACATGCCCTGTGCCTGCATCGCAGATAGTGCTTCATATGCGGCCTCTCGCAGCCGGAGTAACATAGTATCCTTTGTTCGGTATACTGCCTGAAAGCTTGAGCCGCGCAGTGCAGCCAGTTCTTTGGCTGGGATCTGCTTGATATACAGCAGATACAGACTTTCCCGGTGATTTCGGATCAGCTTCATCACGGCTTCACGCGCATATTCCTTTGTGGTGAAATCCTGCATTGTGTACATGCAATCAGCCAGCGCATCTTCAAACCGTCCGCGCTGCACCTGGCGGCGGATCGGGTCATTCAGATACCTGGGAAATACAGTTGCCGTTGAGGGGTCTGTATCGTGATCGACAGGTATATTGCCGCGCAGTAGTTCATGGTCACGCTCCAGGCGCTGGCGGTTAGCATCAAGCAGATTCCAGGTATCTGTGACCTTTTTGTATTCCCAGGGATATCGAGCTGATTCTTCCAGTCTGCGAAGTGCTTCACGGCGCAAATCACGTTTCAGCTTTTTCAGTTCTTTATCTTCCTGGGCTGGATGAACATCTTTGAGGCGAATAGCGTCTGTTGTGCTGCCGATATCGTCAGATTGCTTTCCACCATGGGAAGCAAGGAACATCTCTTCTGCGGCTATTTCCTCATCAAGGCTCATTTGAGGGTGATGCTGTTGAGAAAGCCGATCTTCATCAGCATCACTGTCCTCATCCTGTTCTTCCAGCAAAAGATCATCCGGATCATCCAATAGCTCATCGCTATCGAGGATGTTCTCATCATCCTCGGAAACATGCAGCCGTCTCATAGCATCACCTCCCTCGAATAACTGTTCTCACAAGGATGATACCGCTTTTGCTTTATCCATACAAGCGAACACTCGCAAGTTTCAAATATTTTTTTGTTTTGCTCCAAAAAATGTTGAATTTTAGGCTGATATTTCTCCTATAGGTGAAGGACGAATTGGTCGCTCAAACATTTTTTCATTTTCTTCTGCAAAAATGTTGAATTTTGAGCCCGGATTTCTCCTATACGTGAAGGGAGTTGATGACATGTACATCAAAATCAAAATGATCCAGGTGATGGATCGAATCCGAAAGGAAACAGGTGACCTTAAACCGCTGATCGACAGCATCAGAGAGCATGGACTGATCAATCCGATTACTGTGATGGATACCAGGGAAGGCTATGTATTGATTGCCGGATATCGGCGGCTTCAGGCTGTGAAGGCGTTGGGGGAGCACGATATCGTAGCAACTGTGCTGGACCCCAAGGATGCGGACGAGCAGCTGAAAATGGAAATCGATGAAAACGAAGTCCGGAAGGACTTCACCATCAGGGAGAAGCTGGCCTACGCTGATAAGATCAAAGTGGTCGAGCAGGCCAAGTCCCGTCAGAGGATGAGCGACCATGCTCGCGACGGCCACGATCGGAAACAGGCGTGTCCCAACGGAGACACCCCTGAAGTACAGGACCAACCTGTCAAAAAGCAACGGACTGACGATATCGTTGCTCAACGTGCCGGTTTCACCAGTAGACAGCAATATGAGCGTGCTTCATATGTTGCAGATCATAGCCCGGATCTGCTTGACCAGATCGATACCGGTGAAAAGAGCATCAGCGGCGCTTATGCAGAAGCCAAAGCAGGACAAAAAGAAGCCAGTCAAAAGGAACCGAAGATTGAGCTCTCCTCTGTCGGTTACTTCATCAATGAAGATGGCAAAAGGCAATATGGTCATATCGCCACACCTATGGATCCCGAACGCGGCCGACAGTTTGCTATCGGAGAGATTTCCAGACGAGTTGCTGCTATTCAGCGTGACTTAAATAGTTTGAAGCTGTCGTATGAAAATTACAGCAGCGCTGAAGGTGATGCCGAAGTGTCTCAAATGCTGGACGAATTGATTGAAAGCGTCCCAAGCATCTTTGGTGAACATTATGTTGGCAAGCATAAGGATCTGTAATCGACCGGCTAAAAAGGAGGTGGTGCCAATGATCGGATGACGATCATCCCATATTTTCTATCATACAGCGTAAGCTGTTTTTTATTTTGTTTACCCTGCACTGAGCAGGAGAAAGATGAGGTTACTATGCCCGAAATGAATACTACCCCTATCCTGATCGCCGTAGACCAGGGCTACGGCAACGTGAAGACGCCCCATTATATTTTCCCTACTGGCATCACTGCCTTTGACGAGGAGCCTGCCTTCTCCGCCGATACCCTGTATTGGGCCGGTCGCTGGTATGCCATCGGTGATACGCACAAGGAGTTCATTGCCGACAAGACCGCCGATGAGGATTTCCTGAAGCTGACCATGGTCGCCATTGCCAAGGAGCTGAAGCTGCGTGGCCGCACGGAGGCCGCCGTTCACCTGGCAGTTGGCCTGCCCCTGACCTGGGTAGGTCAGCAGAAGGAACGCTTCTCCCGGTATCTGACCCAGCTGCGTATTCTGGAGTATCGCTACAACGGCACCGACTATACCATTGAGATCGTCGGACTGGAGATGTATGCCCAGGGATTTGCTGCTGTGGCAGATAAGCTGCGTGATTTCACCGGCGTGAACATGCTGTGTGATATCGGCAACGGCACCATGAACATCATGTACATCAACAACGGCCTGCCTATCAGCAACCAGTGCTATACCGAGAAGTTCGGTACGCACCAGTGCATGCTGGCAGCGCGGGAGGCGCTGATGCGCAGGCTCCACATCAAGGTGGATGACAGCATCATCGAAGCAGTGCTGCGTACCGGCACTGCCGAGGTCGATCAGTCCATCATCGACACGATCACCGAGGTTGCTACTGCCTATGTAGCCAACATCATGCGCAGCCTGCGTGAGCATGAGTACAATCCCATGACTGTGAAGCTGTGGTTCATGGGCGGCGGTGCCTGTCTGGTAAAGAACTTCGGTCAGCTGTCCGGTGAGCGCATCACGATCATCGATGACATCCAGGCCACGGCCAAGGGCTACCATCGCCTTGCGGCCAAGGCACTGCGTAAGCGTGGTGAGCCCTTTGAAGAGTGACCATCTGATCAATTTCTGTGTCCGGCTGAACCTGAATAACCCTCGTCATCGGGTGGCATGGGAGCTGTTGAAAAGTTCTGGTGCTTCCTATGCCACAACAATCGTGGACGCACTCGTTGCTGTCAAAGAGGGAAAGGTGCAATCCGATCTGCTTCAACAGATGGAGAGCACCTTCCGCCGTGTGCTGGACGAGAAACTCCAGGCCATATCTGTTGTGTCGGGTGCCGTCGAAATGGCAGAAACGGCACCGCAGGCTATGGGCGAAATCTCCGATGAGGATTTCGACATTGCCGACAGCTTTATGAGCAGCCTGGGTATGTGATACTAAAAATAGTATCACTGCCTCTTGCCCCGAAAAAGTAGTATCGAAAATGATACTACTTTTTTTGCGGGCGGGAGTCCAGAGGGCCGCAGCCCTATGGGCTTGGTGCAGGGCGGCAGCGCCTGCCGGGAATCCAAAGGGCAGCGCCCGTGGGCTTGGTGCAGGGCAGCAGCGCCTGCGCGGGATGCAAGGGAAAGGCCCTTGCTCTGGGTCCAGGGGCGAAGCGCCATGGGTCGGGTGCAGGGTGACAACGCCTGCCGGGAGTGCAGAGGGCAGCGCCCTTGCTCAGAGTCCAGAGGCGACGCCTTTGGCCCACGGCACTTTGCAGCACGCAGTGCTGAAAGTGTCATTGTGGGTAGTAACACTTTCGCAAAGGTGTTGTCCCAGGTTACCCGCCAACCCCAGGCTCCCGACCCCGTACCTCCGTAACCTATCGACCTACCTAACGAATGAAAAAGAAAGAGGAATGCTATGGCCAGAAACGACGGTATCGACCGTACCTCGGCCCGAAACCAGTGCCTGACGGAAAAGGACATTGGCAAGATCGAGGGCCACAATGAACGTGAAAACCAGTCCTATACGAACCCGGATATCGACCCCAGCCGGTCTCATCTGAATGTCCACTTCAAGACTCCGACCGGCAGCTATGCGGAGATGTTTGCGCAGATGGAGGCAGACGGACAGATCTCCACCCGCGGCCTCAAGCCCGACGCCTATCACTACGGCGAGATGGTCTTCGATGTGAACACTGCCTACTTCCATAATAACGGCGGCTATGAGTACGCGAAGCAGTTCTTTGCCGAAGCTTACCAGGCAGCAGTGAAGATCGTCGGCGGTGAGCAGTACATCCTGTCTGCGGTCATGCACGCAGACGAACGGAATCCCCGGATGAGCGATGCCCTGGGATACCCCGTTTTCCATTATCATCTCCATGTGGTCTATGTGCCTGTGGTAGAGAAGCAGATCAAGTGGACGAAGCGCTGCAAGGACCCGAAACTGGTCGGCACAGTCAAGCAGACGATCATGCAGGTCAGCGCCAGCAAGAAATGGATGTCTGATCCTGTGCTGGACGAGCAGGGCAAGCCCATGTACAACGCCCAAGGTAAAGTGATCCTGAACAAGTCGTACAGTATCTTGCAGGATCAGTTCTACGATCACATGGTCGCTGCCGGGTACACCAATATCCAGCGCGGCGAAAAGGGCAGCACCGAACAGCATCTGACAGTGCTGCAATTCAAGACCATGAAGGAAGAAGAACGCCTGGCCCAGGCCGAAGCCCGGCGTGAACAGGCGGAGGCCGACCAGGTTGCTGCCCAGGATGCCGCCGCAGATGCTCAGCGTGCAGCAGAACTTGCCCAGCACGAAGCAGCTCATGCACAGGCAGAAGCCGAGCGTATCAATCAGGAGATCCAGCAGGCCGACGCCCAGCGCGAGCAGGCGATGAAGGAAGTAGCCCAGGCACAGGAGGCCGCCGCCCGCGCCAGGGCAGAGGCAGCAGAAGCAGCCGAACTTGCCCAGGAGATGGAGCAGAAGGCTGATAAAGCGAAGAACTGGCTGGATAAACTGCTGACCGCCAAGAAGGACGTAGTAGACAAGGTAGCTGCCATCGGCAATGTTGATGAGATGCTGCCGAAGCCCGGTCTGCTGATGAGCAAAAGCGATTACCGTGATAAGGTTGCTCTGCCCGCATTGCGGACGGTGTTCAACTGGTGCCGTGAAGCAGTGCTGAAGCTGCGCAAGGAGCGCGAGGAGCATCAGGCAACGCGTAAGGCGCTGATGCAGGCCAACCGGAAGGTGGAGCGGCTGGAGGAAACCAGCAGCGAGTACCGCGACCGCGCCTCCAAATTTGACCGCCTGGTGGAGATCCTGGGGATCGACCGGATCAACCAGATGTTTGCCGAACATGACGAGCAGAAGCGCAGCCGACGCCTGGAGCATCGGCGGAATGACGGTGCCCGCTGATAACCACTGAACCACAAAAAGAAAGGATGATTCACAATGACCACTGGTCAACAGAATATTATCTCCCAGGCACACTCGATCATGGGTGTGCCTTTCTTATTATCCTATGAAAAGCGAGGTACTATATGGCTCTGTTTAGCTATGTCAAGGCGTCTGTCTCCACCCGGCAGGCAGCCGAATACTACGGGGTGAAGGTCGACCAGCATGGGATGGCCTGCTGCCCCTTCCATCACGACCGGCATCCGTCCATGAAGGTGGATGATCGGTATTATTGTTTTTCCTGTCATGAGACCGGCGATGTGATCAATTTCACCGCCGGTCTTTTTCATACCAGTCAGTATGAAGCGGCACAAAAGCTGGCTGCTGACTTTCATGTTGCTATTACCGATGATGACCGCCCAGGGCAGCAACGGAAAAAGGATAAGAAGCCTTTCATACCGTTCAAACCCGACCTGGCCGGATTATCTGCACGGCTGGAATCCATCAAGGCGGAAGCAGCCCTGCAGGAACGTGAGGCTTGGATCAAGCGTGCTGCTGATGTGCTGACAGAGTACCGGCTGCTGCTCCACGAATGGAGGGTGCAGTATGCTCCGCAGAACGTGGATGAGGAGTGGCATCCGCGTTTTGTGGAGGCCTGTGCTCAAAATGAGATCGTGGACTATCTGTTCAGTCTGATCGATGATCCGCTGGAACACGACTATTTCTATGAAAACTATAAAGGAGAAGTGAAACGTATACATGACCGAATTATTGAATACCGATCAGGATCAGATCATGCAGCCTGAATCTGATGCAATCATGACGATCCCGGCGGCAAAGGTCAATCCCAACTGGGAACCGCCTATGCCGGAGGAACAGATGGAAAAGGCGTACAGCGCTATTCGTAATACGCTGGAGCGCAATGACAAAGGGCAGGTGATCAGTTCACTGCAAAATGTGGTCATTGCCTTGCAGCATGATCCGATCCTCAGTGGTCATATTCGCCGGAATCTCTTTACGGAGAAAATGGACATCAACTGCGAACTGCCGTGGATTCGCACGGGCACGACGCTGGATGACACTGATTTATCCTTTCTGATGCTGCACCTGGAAGTCCATTACGGCATTCGTGTGGATAAGCCGTTGATGCATGCTCTGAGGATCGCGGCAACCACCGAGGCTTTTCATCCTGTCAAGGAAAGGCTGCTGAGCCTGAAATGGGATGGGGTGCCTCGTGTTCGGGAAGCTCTGCACCATTTTCTCGGCGCTGAGATCAACGATTATAATGAGAACTGCCTGAAGGTTTTTATGTTCGGCGCAGTCAACAGGGTGTTTCATCCTGGTAGTAAATTTGAGCTTATGCTTGTTCTGGTCGGCGGCCAGGGCGCAGGTAAAACGACATTCATCCGCTATCTGGCGATGGATGAGGACTGGTTCTCCGACGATATCCGAAATATGAGCGATGACAAGATCTTCCACCGGCTGAACGGCCATTGGATCATGGAAATGTCTGAGATGGTTGCCACGGCCAATGCGAAAAGCATTGAGGAGATCAAGTCCTTCCTCTCTCGTACAAAGGATTTCTGCCGTCTGGCCTATGATCGGTTTGGCAGCGATCATCCGAGGCAGACGGTCTTTGCCGGAACAACCAACCGTCTGGATTTCTTGCCCCAGGATCGCAGCGGCAACCGCCGCTTCATGCCGGTGATGGTGCATCCCGAATTGGCTGACTGTCATATCCTGGACAATCCGGAGGAATCCCGATATTACTTTGAGCAGATGTGGGCCGAGATCATGGTTTCCTATCTGAATGGCGACTATCGAACCTATTTGACTAAGGAGGACGAAGCTCATCTGAAAATGGAGCAGGAAATGTTCTCCCAGGAGGATACGCTGGCGGGCCGGATCTTCGCCTTCATCGAGAATTACGAAGGGGACCGCCTCTGTTCCATTCAAATTTATAAGGAAGGCCTGGATCACCTGACGGATGATCCGAAGTCTTTTGAAACCAGGGATATCTGTGAGATCGTGAACAACGGTATTGCCATGGGGTATATCACCGGCTGGCGGTCCTTCAAGAATCCGCGCCGATTTCCGAAGTATGGCAATCAGCGTGGGTGGGAGCGTGAAAGGAACGCTCCTGCACCAACACCACAGCCGGAACAGCTTGGTTTCACCGTCATTGAAAATGACCCGGATCTGCCCTGGAAGGACTGATTCTACTAACTAATGACTACAAAGACTACAAGACTACAAGCAAAACCAAACTTTTTCTGGCGATGACTACAAAGTCCGCCGAAAAAGTGTAGAAATGGCTGTAGTCATTGTAGTCTTGTAGTCATTCAGTGGCTGATAGACGAATAGCTCAGTTGGGCCTGTATGGAGCAAACCGTACAGGCTTTTTGTTTATCACAAAACGACGCGAGCCATTGATATATGACCCGCGCGAATAAAAGAAAGAAGGAAAATGAATATGAAAAACTTGATGAATTGCTCTATGAATCGCATGGTACTGATGACTGTCACTTCTACCGTTGACATTTGTTGGGCTTTACATGCGACGGGGAAGGAGGGCTGCTATGAAGTATTTCGATGTTCCTGAACAAAATGCGGCTTTTCTTCGCCATATTGATATCCTTTATCAAATGATTGAAAAATATGGCGGTAATGTTGTTTTTCCTCCGGAGGATGAGATGAAGACTCGTTGGGAAAACATTTTACAAAGCATACAGGAGAATGAAGACAATAACTCCTTGACAACAAAGCCAGCAGCATGATATGATGGTGTTGGGACAACATAATCGAACGGTACTATCTCCCTGTCTGCACATGATGTGTGGACAGGGAGAGGCAGGAGAGCACATGAAACAGCGAATCAAATGCTTTATCTATACCCGTGTTTCTACCTCTATGCAGGTCGAGGGTTATAGCCTGGATGGTCAGAAGGATCGTCTTCGCAAGTATGCTGACTATCAGGACTATCAGATTGTCGGCGAGTATTGTGATGAAGGTAAATCGGGTAAGAATGTCGAAGGGCGACCTGAATTTCAGCGGATGCTGCGGGACATTGAATCCGGCGAATCCGGTGTTTCCTTTGTTCTGGTGTTCAAGCTGTCCCGCTTTGGCCGCAACGCTGCGGATGTGCTGACGTCTTTACAGCGCATGCAGGACTATGGCGTAAACCTGATCTGTGTCGAGGATGGCATTGATTCCTCGAAAGATGCTGGCAAGCTGATGATTTCTGTTCTATCCGCTGTGGCAGAGATCGAACGTGAGAACATCCTGGTGCAGACCATGGAAGGACGGCGTCAGAAGGCCAGGGAAGGACGTTGGAATGGTGGATTTGCTCCTTACGGCTATAAGCTGGAAAATGGTGAGCTGCTGATCGAGCCAGGGGAAGCCGAGGTCGTCAGGGTGATCTTTGAAAAATACACCACCAGCTCCATGGGCACACAGAAAATTGCCTACTGGCTGAATGAACGTGGATATAAGAAAATCCAACGCCACAACAATAAGCTGGAGGCATTCACCGGCTCGTTCATTGTGGGCATCATTGACAATCCTGTGTACTGCGGAAAGATTGCCTATGGCCGCAGGCACAATGAAAAGGTACCTGGCACACGCAATGAATACCACATCGTCAGGACAGAGGATTACATGCTGGTGGATGGTCGCCATGAGGCTATCGTCACAGAAGAACAGTGGCGTATTGCGCAGGGTCGTCGGTCAAACACAAATCAACGTCAACCCAAGACACACAGTCTTGAGCATGAGCATGTGTTCTCTGCCATCCTGAAATGTCCCATTTGCGGTAGTGGTATGTATGGTAATGTGAATCGCAAGAAAAAAGGCGATGGCACTTACTATAGAGACTATTTCTACTATGCCTGCAAGCACAGGCTTCATGTAGATGGAAAACGCTGCGATTATCATCACCAATGGGGCGAAGATATAATTGACAGCGCAATTGTGGAGGTGATTCGGAAGCTCATAGCGAATCCCAAGAGTGAACAGGAAATCAGAAATCGGATCAGCAGGTCCATTGACACCGTTGAACTGGAGAAGGAGCTGGAGGTACAGCAGAAGCAGCTGCGCCAACAGATCGGCACCAAGGACAGGCTCAGCGAACAAATGGACCGTCTGGATTATGACGACCCTCACTATGACCGAAAATATGAGGACCTTCAGGAACGCCAGAATCGCGTGTATGATCTGATTGCTGAAACCGAGGCCAAGATTGCCGATGTACAGATCAGGTTGGAGAATGTGCGTCGGGAGAAGATCTCAGCAGATCATGTGTATCAGTTCCTGCTGTGCTTTGATCAGCTGTATGACCAGTTCACTGATGCGGAAAAGAAGATCTTCATGAGCAGCTTCATTGAGCGCGTAGAGATCTATCCCGAACGGCAGCCGAATGGTCAAATCCTGAAACACATCGAATTCAATTTCCCGGTGTTTTATCAGGGGGTTGAGACCAAGGAAATTTGTTGGGACACAGACGGGACTGTCGAGACGGTTTGCTTATTGTCCAAAATCAGATCTGCCCCACATATCGACATTGATCTGGACATGACGGAGTTGGATGTGACCGCTGCAGAGACCAAGGCAACGTATGAGGAAATCAAGGCGTATGTCCTCGAGCATACAGGCTTGAAGGTTTCATGCCTGTACATTGCCCAGGTAAAAGCGAAGCATGGAATCATAGAGCGCGAGTGCTATAACAAGGCCAAGGCTGAAGGAAACCCGGTGCCAAAATGCCCGCCGGAGAAGGAGAAGGCCATTGAGGAGGCGCTGAGGCACTTTCAGATGATCTCTTGAAAAATGATATTGCAAACATCTATACAACACAGCTCTCGCAAGGCAAACGTCCTGCGGGAGCTGTTCCATATTGGCAATCTTTCAAGTGCTGCATTGTAGGATTACTGCTTCGTCACCATGGGGATCCATTCATTGTTCAGCCAGTCTTCCAGCACTGTCGTGTCCGTGATGCTGCTCAGAACCGTA
>Ga0310691_10006689_pt1 | contig 12246 bp, 13 predicted proteins | sample 176DNAGHGlowgp2_FD_203887 | JGI IMG/M metagenome (GOLD analysis project Ga0310691, IMG submission 203887) | Sheep rumen microbial communities from Palmerston North, Manawatu-Wanganui, New Zealand - 1766 DNA GHGlow gp2 (v2) (version 2) | ecosystem: Host-associated > Mammals > Digestive system >... | reverse complement strand
TAAGGCAGGACAGAGTATGGATTACAGAAGATTTGGGAATGAACTTCTCGTCCGGATGGATCCGGGCGAGGAGGTTCTGCAGGAACTGACGAAACTGTGTGGGAAGGAAAACATCCGTCTTGGTGAATTCCGGGCTCTTGGCGCAGCGGATCATCTGGAACTTGGCGTCTATGATGTAAAGGAACAGGTATATCACCGGGAATCATTTGACGGAGCGTATGAAATTACTTCTCTGTTTGGAACCATCAGTGAAAAGGATGGGCAGGTTTATCTTCATGCCCATCTGAATGCCTCGACTTTTGACGGGAAAACGGTCGGCGGACATCTCAGTGCCGCAGTGATTTCCGGGACATGTGAAATGGTGGTTGCCGTTTTCGACGGGCGGGCTTCAAGAACACGCAACCCGAAGACCGGACTCAATGATCTGGATTTTGACATATGAACCCATTTTCAAGAACAGAATTGGTCATAGGACATGAAGCGATGGAACGGCTGAGCCGGGCAAGAGTTGCCGTGTTCGGCCTGGGAGGAGTCGGTGGGAGCTGTGCGGAAGCGCTGGCAAGATGCGGTATCGGAGCGCTGGATCTGATAGACAATGATGCAGTATCTCTTACAAATATCAACCGGCAGGCTTTTGCGACGCATCGTACGGTCGGAATGAAAAAGACAGACGCGGCGGAGGAGAGGCTTCATGACATTTCTCCGGAAACTTTGATCCGCAAATACCCGATGTTCTATCTTCCAAAGAACCGGGATGAATTCCCGTTTGCCGGGTTTGACTATATCGTGGACGCAATTGATACGGTCACTGCCAAAATCGATATTGCGGAGCAGGCGAAGAAATACCATATCCCTTTGATTTCCGCCATGGGATGCGGAAACCGTGTGGATCCCTCCTTTCTTCGCATCATGAATCTTTCAGAAACGCGCAATGACCCGCTTGCCAGAATCATGCGGCGGGAGCTGAAAAAACGCGGAATTACGGAGCTTAAGGTGTGCTGTTCCACCCAGCTGCCCTTAAAGCCGCTTCATAATGAAAACAGTGAGAAGAACGCACAGGGAAGATATGTTCCCGGATCAACCGCTTTCGTACCGCCGGCAGCCGGAATTCTGATTGCCTCAGAGGTTATGAGAGACCTGACAGACTTTGATCCAGACCGCCGCACCGCGGTCTGAAAACAGCGGAACAGGAAATATCTGCATGAATAAGCCTGATCCACGTTTTCGGAATATTTCAAGGGTTTTTCTAAAAAAAAGCAGTGCTAAAATGGCATCGATTCGGAGGTGATTGAATGTCAAAAGTAACCAACAACGAACTGGATGAATTACTGAAAAAACTTGAGGCGGCGGAAAAGGAATATGAGGAAAAGCTGAAGAGCACAGAGCTCACGCAGATTCTCAATAAAGAAGAGCTTCTTCGCAAAGAAGGGCACTGAGTCACCGGAAAATAGAAGGCAGGAATACTTCCGCAGAAGATGCGGGAGTTTTCTTTTGCAAAAACCCTGAAAATCCTCGGAATCCCTTTGAACATGCCGGGTGGAGGAAGTTCTGGCTAAAGGGGGATAAGATGTATTGACAAGCACATACAGCAGTACTATCATTATTTTAGAACATATGAACAACTGTTCATATGAAGAGGGCGGAAATATGAGTGAGACAGCGTCATACAGATATGAAATCACCGGTATTGACTGCGCGGACTGCGCTGCCAAACTGGAAGGAAAGATTGCCGGGATCGAAGGAATCCGGAACGTTTCACTGAACTTCATGAAAAACAGCCTTGTCTATGAATGTGATCATGATGAGGGAAAACGGATCGAAGAGGAAATGCGTGCCATAGTGGCTAAGGAAGAGCCGGAAGCGGAAGTGTTCTCCAAAGGCCACCGGCATCTGCATGCGGAACATCATGAGGAAGCGGAACATGATCATGAATCCGGTCATTGCCATTGTCATGAACATGAACACCATGAGGAAGAAGCTTCCTATCGGTTTGAAATCACCAGTATTGACTGCGCGGACTGCGCTGCCAAACTGGAAGGAAAGATTGCCGGGATCGAAGGAATCCGGAACGTTTCACTGAACTTCATGAAAAACAGCCTTGTCTATGAATGTGATCATGATGAGGGAAAGCGGATCGAAGAGGAAATGCGTGCCATAGTGGCTAAGGAAGAGCCGGAAGCGGAAGTAGTCTTCAAAGGCCACCGGCATCTGCATGCGGAACATCATGAGGAAGACCGCGCACCGTCTCAGACGGGAAGCAGCGCTTCTGTTGGCGCCTGCCGTCTTTCGATCAAAAACGTGGACTGTGCGGACTGCGCCGCGGAACTGGAACGTAAAATCGGGGAGCTGAACGGTATTTCCAATGTCCGGTTTTCCTTTATCAATTCCCTTCTGACCTATGATGCGGAAGATCCTTCTGAGGCGGAAAAGCGGATCCGGGAAGTTGTGGCGGAGACCGAGCCGGACGCAACGGTTGGATCTGTGGAAGAAAGCGGAAACAAAGCCGATGCGAAAAGAGAAGACAGAGCGGACAGAAAGAAAATACTCCGTCTTTTCGCAGGTACAATCCTGTTTCTGATCTCCCTGTTTATGGGAAAACCTGCGTCTGATTTCGTATCCCTTCTTGCCTATGTGATTCTTGGCTATGATGTGGTTTACAAAGCATTCAAAGGAATCGGAAGAGGACAGATTTTTGATGAACATTTTCTGATGACTGTCGCAACATTTGCGGCGATGTATCTGAAAGACTTCAGAGAAGCTGCCGGAGTCATGCTGTTTTATCAGATCGGAGAATACTTTCAGGATCTTGCGGTACGGCGCAGCCGGCGTTCCATCGGCGACCTGATGGATATCCGTCCGGATATCGCTGCGGTAAAGCGGAACGGTGTATTTACTGCCGTGGATCCTGAGGAAGTACGGGTCGGAGAAATCATCCGGGTAAAACCCGGTGAGCGGATTCCTCTGGACGGAGTAGTGGTTTCGGGAGCTTCTTCCCTGAACACTGCTTCCCTGACTGGCGAATCCAAAATGACGGATGTGGATCAGGGTGACGCGGTGATCAGCGGTACGGTCAATGAAACCGGAGTTCTGGAAATCAAAGTGACAAAGGAATACAGTGAAAGCACCGTTGCCAGAATTCTGGAACTTGTTGAAAACCAGGACAGCAGAAAAGCCGAAGCGGAAAACTTCATTACCAGGTTTTCCAGAATCTATACGCCTGCTGTTGTCTGTTCCGCCGCTGTCGTTGCGGTGATTGTCGCGATTGTGACCGGAGATGTCCGGGAGGGTGTATACCGAGCCTGTACCTTTCTTGTCATCTCCTGCCCATGCGCTCTTGTGATTTCGGTTCCGCTGTCCTTCTTTGCCGGAATCGGCGGTCTTTCCTCCAAGGGGGTTCTTGTCAAGGGTGCAAATCTGATAGAACCGCTGGCAAATGTCAGACAGATGGTTTTTGATAAGACAGGTACTCTGACCTCCGGAATCTTTGAAGTAACAGAAATCACCGGATCCTCCGATCCGGAAAAGACGCTGGAATGCGCCGCGTATGCGGAAGCATTCTCTACCCATCCGATTGCTGAGGGAATCCGCCGGTCCTATAAAGGAACGATAGATGAGGCGAGAATCTCAGGCGTTCAGGAAATCGCCGGCCGCGGTCTTTCAGCGGATGTGGACGGAAGAACCGTTCTTGCCGGAAACATCCGCCTGATGAAGGATCATGGAATTGCCTGCGAAGAAAACGCACTCCCCGGCACAAAGGTTCATATTGCCGAAAACGGGGTTTACCTTGGCTGTATTGTACTGGAGGACGCGTTGAAGAAAGACGCACTTTCCACAGTCCAGTCGCTTCAGAAAAGCGGTGTCAGATGCATCATGGTATCCGGAGACAACAGGGAAATCGCTGAAAAAGCCGGTCAGAAGCTCGGTATGGACGAAATACACGGAGGCTGTCTGCCGGAGGATAAGGTGAACCGGGTGAAGGAACTGCGGGATAAGGCACTGACGGGATTTGTCGGTGACGGTGTCAATGATGCGCCGGTGCTTGCCGGAGCGGATCTTGGCATCGCGATGGGTGCCATGGGCAGTGATGCGGCAATAGAAGCGGCGGATATTGTCATCATGGACGACGCTCTTTCCAAAATTCCTCTTGCAATTACATCTTCAAGAAGAATTCTCAGGGTGGTAAAGGAAAATATCTACGGTGCCATTGCGATCAAGGTTATTACCCTGATTCTGGGAGCCTTTGGAATAGCCAATATGTGGTGGGCAATCTTTGCGGATACCGGTGTTGCCATGCTGTGTGTTCTGAATTCCATGCGGCTTCTTCGGATTGCGAGAAAGGTGTAAGGATTGCCTGAGAAAAATCATTCTGGAATGATAGAATAAAACCCGTATGAGAAAACTTATTACGGGTTTTATTTCTGTTTTCCTCGCTTTTCTGCCGGTTTACGCGGAGGAGTCCCCATCACCCACTCCGGAAGAAACCGCGCAGGAAGGGGCACAGGAAACAACGACAGCCGAGGAAGAAGAGGAGAAGAAACTGATCGATATCAGTACCGACTATGCGGTTCTGATTGACGCAGATTCCGGCAAGGTGCTGTTTGATTCACACGCCGATACGCAGAGAGATCCCGCTTCCCTCACGAAAATCATGACGGTCTATGTCGCGATGCAGTCTGTGTCGGAAAGTCAGCAGATCACGATGTCTTCGGAGGCGTTTCAGACCTACGACCATAACCAGGGAGTGCTCTGGATTCAGGAAGGGGAAACGCTGAGCGCTCTGGATTGTGAATATGCGACAATGCTGGCATCAGCGAACGACACCGCTGCCATGCTTGCCGAGGCGGCAGCGCTTTCCCAGGAGGGATTCGTACAGCGGATGAACGCGGAAGCGGAATCCATGAAGCTTGCGAATACGAAATTTGACAATATTTTCGGGTATACAGGCGAGGGGAATCGTTCCACGGCCTACGATATCGCCATGATTACCCGGCAGGCGATCAGAAACGAAAGTTTCCGGAAGATCTTCGGGGCCAGCGGATATTCCATCAGTCCCACGAACAAGCAGCCGCAGAGCCGGGCAATTGCGCAGGATTGTGAACTGCTGCGGAGCGGGCAATACGCCTATGAGGATATCACCGGCGGCAAGATCGGCAGCACGGCTTCCGGAGGATTTGTTCTTGCGGCAAGCGCGAAGCGCGGGGCAACCTCTTTGATCGCAGTAGTGCTTCAGGAAGAAACTGCTGACAGCGCTTATCGGGATATTGTGAAGATATTCGAATACGGATTTCAGAACGCACAGACAGTAACCATTACACCGGCCGACATCGGAACAAAAACGGTTGAGGTAATGAAGGACGGAAAGCATGTTGCGGATGTCACTTTCTCGGCGGACAGCAGTTTTTCGGTGCTGATGCCGAAGGAAATGGACCCGGATGGGCTCACCTCCGAAATTGTCGTGATGAATGAAAAGGCATCCGAGCCGGAACGGATCAGTGCGGAGGTCCACTTTCTGATGAACGGGGATCTCATCGGTACCGCTCCGGCATCGAAAAAAATACAGACGGTGGAGGCAGAACCCGGAATTGTTGAAAAAACCGGCGGCTTCCGGGGCATTTTTGATCTGTTCTGTATCGCGGTGCTGGTCGGGGTGCTGCTGCTTCCGCCGGCGATCCGGCTTTTCCTGTCGCTCGCTCCGCCAAAGGAGTAAGGTCAGTCCATCTTACAGCTGCGTGACATTTCCCGCTCAGAAAAGGCCCGAATTGCCTTATGGCATTCTTTGAATCGGGTTCTATCAGGAAATGAATCGGCATGGAGAACGGATCATGGTACTTTTCTCTGAATTCTTTGTGAATTCGACAATGTTTTGATTGTTTTATGTAAGGAAGTGAATTAAATTCTTTGGTATGAAGAAACTTTTAAGAAGAGTGATTCTGAATTCCGTTTCACTCTGGGTTATTGATTATTTTTCTGAATCCATCAGTTTTCGGGATGGATTATCGGTGATTCTCACCGCTCTGGCACTGGCAGTACTGAACTCCACGGTCAAACCGTTTCTTAAGGTCGTTTCCCTGCCGATTACGATTCTGACAGCCGGCCTTTTTTCCCTGGTTATCAATGGAGCTGTTCTTTATCTGGCTTTTTATCTGAACAGCGGCTCCAGCATTTCTTCATTTGGTTCTGCCATCTGGGTTTCCATTATACTGACTGTTCTTAACAGCCTTCTGGAATCCATTCTGCAGGACAAGTAAAAAAGACAAAAGTATTCACTGAAAGGAGACGGCTGAATCATACCGCCGGATGGCCGGGGTTGAGCCGTTATTTGCATATGACAGTAATCAATGTGATCTATCAGTCACGCAGCGGCAACACCCGCAGAATCGCAGAAGCGATCGCGGGGGTGTGTCAGGTACAGGCAATCGATATTCATAAACCCCACAATATTTCGGGGACCGACCTGCTGTTTGTCGGAATGGGAGTATACGGCGGCAAGCCGGATAATTCCGTCCTTGATTATCTGGATCAGCTTCCTGCCAATACGATCAAGGGAGCTGCGCTTTTTTCAACGAGCGCTTCCGGAAAGGATCATATGGAGCTGGCGGTCAATCTGCTGGAACATAAGGGAATTCAGCTTTATCCGAAGCATCTGCTGCTGAAAGGAAAATTCCTGTTTCTGAATAAGAATATGCCGGGAAGAAAGGAATGCTTCGAGGCGGAAGCCTTTGCCGAAGAGGTGCTTGAAGCTTTTAATTACTGAGCTTTTATTTGTGATAAAGGAGGCCTTAGGCATGGAAAAACAGATCAGTCCGGCATCCACAGTGATGATTATCGTAGCGTTGATCGCAGGAATTGCTGTGCCGGTTGCCCTGTTTCTGTATCTGAAGAAAAAGAAGCACGCAGATCTCAAACCGTTCCTTGTCGGATGGATTGCCTTTTTTGCGGTGGTAATGGTGCTGGAACGGCTGTTTCACACTGCGGTTCTGAATTCTCCGCTGGGTCCGGTTCTGAACGGCAATCTGTTTTTTTACGCCCTGTATGGCGGTCTGATTGCCGGATTGTTCGAGGAACTGGCCCGGTATTTCTGCTGGTCCAGGCTTCTTCGGGACCACCTGGATGAAGATGTGAATGCATTGATGTACGGAGCGGGACATGGCGGCAGTGAAATGTTCAATCTGCTTACGGTAACCATGGCATCCAATCTTGTCTACGCCCTGACAATCAACACTTCCGGTTCCTCTGCGCTGATGAACGGGCTCAGTCCGGAACAGGCATCTGCTGTCGGACAGATTGTGAATACGCTTGCCAATACACCTGCCTACATGTATCTGTTTTCCATACTGGAACGGATTTCCGCCCTTGTGATTCAGCTATCCCTTTCCGTCCTTGTTTTTTACTCGGTAAAGTATCCGGATCAGGATCGGCGGCTATTGCTTCTTTCGGTAGAACTTCATGCGCTGGTGGATTTTCTTTCTGTGATCTTTGCGGGTACGATGCCGATCCCTGCTGCGGAAGTGCTGATTGCGCTTATGGCTCTTGGAACCGCATGGTTTGCGCGCATGATCTGGAAGAATCATCAGACTGAAAACAGCACAGAAAAAAGGACTGCGGAACAGTCCTGAGAGATGCAGTACATGAAAGGCTGGAATGCCTTTTTTTCGTGCCTACAGTTTTGCGGAGTATGTCTTCAGCGCTTCAAAGGTTTCTTCGCTCAGATCATGCTCAACCTTGCATGCATCCTTTGCGGCGATCTCGGAGCTGACACCGAGTTTTTCGAACAGTTCAGTCAGCACTTTATGGCGCTCATAGATTCTTTCGGCAACGACGCGTCCCGGCTTCAGAAGCTTGATCACTCCTGTTTTATCCATGGAAATATAACCGTTCTCACGGAGTTTTTTCATCGCAATGCTCACACTGGCTTTCGAGTATCCTTTTTCTTCGGCGATATCGATGGAATGAACGTTTCCTTTCCGTTCCTGAAGCATGAGGATCGCTTCGAGGTAATCCTCAGCGCTTTCATAAATATTCATCATTGTAGTGGGCTCCTGACTTATCGCTATTATAACCTTTTTCATGAGCGAAAAAAATGTCATCTTCGGATACCGGGAAAGGCAGGCCAGGGACAGGACTGTCGATGGGAAGAAAAAAGAAACAGAACACAGGATTCGATTCCGGGATGGAAATCCTGTACAATTCAGGTGTGAAAAAGTTGATGATATATGGACTCGATGAGCCATTGCTTTCAAGAGCAGAAGCGATTGCGGATGAGCTGGGAATTATGACTTCGATCATCGGGGATGATGTGCTGGAGGAAAAACTTGGCTCTCTGATGGAAAAACAGGAGGATTTTCCTGCCCGGCACTGTGAATTTGATCTGCCGTATCTGATTGCGGATGGAATGACGGTGAAGGATCTGGTTGAATATCTGACCGTGCTGAGAAAATCCGGCTGTGAGTTTGAGGGAATCAAGATCATGCGCACGGAAACAAATCAGGACTGGACGATAAGGAGGCTGTTTGAACATACCCGGGAAGAACATGAGGCTGCGAAAAAGGCAGTGATTCTGGATGAAATGATACGCTCCTGCAACGGCATTGATCTTTCAAGCGTGGAACAGCCGGCTCAGAACCTGCTGAAGGAACGGCTTCTGAAAGCTTATATGCTTCTGAAGTCCGGAAAGTTTTCGAATGAGGAAGTGACGAAAGCAATCGAGGATCTCTCGGAAAGTCTGAAGGGTGTCCGAAAGCTCTACAACTGAAAAAAACACAGTGGTAGAATATCGTTGTTATGCAGAACAGAGAACGGTTCCTTTTCAGGAACAGGAAATCTGTGAAAGAAACTGAAGAGCGGAATGGAATGAAAAAACAGGATGAATTGATAGAAACAGTTATTACCAAAGAAAGTCTTACACAGGCCCTGGAATCTGTCGGGATCGGGCGCAATATGATTCTGGAGGCACATGTTTCCCTGTCATCCCTCGGCTACGTGGCGGGCGGTGCCCGTACGATTGTGGATGCGATCATGGATCTGATCACTGACGGCGGAACGCTTCTGATGGCTACCCAGACTGCCGATAATACCGACCCCTCTGAATGGGTGAATCCGCCGGTACTCCCTTCGCTCTGGCAGGAAATCCGCGACAGCATGCCTGCATATAATCCGGAGAATACCGATCTCTGTTATATGGGCAAGGTTGCGGAGAACTTCCGCCACCGCAGAAATGTCATTTATTCCAACCACCCGGCGGTCTCATTTGCGGCCTGGGGCAGATATGCGAAGCTGCTGTGCAACCGGCAGTCCATGCATTTTCCTCTGGCAGAAGAATCTCCGGCCGCGAGAATGTATGAGCTGAAGGGATACGTGCTTCTGATCGGAACCGATTTATCTACGGCAACCTGCCTGCATCTTGCGGAGTATCGGACCGAGTGCCGCCCGATTATCATCCGCTCCTCCTGTACGCTGGTGGATGGCAGAAGAAACTGGAAGCGATATCTGGATCTGGATATTGACAGCAGTGATTTTGAAAAGATCCGCGCTCAGCTGACAAAGAAAAACCTGATCCGTGAAATCATGCTGAATACTTCGTGCCGGATTCAGGTTTTCCCGGTGAGTGCCGCTGTGGATGAGGCTACCCGCTATTTTGAAAAAAATGCGATTTATGATCTGTATCGATAATTACCAGTGATGCTGCAGATATGCTGAAGCGATGTCTTCCGCCGCCTGCAGCATTTCTTTTTCCATTTCTTCCGTGAAGTAACCTTCAACAGGGGCGTCAAGATCAATTTCCATCACACACTCTCCTCTGACAAGCACAGGGACACAGAGCTCACTGCGGCTGGCACTGTCGCAGGCAATATGGCCAGGGAAGGAAAGTACATCCTGGATTCGCTGAGGAAGTTTTGAAGTGAAGGTCAGACCGCATACACCGCGGTCAAAGGGGATGTGCGTGCACGCGGTTCTGCCCTGGAACGGGCCAAGCACGAGCTCACCGTTTTTTACGAGGTAGAATCCAGCCCAGTTCAGGCCATTCCACTGTTCGAAGATACAGGCACTGACATTGGCCAGGGCGGCAATCATATCGGGCTCTTCCAGCAGTGCCCGGATCTGCAGATTAATGAGTTCCATGGTTTCACTTTATCATGGATTCGGTGTTATAATGAATCCCGTGAACAGGGGTGCTGAAAAGCTGAGATCATACCCTTATCACCTGATCTAGTTAACGCTAGCGTAGGGAGTTCCTCGGATTGAAATTCCTTACGCCTCAGAAACGGAGGTGTATTTTTTATGAAAAATGAGAAAACGCGTGAACTGACCTTCATGGCTTTGTATGTTGCCCTTTATATCGTCTTCTGGTATCTCGGAAAGCTTGTTCCGTTTCTGCAGATGCCGCAGGGCGGATCCATTGAACTGCAGTTTGCTGTTCTGTTCGTCGCGTCTTTCCATCTCGGATGGAAAAAAGGGATTGCGGTTTCCATGCTTTCCTGGCTGGCAGAACTCATTCTTGGAGGAGCGAACTGGTATCTGAATCCGATGCAGTATCTTCTGGATTACATTCTTCCGCTTGCCGCAGCCGGAGCGGCGGATCTCTTCGCGAAAGGAAAAAACCGTTACATTCTGGGCGTTGTGATCGCGATGATTCTGAAATATGCATCTACGGTTCTTTCCGGCGTTTACTTCTGGCCGCCTGAAAACGGAGTAGCCGGATCGGGTGCGGCCTGGGTCTATTCCCTCAGCTATAACCTCTGGTATAACCTTGCGACCTGCGTGGTGTGCGTCATTCTGGCGCCGATTCTTCTGAAACATCTCAAGAGAATGAAACTGATCTCCTGACCTTAACCGGACAGCGGATGTCCGGTTTTATTATGCGTACACAAAAGATGATCTGTAGTACAATAAAGCACATGTCAGGAACGCAAAACAACCTGCTTCTTCCGGAAGTAGGAACAGAGGTATATGTTCAGAGCTTCAAACACAACGGCAGTCTGCACCGTACCTGGTGCAAGGCCTTTGTTCTGGAAGCGGATCAGGACCGATATATCGCGGTGACAAACAAAGCCTGGGTGATTGAAGGAGACGGGCGCAAGTGGTTTACACGGGAGCCGGCGGTCTGCTTCTACTGGACGCGCAAGTGGTATAACGTCATTGCGATGCTCAGAAAATCCGGGATTTATTACTACTGCAATCTTGCTTCGCCGAGTCTCTATGACGGAGAGGCCATCAAAAACATCGATTACGATCTTGATATCAAACTCTATCCGGATCTCTCCTATCAGATTCTCGATGAAAATGAGTACAACATGCATGCAAAGGAAATGCATTATCCGGAAAGCATCATGAGAATTGTGGAGCGGTCGGTTACCCTGCTGATTGATGAAATGGATGCGGGCACGGATCCGTTCAATCAGGAATGCATTGAAGAATACTATCGGAAATATCAGGCAATGAACCTCTCGGTATGAACCGGAGGTTTTTCATACCTTTCAAATGCAGCAAGAAATCACGACCTTCAAAAAAAGAATGAATCCGCCGTGGATTCCGGAAACAGAAACGTACATAAGAATGACCGCGCAGGCGGAAAAACCTTCTGAGAAGCTTCCGGGAACCACCCGGAAAACGGTCTGAAAAAAGTTTTTAAAAAAACAGTTGACAGAAGGGGATGAGGGGATTATTATCCTAGAGCACGCTTCAAGTGAAGCAGGCAGGCCAGGAGACAGCGAAAGCGGGGCGGGAAAAGTTCCGAAAAAAAGTTGTTGACAAGGCAACAGGGTAGTGATATTATCCTGAATTGCACTCCGGCAGACGGAGGAGCAGTGATCTTTGAAAACTGAACAGGAATTAAGCAACGATAAAACGTCGATTCAATTATGGAAGAAACTGACGTAAGTCAGTGTAAAAAATGAGCTAATTCAAATGGAGAGTTTGATCCTGGCTCAGGATGAACGCTGGCGGCGTGCCTAATACATGCAAGTCGTACGAGGGAAGTCCAGCTTGCTGGACGGAACTAGTGGCGAACGGGTGAGTAATACGTAAGCAACCTGCCTACAAGGACTGGGATAACACCTGGAAACGGGCGCTAATACCGGATAGGTAACGGGAGGGCATCCTCCTGTTATTAAAGGTTAGAAACACAAGTAGATGGGCTTACGGTGCATTAGCTTGTTGGTGAGGTAACGGCCCACCAAGGCGATGATGCATAGCCGGCCTGAGAGGGTGAACGGCCACATTGGGACTGAGACACGGCCCAGACTCCTA
>Ga0310691_10006688_pt1 | contig 12247 bp, 9 predicted proteins | sample 176DNAGHGlowgp2_FD_203887 | JGI IMG/M metagenome (GOLD analysis project Ga0310691, IMG submission 203887) | Sheep rumen microbial communities from Palmerston North, Manawatu-Wanganui, New Zealand - 1766 DNA GHGlow gp2 (v2) (version 2) | ecosystem: Host-associated > Mammals > Digestive system >... | reverse complement strand
AGGCCATGAGCCTGAGCATCAACCCCAACACCATCCAGCGGGCCTATCGGGAGCTGGAGCAGGAGGGCTATATCATCTCCGTCCCCGGCAAGGGCAGCTTTGTCGCCCAGGGCGGCGGGGCCAGGGCCGCAAGGCGCGCAGAGCTCACGGAAAAGCTGCGCGCCGTGGCGGACGAGCTTGCGGCGCTGGGACTAAAGCGCGAGGAGATCGCGCAGATCATCAAGGAGGAACGCCATGATTGAGGTGAGAGAACTCCGCAAGCGCTTTGACGGCTTTGAGGCTCTTTGCGGACTGAATATCCATGTGCCGAAGGGCGCGGTCTACGGCCTGGTCGGCCCGAACGGCGCGGGCAAATCCACCGTGATCCGCCATCTCACGGGCATTTATCGTGAGGACTCCGGTGAAGTGCTGATCGGCGGGGAACCGGTGTATGAAAACCCGGCGGTCAAGGAAAAGCTGGCCTACATCCCGGACGACATTTTCTATTTCGGCGCGGCGACGATCCGGGACATGAAAAACCTGTACCGCGCCATGATCCCCACGTTTTCGGATGAGCGCTTTGAAAAGCTGCGGGAGGCCTTTCCCCTCGACGAGAAGCGGGCCATGCGCCGCCTTTCCAAGGGCATGCAGAAGCAGGCGGCCTTCTGGATCGCGCTGAGCTGCTGCCCGGAGGTGCTGGTGCTGGACGAGCCGGTGGACGGTCTCGATCCCGTGATGCGCCGCCAGGTGTGGAGCCTTTTATTGCAGGACGTGGCGGAGCGGGGGACGACAGTGCTGGTCTCGTCCCACAATCTGCGGGAGTTGGAGGATGTGTGCGACCATGTGGGCATCCTGGACAAGGGCCGGATGCTGCTGGAGCGGCCCCTTGCCGAGCTGCAGGAGAACATGGTGAAGATCCAGCTTGCCCTGCCGGACGGACAGGAGCTGCCCGGGGACCTGGAGATCCTGCACGAGACGCGCACCGGGCGGCTCAGGCAGCTCATCCTGCGCGGCAATGCCGAGGCGCTCACGGCGAAGCTTGCGGCCTGCGGCCCCTTCTTCATGGACACGCTTCCGCTGAGCCTGGAGGAAATTTTCATTTACGAGCTGGGAGGCGAAGATCATGCGATCAAGAACATCCTTCTTTGATATCCGCTTCTGTAAGCACCTGCTGCGCCGCTTCTGGCCGCTGTGGCTGCTGTGGTTTGCGCTGCTGCTGCTTGTCGGCCCGCTGGGGCTGCACGTAAGCGCCTACGAGGAACCGGCGCGGGTGATCACCGAGCTGCGCAATGAGCTTTTGAGCTCCGCCCGGGGCGCGGTGTGGCTCTCTGCCCTGATGGGGGCGCTGATGGCGATGGGCATGCTGAGCTATCTTTATAACCCGCGCGACTGCGGCCTGATAAACTCCCTGCCCCTCCGGCGGGAGACCGTGTACTTCACCGCCGTCATCACCGGTCTTGTGCCGATGCTCCTGACCGACGTGCTGGTCTTTGTTCTGCTCCGGCTCTTTTACGGGCAGTACGGCGCGGGGGCGCGGTATTTCCTCTGGTGGCTGGAGATGACCCTCCTTGCAAACGCGGGCTTTTACGGCTTTGCCTGCTTCTGCGGGACGCTGACGGGCAATGTCCTGGTCCTGCCCGCGGTCTATGTGGTCTTAAACTGCGCCGTCGCCGTGTTCGAGGCCGCCGTGCGCGGGGTATTCACCATTCTCCTGTACGGCTATACCTTTGATAAGCTCCTGCTCGATTGGGCCTCCCCGCTCCTGTGGCTGACCGATCACGGTGAGTCTGCCAGGCTCACTGCCCTGGACGAGGCGGCGGGGATCGCCGCCGACTACGCGCCGATCGGCCTCGGCTACCTTGCGGGTCTCTGCGCGGCAGGCATCGTCTTCGCCCTGCTGGGGGCGGCGGTTCTGCGGCGGCGGCACATGGAGTCTGCCGGTGAGGTGGTGGCCGTTCCGGTGCTGCGGCCCGTGTTCCGGGTGTGCATGGCTTTTGGCTGCGGGATCCTCGGCTCGATGGTGCTGGTGGAGGAATTTCTGCGCGGCCTCTGCGGGACACCGAAATTCATCGTGCTGGCGGCCTCGATGTGTGTCTTCGCGGCGCTCGGCTGGTTCATTGCCGAGATGCTGATCAAAAAAACGCTGCGGGTCTTCGACCACGGCTGGCGGGAGATTGGCATTCTCTGTGCCTGCCTCCTGGCCTTCGCCGTTCTCACAAAGCTGGATGTAGTCGGCTACGAGACGCGCATCCCCGCGGCAGAGGACATTGAAAGCATCGACATGCCCTATGTGGCAAGCAGCGGCCTCACCGAGCGGGAGAGCATTGACGCCTGGCTGGACTTTCACCGCGGGATCATCGCCCACAAGAAGCGCAACGAATCCGCGGAATCCGGCCCATGGTACGGCGTTCCCATGTTCTACCGGCTCCGGGACGGCAGCACCCTCCGGCGCTATTACAAGCTCCCGACAGACGACGCGAGCCTTGCCGATCCCGACTCCGACATCCGGGCCTGGGAGAAGATCAACAACCTCCCGGAGGCACGCCTCAAGCGGGTCTGGGCGGATCAGGAAATCACCGCCGAGGAGATCCGCGACGCCTGGGTGCAGGTCAACACGAAGCTTGACGAGAAGCGCTATGTCAGCAACAATGTCGTGCTCACGCCCGCGCAGGCCGTGAGCCTCTGGCGGGAGGGAATCGTCCCCGACGCCAAGGCCGGGAAGCTCTCCCTCTGGCACATCCGGGACAACCCGGCACCGGACGCGGAGCAGACGAACCTGACCATCGCGATCATGCGCCGCGTTCAGCGCGGGGACGATCTGTATATGTACCACCTCGATGAAGAGGTGCTGACTACCTCGGAGAACACTCTCCGCTGGCTCAGGGAAAATCTGGAGCTGGAGGCGGAAAAAGCGCCTGCTGCCGGAGAGAAGGAGCCGATCCCGTTCACGCCCTGATTCCGGATCGTTTATAAATTCTTGTCGCTTTGTTCATGACAAGGTCATAAATTTCGCCTATATTATGACCGTAAACAAAAGCGGGACAGCTTCAACAGATTTCATGAGCAAGAAGGTAAAACAATGTTCGATCCGGAAGAAAACAAGCCGGTGAACGAAAACCCGCAGGGCGATGAGACCGACAGGGTCAACGGCGAATATCATTTCAGAAACGGTTATTCCCAGCGTGTCTACTCCGACGCGCATTATGTCCGCGAGGGCGAGAGCACAACGCCTCCGCGCTACTATACACCTCCCGAGAGAACGCCCCGGCCGGACCGGGGTGAGAAGTCCAAAAAGGGCGTGGGCCTCGGTGCCCTGATCGCCTGCTGTCTGCTCTGCGCCGTGCTTGGCAGCGCGGGCGGCGCGTACCTGGTCGGCTCCGTCATGGACCGCCGGGTGGGCAGCCTCGAGGCGAACGTCGAAAAGCTCAATTCCGGCTCCAACCAGATCGTCCTCATGCAGAGCACCGGCGGCAGCGCCGGCAGCGTGAACGCCACGGAAACCGCCTACGGCGGCAGCATGAGCGCGGGCGATCTCTACGACATGGCCTGCCAGCAGGTCGTCGGCATCACGACGGAGGTCACCTACACCAACTACTTCGGCATGCGTACCTCGAGTGCCGTCAGCGGCTCCGGCTTCATTATCACGGCCGACGGGTACATCATGACCAACTACCACGTCATTGAGGACGCCTACCGGGCGGGCATCGACGTGAATGTGATCCTGCACGACGGGACGCGCTACAAGGCGCAGATCGTCGGCGTGGAGTCCGACAACGACGTGGCTGTCCTTAAGATCGACGCGGACGGGCTCAGCCCCGTCACCCTCGGCAACAGCGAGAGCATGCGCGTGGGCGACACGATCTACGCCGTCGGCAACCCCCTCGGCGAGCTGGAATTCTCCATGACCACCGGCCATGTGAGCGCCAAGGATCGCCGCATCGTCACCGAGTCCAACGGCGACTCCATCTCCATGTTCCAGATCGACGCCGCCGTCAACTCCGGCAACTCCGGCGGCCCTGTGTACAATGCGCGGGGTGAGGTCGTGGGCATCGTCACCGCGAAATACAAAAGCTCCGGCGTGGAGGGCATCGGCTTTGCCATCCCCATCAACGACGCCGCCAACATCGCCAAGGATCTGCTGACCACCGGCTATGTGACCGGCAAGGCGCACCTCGGCGTGAGTGCCAACACCAAGTACAACGAGATGTACGCCCAGTATTACGGCTGGCCCGTGGGGGCGTATGTGGACAGCGTGGAGGCGGGCGGCTGCGCGGAGGCGGCCGGCATCGAATCGGGCGACATCATCACCCGCGTCGGCAGCTACCAGATCCGCCGCTATGACGATCTGCGCTCCGCCGTGAAGCACTACGCCGCCGGCGAGACGGTAGAGCTTGACTTCTACCGCGCCGATTCCAGCTACACCGTGTCCGTCACCTTTGACGAGGACCGGCCCGGCTGATCGGCCCCCAAATTGCTACTTTTCTTTCTCCTATAAATCCTCTCTTTTCTCCCAAACGAAGGTCCGTGCGGTTCTCCGCACGGATCTTTGTTTTTCGCCTTCCGAGGCGAAAAATCAGAGGGGCCGCCCCTCTGAACTCCCCGGAGGATATCCGTTTTGCCTCTTGATTTTTCGCGCAGATACGGTAAAATAATCCTGTTGTAAAAATATACTTCTCAGGAGGAATACAAAATGACTTACGAAATGGACATTGCCGGCTTGAAGCGCGAACTGCCCCTGTGCAAGCTCAACGAGAATTTGTGCATCGGCGCTTTCGTCATGTTCGGCGATGTTGAGCTGACTGTCCATTGCGCGGCGGAGCTTCTCAAGCGCGCGCCGGAATATGACTACATCATCGCGCCCGAGGCCAAGGCCATCCCCCTCGGCTACGAGATGGCGCGCCAGAGCGCGGCGGAGCGCTACTTTGTCGCCCGCAAGGGTGCCAAGGCCTACATGCAGGGCACCTTTGAGGTCACGGTCAGATCCATTACCACCAAGGGCGTGCAGCATCTGGTGCTCGATGCCGAGGATGCCGCCTTCATCAAGGGCAAGCGCATGCTCATCGTGGACGATGTGATCTCCACCGGCGAGTCCCTGCATGCCGTTGAGGAGCTGGTCACCAAGGCCGGCGGCACCGTGGCGGGCCGCATGGCCGTTCTGGCCGAGGGCAACGCCGCCAAGCGCGACGACATCATCGTCCTCGCCCCGCTGCCGCTCTTCACCGCGGACGGCAAGCCCATCGAATAAGAAACCATAGAAACGAAAAAATGACTGTGGAGGCCCACAGTCATTTTTCATTTAAAGCTTCACGCTTACCTCGCCGGAATTGAGGCGGCGGGTACTGCCGTCCGCCAGGCGCACCAGCAGAGAATAATCCTCGCCCAGATCCACCGCGACAGCGGGCTCCGGCTCGCGTCCGGGGGAGAGAATGTGAATGTCCTTTCCCAGCACCAGCGAGCGCTTTCGGTAGCCCTCGAAGACCTTGGGGGCCGCGGGGTCTAACGCGTAGTCCGACAGCCGGTCCAGAATCTCCGCCGCGAGACGGCAGCGCAGCTCCGGCACCGGCTCCGCGCCGAAGGCCGCCCCGGCAATGCCGCGCAGCTCCTCCGGAAAGTCCCCGTCGGGCACGTGTGTGTTGACCCCGATGCCGACGATGACATAGTGCATCATGCCGCTCTCACAGTCCACGCTTGCCTCCGTCAGAATGCCGCAGACCTTGCGCCCGCCGACAAAAATGTCGTTGACCCACTTGATCTGCGCCTCCCTTCCCGAGAGCGCCTCGATCGCCTCGGCCACGGCCACCGCCGCGCAGGCGGTCAGGCGTGTGGCGTCCACGGCCTGCATCTCCGGGCGCAGCAGGAGGCTCAGGTATAAGCCGCTGTCCGGGGGCGAGTAGAAGCTGCGCCCCATGCGCCCGCGCCCCACGGTCTGCTCCTCCGCGATCAGGGCAAGCCCGGCAGGGGCGCCCTCGGCGGCAAGAGACTTGAGCACCGTGTTGGTGGAGCTGATGGTTCTGTAAACCTGCAGCTGCAGCTCCCTGTGCCGCAGGTGGCGGGCGATCCCCTCCGCGCTGAGCACGTCGCTCACCGAGCGCAGGCGGTAGCCGCGCTTGGGCTGGGATTCGATCTCATAGCCCTCGTCCCGCAGCTGGCCGATGGCCTTCCACACCGCCGTGCGGCTGATGCAGAGCTTTCGCGCAAGCTCCGCCCCGGAGACATAGTCGTCCGCGTTTTTCCAGAGGAATTTCAGAACGTCGTCGCGTGTCATGCGGCCTTCACCTCACGGTTCACCAGCGGGTAGAGCCGCCCCACCAGCACACTTGCCAGGGCGATCTTGATCGCGTCCGGCAGCAGATAGGGGATCACGCACCAGCCGAGGGCCGTACCCAGCCCGATGGGGCCGGTCTTGCGCGCGTAGACGTACATGAACCAGGCCGTGCCGAAGGCATAGCACACAAGGATGCCGACAGCCATGGAGCCGATCAGCACGGGCAGGCTGCGCCCGAGCTTTTCGGTGGCAAGGCCGACAATGAGCGCCGTGAACAGAAAGCCGATGATATAGCCGCCCGTGGTGCCGAGCAGCACGCCGATGCCGCTCTTGAAGCCGGAGAAGACCGGCGCGCCCACCGCGCCGAGCAGGATGTAGCAGAGTACCGCCCACATGCCGCGCCGCAGGCCGAAGAGCGCCATCACCAGACACACGGCAAAGGTCTGCATGGTAAAGGGGATCGTCGTCGGAATCGAGATCCAGGAGCAGACGGCGATAAAGGCCACGCCCATGGCGATGGTGGTGAGGTCGCGGGTGGTGAATTTGCTGTTCATAGGGATGATCCCTCCTTTTCTCGGAAAGGATCATAGCACATCAGCAGGTCGATTGTCAACCGATCAATGAAGTATAGGTTGACAATCGACCCCGAAAAACTGCCCCGCCGGAGGGCGGGGCAGTCGGGTCGGGTGCGCTTTTACTTGGCCGGGCGGCAGTAGACCGTGAGCTCCTTCTCGAACCCTGCGCAGGTGAGGGTGAGCTTGCAGGAGCTGGGGAGGCTGCCGTTGTCGTGGCATTCCACGTGCACGGCATACTCGTCGGTACTCTCGACGGTCAGGATCTCGGGATTGCTGGAGCGCCAGCTGACCTGCAGGCCCTGCAGCGTCAGCGGCATGACCTGAACGGTCAGGTCGATGGGATCGTCCACCCAGATCGTGAAGTCATTCTGGATCTCGGTGGTGAAGAACATGACGCGCAGACCCTCAACCGTGGGAGTGGGCGTGGGAGGCGGCGTGGGCGGTTCTTCAATGGGCGGGATATACTCGGTAACGACAGGCGGCGTGATGACGGTGGTCTGCTGCTTGACATCTGCGCCCTCAAGGCTGGTGGTGACCATCACGATGACAGCCAGGATGACGGCGGCGACGAGGATCAGGCCGAAGATGATCTGCCACTTGGTATTGGTTTCCGCGCGCTCATAGGCGGCTGTCCCCTGCACCGTCCCGGGGGTCGGGCTCGGTGTGCGGCTGCTCTGGGTTACCCGGCGGGTACCGCAGTTTGGGCAGCGGCTGCGCATGGAAGAAAATGTCTCGCCGCAGCGACGGCATTTTACTTCAGGGATCATGGGCATAACGGGTTCCTCCGTTCCGTTTCGATTACGAGAGGCTGAACAAGCCTAAAATGCTACTAAAGATAATACATCTAATTTCCCTTTTCGTCAAGACTTGACATGCCCTGACACGCGTTTTTTGCGGGATTTTCGGCACAAATTCCCCACTTTGACTGCACTAAAGGCGAAATGTATTTATAGTTTTTTCGCGGCCCCGGCGAAATATGTCGCCGCGCCGCACTTGAAAAAGAAGGAAACGCAGCCTCGCGGCGCCCGGACAAAGTCCGCGCTTTTTCATTGAAAAACGCGGTGGAAGATGTTACAATACAAATTAAGAAAATCAACGAAAACTTAAAAGGAGGGGAACCCCCATGGCCAAGCAGATCACAAAAATCGTTCTGACCGGCGGCCCCGCTGCGGGCAAGACGACGCTCATCAGCCGCGTTCTCAAGGAGTTCAAGAGTGAGGATGGCTGGAAGGTCATCACCATCCCCGAAACCGCGACGGAGCTGATCTCCGGCTTCGGTGTCGGGCCCTTCCCCAACTGCATGTCCATGGAGGACTTCCAGTATTTCGTGGTGGAGGATCAGCTGCACAAGGAGCGCCTTGCCCTCAAGGCGGCGCAGGCGGTGCCGGAGGAGAAGGTGCTCATCCTCTATGACCGCGCCGTGCTGGACGACAAGGCCTATGTCACGGATGAGCAGTTTGCCCTGACGCTTGCCAGCTTCGGCTGCACGGAAGCGGAGATTCTGAGCCATTATGACGCGGTGCTGCATCTGGTGACCTGCGCCAAGGGGGCGGAGTACGCCTATAACTACGGCAACGCCGCCCGCTATGAGAGCATCGAGGATGCCCGCATTGCCGACGACAGGACGCTGCGCGCCTGGTCGCCGCACCCGAGCCACTATGTCATCGACAACTCCGTGGACTTTGAGGACAAGATAAACCGCGCCGTCGCGCAGATCTACCGCATCCTGGGCCAGAGCGCGCCGGAGCCGGGCAAGAAGAAGTATCTTGTCCGCATGCCGGACTGCGACGAGCTCAGCCGCAGGTACACCGCCCTGCCCATTGAGATGATGCAGACCTATCTGCTCTCCTCCGACCCGGAGATCGAGCGGCGCATCCGCCAACAGTCGAGTCTCGGCGACCAGCTCTTCTTCTACACCACCAAGCGCGTGGGGGACGACGGCACCCGCTGGGTCACCGAGCGGCCCATCTCCGAGAAGGACTATGTCACCTATCTCATGGAGGCGGATCTCAGCCTCAGAAGCGTGCGCAAGCTCAAGTATCGCTTTGAGTACAGCGGCCACCGCATGGAGCTGGACATCTACCCCTTCGCCAAGGACAAGGCGATCCTCTTCGCCTTTGGCGCCGACCCCGTGGCCCTGCCGCCGGAGATTGAGGTCATCTGCGACGTGACCGGCGACCCGTACTACAAAAACAGGGCGTTTGCGGATAGGCAGAGCCTGTAAGCGGCGGGGTGGAAAATCGAACAGGGAAACAGGAACGGGGACTATAAAAAGTCGCCTTATCCGTAGCTCGTCGTAGGGGCGGCTATTAGCCGCCCCTACGGCTTGCCGGACTATTTTCACTGCCCCTTTTGGCGGCGGGGGCGGGGGAACCTATTTTCCTGCTTTCTCAACCAATTCCTGATACATCCGCATGAGCGCCGCCACACAGTCGGACTCGGTGAAACCCTTGACCGGGAAGCCATAGGCGGCCATGACTGCGCGGTCGTTCTGCTGGTGGGCCTTGCGAAGCTCCGGCGGCATGGTCAGCTCGTCATACAGATCGGCAAGGCTCGCGTCCGGATACAGCGCCCGCGCATCCAGAATTCCCTGCGCCGTCTGCTCAATCAGCGCCTTTTGCGCGTCGCTGGGGGAGGGCCAGGGGAAGTTGTTGTAGACATTAGTGATAGTAAATCTGTAATCACTCTTAAGTCGTCCGCATACCATGCGCATCCATGAATTACAGACATTACTGGTCAGAACTCCAAAATGATAGAGTGTTGCATGTGGCAACATCTGAACCAGATTCGACGCTATAACCTCACATGGCTCAAAACCAATCGGAATATAGCGCCTTTTTTCGCTGGATGTAAGTGGTACTATTAGATAATCACCTGATGTGGGCTGCCGGATTTCGCCGAACAAAGATGGCGTTGCTGCCAGCTTTACGGTTGCAGCGCGGTTGCTTGTCTCCCGCATCTTTTTTACAGCTAATATTCGTTCCATAACATAAGGCATTTTCCGCAATTCGCCCGGAGAGATACCAACAAGCCAAAGGCAATACCTATCAATTTTGTTTATGAATTCACGTGAGCCTACGAACTTACGAATATATTTTTTGGCGCTTGGTTCTTTAGCGATAAAATCTTGTAATTCGGAAGCTTCGATAATTAGATTTCCGTCATCAATAGGGGTATTACCAAATACCATTTCAGGAACAGAGCATAGTGGTTTTTTACGGTTCTCAACAAATACATTATCACCGTCAAATAAATAAGCATTAATATTGGCTGCAATTTTAGTGGTGTCTTTTGAATAAATAATTTTCGGCTTCAAATATGGCGCAATACTGAACCCAACAATCACACAATGCACATGAGCTTTTATACTTGCTTCACTGTCCCAACGAAATGTTCTGTGAGCAAAATCAATATGAACGCCAGCATCAAACAAAGGCTTCCATAGATTTGCAACGGTCTCACCCTGCGTGACTGAATTGGTTGAAACGAGTGCCGTCCTAATGGCAGTATCGCACATCAAAGCGGAGGCTTTTTTATACCAGCAGCAAACATAGTCAAGATTTCCGGCATTTTTCCAGCCATGGAAAAGCGTATTTACATCGTCCTTCTGCTCCTTTGACATGAGCCGCGCCCCCACAAACGGCGGATTCCCCATGATATAATCCAGCTTGGACTTGTCCACCACGCTTTCCCAGTCGATGCGCAGGGCGTTGCCCTCAACAATGTTGGCGTTGGTTTTCAGCGGCAGAAAGTCCAGATCCAGCAGCAGGATCTTTTCTGTCTCCTTCATCATCTGGCTCTCCGCAATCCAGAGCGCCGTCTTTGCCACCGTCACCGCAAAGTCGTTGATCTCGATGCCGTGAAACTGCGCGATGCTGACCTGTATGGGCTCTGTCACCGCGTCCATGCTCATCTGCCCGCGGTGCAGCTCGTCGATCACGGTATTCTCCAAGCGTCTGAGACTCAGGTAGCTTTCCGTCAGGAAGTTGCCGCTGCCCGCCGCCGGGTCCAGAAATTCGAGCGACGCAAGCTTTTTCTGAAACGCCGTCAGGCGCTTTTCCTTCGTCTTCCATACATCAATGGCCTGTATCTCTTCCAGCTCTTTTTTCAGCCCGTCCAGAAACAGCGGGTCGATGACCTTGTGGATGTTCTCAATGCTGGTGTAGTGCATGCCGCCTGAGCGCCGCGTCTCCGGGTTCAGGGTGCTTTCAAACACCGCGCCGAAAATCGTGGGGCTGATCTCCGACCAGTCAAAGTCCGCCGACGCGCGCCGAAGCAGAAGCTCCCGCAGGGCCTCCGTAAAGGGCGGGATCACCGCGTCCTCGTCCGCAAAGAGGCCGCCGTTTACATAGGGGAAGGCGGCAAGCAGCGGATCGTCGTCGGCGAGATAGGGGTCGCGCTCCTCCGCCTTCTGGTTGAGGACCTTGAACAGCTGCGCAAGCCCCTTGCGCATGTCCTTCACGGCAAACTGCGCCATATAATCGTGGAACATGAGGTGCCTGCCGAAGATGCCCGCGTCCTCGGCATACAGGCAGAACACCAGCCGCACGCACAGCTTGTTGAGCGCCTTGAGCGTTTCCGGGTCTTCGGGGTTTTTATACTGCTTTAAAAGCCCGTCATAAAGAAGCCCCACGACCTCACCGGCCTTGATGGAAATTTCCATCTCCCGCTGTACATGCGTGTTGCCCTGTTCCACCAGGAAGGAGAGGCGGTAATATTCCTTTTCCAGATCGCAGAGCCTGATCTTCTCCGGCTCCCCGTGGGGCTTTTCCATGTCGTAGACATAGAACTCCCGGAAGTTGCAGGTCACGATCCAGCGCGGGCGGTCAGAGTACGGCAGCTCGGCAGAATAGCGCTTGGCCTGCTGAAACGGCGTCAGCAGGGAGCCGTCCGACTGCTTGATGGCGGTATTCAGCCCCTTGTCCGCGCTCTTCTGCTCAATCATGACATGGGTATTGGCAATGAAGCCGTCGATAAATCCGGTGGACTTGTCCAGCTTCACCTGATCCTCAAAGCGGATGGCCTTTTCCGGCTCCTGAACGCCGAACACCTCCCGCAGCAGCGACAGCCAGAACGCCTGACTTTCGCCCTTTTCATAGCCCTTGTCCTTCCAGTATTCCGCAAACGCCTTTGCCGCGCTTTTCTGTTTCGTATCTGTCATGTCCCACACCTCGGCAGTTGTAATGATCATATTATACCGTAAGGACAAGGCTTGTTCAAGGGATAACCATGCCCCATACGGCGACGGCGTTTCAACCCTGTCATTGCGAACCAGTGCGCGACGATCATAGTTTACTGGCACTGCGCGTCCCCCACAAGCGCTGTGACTGAGGGAGTTGCCCCGGCGCTTTAAGCGCTCAGAAGGACGCACGCGGACTCCTTCCACCGCTGAAGCGGTTCCCCTCCCTCTTTTCGCCGCAAGCGGCTG
>Ga0310691_10006687_pt1 | contig 12247 bp, 7 predicted proteins | sample 176DNAGHGlowgp2_FD_203887 | JGI IMG/M metagenome (GOLD analysis project Ga0310691, IMG submission 203887) | Sheep rumen microbial communities from Palmerston North, Manawatu-Wanganui, New Zealand - 1766 DNA GHGlow gp2 (v2) (version 2) | ecosystem: Host-associated > Mammals > Digestive system >... | reverse complement strand
GATTGACGGGAAGGTGTTTCTCGGTACGCTGGCCGTACAACTGCTTCTCCAGGTAGGCGATGCGGTTGTCTTTGGCGGCGATCTTACGGTCCAAGTCTGACACCTTGTTTTTCAAGGCGGCATTCTCCGATTCCAGTTGCCTTATGCGCTCTTCGGACGTCATCCTAACCCTTTGATTTCCAATTACAAGATACGAAAAAACGGCCATATATGCAAGTATACGGCCGTTTTTCTTCGATGTTATCCAGCGCTTTCAGTACTTCCGGACACCGCTCCGGAGACATCGCAGGCGATAGTTCGGATCGTCGACGATGCGCCGGATCATCCGGTCCAGGTCCCGCCAGACCAGGGCATGGCTGGCCATTCCTTCCTCAAAAGTGGGCAGCCGGAAGCGGCCATAGTCCAGCATCATCGCATAGATGACCAGACCTCCAGGTTCCTTCCGGAGCAGCTTGATCCGGTTACGGTTCTTGTTGATGAAGATGAACACGTCCCCGTTCCTCAAGTCGAAGGACATCCGGTCATTCACGATTCCCGAGAGCATGTGGAAGCTCTTTCGCATGTCGGTAGGCTCCGTGAACAGCCAGTACCGCATGCCGTCGTCCAGGCTAAACACGGTTCGTCACTCCGTACATGATAGCCTGGAGGTGCTCGGGAGTCAAGGCGCCCTGGACGCGCATGGCCGTATCCGGACCGATCCTGAGTTCCACGGTCATGGGGCTTTCCTGTGGAACTTCCTTCCCCCTTCCTCTCCGGGGCATGCCGCCTGCCATCCCCACAGCCGGTGACGGATTGCCGGTTATCTGGAGGAAGCATCCCTCCACGCCCGGGACCATGTCCTCACGGGCGTACATCCGCTTGGCATAGTAGAAGTTCGACTCCGGGATGTTCAACTCCTGGAGCCGACGCTTGACCGTGACTCCATGCTCCTGGCTATAGTCCACGATCTCCTTGATCTCTTCGCGTGTCATCATAACTGTTACGACTGTAAAGGTTAGGATGCAAAGTTAACCCCGCTTTTGCGGGGCTTCAAGGGTACTTTGTCGGAGGCTTACTGTACAAAACCGAGGAGACAACCCAAAAAACCGAACGAACTCTAGAAAGAACAAACCGGAACTTAAGAGACTATAATTCAGTGGCTTTACCACGAGTTGTCTTTTTCGGCTATCACTTATTTCGCCTTTTCCAAAGAAAACATGGGCCCGGCGCCAAGATCCCGGTGAACATAATAGATGACGTCCAGATCCGGATTCATATAGAAGATGAAATCAGCATTGGTGAGGGTCTCCGTCCTGTCCACATAGGTAAAGGAGTGCCGAACGACGGAAACAGGGATTCGGTCGCCCTCGGGAAGGTTCTCCCAGTTGACCGTCTTGCTCCTGTCGATCGTTCCCTCCTCGATGACAACAGTCTCGCCAACCGTGTAAGTGTCGGGATTGGACAGATGGTCTGTCATGTATTCACGGATGGCAGGGTCCGCATTTTTCGGAGCGGAACAGCCAGCCAGGAGGAGGGCCGCCGCTAAAACTACAAGAATACGCTTCATAATGCTATCATTATATCATATTAATCCTATTAATTCTGGAAATTCCAGTCTTCAAAGTCGATGCCTTCGGCGCCACCAGCTCCAGTACCTGAACCAAGGACTCTAACCTCACATGTGGCTTTTTTGCTTGAATTGTCAACAGAGGTTACAGTAATGGTCGCCGTTCCCTCTTTCACGGCCGTTATCCTTCCTTTGCTGTCCACCGTAACGTCGGAGCTGGAACTCGACCACTTGACATTCGAGTTGGAGGGTTTCACAGAAGAGTCCACTCCTTCGACTCTTGCTTCCAATGCATCGGTTTCGCCTACCTTTAACATTAAAGAAGTCTTATCCAACGTAACACTGGCGACCTCGTTACGAGTAACGGTAACAGAGCAAGTTTTCATATATCCTCCATCCACAGTCTTGGCGATGACAGTAGACGTTCCTGCCCTTAGTCCAGTCACAGTGCCGCTCTGATCCACCCGGATGATTCCACCTTGCGCAACGCTCCAGACGACATCCTTGTTGTCGGCATTGGACGGAGTCACCGTCGCCTTGAGCGTCTTGCTCTGATTAACATACAGTTTCATGTTTACTTGGTCCAGGGAGAGTCCGTTGACACTAACAATCTTGGACTTCACCTCAACCGTACAAATGGCGGAGACCTGCGGAGTGCTTTGGGATTTTGCCGTGATCGTCACCGTTCCAGCCGTAGAACCGGCCGTGACCGTACCGTTCGAAACCGTGGCTACCTTTTCGTTGGATGACGTCCAGACCACGGACGGGTCGGTCGCATCCTCCGGCAAGACTGTCGCCGTCAGGGCCAGCGTCTGGCCGAAGGCAAGCGTCGCCGATGTCTGGGACAGGGTGATGGAGGAGACCAATACAGGCGGCGGAACGACAGTGACTGTGCAGGAAGCCCTCTTGCCGTTGTCGTTAGCCGTTACGATAATTGTCGCCGTGCCTGCACTAACCGCTGTCACCAGGCCGGAAGCATCGACCTTAGCCACTTTTTCGTCGGAAGATGACCAGGTGACGCTATCGTCGGAAGCATTGGCGGGAGAAATCGTGCATACCAGGGATGCACTCTCTCCCTGCTCCAGCGTCAGGGCTGTCTTGTCCAGGGAGATGGCGGTCACATGGATGAACTGGGGCTCGACGGTGACCGTGCAGGACGCCTTCTTATCCGGTGTGAGGGTACTTGTGGCTGTAATCGATGCCGTTCCCGCTTTCACGGCCGTTACGACGCCTTTATCCGAGACCGTAGCCACAGACGGATCAGACGACGCCCATTGAACGGATTTGTCAATGACATCGCCCGGCGTTACTGTCGCCGTGAGCGTTTCGGTATTGCCCTCCACCAGCGTCAGTGAGGACTTGTTCAGCGTGACCGACTCCACGGGAATGTTTTTGACCACGATATTGCAGGTGGCCTTGATCTCGGGATTCTCCTTGGAAGCGACCGAAACAGTCGTTTCTCCCGCCTTGAGGGCCTTGACATTGCCGTTTGCATCGATGGTCGCGACTTCGGGGATAGACGAAGACCAAGTCACCTCCTGGTTGGCGTTCGAAGGCTTTACGTTGGCTGTCAGTTTGACAGAGTCACCGACGAGCATACTCCGGGTACCGCCCCCTGAAATCGTGATGGAGGCGACCTTCGCCTTAACCGTAATGGTGCACTTGGCCGTCAGATCCTTCGGCTTGGAGTTGTCCGCAATCACGGATAAGGTTACTTTGCCGTCCTCCTTTCCCGTAATGACGCCTTTTCCAATGCTGATGACCTCGCTACCACTGGGAATGATACCGTAGTGCCAGGTGGCCACATCGGCATCCGCCGGTCCTACTTGAATCAGGATATCCTTGCCGATTTCAAGTTCGTCCCCGACGAAAATTTCCAGGGACGAGGGCGAGACGGAAAGGGAGGTGACGGGCTGGACCACCGTGATCTCGAAGGTGGTACTCTGGGAATCCGTGCCATTGATAATAGTGGCCGTGATGGTCACTTTGCCCTTGGCTTTAGCCGTCACGAGGCCGTTGGCATCAACCGTAGCGATTCCTGCGCTGCTGGTCGTCCATTGAATCTCCGTATCCGGAAGATTCGCCGGGGCAACGGTCGCCTTCAGTTGGATAGTTTCACCGATCAGCACTTCGGAGGAAGAGGCGGTAATTGCAATGGACTGCACTCGATTGCGCACATGGATCTTGCAAAAAGCCATCAGACCCTTAGAATCGGTCGATGCACAGATGACAGCATCACCGGCAGACAAAGCCTTGATATGGCCCTTTTCATCCACAGACACCACGTTCGGACTCGCGCTCTTCCAAATGACGTTCACTTTCGCACCGGCGGGCTCAAGTTTGGCGACAATGTCGGATTCTTCTCCGATGAGGACATCCATCTTGTCCGGCTCCAGTGTCAAGGCGGTAACCCTGTTCTTGACGGTCACTTTACACTTAGCCGTTTTTTCGCCGTCCACGGTCGTAACCGTGATGTCCGCGGTCCCGGGAATCATCGCTAGTACCGTCCCGTCGGAAGTGACCTGCGCCACGTCCTGGTTGCTGCTGGTCCAGCGAAGGGAAGGGTCATCGGCATTGGCGGGTGTGACGGTCGCTTTTAGTTGGATCCAGCTCCCTTCATCCAACTCCACAGAGGTCTGGTCCAGCGTCACGCCAGATACAAAGACGAACGGGATGGGAACCGTCACAGTACAGGCGTCGGAAAGGCCTCCGTCATCGGCGCTGGCGACGATTTTCGCCGTTCCGGGTGCTACGGCGGTAACCTTTCCGCCGGAGACTTTGGCCACAGACGCATTGTCGGAAGACCAAATGATGGTGGAATTGTCAGCATTGAACGGGGATATCGTTGCCGTCAAGGTCTCTGAAGTACCGACCTCGAGGGTCAGCGCCCGGCTGCTTAGGGTCACTTTCGAGACGCGGACGGGTTCCGGCGCGCACGACGCCAGGAGCAGCAGGGGTAGAACAGTCAATATGGATTTCAGTTTCATACGCAGGGACTATTTATCTTCGACACAACGCACGGAAGAGCCATAACCCCGTCCATTTCCTCCACCAACAGGATTAAGTACCTGCTTCCCAGAAGAAGACGAAATCACCATGGCGAAAGTGGTAAGGGTACGCAGGGAGGTGGACCAATAACAGCAGTACTGGCCTACCATCAGCAATCGACCGTCAATTCCTATATAGCCGGTGTTCGGATACCATGCACGCACGGTATCTAGATAGACGCCGTAATTCACGCTGACAGGCTCGGCCAGATTGCTCCAGGCCTCCTGCTCGTACAGGCGGTTTTTATTGGAGTCAACGACGTATGCCGCGGGAACTTTCCATCCGGCAGGACAGGGATCATATTCCGTCTTGACCGGAGCCCAAAGCGTGTTGTCCGGACTTGCGAGCCAGTCTCCACTGGATTTTGTCGTCGTGATAAACACATCGGGGTGAGCGATAGCATAATCAACCGTCGCGTCAACGGATTCGGAAGATACCAGAGAGATAGATGTACCTTTGGTTGTCGTCATGAAATGCGCATCGGCATTGGAGGCATACGATTCAGATGCGCCAGGGAAGGGATCTTTCCGGCCCCATTGATAGAAAAGACCGTTAGACAAAGCAGTGGAAGGATTCGCCGCCAGGGCGCCCAGGTTCCGGTCCATCATGGCGGCTTTCTTCCCCGTATAGGTCTGGCTGGTAGCCTTGGGATCAAATCCCTTGCACACCCAGATATGCCAGTTCCAAACGATTTCCTTATCGCGGTAAGCAGCAATGACAGCATTTCCGTCCTTCAAGGTCGCCGGGGTGTCGAAAAACACGTATTTCTTGTTCGCCGTCACGTTAGAGACGATGCTGCCGACCTTTTGTGTTCCGGTCGTGTTGTCCGTCTCCCAGAGGACTTTGACACTTGTGATTCCGGAGAGGAATGAATCTTCCGTAGCCCTTGAAAGAGGGAACTTGTAAGAGCCGGCCTTAGAGACGATGTAGCAATTGGCAGTACCGTCCTTGGAAAGGAGCTCACCATCACGAATCTTCTTGACATTACCGGGAATATCCGCACCGGCGATGGACGGAAAGACAGCACGTTTGAACTCAACATACGAGGAACAGGTGCTCGTGACAACGGTGGAGCCGCTAGCATCTTTGAACTTGAGCGTAAAGCCTTTCGCAAAAACGCCAGGACGGAAGAGTAGATAATAGTCCTTGTCTTTTTCAAAGGATCCAGTAGAAAGAACCAGTGTAACCGTAGTGGATCCGCCGGAAACAGCCGACGCAACCGGGGCGGTTTCATCGGAACAGGAGACACTGACCGGCCCAGCGATAACTTCACCATTATTACCAGCCAGCTCAATTTGCGTGTATTTAGAAATGTTCGTCCCGTTGAGCGTAAACCGGAGTCCGCTGCACACGTTATAGAACGACATTTGATCAGCCTTGGAAGAGGATCCTACTAGAAGAAGGGCCGCAGGATCGAATGCACCAGCTTCTGCCGACTGCTCGGCAGGGATCGATGCAGAAATGGTCTTGGATGAAACATGGGCCGTCGCATTTGGATCGTAAGGGGACAAGCCCAGGAAAGAACTGCCAGTAAGAGCAGTACCCGAAACCGAGGTGAAATCAGCCGTTTCTCCTCCCTTTTCCGTGACAAACTGATCCGAAGCAGTCGCAGAGAAGACGTTCAGCTGATCGCCCGCTTTCCATATAATCTGTGAATGACTACCTGAAGTTGTGGATTTACCGAATCCCGTCCGGGTGCCAGAAGCGTCTGCAAAAACAGCCCTCAATGTCGTGACGGATTCTTCCGTGCCAGTCGGAGACAGAGAATCCGGCGTGCAGGAAACCGCCAGGCAGACAAAGGACAAAAACACTAATTTCTTCATAAAAGAGGGCGTAATAAACTGTATAAAAAGAAAAAGGAGAGAGAGCAGATACTCTCTCCCCTTTTCATGGAATCAGATCACATTACTCAGCAACATACCAGCTGCCGTCGGCATTGTGATAAGGATGAGCCTTCTTGCCGGTAGCAAGCACGGTCACCTTGGCATCACCATCGCAGAGGGTGATAGGATCCTTCTCCGGAGTGAACTTGACGGAGACATGGTACTTGGCAACCTTGTCCACCTGGAGGTCGGTACCCATGTTCCACCAGTCAATACCTCCCTCAGCAGGGGCCTCGGTCGGAGTAGGAACGAGAGAAGCACCAGCATCGAAGAGCTTCAGGCGTCCGCCGAAGGATTCCTCATTGTCAGCCGGGAGGTTGAAGTAGATGAGCTTGTCAACCTCGATGGACACAGTGGTCTCACCGGTGATACCGTAGACTTCAGCGGCCTCGGTGGCGACCCAGGTACCCGTCTCGTCATCCCACTCGAAGACCTTGTTGCGGCCAGGAGTGCCCTTCGGAGCATCGTAGATGCCTTCGATGAGCTCGTGGACGAGTGCATAGTCGTTGGCCTCCTTGAAGGTACCGAGTTCGATGTCTCTCAGGTCGATGTACGGCTTGAGGGCCTCGAAGACGACATAGTAGTAACCTACCATCTTCGGAGTCACGGCGTACGGGTTGTCACAGGTCTCGGTGACCTGCATGAGGACGTCGCGATCCTCGTCAAGCAGAACACCCTTGACATAGATCTCAGGTGAAGGCTTTTCGAGGGCGATGACAGCCTTGAGCTGCTCCTTGGTCATCTCCACATAGGCATAGGTGGCGTTGGCGCCCTGGGCGTCCTTCATAGTCACGGTGCCATAGGTAAAGTCGGAATTTTCAATCTCGTCCGGAGTCTTGAAGTCAACGGAGCTAGTCGGGAAGTTCATGATGGTGAAGCGGAAGATGGTTCCGTCCTCAGCAGCATCCACCGGCACGGAGTACTCCTTGAAGTGCTCAATAATACCGGAATTGTTCTCGCCTTCCTGACCCTTAATGCGGACAGCGCCGTAGCCCTTGTCGTCCACATTGTAATTCGGGCCGTAGTCGCCGAAGCGGTTGGGCTCAGTGAAGTTGAGGTGATCCTGGTTACCGAGGATGTAGTCCGGGTTGAGGATCCACTCAGGAACGACGAACTCGTGCTCATGAGGTGTGTACTTGATGTTGTAAACGAACTTGACTACAGCGTCAGGGTTCACCTTGTTGTCCTTGGCCGTGTACACGACATAGACGAAGTGAGGGCCGCCGAGCTCAACTTCCTGGGTGAGCAGGAGGTTGACGATGTTGGAGTTCTGCTTGAAGTTCTCCGGACGGGCGGCGAACTGGTCCAGACCGGTGTAGATAAGGGCGATATTCTCCTGGAAGTTGACAAGCTTCAGACCGGCCTCAGCCATTTCCTTGCTGTTCAGGGCGTCTTCCAGATCCTTCGGCTCCAGATCCTTGTCAGTGACGATCATCATCAGTTCCTCGGGCTTGGCGTTGTATTTGTCGACGAACTGCTCGTAAGACATACCCAGTGCGTTGAACATCTTGAGGTTCATTTCCTCCCAAGCGACGTTCAGTTCACGGACCTTCTCGAATTCATCAGCGTTGTAGTTGTACTGAACGAGTTCAGCGAAATCCTTACCGATTCCGTTCTCGCCATAGGTACCGACAGCGGGGATGTCGTCGATGTCAAATTCGGCGCTGTGACGGATGAAGACCTTGTAACCCTTCGTAGGAGCATCGGGTTCAACTTCGGGCTCTTCGCCGATGATCTCGAGCTTAATGAAGCCTTCCGCGAGGATGATGCCGCTGTAGACGGACTGAACATAGATCAGCGGAGTACGGCCGATGGCCGGATTACCGGTGGTGTACTTCTCGCGGTTGATGGAAACGACAGAACCGTCCAGGGTGACGAAGTCATTCTGGTTGGTCTTATCCACATCATCAGAGAGATAGATAGCCTTCGCGGAATCCTTGTCGATCAGGATATTGCCCTGCTCGCCGAAGCCGGCGAAGTAGAACTTGTATTCAGGATTGATACCGGCAGTCGAAATCAGGTCACCCAACTGCTCGGCATAAGTCTCCACATAATTGAGGAGATCAATAGTCTCAAGGGTAGGACGCTTCGTCTCATCGTCGGTAACGACAAGATAAGGAGTAGCAGGGTTCAGCTTCCCACGGACGGTAATACCCTTGTTATCATTGTAGTCGGTCTCAGCATCGATAGCGACTTCTTCGGCAGCAGTACGATAGTAGCGAGGATCGCCCTTCTGGTACTTGTCCTTGTGAATCAAGTCGTAACCCTCATTGGTCTCCTTCTCGATGTAAGCATAGTCGGAAACGATAGGCTCTTTTTCACCATCAAAGGCGCGAAGGGCAACAATATCGTTCGTCTTCTGGTGATCAGCAGGCTCAACAGACTCGGTAAGTTGAATCTTGAAATTCACGAAAGAGCCATTCTTCTCAGGGCCATTCACAATCTCAATCAGATTGGTCTTGTCAGCAGCGGCAGCCTTAGTGAAGACCTTGCGGTTGATGAAATCCCATGCATAATCGTCAACATTGACGTTCTCTGCATCCATGCGATAAGTGACCTCAGTGGGAGCAGTCGCGAGGAACGTAGCCTTGCCTTCCTTGTTAACGTACGGGAACACCTTGTTGTTAGCAGGAGCAGTGAACTCGTACACAGTGATGAGACCGAGGCCATCGAAAATGCGTTCAGGGACAAAAGCAAGACCCTTGAGCTTGGAAATCAGGTTGATGGAAGCAATGACTTCACCCTTCTCATCGTAGATAGTCAGGGTGCTGTCAGTCCAAACGGCGCTGATGCCGCCAGCGTGGAGTCCGGTATCCGTGCCGTCGATGAACCAGTTTCCGTTCCCACCGATTGTGACAACAGAACCGTCCTTGCCGTCCTTACCGTCCTTACCGTCCTTGCCATCCTGGCCGTCCTTGCCATCCTTGCCATCCTTGCCGTCCTTACCGGAGGCAGCGATACCAGTGTCCTTGTCGTCAATGAACCAGTTGCCGTTCTCACCAATTGTGACTACGGAACCATCCTTGCCGTCCTTACCATTGGTACCATCTTTACCATCTTTACCGTCTTTACCATCGGCGCCATTGGTACCATTCAAAATGTCGTAAGTGCCCTGGTTGGTGGTAACTTTGATACCACCAGCAGTCTTCTCGACCTTGGTGACCACCTCGCCAGAGTTAATCTTATTCTGGAGATCATTGAGCTGAGTCTGAAGGGCAGAAACCTTCGAAGTCAGATCATTAATGTCTCCCGAATAATCCTTCTGGCAAGACACAAGTCCTACAAGTGCGGCTGCGATAGCTGCACTCGTAAGGAAAAATTTGAATTGCTTGTTCATAAATGAATTTGGATTAATGGATAATAATTTGTTTTAGATTAATTTCACTAGCTAGTCCCTCTTCCACAAGAAGCCGGACGATTTGTTAAGTTACATTAAATAATCAGTACTCTACTAAATAGTTATTCCACAGTACTTATCACCACACGATTCAAATCGTTTTCAGCAAAAGGCTGAACACGGTCACCATTGGCTTCGCAAGAAACGATGCGGGATTCAGCAATGCCACGTTCAGTGAGGAAAGCCTTGACTGCAGCAGCACGCTGCTCGGAGAGCTTCTGGTTGATGCGTTTGTTACCGGTGCCCTTGTCGGCGTGACCGGCGATGGCGATCTTCACATCCGGGTTGGCCTTGAGCCAGTCGATGTAACGGACGAGCTTGGCGGCCTCCTCGTCAGAGATGACGGCGGAGTTAATGGTGAAGAAGGTGTTCACCTGGCGCATTTCAGCGGCGAGACGCTCGGCAGCGGCCCTCTCGGCGGCAAGCTTGTCGGCAGCAGCTTTCTCAGCGGCGGCCTTCTCGGCAGCAGCCTTCTCAGCGGCGAGCTTCGCAGCGCGCTCGGCATCCTGCTGGGCCTTCAGGGCGGCAGCGGCGGCCTCAGCGGCGGCGAGGTCGGCATAATACTTAGCGGAAGTACGATAAGGTTTTCCACCGAAGACAAACTTTAAACCGGCGAGGGCGTTATACTGATAGTCCGGGTTGCCAGCTTTCTTGGAGTTGAAACGATCACTAAGGACATTGCCGTTCACCTCAAGGTTGAGGGAAAGACGGTCAGCCAGACGGATGTCGAAACCGACACCGGCACGGCCGACAGGAGTGATGAGCTTGTTGTCTGCCCAAAGATAAGCAAAATACTGGGAAGGAGTGACCGCTTTCACATTGTTCGCTCCATTTTTGAGGCCGAATGCGGCACCACCACCGACGAGAATGTACGGATTGAGGATCCGGGCGTGGTTGTAGCCAAAAAGATTCGCGAGATTAAAGGTCAGATCCAAGTTGCCCTGGACGAAATTGAACTTGTACAATTCGCTGGGACCAACGGTAGTACCTTTACCCTGCAGGCCTGCAGCTCCGAGACGGAGTCCGAAGACAGGGGTGAACTGGTAGCCGAAATTGACAGCACCAGCGGGAGAGAGCAAATCGGTGAATGCAGCCTCACCCACAGTGTGAGAGACACCACCCATCAATTGCCCGTACGCATGAGGACGGAACTCAACGTTCGGATCACTCTTGCTCTGCTGCGCCATCGCCACGCCGGGGATGAGCGCAATGGCTAAAATCAATGCCAGGCTTTTGAACTTCATACTTATTTTATATAAAAACTAAATCCAATTCACTTGATACAATTCCATAAGTGCTTGACCTAATCGGTCGCATTCGGGTCTGGAGAGTATCATATACGATGGCAAAATTAAACAGAATTTTCTACATTTCCCAACTTTTTCAAAACTTTTTACGGAAATAATTGAGCACTTAACCGTTTCTAAGAGGTTTTTCGTACCTTTGCACCGGTTATAAAGAAATCAGTTTTTAACATGGCAAATTCCATCGACCTCAACGAACAGGAGCGCGGACGCCGGGAATCCCTCGCGAAACTCCGCGAACTGGGCATCAATCCATATCCGGCCCCCCTCTACCCCATCAACACCACCACGGCGGAGATCGCGGCGGGCTTCAAGCCCGAGGAGGGCAACTTCGCCGACGTCTGCATCGCCGGCCGCATCATGTCCCGCCGCATCATGGGCGCGGCTTCCTTCATGGAACTGCAGGACCACGCGGGACGCATCCAGGTCTATGTCAAGCGGGACGAGATCTGCCCCGGCGAGGACAAGACCCTGTACAACACCGTATTCAAGAAACTGCTGGACATCGGCGACATCGTGGGCATCAAGGGCTTCGCCTTCATCACCCAGACGGGCCAGCTGTCCGTCCACGCGAAGGAACTCACTGTCCTGTCCAAGTCCCTCCGCGTCCTCCCCATCGTCAAGACCGATGCCGACGGTACCGTCCATGACGGTTTTGCCGATCCGGAACTCCGTTACCGCCAGCGGTACGTGGACCTCGTGGTGAACCCGCAGGTGAAGGAGACCTTCGTCAAGCGGGCGAAGATCATCTCCACGATGCGCCGCTACTTCGACGAGGCCGGCTGCCTGGAGGTGGAGACCCCGATCCTGCAGCCCATCCCGGGCGGTGCGACGGCCCGTCCGTTCATCACGCACCACAACGCGCTGGACGTGGACATGTACCTCAGGATCGCCAACGAACTGTACCTCAAGCGTCTCATCGTGGGCGGCTTCCTCGGGGTATACGAGTTCGCGAAGAACTTCCGCAACGAGGGCATGGACAAGACGCACAACCCGGAGTTCACCTGCGTGGAACTGTACGTCGCCTACAAGGACTACAACTGGATGATGGAGTTCACCGAGAAGATGC
>Ga0310691_10006685_pt1 | contig 12249 bp, 3 predicted proteins | sample 176DNAGHGlowgp2_FD_203887 | JGI IMG/M metagenome (GOLD analysis project Ga0310691, IMG submission 203887) | Sheep rumen microbial communities from Palmerston North, Manawatu-Wanganui, New Zealand - 1766 DNA GHGlow gp2 (v2) (version 2) | ecosystem: Host-associated > Mammals > Digestive system >... | reverse complement strand
AAGAAAAGATAAATCGAAATAAATGCAATTCATTTTATCAGCAAAACTGATAAATCTTATCAGCAAAACTGATAGGGATATTGAGAATTGACTAGTAACTTTGCAACCGATTTATAAACATCTAAACGCTCAGGGATGCCGGGATTGATGTAATCCTAGCCAATCCTCTCCAGGTAAAGAATCTTATGGTCAAGCAATCATAGGGGGTACATAGTGGGTACATAGTGGGATAAAATGGCAATCCCACTATGATTAACTATCTGAATTTCATTTATATATTAAAAACCATAGGGGGATAGTAGGATTTTTCGTCCGTTATGTATATAGAGACCAGCTTTTTTCGGCTTGTCGGCCAGCTTCATGCCACTCAGTGTGTACCAGCCATCAGTGTGTGCCGGAGCTGTTGATGCTCCTTGAACTATACCCGTCATGTCGTCATTGTCCGGAAGGTCGCCAAAACGGATGGCGATACTGTTACGGATTGAGGGAGCGCTTGATGACGTTGGCTGCAATTCCCATACAGCTGTGGGCAGATTGGCGGTAGGCACAAGTAGGTAGGCCTGGTTGGCAGCCATGATGTTCTTGGCATCGCGGTCGGCAGTGGTTTCCCAGACGTGGTGGCGGTAGAAGCCTGCTGCATCGGCATACTTTGCCCCGGCAGCCTCGTCAGCGTTCAGCGTATGGCTGCTGTCGTAGGTCCAGTGGACGTTGGTCAGCAGGAAGCGTGTATATTCCGTAGCGTTCTCCGTCTCTGTCTCGCTGTCGTATCGCTTGCGTTCTATGCTTGGGCGCATCATGTTCTGGTCGCTGACATAGGCTGGATGTGTCGTCGTGATGGCCGGTACAAAGAGCGGAATCTTGTATGGAGACGTCTCGGTACAGTTCCTTTCGGCCAGCACCACACCGGTCTCCTGCTTCACATAGCCGTGGTCGTAGAAGGCCGTGCCACCGGCATCTGTCAGCTCCACGGTGTTCTTTACCTCGCTCAGCATCACGGTAGCGGTATTCATGTCATAGCTGTCGTACTTCACCTCATAGACCCTCACTGGGTGCCTCGTGTAGTAGCCCGTCAGTGTGTGGTCAATGTCTGTGCGCCGGCTTTCTGTAGCCCAGCCTATGCCACCCACGGGGTGCAAGGCATCCTTTTGGATGTTGGTCACGCCAATGCCGTAAATCTCGGTATCAGCAGTGAAGGTCATCGTCATGTCTTCGGCAGAGGTGACTTCGAAGATGTACTGTCCCTGGCCATTGTCCACGATGTTTTGATAGTCACCGCTCGTCACTCGTCTTAGGTTTGTGGAGTAATCGTCAGGGACTCGGCTACTCTTGAGGAACACGTAGTAGCCCTTATACTCGTCGCCCACAGCAGCGATGGTGATGGTACCGTTGACTTTCAGCGTGCTGTTGGCGGCATAGCCTACGGTGACTCCTTTACCATCGTCGGGCATCTCCCACTGTAGCGAGTTGTCTGTCTTGGCGATGTTGAATCCCAGACCGCGCGTCTCCTCCAGGATGAAACCCTTGTCGTTGCGTTCACCGAGGTTGCACACCAGCATGGCATCGTCCACATAGTATGACGCGTACTCATTATAGCCGTATTGCAGATAGGTCTCGTCGCCACTTTTTCTCATCAGCGTGTTGCCAGTGTCCCAGGTGCGTGTGGGGTCGGTGTCGTGCACATTGGGATCGTCGGTGAGGGTCGTCTTCACGTAACTGGTATTCTCGGCCAGGCTCGCCTTTGTGTTGAGGTTCGTGGTATTGGGCTGTACGGTGACTGGCGAATCTTCTATCTTTACCGTAGAATTATCAAAGTAGCGGGTGAAGTCCCATGTCTTCGGGTATGACATATAGGGCTTGACGCCCACGGTGAACCGATACTGACGGTAGGCCACGAGGTATCCGCGCTCGTCGCGCACACCGACACTCATGATGGCCTTTCCCCAGCAGGCACCGTTGAACGTCAGTCCCGGAACGTTATAGCGGCCGTTACCCGAGTCGAAGTAGGTCTGCGAGAGGTCCATGGTCATCGCGTGCAGCGTTTCGTCCTGGTTCACCATCTGGAATTCAGGTGTACCATTGGGCGCACCGAAGTTCAGGTAGTTCGTTAGCCACTGGCTGGTGGCCTTGCCATTGACGGTGAGGATGCCGGTGAGTGCTTTCACGCCGCTGCCGGTGTTGGCAGTACCGTCGGCATTGGCGGTGGCGTATGCCATGAGCTGCTGCGACATGCCCGACCCCTTGAAACGCTGCGTGGCGTTGCGGTTGTAGTAGACATCGTCCGAAGCGGGCACGCTGGTGTCGCGGTTGCCGTAATAGACGTGGATGGCCACGATGCGGCTGGTGCCGCTGTCATCCTGGGTGAACACGACGTTACCGTCCTCGGCCACGCGGAAAGTGTAGAATCCCTGATTGATGCCAGCAGATTCACCATTGAGTCTCACCGAGCCGCCATAGCTGATGACGTCGATGGCCTTTCCCTCTAAGTCGAGCAGGTTCTCCATAATAATGGTGCTGCCCTGTCCGGAAACGGTGCGGTCCCAAGCCACGGCCACGTAGGCTCCCTTCGGGAGTTGTGGTATGATGAGGGTCGACTTATGGATGCCAACATTGGCATAGTTGCCTCCAGCCCCGGAGAAAGCGCTGAAGTGTCCGTCGCTGTTGCCGCACCAGTAACGGCTCTTCGTGTCGTTGGTGACTGTACCTACCAGCGGGTCGCAGGTTGGGGCGTTGGCAATGATTTGCAAACCAGCCGTCTCCTGAATGATGAAACCGTTGCTGCCATTGACCTCGCTGGTATAGCGGTAGTCGGCTGATCGGTTGGTGGGCATACCCACGAGCCACTTGCTGTTGTCGGTGAGGTCAATGGCGGTTCCATTCTCATCGTGCAGTGTGGTCTTGCGCACGTTGCTGCTGTTCAGGTAGCCGCCGAAGAGCCAGCTCTGCGAGGTATTCTCATCAACGGGATAGGCCTTGGTGAGATAGAAAGTGGCCACGACATCACCGCCAACCTTGGCCTGTACGCGATAGACGCCGGGACCATTGGTAAGCGAAATGGTAGGAATGTTGGGAATGTTGTTTACAGTGCTGGAAGTTACTGTTACCTGTTGCTTACCATTTCCGTTGTCGTCGTCAGGGTTGCGTTTACCTATATAATAGCACTCGTAGGTGGGGCTTTGGTCGAGTATGGCTTGGGACAGCCAGTTATCGGAAATAGCTTCGCCAAAGGTATAGGTCGTCCGGTCGGATGCTACTATCGGTGCAGGGTATTCGAACCCGGAGAACTGCGTCGTTACGACGGTCAGCGTACAGGTGGCCTTCACGGTGCTGAGAGAGTTGTCGCGGCGATAGACAGCGGTGATGATGAGCTGGCCATTGTTGCGTATCTCCACAGTGTAGGGATTGTCAACATCGCCGGTTTCCTGCAGCAGGGCTTTGGCGTAGTTTTGAGAGGTTGTATTACTGATGGTATAGGTCGATGGTGCTCTGATGGAGAAGCTGATCTTCATCTTGTCCTCCTCAGATATGACGTCACCCGATCCCACCCATGGCTTGCCGCCGAGATAGAGATTGCACGCAGAGAGCATCTGTGTGGCGGTGAGTGTGGTGGAGCCAGTCGTCAACAGCGTGTATTCTCTCGGATTGAAATAGAAATTCTCTAAGTGTATGACGTACTGTCCCCAGCAAGGCTCCAGATTCTTCGCCGTAGCACCGGTGGTGGCGGTGACAGTCACTGTGCCAGCAGCATTGTCGACGAAAGTGAAGGTGCCGTCGGCGGTCATATTGCTCACCTGCGTGGTTGTATTGCCGTTATGGATGAAGGACAGCGTAGCCTCGGTAGGCTTATTGATGACGCGATTCTGGTAAGTAGCACTCCAGCTGACGTATGGGTCGTTGCCGTCCTCAAACTCCAGTTCGGGGGCTGTAACGGTGATGGACGTGATGCTCACATCGACATCGCTGCGGTTGTAGATCTCCACATAGCCGTTGTCCTTGGCCAGGAAATGCTGCGTGTTGGATTCGGTAAGGATGTCGATGGTGGCAGTGGCATAGCCGTGTAAGTCGGTGGCATTGGTAATCTGTAGCGGATAGCCATTGCCCACCACGCGACGCGCCGTTCCTGAGCTGGTGATGCTCACCTTCATGCCCTGCATGACGGGGATGCGCAGCCGCGACTCAGGCAGCGATGGGTCGATGTAGTAGTTATAGGCCGTCTTGCCCAAGTTACCGATAGACTCCACCATCACGCTGCCGTGGGTGAGCGTGAGAGAGCTTCCAGCATCATTGACGTTCTCAAGCTGCAGGGCCTTGTATTTCGTGTTGTTGCCCGTAGTGAGGTCCCAGGTGTATGGGAAGGGGATGACGGCGATGTTGGCCGTCGCCGTGTTGTTGGCATCGGTGGGGTCGTAGCCCAAGGCACTCGAACGCAGTGTCACAGGAATAGTCACCTGCGCATCGGTGATGGTGGAGGCGGTGCCCGTGCTGCGGATGGTTCCCTTCGGTGTCGTGGCAGGGTCGATGACGAATTGGATATTACCCGATGCTATGGTATATGTACTGGCGTCGGGGATGAAGTCGGCTGTCAGGTCAGTACCCTCGAAGTAAGCTGTAAATACCGGCTCGCCCGTCACGTCGAAGCATGACGCGATGCCCTGATTGTTGGCAAAATGGGAGGCCAGCGTGCCGTCCGTCCAATTGGGGTGGTGGTTATAGACCGCTTCCGGTGCGTAGTTCAGTTTCAGTTCCGGCTTTCGGTAATAAGCCCGTGAACCATGGATAAATGCAGTGCCAGACACCGTTTTAATCACCACCTGGAATTCATCGTTACTGCCATTATTGTCGAAAGCGTATGTGCTCACAACGATTGTCTCCGAACTGTTCACCTGCTGGGTGTTGGCAATGGTGTTGGTGAAGTTGAGTTGGGCAGCACCGTCGCTGGTCATATCGACCTCTATCACCATGCCTCGCTTAACGTGTTCGATGGTATAATTGTTGGCATCCACAGAACTTTTCACCGTGTAGGAACCCGAAGAGGGCAGGAAGTAGTCTGTGCCGGCAAAGTTGGCAGTGATAGTGGTCTCGGCACCTAATGTCGTGGCCAGCATGGTCACTTCTCCCGTAGAGGCATTGACGGTGGCAATGCCGGTGTCGTCACTGCTATAGGTGACGGGAGCCGTAAAACCGTCGCCATAGCTGTAAGCCTGTGGTGCAATTGGTGTGACGAAGATGGCTGCCTGTGTCTTGGGATGGCCGGCGGCTACGGCAAACTCACTGTTCTCGAAGCCTACCTTCGTGGCAGTCTTCGACATATCGAGCACCTCTTCCATAGCCTGTTGTCCGGTGACGGCGTAGCTCAGCGTCAGGCTTGTCAGTACGAAGCTGTTGTTATCGCTATCGCTGCCATAGCGGATAGTGACTGAATGAGTGTCGCCTGCCAATGCGAGAGTGGCTTGTGTCGAACCTACGCCCATAGACACCGAGTTGCCGTTTATCAGGGCACTAGTAGCCTTTCCGCTCTCGATAGCCGTATAGTTCAGCGTGACATTGGTAAAGACGATGTCGTTCTCTGAAGCACTGCCGTAGAGGCGTGGCGTGATGTCAAGCTGGCCTACGCCCGAACTGTTCTGGTGGAACGTGATGCGGTCGCTGTTATAGACCGTTGTGCCGTCCCCACCGCTGAAGGTAAGCTGGAGGCCTGGGATGGTACGGTCGAGCTTGTTGGCCGTCGAGTTGATGCCGTCAGCGACGGTAGCGTAGAGCAGGTCGCTCACGTTGATGGTACGATCCTCAGACTGGGTGGCATCGAAGGTAAAGGACTTCAGGTATAGTGTAGGATATGCATTTGTCACACTGCCGTCTCCTGACTGGGTTGTCATCGCATCAGTCTTTACATATACATAATAGGTCTGTCCTGCCTGTAGCTTGGTACTAAAAGTACGTGTTTGATTTGTGCCAACAGCGAAAGTGACAGTTTCAAGCACTGTGCCCGCCGCGTCTGTCAGACGAATCGGATTATCGCCATTAATAACACCAGTAATGGCCAGCTTACCACTGTACTTAGGTGTAAAGGCGTAGTAGGTACCCATGTCGGGGTAGGTAGCATTGTCATGAAGGTGCGCAAAGCTGTAGCCATTGGCATCGATACAATATAAGGCACCACCAGATTCTACATACTGAACCTCTTCGGAATTACCAATATCGAACGAGAGACGCGTGTCTTCAAAGTGTTTCTGGTCGAAATTTCCTGTTCCGCTAATCGAGAATGTCGATTGATGGGTGTTCGCATTGTAGGTGAGCGTACCCGTGGCATTGGAAGCATCACGCACTGTAACTACATGCTTAGCTATTTTTCCATTAGCAGATGTTGCCGTTATGACAGCACGCCCCAAATTATTGATAGTCAACTCACCTGTATTCGCATTGACACTGACAATATTGTTGCTAGACGTGGTGTATGTAACGCCCTCGTTATTAGGGTTCAACAGTTCGGGCTGAACTGTAGTACCCCTTGCATACTCACCACTCCCATAGCGATAGGCGAAGACACCCTGGATAAAAATAAAGTCGAGTCCGTTATTGCGATCGCCACCACTCACCGTTATAGGCGAAGCATTCGCTAAAGTAATATCACCACTTGTGTTTTCATCCCAACTACCTGTTTTCGAAAAAGAATAGATTTCTGTTTCTCCTGCTTTCACAGGATAAGTGCCTTTTCTGCTCGCCATAGTAATTTTATAGACACCTGCCGACAAAGTGGTCAGAGTGACATCATCTTGCGAATATCCCTCAAGACCGTAAGAACTGCGTGAATTGCTATAGCTATTGGACACCAAACTAAGAATATCTTCAGCTTCAGCAAAGTACATTACATTATCTGAATAGTGATTATAAGCCAGGGTTATATCTTTGTCTGCATCCAAGGTGATTGTATTCCGAAAATAATCACCTGAACTGTTTCTATTTCTTGCATACAATGTGCCGTTTTTATTAATATAGTGCGGGAAGCTATAGGTGACAGTAGAATTATACTCACCAACACCTGATGCGATGGTCATCAAATAATTATTTGAGCCGTCAACAGCTTTCACATTATAATAAGGTATATTTAAGTTAGTCGTTATTCTCAAATTGTCAAACTGACAGTATCTGCCTGCATTCGTATACGTCGATCCTACCTCAAAGGAGGCCAGCGGGTTTGTGTTAGTCATGGAGACAGTATGGCTGGCATTGGTTACAGGTTTATCCAAGCCACTTTTATAACATGAAGTGGCAGTTGTAATCTGATGTGTACTATAATCAAGTGTTATGGTAAAGGACACTTTTCTATCCCAAATGACTGTGCTGTATCCATAATACAAATCATCTGTAGATATATTCAGCGTATTCCTAACTAAAGTTCCAGAATAAGGCGTAAAGACAAAAGCTGCAATCTCACCATTATTAGCATCCCTTAAATAGAAATAGACATTTTTTCCTGTCAACAAACCAAAAGCCAAATCAAAAGAGACCACAACCTGTGTGCCAGTTCTTTGGATTTCTGGCACTATTACTCTGTTCGATGTATTACCCAATTCCAGCCTCCCATCGTTATTAATAGTAGTAGGGTTATTACTGTTAGCACCAATGGTCATGGTATTCACCTTTCCTTGAACCTCATTATTGACAATGGGGGTGCTAAAGTCTATATCTGCTATCACGCTCGTCTGTCCCCACGACTTTCCAACTCCCACCGTCATTACTAATAGGAGCAGCCATAGCCGTTGTAGTATCTTTGTTTTAAGCATCTAATTCGTTCAATTCGTTTAATTCTCTGACCTAAAGGTGCAGGGTGTGGCGTTGCATTCGTAATTTAGAGTTCTTCGTTCTGTATCCTCAATGCCCATGAGAGCACGTTGATGCTGATGGTCATGTATTTCCAAGTCTCAGCGGTGCCTGTGCCCTCGATGCCGAAGTCAAGGCGGTAGTCATACTCACGGTCGAGGTACTCCTGCTGGCTGTAGTGATGAATCTCGTAGGCATTACGCGCCAGGGCGAGGTAGTAGCAGAGGTCGATGTTGACAATCTCGTGGCCTGTCTCGTGGTTGCGGATAATGAGACGGGCATTGCGTCGGGCATCGTCTGAATGTAGCAGCAGTCGCGACAGCGACAGGTCGTAATGGGCGTTGCGCTCGGCAATGGTTTCCCCGTCGGTACGGGTGCCGTCGGGCACTGTAGCCTCAGTCGTCCAGGCAGCGAAGGGATGATAGGTCAGCGTCTGGTCGGCTGTCGGCTCGTTATCGCTGCCAAGGGTGAGGTGCTGGTCGGTGACGGTGACGTCGTAGCGTTCATGACCATTGTCTAAAGAGCCGTCACGACGGAACACCACGATGTTCAGGTCGTTGGTCAGTCGCATTAGGGGAATGGTGGCTTCGGTGGGCTTGTCTTTACTGATGGTGACATCAACAGGCTTCAGCGTGTTCCAGAGTGTATCTATACGCTGGGCAGGAACAGTACCGTCGGCAGCGGCAGGCACGGTGAACGTCAACTTGCTGATGGCCTCCGACACATCAGGGGCGGTGGTCTTGAAGGCTAAATCGGCCTTCGAGCAGCCCGTGGCATAGAGGCGGTAGTTGCCAGCCCGGAGTCCTTCGAAGTTGAAGGCAAACGACGGATGGCGCAGCGGCTGTCCCTCACTGCTGTTGGATGCTGTCTGCCAGTCGATGACGGTTCTCGTCACCGGGTCGGTAACGTAGACGGTAGCCTGCTCTACGTGGTCTTTGAACATGTCTGCCCGTGCCGTGTTATAGTCGTAGCGCAGTTTGATGCGCAGCGGATTGTTACAGTCGGGGCAGTCGCTGCGATCCTCCTTCATCATGGAGCAGGATGCCAGCAGCAGCACGGATGCTAATATTATCGCTTGTCTCATATCTCGTATCTTATTTCTTTACTCTCAATTATCAATTCTTATGGTGTGTCCCTTCCAATGCCGCTGATGCTCTTCGTGGAGCCTGCGGTTGAGGCCTTCGACAGGGTGCCTTCAATGATGACATCCGAGAATCCCACTTGCTTATTGGTTCCGAGGTCGTAGAGGTTCAACCGCAGACCGCACTGCCCAGTGCTGCCTGATGCCGATAACAACGAGCTCCATGCCGTATAGCTTGGGGTGGCATCGTTACGGTTGGGCCACACTCCGGTTTCCAATGATGTCGTTCCACCATCGCCTACCCATGACACGTCCACCTTGCCACCGTCGGTACCCCATCGGGTGGTATTGAACGATACGTTGCTTGGAGTGAATGTCCATCCAGTAGCGGGGGTTATCATAAAGTCGATATTGTTGGTGTCATTACCGCCGCTACCGCTTTTAGCTGTAGGCTGGAACAACGTCTGTCCACCCCTGAGCGTCTGGGTAGCGAGGTTCGTGCCAGCGGTGACGCTGCTGGCAGAAAACAGGCTTTCCGTGCCGTTGCTGAAGGTCGCACCGGTATTGATGCCCTCGTCAAGCTTGAAGGTGATGGCAGTCTGTCGGCTGTCGTTCTCCGACTGCTCCACCAAAAGCAGGTTATAGGCATTGTTGCTCACCAACTCGCTGACAGTGAAGGTGTAGTACATCTTGCCGTTGCGGTAAAGTGTGGTAAAATTGGCAAGGGTATTCGACAGGCTGATCAGCTCGTCGCGCGCAGCAGTAGAGAGCCCGCTCTTGCCGCTCAGCAGGTCCACATCAACCTTACCAGAAGCCAGTAAGCTTACCTTGGCATTCAGGAATACTTGGTCTTCCGTCCACGAGCGGATGCCTTCGTAGCTGTAGTTAACCTTCTGACCTTCCCAGCCCGATCTGTAGAAACTGATGAGTTCCTCCTGGCTGGTGTAAAGTCTCTTTGGGAAATATGCTGCGAAACCATAGCAGTCGCCCAACAGGAAGGAGCGGTCCTTCAGCTGCACCTCGACGATGATGCTGGTCGGGCTGCTGGTGGGCGGCAGATAGAGCACGTCGCCGCTCTGGTGGCTGGTTTCCTCGTAGAGCGAGAATACATCAGCACCGGTGGCTCCGCCGTTCGACAACTCCGAGGCCAGTGTCCACGACATACTATGGATGAGGGGGTGTGCCGACGTTGCTCCTATGAGGTGGATGTTCGAGAGTGTTGTGGCAGCGGGGATGTCGTTGATGACCGTTACTTTCGCGGCAACACGCTCCACCTTGATGGTGAGACGCTGGGCAGATCCTGCTGCGGCAGCCGGCGTGTCGAAGAGTACACTGCTCTTGTCTATTATAGGCATAATGGAGGTACCACTTTGTATGGCGTTGGTCATATACAGACCGGCATGCTCGTCGATGCTGCCTACTGACAGTATCTGCAAGGCCCGCACCTCTGAGAGTGTCTTGTCCTTCTGCGACTTGCCGCTGAAATAGAGTTCATTGGCATTAGTGCCGCCAATGGCGAATCCCGTGGAGGTGGTGTTCAGCAGCACGAGGGCATAGAGGTTCTTTCCGCTCTGGTAGTCGTGGGTGCCTATTGCTAAGCGTTGGGTGATATTCACCGTCTGCGGGTCGTTGGTGGTTCCTGGGTTCTGGATGAGCTGGTCGATGACCACAGCTGTCTTTAGGGTGGCTGTAGCCTCATCGGAACCTTCGAAGATGCAAAGGATGCCGTCGTAGATGGCGTTTTCCGCAGGCGTAGCAGCCTCTGTAGCGCGCGTCATGCCAGTATGGTTTTCTATGTGGAGGTTGATGTAGCACGAATCTGCCCCTGCCGTCGGTGTGATAACGGCAGCAGCCTCCTGCACGTCAGCAGAGCAGGCCGACAGGAGAAGGACTCCTATCGTCAGCCAGAGGCAGGTGATGTATGTGCTATATCGTTTCATTTATTTTAATGCTTGTTCGTTCGTTGTCCAACCGCTGATGCTGATGGTGGCGTTGAGCAGCTGCTCAACCTCGTCGTCGGCATTGACGGTCAGGTCAGGGATGATGGGCGAGCCCACATGCGTCACCGAGCGGATGCTGATGGTGTACCAGTTATTACGCACTATGCCGTAGCGGCCTAAGTAGCGGGCTTCGGCGGTATAGGGGTTGTCGCCGGCGAGGTAGATGTCGGTGGGAGAACCGCCATCTGCCGTGGCGGGTGATGACCAGGGAGTCTCCGTGTCGGTGAAGTGGCGGATGGGCACGCGGTAGTAGCAGTAGCCGTTCTTGTAGAAGCGGATGGTCATGGCGTTGTTGATGGCTGCGGCCAGACCGAGGGCATCAAAGGCGATGGCAGCTGCCGACCCGTCGGCTCGTGCCGTCTGGGTCACGGAGGTCACTGTGGCCAGGCCGGTGAGGGGATCGCCAGTCAGGGCGATATTGATATGATGCGGTTCGCCGGCGGCGTAGGTTCGTACCCAGTTGCGAAGGTCGCTGTTGGTCTGCAGGAGCCATTCACGCAGGTATTCGTCGATGGTTTTGGCTGAAGTGACCTTTGCAGAGCGGCGTCGCGCAAACGATTCGTTAGCGCTGGTGCCTTCCTCTGTCACGCTGTTTGCCGGCTCCTGGTAGATGACGTCCAGTCCGGTTACGCTGGTGGAGTAGAAGTTGTAGCCACCGTTCAGCTGCAGGCGCACCAGCACGCTGGTGGTACAGTTGTCCTGCTGGCGGGCCACGTTGAAGGTGTTCTCGCAGCAGTAGGCGTGGGTATTCATAGCTTGCCAGAAGGCGGTCTTGTCTGCGTCGTTCTTAGCCCAGTAGGTGGCGTGGGGGGTGAAGGTGAGCTCCGAACCAACTGGGAAACTGGTGGGCACTGTGCTGTAGTTGGCATCCTGGGCCCAGTAGGTGCGGTAGCGCAGGGGGAATGTGGGCAGGGAGGCCGTCTCGGTGAAGCGGTAGCCGGCTGTTGTGGAGCTTCGGTAGGGCAGCCAGTCGCCGCTGAAGTGGCGCACAAGATAGCCCGTGGCGTTATAGTTGTCGACGGCATATTGGAAGTCCGTCGTAGTGAAGTCGATGTTAGTATTGCCACCGATAGTCAGCGTCAAGGCGTTGTCTGTGGTCACGGTGACCTTGGCGGCGCTGCGCTCTAAATATACGGAGGCGGCGACGCGGGTGGCTTCAGCCTCGGTGGGAGCGAAGGCCGAAACGTCCAGTTCCACCAGTGTGGTGACGTAGCCCGTCCCGTCGGCAGCCGAAGCTAATGGGGCATTGCTCATCACGTAGTAGTTGCCGGACTTGTAGGCGGTGGTCAGTGCCTTCACCTGAGCGAAGGTCTGGCCAGCCGTGATGGATGGGTTTGCATTAGCGATGGC
>Ga0310691_10006684_pt1 | contig 12250 bp, 11 predicted proteins | sample 176DNAGHGlowgp2_FD_203887 | JGI IMG/M metagenome (GOLD analysis project Ga0310691, IMG submission 203887) | Sheep rumen microbial communities from Palmerston North, Manawatu-Wanganui, New Zealand - 1766 DNA GHGlow gp2 (v2) (version 2) | ecosystem: Host-associated > Mammals > Digestive system >... | reverse complement strand
TGGGCATGAAGAGCGACATGAGCCAAAACAGCAGCGTGGCTCCCAATGCCCTGAAGCATAGCAGGTCCATGGGGGTCATCACATGCGCGTTGGAGATGTTCTTGCAACAAACGATGTTGAACCCGAAGATGCAGTAGGCACCAAAACAAGCGAGATGCCCCGTAAGCGTTGTCTTATTCAATCCCATAGACTGGTTTCACAAACAAGCCGCAAAATTAAGAAATCTTTCCGCTTCCAGTTTGCAATTCAAGAAAAGTATCTAAATTTGCCAATGAAACTAATTAGGTACTTTAAATGAGGACTTTTTTCAATTATTGTTTCTATCGCTATGCGAAATTTTACAAGGAATGGGGCGACAATGGACCTTATATCATGGCATTTGGACTTTTGTTCCTCACAATAGCATTATATTTAGGATCAATAATTAACTTCTTGTGTTACCAAATCGGAATAGAGTATTCAAACAAAGTCAATATAGGAGTAGTTGTGTTTTGCTGTGTTTTTGACTTTGTTTTTAGCATATTGCTGGATAGTGAGGGTAGATACAAAAAGTTGGAAAAAAAGTACAAAAATGAAAACAAGGTGAAACTGAAAGGTTGGGGTGTTGGATTGTTTATAGTATTTGGTTTGATTTGTTACATCGTATCTTTAGTGGTTTTCAAAACAGCATGAGAACGGTATTTATTGACACCTTGGTTCTATCGGATTTGCCATCCGAAAGTTATCAATATCAGCATTTTTAATGCAAAATATTGATGTCGCTCAATGCCCAATTCACAATAAACACCCAGCTTTGCCGTTGAAACAAAAACACCTATTTCTCTGATGAATACCGTGCATAAAAAAGCCATATTATTGTTTTCTTGCATTTTTGTTATGTGTTGTTCGTTCGCCCAAAATGCGGCAAAGATTAGTTTCAACACATCGACGCTTCGAGAGGGTGTTATTGTCGGCTATTCGAGAACCATTCATCAAAACCATGAAATCGAGGTCGGATTGCGGTTCCATATAAACAGGTTGGCTATGCCTGACGACCAAGAGAGCATATATTATAGACGAATGTATGCCTCAAATTTTGCCCAACATTTCGGAGCGCAACTGGGCTACAATTGGTATTTCCTTCCTCGTCTCAACCATTTGAAACCTTTTGTGTTTTATGAGCTTCAAGCCGCATACTCAACCACAAGAAACCATGGCTACGGATGGACTTATAATGCCAACGATGGGAGTTACATCCCTATTGAAGAATATACTGAATCTTTTGGACCTTTTCTTTGGTTACAAAACACCATAGGAGTGGGCTTCAAGGTTGATATTTGGAAATCGTTTTATCTTTTTGAGAAGATTGGATTTAACGCGACCCAAATCATAGGAAACGATGACAAACTAATGCCGGATCCTTTTCAAAAGTTTCCTTGGTTAGTCAATGAATTTGGTTATATGATTATGGCTGGTGTTGGATATAGATTTTGAGATATAAGTGCCGCTTATGGAATTGAAATTCATTGATATTCATACGCACACGGAAGATTCCAGCGAAAACCTCCTTCAAATCATCAATTTGAATTTGGAATCACCTTGTCCCGAGCAAGGCTTCTATAGTTATGGCATTCATCCTTGGGTTTTGGATAGCGCTGATTTTCAAGCAAAAAAAGCATTGCAAACTCTTGAAGAAAAACTGAAATTACCGAATGTCATAGCACTCGGTGAAGCAGGCTTGGACAAGATGCACAAGGAGACTTTCGAGCAACAGATAGAACTCTTTGAGCGGCAAATCGAACTTTCGGAAGCTTTGCAAAAACCCATGATTCTGCATGATGTGAAAAGCCATAACGAAATCATCACCCTGCGGAAGAAGCACAAAGCCCAACAACCTTGGATAGTTCATGGCTTCAATGGAACGGAGCAGGATATCCAACAACTGACGGGACAAGGCATGTATCTTTCAGTTGGAGAGGCCTTGTTGCATCCCGAAAGAAAGATTTATAAGTCGTTTAAATTCATTGATTTGGATTATCTCTTCCTTGAAACCGACATGGCGGAAATTGGCGTTGAAAAGGTGTATGAGACTGCGGCAAATCTGTTGGAAATGGATTTGTCGGCTTTGCAAACGAGAATCTTTGCTAATTTTGCACGCATAATTCGTTAATCACAAAACCAACAAAACATGCAAAACCCAAAAGAGAAGCGTGAGCGGCGCGCAACCGCGTCGCCGCTGGAAAGCAGGCCGTTCCGAATCAAGTTCGGAATGAGGGACCGCTTTCCCACCCCTGAAAATCAAGTTTTGATAGTTTTGTAGGTTTTGTGACAAAAAAGCCAACTATGGCCTGAAGTCCCGCGTCAGCACAACAATTCAACAAATCGAAGATTCAACGTAGTTAATTCAACGATCAACACTTCAACATGATAAAGATCCTCTTCATCTGTCACGGCAACATCTGCCGCAGTCCCATGGCCGAGTTTGTCATGAAACATCTCGTCGCAGAGGCGGGTTTGAGTGACCAATATGAGATACAATCTGCGGCGACCTCAACCGAAGAAATCGGCAATCCCGTCTATCCGCCAGCGCGGCGCAAGTTAGCCGAGCACGGTATCGGCTGCGAGGGTAAGACCGCCCGCCAGATGACACGACAGGACTACGCCTATTACGACTACATCATCGCCATGGACCGCAACAATCTCCGCAACCTAAAGCGGATGTTTGGCGAAGATATCGACCATAAAATCAGTCTATTAATGGACTATACTCACAGACCCGGCGATGTCGCCGACCCTTGGTACACAGGTGATTTTGAGGCCACTTGGGTGGATGTGTTGGAGGGGTGCAAGGGGGTGTTGGAGTATTTGGAGGGACTTACCCTTCGTGCGGCACACCTCATAAAAGACAGTTAGTTTTTCCCTGGGTAGGGAATGCCGAGCTCTTTACAGATTTCCTTGACGAGATAATCGTTGATATCTGGATGGCGAGGTATAGCCACTTTCTTGAGGTTCGTGTTATTAATGAAGACACTATGCCTGCCGCCTTCCCTGAAAAGAACGCAGTTCTGACTGGTAAGGTAGCGTATGAGCAGGTTTCGTTTCATGCCAAAGCGACTTTCCTGTAAAAGGTCTTTTCACCGGCATAGGCTTGGCGGGCCTCGTCTTTGTAGCATTCGAGCATCAGACTTATTGCATCCTTCATATTCTCGATGAGTTCGTCAAGGGTGCGGCCTTGGCTCATAGCGCCAGGCACTTGGACACATTTTCCTGTATACCAACCACTTTTCTCGTCTTTGTGTATAATAACTGAATATTCCATGATAAGTTTGATTTACGATTGTCAAGTATTTGACAATGCAAAAGTACATAATATTTTTCGTTCCGCAAGACGCAATGCAAAAAAGCCCCCAATCATTTTACACTCTATATTGTCACTCCTGTTTTCTTTCATCGTGGACTTGGAACGCTTGCTTCAGGCGAAGTAAGTCGTTTTATTGACAATGATAGAGGAACGAATTTCTTCTCCCGATTTTTTATCCATTTCATCCATTTTTCTCTTGAATTATCCATTTTGGATACGATATCTGTATCCATTTCGGATTATTAACGTGTTGAATATCAAATAATTAATTTGTTTGCATGGAAATTGCTTGTATTTTTGCAGGGTGAATAATAACGTAAAAGACAACAATTATGAATATAAACGACATTTTTATGCAAAAGTTTGTTAGCCAACCTAGAGGCGACGGCTATTATGAAGTCGCAAAATGGGATGAAGTCAAAAAAGAGTATATCCCTTTACCCAAAGTGGTTTATAAAATGGAGCAAAAAGCTCAAGAACGTGCCCGACAATTAAACGAAGAAAACTAAGAACAAGAAAAACAACAAAAACAGTAAGAAATGAAGAAAACAGAAAAACAATTATTAATGAATGACAATTCTCTCCTTCCAAAAGAAGATGTAGAAACCGAACTGATTTCTCCTTCAAATAATGAAAAAAACAATGAATTAATTCCATTAGAGAAGAAACAGATGGATGATTCCATCAAGTCTAATGAAATAATCAAGCGAATTAAAAAATTAAATGACCATGAATTAGGTCAATTGGATGATTAAGACCTGAAAACTATGGAAAATGTCATTTTAATCATTATCAGTGTCATTTCTATGATACTCGCCATTATGTCGTTTGTTCAAGCGATGAAAAGTTCTAAACAATCAAATGAGAACGCTAAAAAGATAGCACAGATTGCTATCCAGCAAATTCATTCCCAAGTTTATGATGATTTCTGTACGAGATATCAAGACATAAGTGTGCATCTTCATGATAAAAACAAGAGAGAATACCAAGAAGCTTATCTTGATTTATTTAAAGATGTGTTTTTTGCAAACAAGCAAGGCAAACTACCAAAAGAAGAATGGACTATTTTCATTGAGCGGATGTGCTTTGACGTAAAACAAGATCCTTCATACATGACTGTATGGAAAAACCATGCACAGGTTTACGAGCAAGATTTTGTTTCATTCTTTGATAATGAGATTTTAAGAAAAGTTGGACTTATATAATTTAGAGAATATGAAATTCAATAATCTACAAAACAATGGATTGTTTCTGACTATCCTTTTCCTCCTACTCTACATAACTGGGGTGGGAAAATGCCTAGCTGCTGACTATGACTTCTCCGCTGTGGCACCCAGCGGGCAAACGCTGTATTACAAGATTATTACAAATTCCAACATCCATGAGGTACAGGTAACTTATCCGAGGGATTATAGCACATACAGTGGATATGGCACCTTTCATGCTTATTGGTATGGTTATGACACACCAGTGGGAGATGTTATTATTCCTTCTATTGTTGAAAACGATGGTGTTTCCTATATTGTTACATCGATTCGCGAGCACGCTTTTGATGGAGGTAGTAGGTGGGGAAATGGTGTTGCTACTTATTATTGTGATGGCATCACTTCGGTGGTTTTACCATCCACAATTGAAGTAATTGGAGAAGGAACTTTTAAGGGTTGCAGAGGATTGCTTTCTTTAGCTATTCCTAATTCGGTGACCTATATAGACAATTATGCATTTTACGGATGTAGTAGCCTGACCTCGGTAACTATTCCTAATTCGGTAACCTATTTAGGTCATAACGCTTTTTATAATTGTAGTAGTATGACCTCGTTAACCATTGGCAGTTCCGTGACCACTCTTGACAACCATGCTTTTTATGGCTGTACTCAGCTTTCTGAGATTATATCTCTTAATGCTACCCCTCCATCAGCAACGAGCGGTGCTTATGGTAATAATGGTTTTGTTTCTGATGTATTCGAGGGCATATTAAAAACCATCCCCGTTTATGTTCCCATGGGTAGTGCAAGCGCCTATCAAAGTGCTACTGGCTGGAATGAATTCACCAATTATATCGAGGTGGTGGCCAACTTCTCGGCCACTTGTTCATCGGGCCAGACGGTTTATTATGCAGTGACGGACTTAGCCAACCACTTTGTTGAAGCTGTTTATCCAGGCAGTTCCAGCAGCGCACCATGGGAGGGCTATGAGCAACCTACGGGTAATTTGGTGCTGCCCGAAACCGTGCAATATCAAGGCATTACCTATATAGTGAAAGGAATCCACAACAACGCTTTCTATGGCTGCAACGGATTGACCCAGGTTACCATCAGCGATAACATCAATCATGTTGGCGCAAAAGCCTTTTGGAACTGCCCGAATTTGGAAACCGTGGTTTTCAATGCTGAGGATTGCGCCGTGATGCAGACCCGAACAGGATCAGGAACAAACTCAAACCCATACGTTTATTTTTCTGTGTTTTCAGCCGACGAAGCAGGCAGTGCGCCCAATCTTACCCGTATCTCTATCGGCAGCGGCGTGCAACACATTCCGGATTATGCATTCATGAATTCAGAAGACGTATACCAACGCTTGGTCATTCCGGCCTCGGTAACCGACATCGGCAACTACGCTTTCTATGGCTGCAACAGCATGGTACAAATGGTTATTCAGGGCAATGGTTTGCAGACCATTGGTAACTATGCTTTCTATGGTTGCTCGGCACTCCAAACGGCTTTGAATCTTCCCAATTCGGTGGTTTCAACTGGCGAATACGCTTTTTACGGCTGCACTCATATTCCATCGCTTACCATTGGAGAAGGGATGTCGCAGATTGGAGCGTATACTTTTTGGAATTGCCCCGCCATGGTTACGGTCAATTTCAACGCAGTGAATTGTATTAATATGCAAACTGTTGATTATTCCGATTTCAACAGTGGCAATGAAGCGGGTGGGGCTACGCCCATCACAACCCTGAACATCGGAGCCAATGTGACCAATATCCCGGATTTTGCTTTCAGAAACAGCCCCAACGCCACCAACAACCTCGTGTTGCCCGAGGGTCTGTTGAACATTGGCCAATATGCTTTCCACAACGGTGGTTTCACAGGAGACTTGACTATCCCAAACACAACGCAAACCATTGGACAATATGCATTTTATGGATGTGAAGACATCACCGCCTTGACGATTGGGGAGGGGGTGACTTCCGTTGGAGGCCGTGCTTTCTGGAACTGCCCATCGTTGGCCACGGTCAACTTCAATGCACAGAACTGCACAACGATGAATACCGATGGCTCCTATTCCGTCTTCAACAGTGGGACGAGTAATGGAGGGACAACACCCATCACAGCACTGACGATTGGCAATAATGTGACCAACATCCCTGACTATGCATTCTACAACAGCCCTAGTATCGACAACGAATTACCATTACCCAACGGTTTAACCAACATCGGGCAATATGCGTTCTACAACTGCAACAGTCTGACGGGTTCGTTGCTGATACCCAACACGGTAAGCAATATAGGTCAATATGCCTTCTACGATTGCAGCAGTTTTGACGGCACACTGACCTTGAGCAATTCGCTCGGCCAAATCGAACAATACACTTTTCACGGCTGTAGTGGTCTGCACGAAACCTTGGTGATTCCCAATTCCGTCTTGACCATTGCCAACAACGCTTTTGAAGATTGCAGCGGTTTCAGCGGTCATTTGAACCTACACAACGCCCTCTCTTCTCTCGGAGGATCTGCCTTCTATGGTTGTAGCAACTTGGCAGAACTGACTATTGGCGAAGGCATGACTACTATCGGAGGCAGCGCTTTTTGGAATTGTCCAGCAATTCAGACGGTACATTTCAATGCAACGAATTGCACTTCGATGAACACCAATTCACAGTATTCCGTGTTCAATAGTGGCACAACCGATGGCGGCCAAACGCCCATCATCACTTTAAGCATTGGCGAGAATGTGACGAGGATTCCTGATTATGCCTTCCGCAACAGTGTCAATGCCACAAGCGACATCATCATCCCTAACGCCACCACTTATATCGGCACATACGCCTTTTTCGGCTTCAGGAGTCCGCTTTTGACTATCGGTGAAGGCGTCAGCACCATTGGTCAGTACGCATTTTGGTATTGTCCTTTGTTACAAACGGTCAATTACAATGCCGTGAACTGCACCCAAATGTACACTCGCACCGGCGCTGGAACAACAGCTTCGCCCTACGTATATTATTCCGTTTTCAGCTCCAACATCAATGCTTCGGGAACTCCATCGATTCTTGCCTTGCATATCGGGAAACATGTGCAGACTATCCCCGACTATGCCTTCAAAGGTAGCTCCAACATCAGCAACAAGCTATTATTCCCAAATGTCTTAACAAGCATTGGGGTGCAGTCCTTCTATGAATGCAGCAGCATTGTCGGTGACTTGGTGTTGCCCAATTCTGTGACTTCGGTGGGCGAATACGCCTTCTACGATTGCCACGGTTTCGATGGCTCGTTGGTCATCGGCAGTGGCATCTCCACCATCAACCAGTACACCTTCGCTGACTGTTCGGGATTTACGGGTGCCTTGATTATAGGCCGTTCGGTGTCGTCAATAGGCGCATACGCATTCAGAAACTGCAGTGCCTTCTCGAACCTGATTTCCGAGTTCCCGACACCTCCAACGGCAGAGAGCACCTCGTTCAACAATATGACCTACACCATCCCAGTGCATGTGCCCTATGCGATGATTCCTGCCTACCAAGCCGCCACGGGTTGGAGTTCGTTCACCAACTATAAAGAGCAGTTTGTCTTTGACCAATTGAGCAACGACTCTTGGTCCGACACCCAAAACTGGTATGCTTTCGAGTTGCCCACGGCCAACGATGTGGTTTGCGTCAACAGCAACTGCCACATGGATATGCCCGCCGAAGTGCTTCATCTATATGTCTTGAACCTGAATGATGCCTTGACCATCAACAGTGGCCAGACCTTGACCACCACCTATGGTATAGGCACCTTGCAACCTTCGCAATTGGTCATCACTGATGGTGCTCAGCTCGTGAATCCCATCAGCAATGCATACGGAACCGTGCAGCGCAATATCAATGGCTACAGTGCCGAGACCGATAATTGGTTTGTTTTGGGCACACCCATTTATGAAGGCACAGAAACCAACACAATCGCCACTGGAACCTATGATTTATTTTACTACAGCGAGCCCACCCATTATTGGATGAACGAGAAGATGAGTGAAAACGGGTTTACGATGCTTGAGCCAGCCAAGGGCTATTTGTATGCCAACCAGGCCCAACAAACGATAGCCTTTGAAGGCCAAATCAATGCATCAAATGCCGAATTTAGTGTTCCCGTGACTTACGAAGGAAGTCCGTTGGCGGGCTACACCCTCGTTGGCAACCCTTACACGAACAATCTCAATATTGGCGATGTGAAACTCAATGGCACCCCGTTGACGACCTATTATAGGATAAGTGACAGTGGCGGTCTGGTGGTATATACAGCTGCCGACCCCATTCATCCAGGTGAAGGCTTCTTGGTGATGGCTTCAGCAGGAGGCACGCTCACTTTTGCACCAGTGCTTGGCCGAAATCACATGGTCAACATGCGTGAAACGATAGGTGACGAAGGGCCGACAAGAGGCTTCAGAGTACCCAATCACGGAGACATGACCAATATCAATGCCTATTCTTCAGAGAACACCTACACCATTGCTGCCACAGTTAACTCTGCCGAGAGTGGTACGGTGCAGGGTACGGGCACCTATGGTGATGGCACCATTTGTACGCTTATCGCCACGGCAAACGAGGGCTACACCTTTGTGAATTGGACGGAGAACGGCAATCAAGTGTCGTTGGAAACCAGCTATTCGTTCACAGTGAACGGTGATAGGACTTTAGTGGCAAACTTCGTTTCCGATGATCCTAACACCTATAATATCACTGCCACGGCAAATCCATCAGCAGGCGGAACCGTAACGGGCTCAGGTAGTTATGATGAAGGAACCACTTGTACCTTGACAGCCACTGCCAATACGGGTTATGTTTTCAATAACTGGACCAAGAATGGCACGGAGGTCAGTTCCAGTGCGACTTATAGTTTCACGGTGACCGAGGCAGGTGATTATGTGGCCAATTTTGAGGTACAAGGCGAAATCACCAATCATTGGACTCCAGTACCCGAAGGATTATATTCACAATCCACCACCATCAAAGGCGTTATCCTTTTCAATGGTGTAGAACAATTTTCCAATCAATTGGAATTGGGCATTTTCTGTGGCGATGAATGTCGTGGATCGGCCATTGCTTCAGAGTTTTTTATCACACACCGTTTTATTGCTGACGTGAATGTATATGGCGAGAACGGCCATCAATTGAGTTTCAGGCTATATGACCACATCCAGGGCATGGAGCTCAACTACACTCCACCTGCGAATATTGTCTTTACTGAAGACGGTTATGGCGAGTGGATGGATCCTCTTGCTTTGAACTTCACTTCTTTGGTTGAAATCAGTGCGACTGTCGACCCTGCAGACGCTGGCGTTGTTACTGGTGAAGGAAACTACGCGGTTGGAGCCTCTTGCACTTTAATCGCAACGGCCAATGAAGGTTATCAATTTGCTTATTGGACACTGAACGATGTTGAGGTTTCCACCAATCCAACATTCAGTTTCACAGTGGCAGAAGCAGCCTCTTATGTGGCCCATTTCCAATATGTGCATAGCCGTTCACTCGTTGAAGGCTGGAATTGGTGGAGTACTTTCATCGAACAAGAAGGCATCAACGGTCTGGAAATGCTTGAAAACAGCCTAGGTGCCTCTGGCATACGCATCCAAGGCAAGAATGCAAGCGTCGACCGAATTGAGTATGAAGGCAACGTGTATTGGTACGGGTCGCTCAATAGCATCAACAACGAACAAATGTACAAGATTCGCACCAATTCAGCTTGTAGTGCCACGGTTGTCGGCGATGCTGCTGATTTGGGCGACCACTCTATCACCATCAATAGCGGATGGAACTGGATAGGATTCCCGAGCAGCCAAAGCCTGAGTGTTGAGACGGCCATGAGCGGCTTCACGCCTGAAGCTAACGACGTCATCAAAGGACGTGGTGGCTCAACTACTTACCTTTCGACTGGCGAATACAACTTGTGGTATGGTACATTGACCACCTTAGAGCCTGGCCAAGGTTATATGTACAAGTCAAACAGTAGTTCTTCTAAGACACTTACATTCCAGAGCGGTCGCAACGGAGAGGCCAAAGCAGTTGAGGAGAGCAGTCTGTTTGAGCCTATGGTTGACAATTACGCCAACAATATGCTGATTACCGCCGTTGTTGAAATAAACGACGAAGAATTGCGCTCCGATGATTTCGAGTTAGCTGCATTTGTTGGAAACGAATGCCGTGGCAGTGTCAGGCTGATGTATGTGGAACCCTTGGACCGCTATGTGGCTTTCCTCCTGGTTTTTGGAGACGTAGAGGAACCCCTTCATTTTGTGCTAACCGATGGTTATGACGAATACGACTCCGAAGAACTCATGACATACGTTTCCGACGGTTTGATTGGCAAGCTGACCGAACCGGCCACATTGCATTTTGGTACATTAGGAATAAACGACGATGGAGGGAATGGCCTTGTGGTTTTCCCCAACCCATCGCACGATGTCTTCAACATTGAGGGTATTGACATACGTAAGATAGAAGTTACCGATATTTATGGACAAGTGATCTTAGCTAAGGAGATGGCGGGCCAACATATTCAGATTAATTTGAATGGTTGTGCGGCTGGAACCTACTTGCTTCGCATATTGACCAATAACGAAATCGTTACGAGCAAACTGATTCAATACTAACGAGAAATGAAAAGAATAGTCATATTGTTGGTTGCCTGTTTGACAAGCGGTATGGTACTGGCCAACCATTGGACCCCCGTTCCTGAAGGATGGTATTCGCAGTCCACAACGATTCGAGGTGTTATCTTAATCAATGGCATAGAACAGTATTCTGATCAGTTGGAACTGGGCATTTTTTGTGGCGACGAATGCCGAGGCTCGGCCATGGCCGCTGAGTTCTTCATCACGCATCGTTATATTGCCGACGTGAATGTATATGGTGAAAATGGCCATCAGTTGAGTTTCAGGCTCTATGACCATAACCAGGGGAAGGAGCTTGAGCTAACGCCGCCGGAAAGCGTAGTCTTTACCGAAGATGGTTATGGTCAATGGCTCGACCCTTGCGTGTTTAATTTTACCTCATCATCTGCCGAAATTACCAACCATTGGACACCCATTCCTGAAGGATGGTATTCGCAATCCACAACGATTCGAGGTGTCATCTTAATCGACGGTGTCGAGCAATACTCTGACCAGTTGGAGTTGGGCATTTTCTGCGGCGACGAATGTCGTGGATCGGCCATTGCCGCTGAATTCTTCATTACACACCGTTATATTGCCGACGTGAATGTGTATGGTGAAAATGGCCATCAGCTGAGTTTCAGGCTCTATGACCATAGCCAAGGGAAGGAGCTCGAGCTAACGCCACCAGAAAGCGTAGTCTTCACCGAGGATGGTTATGGCGAATGGCTTGAGCCTTGTGAGTTCAATTTTGTCGGTGTCGTAACCCAGACTACCGAGCTTGCCACAGGCTGGACGTGGTGGGCGCCAACGGTGGCAACCACAATCGAGACCATAGAAGAAACTATTGGCACTTCGCTTGTGTCCATCCAGTCGGAGCAAGGGCCAGCTAGTGGCGATGCCACAGGAGGAGTTATGTATAAGATTAAGACCAACGCAGCTATTACGTTTAGCCTTAGTGGTATGCCTATGGGCGGTGCCACAATCGCTATCGGGCCGGGCGCCAATTGGTTTGGCTTCACGGGGGCTCAACCCTCTGCCATCACCGACGCCATTAGCGTT
>Ga0310691_10006680_pt1 | contig 12254 bp, 8 predicted proteins | sample 176DNAGHGlowgp2_FD_203887 | JGI IMG/M metagenome (GOLD analysis project Ga0310691, IMG submission 203887) | Sheep rumen microbial communities from Palmerston North, Manawatu-Wanganui, New Zealand - 1766 DNA GHGlow gp2 (v2) (version 2) | ecosystem: Host-associated > Mammals > Digestive system >... | reverse complement strand
ATACTTGAAACCAAGATCATTGGGGAACCGCTCAATGGCTCTGTCCAGAACAAGCTTGGCCTCCTCCATATTTCCCAGAGACATAAGGGAAATAAATTTATAATGATAACCTTCAAAAAATTCGGGTTTCTTGTCAATGAAATCATTTGCGGCAACATATGCCTCGTTATTTCTGGCAAGACGGAGAAGCACCTCGATCTTTTTCAGCAGCGCACGCTCATAGAAGGGATCCTTCTGCAGAGTCTTATTGTAATAGAATAGTGCATTCTCATAATCCTTCAGATAGTTATACAGCGTTGCCAGCTGGAAGCAGGCCAGCTTTGTCTCGTGTCCGAGATTGATCGCCCGCTCGAAATCCAGCTTTGCTTCATCAAACTTCTGCTGATAAAAATGGATGTTTCCTCTGTGGAAATACAGAACGCCGTTATTCTCATCCAGAATAAGTCCGCGGCTGATCTGCTTCTCTGCTCCCTCATAATCCTTCTGCACCATGCAGAGGATTGCTTTGGAGATATACACCCGGATATTCTCGGGATCGATCTTCTCTGCCTCATCAAACTTCTTCATTGCTTCTTCGAGATTGTTGGTTCCCGCAAGAGCCTCGCCCTGCTGGATCAGTTCCGTCACCCGAATATCACGCTCACTGCTGCTCATATGTACCCCCTTATTAGTTCCTTTGTTTATGATTTACCACCTTCCCTGCAGACCGAAAGCCTGCAGGAGAAAGCCGTTTACAGGTTCAAAACACATTCTGACTTACCGGCCAATATGACTTACCGGCCAATATGCAGCATACCAATCGAAATGCAGCTTACCGATCAATACGCAATGGAAACCTCGATTGTCGGGAAAGAAGCACCCGGTGCATTAATGTGGATATTATCCAGATGGATGCCATCCAGCCCGATGTCGGGAATAACGAAGTCCAGTCCGCCAAATACCGTACCGATCGGATTTCCGTCAGTAAAGGAAAGCAGATTGGAAACATTGTCCATTCTGTCACGGAAAGCATCTCCCGTCTCCGGCGAGATCCCGCCGAAATCCTCCACAAAATAGGAGAAATCACTGATTATATCCGGCGCGCCCTGGATGCCGGTTTTGATCCTGTCGGCAATATCATTTCCATCAAACGCCTCGCCGAGGGCAAAGTCACCGATATTTCCCAGTGCCATGATACCCTTTTCCGGGATGTCCGTCAGAATATTTCCGCCAAGCTCGATATAATCGAAGCCCTTCCAGATGTCTCCTGCGCCGGGCGCATAAAAGCTTGTTGCGAACTCGATCGCATCCAGTGAAAAGTATGCAAGATCAGCCTGGAAAACAAATACATCATCAAAGAAGTCAACGCCGAACACATCATTCAGACCGTTTCCTGCCCATTCAGCGGAGTCATGGAAAAGATCATGCGCATCATAGTCAGCAAGATAATCTCCGGTCTCCTCATCTCCGGCGATGTAAGCACCGAGTGCAGCTGAATCGCACACAAGATCCGTAGACGCCTTGAACAGCGCCCAGCCAGCCCCTATTGCAGCCAGAACGCCAAGAACGCCGCTGGCAGGAAGTGTAGCTACAAACGCAACAGCTGCTACAACCACAAGGGCCACCTCACCGATCACCGTAAGGATCTGTCCGACAATAGGATGCTCCTCGAACCACTCCACGATGGACTCGCCAAAGTCAACAACAGCATTGTAGATGGCGGCCACGCCGTCCACAAAGCCTTCTGCGAACTTTTCCAGAATGCCCTTTTCGTATTCCGGAGTAATTCCCATCTCATCCATGAACTGGTTGGAATTGGAATAGAGACGATCCGCAAGTCCGGACTCCTCATCATATGCCAAATCCCGGAAGCTCTCCACACGGCTGCAGAAAGTAGATACCTTATCCCGATATCCTTCCAGTTCACTGATCTTCTGTGAAAGCTGGAAGGATGCGGATGACAGATAACCAAACTCGTTGGTCGTACCGTTCACATCACTCTTGATATCCGAAAGAAGATCTATGCGGTCATCATAGTACCCTACTAAATCATTCAGATCATCGATCACATCGTCTAATCTGCCAAAATTTACTGATAATTCCGACATAAATGCCTCCCTCAATTAATTCCCGAAAATGCTCTGTGCAGCCTGAGCCACCTGCTGAGCAGCACGTTCCATAGCCTCGATTGCTTCCCGAGTATCCGCATCGGCACAAGCATCCACTTCGTTCTCGATCGCATTTCTTGTTGCCTCGAGGTAGCGATCCGTATCGGGATCCGTATCACGGAAACCGGTGAAATCGCTGTCATATACATGAAGCTGGGAGGACTTCACTGCAGAATTCAGGTCATCCGCCACATCGCCCAGCATACGGTTGATGCGGTTTACTGTAAATTCCCCGTCATCTGTTCTTCCTTCTATATGTCTTAAAGAAATAATTCTACCCGCTCTTGACATAATTCAACCTCCGTATTAATCTTCGCCCTGCAGCGTATTTGACATTTCCTCATCCCACTGCAGATATGCGGTCTTAATGGACTCCAGATCCTCTCTCATTACCTCAAGCATGTCATTCTCATTGGACATATAGAGCTTCAGCGTATCCCAGGCATCCTTAAAGGAATCCCTTGCCTCGCCATCCCAGTTGTCCAAAAGAGATTCTGTGCTGCTTTCCACATTTTCACGCACCGTGGAAAATGAGTTGATTGCTTCATCCATAGCAGTCATCACATCATTAAAGGCATCTGTATTTATTCTTTGTACAGCCATTTTCTCTCTCCTTCCTCGTAAGGTTACACTTTTCTTCTGTATAGCATCATATCATCTGCTTTTTGAAAAATTCTGCACAAAAACGCAGCTGCCAGATCAGCGGGTCTTATCCGATCGCATCAGGACAGAATATCCTCTGCCAGGAAGGTCTTTACACGCAGGATCGAGTTGCCGGCAAACTCGAAGGCATCGCCCTGCGTCAGTGCCTTGGCATTGGCCTTGACCTGTTTTACGGAAAGATCGATCAGCTTCACATTTTCGATCTCATCAAACACAATCGCCGTCTTCGTTTCCTTGACTGTTTTCAGAAGATCATTGGAAGAAAGGGCAATGGACGTATTATCAATACTGTCCATAATAATGGTGATCTTCATCTTTTTATTATTCTTGACGATACCGGCCAGCTTGGTGCCGTAATCCTTCTTTTTGTTCAGCTCTGCCATGGCTGCCTGGGTATTCAGGATCAGTACAAGGTGGGGAAGCTTCGACCAGTCTACATTGTTCCGGCCCTCCATATTCACCTTTTCCTGCCGTTTGATCACTTCATTAACGAATTCATCCACCATGGGCAGGAAATCGTTCAGATCACTGGTATATTTTTTTACGATCCTCTTTTCGCTGTAGCCCTTCAGCCGTTCCTCGTCGCCGTCCATGATATAGACATGGGACGTGTATTCGAAGATATTCTTGGACAGATGATTCAGCACAAGCTTTGCGAAGTTGGTCCGTCCTCTTCCCTCCGCACCGGAAACCGTTACCAGTGTCTGGGCGCCGAAATCCAGATATCTGTAGCTGATATCGTCGAAATTCATGGCATAAGGCATCCTGGATGGATCCGCATAGAGTTCCGGCTGATTCTTCCGGGTGATCTCCTCGAGGATAAGCTTCGGTACAACCGGGATGGGTCTTGCCTTTTTCTTTCCGTATTTTGCGGAATTCTCGCGAATAAACTTCCGCATGTTCTCCACGCGCTCGATTTCCTTTTCGCCGGTGAAGGCAAGAGCGGTATGGAACTCCTTGATCTGCTTGTCGATCTCGCAGAGACCGCGGCCCGGCTTCTCGGCCGGTTCGATCCGGCAGCGGGAATACAGATTGGAATACTCCGCCTTCTCCGTGCAGACAAGGGCGAGACGGTTGCTGTAGTTAGCCAGCGCCTTGAAGCCAAAGGAATTGGCCTGTGTACCGGAAACCACGAAGTTGATGCCTACGCCGCTGCCCTCGCGGGACAGGCTGAGAATGGTATCAAAGAATTCCGGATACTGCTCGCGGAATACCGCAATATTATCCAAAAAGATAATGATCTGGGGCATATCGCGGAAGCCTGCCTCCACATAGGACTTGAAGGTACCCAGTCCCTTCATGGAGAATACTTCCTTTCTCTGCTCCACGATCTGCAGGAGCATCTTGAAGAGGTTGGTCAGCTTTTCCTCCTCGGCAGCCAGCACAACGCCGCCCACCTGGTTGGCCTCCTCAAACACCTTCAGCGCCATGTTGCCGCAGTCGATGATATACAGGTTAACCTCATCCGGAGAATATACACTCATGAGGTTGTAGATCATGGTCTGCATCAGCGTCGTCTTACCCATCTGGGAAGCGCCCGCAATGTATATATTTTCGGAGAAATCCACCATAAGAGGCGCCTGCAGCTGAGCCTCCGGATCATCGTAGATACCGATATTGGCCCGGATGCCGTTCTCCAGACCTCCTGCCGGAAGCTTTACATCCTTCATATACAGCATATCCGGAAGAGGCGGCAGACAGATACCCTTCAGCTTGGCAATATGACCGGCATCGCAGTAATTCTTTACATGATCGATGATGGCCTCCAGCTGGGTCTTCTCATCCACATCCTCGCCCTTTTTCTTATTGGAGAACACCTTCGTTCTGCCGCCCCAGAGGTTCACCTCAAAGAGCTCGAAGGTCTTTTCATCTCCCACATTGGCAGCTGCCTTCGCTCCACTGTAGGCAGACTGGAAGAGCTCGAAGATCTCGTTGTTACCTACCTGGAAATAAGCGCGACCGGGTTCACGGATTTCCGAAGCCAGCGGCGACTTCAGCATTTCGTTGGAGTCTTCACGCGTCTGCACCTTCAGACAGAGCTTAAATTTGGAGTTACTCCAGATTTGGTTATCTACGACACCCGCAGGCTTCTGCGTCGCCAGGATCAGGTGGACACCAAGAGTACGGCCGATACGTGCCGCAGAAACGATTTCCTTCATGAAGTCGGGATACTCCGCCTTCAGCTCGGCGAACTCGTCGCAGATCATGATGAGGTGCGGCATAGGGATCTCCACCTCATGACGCTTGAATTTCCGGATGTAATCACTGATATTATTTACGCCGGCCTCGCTGAAAATCTCCTGACGCTTCAGCAGCTCGGCCTTAATAGACCTCAGGGACCGGTCGATCTCATGGCCGTCGATATTGGTGATGGTACCCATAAGGTGTGGCAGCTCCTGGAACTGGTTGGCCATACCGCCGCCCTTGAAGTCGATGATCATGAAGCCGACATCATAGGGATGGAACAAGGTTGCCATGGAAAGAATATAGGTCTGAATGATCTCCGACTTACCGGAGCCTGTTGTACCGGCAACCAGACCGTGGGGACCATGAGCCTTATCCGAAAGATCCAGATAAACGATGGAACCGTTGCCGCGGATACCCAGCGGCGCCGCCATAGTCTCATAAACCCTGGAGTTCTGCCACCGCTCGGAAAGGTCGATATCATCCGCCTGCAGAATGCCCAGCATTTCATACAGGGTAATATTGTGCAGGGTACTTTCCAGACTCGCCTTCTCCACATAGGTATTGGCCAGCTTATCCACAATGCCCTTCAGATTGGCATCGGTAATGGTATTGTAAAGGAAAGCCTGCTTGCTGTCTCCCGCATGCGCATTTACAATCAGACCGCTGTTGCCCCGCTCCGCATTGAGGTAGACCACCCTGTCGCATTCCATGGGAAGAAGCTCCTTGGCCGCCTCAAAGAACAGGAAACGGAACCTGAGCTGTGCCGCCTTGGAGAAGAAATTGGAGATCGGGTGCGATTTCAGCTCCTCCGTATCCATGGAGAATACAAGAATATCGCTGAATGTCACTTCCTGGCCCTCGCTTTCCGCCAGCTCTCCCTCACGGCGTACAAGCTCCTTATACAGAATCTCCAGGATATTTTTCCGGCTTTCTTCATCATACATAAAGTTCCGAATACCGCTCCGCTCATCTGTGGCATTCTTCAGCCAGCGGAGATTGTAAAACTTCATGACATCCTCTTCCCTGAACAGGAAGTAGAACCGTACATCCTCGTAGAAATGAGAGACCGTGAGATGCGTTGTCACCGCCTTCAGCATGTCGTAAAGAGTATTCTCCTCTCCCACAAAGCCGACGGCGTTGCACTCCTTGAGGTCCAGCGTGACCGGTGCATCATCAATGGTCCGGTAGGCCTTTGCCAGCTGCTCCGGATAATCCAGCAGAGGATCCGAGGGATCCTTGAATTCCTGATGCTTATAATCGACCTGACAGTGAGCCAGGATCGTACCGGTACCCAGACGGATGGTCAGATAATCCTCATCCTGGGGATTTTTCTCGAAGATCATGGGACTGAAATCGGCAACCTTGGCAATCTCTTCGTCCAGCGTTACAAACTTCTCCCGCAGGATTTCCAGCTCATGCTCACGCGCCTTCTGGATATCCTTTTCTCTTTCCTTTGCGTAGGCCGTATACTCCTCGATTCGGGCAGCCACCTCCTCGCGGTAACGCTTTTTATCCTGAATAAAAGAAATAATGGAGATCACAACGCCCATACCCATGACAGACGCACTGTAGATAATAAATGTAGAATTTCTGCTGGACAAAAAGCCTCTGATGACGATCATGAGAAGCAGCGATATAATGGAAGGCAGGATATTCATCCAGAAGCTCTTCCGGTCCTTATTGGGTGCCGCCTTGGGGCCAAGCACCTCGATGGGCTCATCCGGGATCACTCTGCGGATCCGGACATTTCTCTCGAATTTCGGATAAACGAACCTGGACTGGGATTCCTTCAGATCCATGTAACGCATACCGCCCAGCTGAACATCCCGTGAAGAAGTGTAGATCCTGGCTCCGGAGAGATAGAAATAGCAGCCGTCGATCATGAAAAAGTCTCTGTCCATCAGCCGGGACACAGTACCGTTCATTCTGCTGCCGTTAATATATACGCCGTTTTTGGAACCGTTATCCTGCACGCTGAACATGCCGCCCTGGTTGATCAGCGTCATGGTATCTCCCGCCGCCAGCGGGCTGGGAATATAGATATCGCAGTTCTGGCTTCCGCCGATGGTAACGCCGGCCCTTCCGGTAATATCGATCACCCGGTCGAAGCGGTAGTCCTGGATATCGAAATCGATCATAAAAGATACAGAAAAAAGCCGGGCCTTTGTCTCGGAATACTTCAGTTCCACCGTATCGCCATGCTCAAGCGATGTGGAGTGAAGCTTCATGACTCCGCCTCTGTCGATATACAGATTATTGGAGCAGTCCAGCTTCCAGCCGTTTTCCGTCACAACAAAGTCCAGCTCGATATCCTCGAAAAAGTGATTCTTATCGAAACGGACATTACAGTTTTTATGCGTACCGACCCGGAATACACCGTCATCGGTCATTTCCAGCGGCGCCTCCTGATAAAGGCCGCCGCCAAAGATGACAATCTTATAATTATAATTCATCTTCCCTCTCCATTATTCCCCATGCTTATTATCTGGTGATGATGATCCGGGTTCCGTTCCGGAGGTCATACTCGCGAAGGGATTTGCTTCCCTTCAGAAGCGCGATCGGGTTTTCTGTTTTCAGATATCTCTCGCTGATGTTATTGACGTCCAGCCCCAGGTTATAAGCCTTATTCAGGGCAAGAACAAGATCGTTGGCGGAAATATCCAGAGGTACTTCGATGTCATGCACCTCATTCCTGTTGACTAGCTCCAGGATCATGATGATCTTTTCCATGGTTATCTCCTGTTTTCATATTCACAGCTTACTGTTAAAGAATATACATCGCGCAGCCCTTCATGACATGCTCGCTTCCCATGCGGGAGAATATCTCCACATCGGTTTCCTGATCGTAGCGGTAGATATATTCCACCGGCAGAAAGCCGGAAAGGTATTCGCTTTCCAGAAAGAAATTCCGCTTGGATTCCTGGTAACAGTTGCAGACAAACAGGAACTTCTCCTGATCGGAATAATCGATATTCTCCAGAAAACCGTCTGTCTTCCAGATTGACATGGCATCCTGCTTCACCACCGTAACCACTCTGTCAGCCAGGCCCATGATATCCATATTGCACTGGTTCAGCTCGGAGCTGGTATCCAGCACGATATAGTCATAATTGCCGGACTGGATAAAGGTCCGGATCAGGAATACATAGTCCTCATTCTTAATGCCGTAGGAAATCGTGGAACCGGCCACCGGCTTAATATAATCAAACTCCTCGTTGGCAATAAAGCTGAGTGCGTTTTTTCCTTTGACAATGCTTTCGTCATGTCTCGCAAGGCCGAAGCAGAAGGCGGAATCCACCGTGTCCTTATACCGGAGCACCCACTGGAAATTCTGGATACTTTCCATATTGATATACAGCACCCGCTTATTGAACCGCGCGAGCTCTCTGGCAAGGGCAAGGCTCAGCATGGTCTTTCCCGAGCCGCCGATGGGCGAAAAGACCAGGATTGTCCTGACTCCGGCGCTTTCCCCTGTTTCCTTTCTTCCTTCCGGCGTCTGACCGGAAACGCCGATCTTATGATAGATTTCCTTGGCTGAGGAATACTTGAAGATTCCGGTGATGTTATCTCCGTAATCCTCCGTTTCCTCCGTATCCTGCAGAATGAATACCCTCTCAATATGCAGTCTCCGGATGGTCTCGCTCATAAGAGCCTTTTCGATCAGCAGGACATCGATATTCTGCGGTTTGGCAAAAAAAGTCTGAAAATATAACGGATCGGTGATGATGGAAAGATCCACCCCGTAGCCGATTTCCTTCAGGAGTCCAAGTCCAAGAGAGGAAAGATACTGCTCATCGGTTCCGGCGATCACTACCTTGATCTCACTCATCTGTCAGTCCCTCCCTCCAGTGTATATATGGCGTCCGCAATAGCGATCTCGTCTCCCGGCGAAATGCGCGTATAGGTGTTGGGCGGTATCTGCCGGCCGTTGATAAAGGTGCCGTTCGTACTGGAAAGGTCATTCACGTACACCACTCCATCGGAAAGGATGAGCTCGCAGTGACTGCGGCTGATGCTGTCAAAGGCCCGGATCACCACGTCCGAACGTTTCTGGCTCTTTCCGATCACCAGCTTCTTGGAGGTTACGGGGATATCCCCATAAAGCGCGGGGTTCCGGCTCCGGAGGACAAAGGACTGCTGGGTCAGGATTCCCGAACCCCTGTTATTGATGCCGTATTTTTTATTTTTGAAATGGGAATAGATTTCCTCGGGCGATACATCCCGGTTCCTGAGATCCGCCTGCAGGCGGTTTACATAATCATCCTTCAAAAAAGAGGCGCTGTCTATCAGCCAGTTCATCACTGCTTTCAGCTGGTCATAGAACATGCGCTTCGTATCGTAGGTGCTCATGATCGACATGGGTACGGTGATGATCCGGACATGACCCTCACGCGTTACAAAAAGATGGCGCTCGGTGATATCCACCGTCTCCATCTGGATAAACCGGCCGCTCTCCACTTCAAAAAGCTTGGCCAGAAGCTCCTCAAGCACTGCCATTCCATCTCCGGTCCTGGCATTCTTAAAGAACTTTTCCATACTGAGCAGGCCTTCCGTATCGTAGACAAGCTCAGTCCTGCCATTAAAGTCCACCTTAAAGGGACGGATAAAGCATCCCTCGTTATTTCGTTTCAGGATCTGAAAAACTGTATTATAAAAGTAACTGTTATCATTCAGCCTGTATGCGATATAGCCGATCTGCTCCGTAATCTCGCACAGATTTCCGCAAAGATAATCTGACAAACCCCAATCCTCCTCATTTACCTCTCTAAGTCACCGTCACATCTGGAACTGCAGCTCCACGCCGGCAATATTGATGATGGCCCCGCGGACCAGAAGCTGTTTATCAAACGGCATAAGCTCTACATTATCCACAAAGGTGCCGTTGGTGGAATCCTCATCCTGAATATAGAAGGCTCCCCTGTCCTGGGAAATAGAGGCATGCCGCCGGCTCACTGCGGAAACCCCTTGGATCACATAATCCACACGGGAAGGATCCTTGCCCAGATAAAAGACATCCTTGCTTATGGGGATTGTCTCCCCTGTATCCAGTCGTCTCAGCGAGGCCCGGGATACCTCCTGCCGGGGCATGCCCACCAGCGGATTTTGTGTATTCGTGTTTTTCTTATAAAGATCATCCCAGGAAGAAGCCTGCGCCGGCGCATGCTCCTGCTTTGCCGGTTTTGTTCTCTTCGGATAGCTTGCGGAAAGGCTTCTCACCGTCTCCCCGAGACTCTGCAGCATGTCTCTCGTGTTCATACTCTCATTCAGCGCCGTCAAAAGGTGGGCTACATAATGACAGTTTTCCGAAAGCTCATATCTTGCGTTGGAAAGGACGGTGCGGATCAGCTCCTCCAGCTCTCCCTCCGCAGGATCCGGAATCGTTTCCGGAACCAGAAGGAACATCAGGTTATCATCATCGGTGGGATTCACGAAAATGAAATTCCAGTCCCAGACGATATTGGCCCAGGAATAGCCGGAATCGGTAATATCCTCCGCTACGGCGATCAGCCGGCGGACAATGGAAAGCACCTGTGCTTTCTTAACTTTTTTATGAACATACTCGTTCAGATTCAAATATGTGGGAATATCATAAAGAACTGTACCCGGATAGCGGTTATCGATATGGCATCTGACAATACTTCTCTCGTTCAGATGTCCGTAACGCAGAATATTCGGATTGGAGACCGCCCTCAGAGAATAGGCCATCCATACCCGATCATCCACACTGGCTCTGTAAATCTCGATCCTTGTCATCAAATAATTCCCCCTTTTTCCCCGAACAGTATTATACACAATTGAAGGGAATCCGACAACAGCAAAAAACAATTTGAACAAAAACTGCCGGAGAGTTTTCCCTCCGGCAGTCTGCTTTCCAGATCTGTTTTATTTATGCTGCCTTCTTTTTGCTCTTCAGCTTAATATCCAATGTCTGGGATTCCTTATAAGGACGAACAACCAGATAAATGAAGGCTGCCACGATGAGGAAGGCAAAGATGGTTCCTATGCCAAATCCCGCACCGGTAAAGAGTCTGCCCAGCTGGTAGGTACAAAGCGCTACCGCGTAGGCAAGCACGCACTGATAACCAATGGCGAACCATGTCCACTTCCTGGAGTTCATTTCTCTCCTGATGGCACCGATCGCAGCAAAGCAGGGTGCGCAGAGAAGGTTAAACAGCAGGAAGGAATATCCGGCCAGCCTTGTGAGTCCCTCGAAGTCCAGAACGCCAAATACGCCGACAACCTCTTCCTTGGCCACAAGACCCATGACCGTTGCGATAGCCGCACGGATATTGTTGAAACCAAGAGGAGCAAAAATCCATTTGATCCCGTTACCGACTGTACCAAGGACGCTGTCCTCCAGATCGATATCCGGATGATAACCAAAGCCTGTGCCGTCATTGCCGAATACGGAACCAGCCCAGATCACAACAGAAGAAAGAAGGATGATGGTGCCGGCCTTCTTGATGAAGCTCCAGCCTCTCTCCCACATGGAGCGGAGAACTGCGCCCACTGTAGGTCTGTGGTATGCCGGAAGCTCCATAACGAAGGGAGCGGGATCTCCGGCGAACATCTTTGTCTTCTTCAGGATGATACCGGAGAAGATGATTGCGGCAATACCGACGAAGAATGCACTCCATGCCACCCACCAGGCGTTATTGAAGAGCGCCGCTGCGATGAGCGCGATGATCGGCAGCTTGGCGCCGCAGGGGATAAACGTTGTAGTCATAATCGTCATCCGGCGGTCGCGTTCGTTTTCAATGGTACGGCTGGCCATGACACCGGGAACGCCGCAGCCTGTTCCGATCAGGATCGGGATGAAGGATTTTCCGGAAAGTCCGAACTTACGGAAGATCCTGTCCATGATGAAGGCGATACGCGCCATATAGCCGCACTCCTCAAGAAGTGCAAGGAAAATGAACAGTACAAGCATCTGCGGCACGAAGCCGAGAACTGCGCCAACACCGGCAACAATGCCATCCAGGATCAGGCTCTTCAGCCAGCCCTTAACATTAATCTTATCCAGTCCTTTTTCTACCAGAACCGGCACGCCGGGAACCCAGGTACCATACTCGGAGGGATCGGGAGCGGTAAACTCTCCTTCTTCATCCAGCGCTTCCGATGCCGTAAGCGCCTCATCAATGGGATAGCCCTTTTCGATCAGGTCATCCGCATAGGAGCCATAGGCCTCCTCAAACGCTTCAAAATCACCATCATCGGCAGCATCCAGAATATCCTGGGCACCGATTACCTGATCAT
>Ga0310691_10006678_pt1 | contig 12257 bp, 8 predicted proteins | sample 176DNAGHGlowgp2_FD_203887 | JGI IMG/M metagenome (GOLD analysis project Ga0310691, IMG submission 203887) | Sheep rumen microbial communities from Palmerston North, Manawatu-Wanganui, New Zealand - 1766 DNA GHGlow gp2 (v2) (version 2) | ecosystem: Host-associated > Mammals > Digestive system >... | reverse complement strand
TGGGCTCATATAGCTTTCTGGGCAGTAACTATTTTGTTTTTCTTACTGCCTGCGAGCTCATATAGCTTTCTGGGCAGTAACTATTTTGTTTTTCTTACTGCCTGTGGGTTCCTATAGTTTTCTGGGCAGTAACTATTTTGTTTTTCTTACTGCCTGTGGGCTCCTACAGCTTTACAGGCAGTAACAGTGCAAACCCCATGGTCTCATTTTTGGTATATCGTAAAATCACATATCCGCCCTATCTCCTCAAGGGTGTCCATATACTTCTGCTCTTCGTCATAGGGCATCTGGTAATTTCGCCTTGAGCGGTCGGGCATAAGGAATATCGAACCGGCGGGCGCAGCCTCTAAAAGCTGTGTGGGGGTCTTGGTGCCGATGTTTCCGTTAAGGAACATATCAAAGTATTTGTGGTACTGCTTGCTTGGCATAAAGTACTTGGGAGCCATGTTGTCGAGGATGTAAACTGTTGTTCCGGCTGAGTTCTTTTCAGCAACATAGTCTACGATCTGACCGGTCTCTTCGAGCTTTTCGGCGGGGTCCATGGTGAGTTCCATGCCGCGCATGAAGGTCCATTTGTTTACTGCCAGGTTGACGGCAGGGTTTATCGCAAAAATGAAGATCGCGGCAGCGGTAAGAAAGAGGCCGGACATTATTTGTGCCTTAACGCTCTTTTTGAATTTGTCCGTAAAGAAAAGGATGCCTGACGGGATGATGCACACAAATGCGATGCCCACGTGAAAGGCATTGGCAAGAGGGATCATATGAAGGCAGCTGAAAGCTCCGAAGATACTGACGAGAATAGCATGCCTTCCTTTGATCTCTTTTCTTTTTACTATTCCGATGATGATTCCGCCAAGAAGGAACGCAGGAAGTACCACCCCGAGCGCAAAGAAGGCGGGATTTTCAAGCATAAAGCGGTAATATGCATAGCCGGATTCGAAGGTGAATATTCCCTCGTAACACATTTCCCAAAAGTCCGCGAATGTGCCTGTAGTCAGAAGGTAAAACAGGAATATAAAACAGGGGATCGAGCTTCCGATCATGCGGAAGGAAATGCTCTTTAGAGCATTTTTAGCTTTCCCGTTTTCAGCTGTCATATACCCGGATGCAAAGCAGCTTATCCATGCGGCAATTGCCATAAAAGTGCCGGTGGTCTGTTTTGAAAGCATCGCAAGACCAAGAGGTATTCCGGACAGTATCAGACTTTTTATGCTTCTTTCCTTGCCCGAGACGGTCTCTAAGTCATATCTCATGGCAAAGAGCGAAAAATACACTATGAGGCAACTGTATTCCAAAAAGACATCCCAGTAGAACATGCACAGAAAGATGCTTGGAAATACCATTATACCGACGCCGTGCATTTTAAGAAGTCTGCTTATCTTATCTGACTCGACAGCAATAAACAGAAAAAGCACCGTGCCCGTGATCCTGATGACCACAAGGTGCTGCCCGAATACGGCAAGCGCTACGCCGTTTACAAAGGCGGAAAAAGGCGTCTGAAGCATGTTGAAGTCGCGGTATGGCAAAAGGCCTTTTGCAACGCATGCCGCAAAATTGTAATTCCAAAGTTCGTCGGGGTTGTCGAGGTTGTGGAAAATGCCGGCAAATAAAGCGATCATGAAATAAAATGCATATCTTGCTTTTTTGTTTTCAAAAGCATTATATATCTTTATAAGCATTCTTTTCATGCTCTATCTCCTGCGTTTTTTCCATTTGTGCGCATTCATGCCGCCGATCCTTCTGAGTTCGGGAGGAAGGGCATGGCACTTTTCACAAAGATTGTACGGGTGATTCCATGGAAGATCCTTCCCGCACCTTTTACATTTTTTGCCGTATTTTTTAAGATTGTCCACCAGTATGTCACAGATCGCGCGGGCGACCTCGCTCTTGGTCTCTTTTAAGAATTCCTGTTCGTAGGGTATGTCAAAGCGGTTGCAGAACTGGTAATAAAGATCGAGTATCTTGTAATATTCTTCGTATTCGTCAAGGTTTTTAGGGTATCTTGAAGGGAATGATAGTGAGTCTTCTTTGTGGTTAAAGAAGCTGATGCAATAGCTCATCCACTGCCTTGTGACCTCGGGCGTTTCAGCAAAGGGAATGGTTATGCAGTCATAATAATCCTTGTTCGAAAGCCCGGGCACGCGGTCGTAGAGCATTCTGAAAAGTTCCACTTCGCGGGTGATATCCCTTCTTTCATAAATTCCGCTTACCGGCATTGCATTCCATGTAAGGAGGATGTCATCGAGCCTCTGGTCGATATTGATTATCTCATCCGGAACGCCAAGATGGATGACGGGGATGGGCGGAGTTACTTCATTTAAAAGATCCTCTATCATTTCGGGGTCTTCCGCGGCTGCAACATATCCAATGTCATACATGCCTTTTCTTCCGGCTCTTCCGCCTATCTGCTTTACTTCCGTTCCTTCAAGTTCGCGGAAATCGACTCCGTCAAACTTGCTGCTTTCCATAAGTACGACTCTCTTTATGGGAAGGTTCATTCCCATGCCGATGGCATCGGTTGCGACAACGACCTCGGTCTGGCCTTCAAGGAACATCCTGACCTGTTCTTTTCTTGACTGGTAAGGCAGTGCGCCGTATATTACGCTGACCTTTACGCCTTTTCCCTGAAGGTATGACGCAAGTGCGAGCACCTTTCTTTTTGAAAATACTATGAGCGCATCTCCCGGCCTTAAGTCTTTTTCCACGCTGTAATAGCCGTGCTCGAATACAAGCTCGGTGTCTCTTACATGCTCGTGGACTTCGTAGGTATCATTGCACTCTTTTATCATTCCTATGATGATATCCTTTGCCTCCGGAGCCATGCAAAGATGGACCTCCGGGCACATGATGCCAAGTATCGCCCTTGTCCAGGCATAGCCTCTGTCGCGGTCGTTTATCATCTGGCATTCATCAACAACGGCAATGTCATATACCTCTTCTATCCTGAGCTTTTCGACGGTACAGCTCATGATGGTTGCACCGGGGATGATATCCTCCTCTTCGCCCGTCGTCATGGAACACATGACATCATCCATAAGAAAACGTTCCTGGACTTCAAGCGCAAGGAGCCTTAAGGGTGATAAGTATACGCCATGCCTTGCCTCTTTGAGTCTTAAAAGAGACTGGTAGGTCTTGCCTGTATTTGTGGCGCCGACATGTATGATAAAATGCCTTTTTAACGCTCTTGCCTCGGGGTATGCCTCTATGGGGTCTGCGGGCAGAAGCTTTTCTATGGACTTTTTGGTCTTATCGACCACATAGTCTTCTCTGTATATCCTTGAAAGGGATTTCGTGCAGAGAAGCCTGTCCATGTTCTTTTTGTAATGAAGCACGTCGCGGACGGTGACATCGCCCGTTCTTATAAGCTTGAACTCTTCAAGCTCGTTTGTGGCAAACAAAAGTAACAGGCTGTCTAAATCTATGTCGGCAAATTCGGGCTTTCTTGCGATGTGCCTGAAGATAAGACTTCTGATAGTCTCCTGCTCCATAAACCCGTCGGGCTCTGAAAGGTAGTCTTTTATCTGCCTTCTGATACTCTCATCCGTGGGTGCTTTTTTCTTCTTTTTCTTTTTCGGCAGAACGACCTTTCCCGATTCGACCTTGCCGTAAAGTCTGACAAAGGTCTGCAAAAGATCGTTCAGCTCTTTTAAATTTTCCATACTTTTATATTTCTTTCTGTTCTTTTATGCCCATGTTCCGTTTCTGAAAATGGGCACGATGCGGCCATCTTCACATACTCCGTCTATTTCCATGTCTGCAGAACCGATCATGAAATCCACATGAATGATCGATTCGTTTATACCGGCATTTTTTATTTCTTCGTTTGTCATGTTTTCAAAGCCCTTTAAGACATTTGAAAAGCCCTGGCCGAGTGCGACATGGCAGGCTGCGTTTTCGTCAAACAAGGTGTTAAGGAAGAGGATACCGCTTTTGTTTATGGGCGATTCCTTTGGAACAAGCGCAACTTCTCCTAAATAGCAGGATGTATCATCCATGGCTATCAGCTTTTCAAGCGCTTCCTGTCCTTTCTTTGCGCATACTCTTACCACTTTTCCTTTTTCAAAATCTATGAAAAAGTCTTCTATAAGCTGTCCCTGCCATGAAAGCGGCTTTGTTGCGACAAGCCTGCCTTCTGCCTTTCCTTTCATGGGAGATGTGTATATTTCTTCCGTAGGCATGTTGGGATTGTAATAAATGTCCTGAAGTGATCTCTCTCCGCCGCCATAAAAAGAAGCATCTTTGATGAGGCCCACCTTAAAATCAGTTCCCGCTAAGCTTCTGTATCTAAGCTCCTTTAGCCCAAGTGAATTGATCCATGCACACTTTTGTTCAAAGCCCTTGTTTATCTTAGCCCATTTAGCAACAGGGTCTGACTTTTCCGCCTGTTCGTCGCTTCCGTCACCCATGTGGACGGTGGCAAGAATGGCCTGCCAGAGCTTGTCTACGGCCCTTTCTTCGGGAAGTTCGGGGAACAGCCTCTTTGCCCATGCCTTTCCGGCCGCGCCGACAATGGTCCACTGATACTTGTTTTCCATCCTGTTTCTGTAAGGCTTTATGACCTTCATCTTTCCTGCGCGGACCTCTCCCATCTTTACAGGGTCTATGCCCGAAAACGCATCGGGGTCATCGCTTAAGATGTATATCATGCACGGAAGATTATCGACTTTCCATCTCCACTTTTCCTCTATGAAAGGATATACCTTTGAAAGCTCTCCCGTGGCCGCATAGGTGTAGTGAAGTCTCTGAACGCTTGTATCCGACCAATCCGTAAACACATATGCCGCGCCGGCCTTATAAGCCTCTTCTGTCACAAGCCTTACAAGGTCCGCTCTTTCTATATCGGCCTCTATTATGACATACTGGCCCTTTTGTACATTTACGCCGCATTTAACTATAAGCTCTGCATACTTTTGCAATACTTTGTCCGTCATTAAAATACTCTCCTTATAAGATGAATAAACAATCTGAATACCGCCGCTATGGCCGCATATATGAGCATGGTGAGAGCAAACCACTTAAAGAACAGCTTGTCTTCGTTCTTCTGATCCGACCACCAGACAGTAAGGGTTATAAGTGTCAATATGCCCCAAATGACTGCAGGTATGATATGCGCCGCTATAAAGCCGCGTATAAAGGATACATCCCTCTTTTTTGAAAACAGACTTACCGTACCCATGCAGACAAAGCACAGCACCAGGCCTATTATTATGATAGGTACGGGTGAGAGCATATTCAGATCCACAGAGACTGCGCGAAGCACAGCCATCGAAAGCGTGACCGCTATTATTTCAAACAGCATGACCAGCAGCGTGGTTGAAATAAAAAAGCCTGCCCCGGCCGATCTTTTTTTTGTTTTTTCCATCATTTTTGCCTTTCCCCGAAAGAGCCTTCTTTGCTCTCCGGCAGATTTTTACACACGGATTTAAATATACTATATTTAGACATTTTTTGCAATAAAAAACGAAGAGTGCACAAAGTCGTGCACTCTTTAAGTAATAACTACTCTATAGCCCATATTTTTTTCTCATCTCATCTAATGCCTCATCAAAATCACTATAATCACCTTTCTCAAAGCATTTTCTTGATTCTTCCAACTCCGCATATATCTCCTCTGCAGATAACCGGCGCAAAGGAGGAGTTGTCGAAAGCACAGCCATATTATTATCTCTTGTATTCATTTGATTACCTCCACACATCAGCATTTTAATATATTTAGTAACTATTCAGCACCCGCCCATCCCATTCGCAAAACCTCTGCAAAAGGCATCGGTTTTTGCTCATGTGACGGATGTCTGCTATTAGAACCACACAGAAATAACCATCCGAGTTCATGCGGGGCATGACTCGTCTGGTCATTCCTGTATGGTTCTGAATAGTTACATATTTTCAAGTTCACACTATCATCTTCTCCTTTTTCATAGGAGTCGGGATAGCTTGATAGATTTATAAGAATGAGATTTCGTATTTGGATGAGGCTCCAGACCTACAATTGTTATTTCTCCTTCCTCAGGTCCATAAACCCAAAACACCCTTCCGGCCGCGGGTGTATTATTTTCAAGATATGATTGCCATACTCTATAATGATAACGAGCAGTAAGTTCCTCTATATCATGTGTATTTAATCCGGGATAAAATGGATCTATGGAAATATGATATAAGGTTTTTCCAAGTTTTTTATATAATTTTATTTCATCTTTCTTGGCGCTCCCATCCTTTACACAGCGTTCAAGTCTTTCCCAAAACTCGCTCATTTCAGGAACTCCCATTCTGATAACAAACATACGCTAATCTTCAAAACCCAAAAGATCTATCGGGGCTGAAGCAACACCTTTCTTAAGATTCTCCATCGACTTATCTATCATTTTCAAACTATCCTCTGATATTTCAAACGGATCTACCAGGACTCTGGGGCTTAGTTCTATTTTACCATTTGAGAACACGACCACATGATAATAATCATAGTTTGCTCCTCTAAGTGTAATGCGCTTCTTTTCGTCAATTTTTACATCATATTCTCTTTTTTTCTCAAATTCTTTTGTTATCATAAACGTCCTCCTTGTGGTGGGAATTCCCACCACAAGTGTATCATTTATACTTAATGGAGTCAAGTATTTGCAAAACATTTTTCGCACGCATAATCCCCGTGTCTTAAGACACTTCCCTCAAAACCCCTTCCACGATAAAGTCCTTGTATCTGGTACTTTCTCCGTTTATGAGGAAGTTTTCCCTGCCGCAGGTCACAAGGTGGCAGTAGGAGGGGCCGAGGGTGATGTTGTCGCAGTACTCCTTGGTTGCATAATTTCTGTATTCCGAAAAGACTCTTGTGACCTCATAAATGTATATTCCGTTCACCGAATATAGCTTGAATGTGTCGCCGACGGCGGCATTTTTCAGGTTGTTGAAGGATAGGTCCTGGGACAGATGGTTGTGTCCGTAGATCGTCATGTTGGTCTTTCCGAGGACCATGTATGGCGAGGAAGGACACAAAAGCCATACATCAAGGTTTTTCTTGATGGCATCCCATGTCCCGTCGCCGTACACGCCCCTTCTTATCTTCAGCTTTTCATATTCGAGCACAAACATCAATTCGCCTGTTGCAAAGTCGGGTGTATATACCGTGCCGTCGGCGCCCGCAAGATAATTGTCGTCTGAAAAATCAGGCTCGCCCGCATCCATTACTATCTCGCCGTTTTCGTTTTTGGCCTCTACGATCTTTCTTTCGTTCTCCTTTCCGGGCTTTTCATGTGTGCCCGAAAAATCCTCCTCGAAAATATGGATCTCTTTTTGAATATCGGATTCCGGCGCTGTACTTTCATCTTCCCGCGCGGCTCTGCTTTCGATCTCATTTATGAACAGATCCGCGCAGGCTTCATCCTCTCTTTGCCTTTCGTACGCGTCGCGGTCGTAAAAAAGCATGAAATATGCCGCAAGCAGCGCCGTTATCAGGCAGAGAGCCCCGCATACAAATACAGGCCATATTCTTTTTTTGTTCTTTTTGTCAGCCTTCTTCATTTTTCATCTTTCTCTTGTTTTTTACAAAGCCGAGTGCAAAGCATGCCGAAAGTATGAGGCAGAATCTGCCGCCCGGTGCGGAGAAATCTTTTATTCCGAGTATCTCGTTTGTGATGGTAAGGCTCCTGAAATATGCCTGCGCCCTGGTGTTTTCCTCCGTAAAGCTGAAGGTGTAGACCGTGCCGTCGAGCTTATATTTATCAAGTGCCTTTGTCTCTTTAAGTGTGTATACATAGGGAATAAGAACTCCGTTTTCATCATAGCGGCCAATTTCAAGATCATCCTTTGATGCAATGCCTTCACCATTTGTAACAAGCACTGTCTTTTCGCCGTCATCGCGCTCTAAAAGGAATTCGACTCCTGCGCCAAGGGCATTGCCGTTCTGATCGACCTTGTTTATGACAAGGGTTCCTTTTCTGACTACGTTTATCATCTCTTTTTCGATATTTACATCTTCTGACTCATCATAGCTTACGGTAAATTCATATTGCTTTTCATCAAGAATGTAATCGTCGTTTGCGGTCTTAAGCTCGCGGTAGTAATATTTTCCCTCGGGCAGACTTTCTGTCATGGTTGCAATGCCGTCCTTGTCCGTTTTTATAAGTGCAAGGCATACATCCTTTTCAATTACCGTGTCTCCGAGCAGATTTGAGATATCTTCACCCGCAAACACTCCAAACATTACGCCCTCTAAAGGCTTTTCCTCGCCGTTTGCGTCCTTGCCCTTCTTCTTAATGGTAAGCTTTGCGGAAAGCAGTCTGTCTTCAAGCTCTTTTGTTGCCCGCTCGGTTATCTCCGGTCCGCTTTCGGTGCCTTCTATCACCACCTCATGGACCTCTTCATCAATGGCAAAGCCCTTTGGCGCATAAGTTTCCTTTACATAATATGTTCCGCAGACAAGGGGCTCGCTTTCGGCGATGCCTTCCTTTGAAGTGGTCACGCTGCACACTTCTTCGGTGCATTCTTCGTCGCTGTAAACAGTATATACTGCTCCGGGCAGGAAGGTCTCTTCCTTTACAAGTCTGTTTATCGAAAGGCCGTAGGCATTTCCTGTCTGCGCGGTTCCTACCGGCAGAATGCCCTTTTTATATACAGCGATGTTTCCCTTTTGCAGCTTGTCCGTAAAGCTGTATTCAATTACCTTTACGTCCGATGTATCATCGCTGCAGTCAAAGAAAAACTCATGCTCTTCTTCGCTTATGGCTACGCCGAGGCTTTCGGGAACCTTGGTCTCTTTTATGGTGTAATTTATGATTCTTACTCCGTCAGGGCCGTAAACATTTGCATCCAAAAGACCGCTTTTTGCATTTCCTTCGCCGTCCGTTACAAGGATGATCTCATCATCATTTACATCATTTGTTATGGTAAATTCCACTCCTTCAAGATCTCTTCCTGTCTCATCCTGCTTATGCACTTTTATCTGTCCGTAAATGCGTTCATCGTTTACCACATAGCTCTTTATTTCCGGTGAATCTATGACCTCAAAATGAATGTCATCCGCCTTTTTAAAACCGTAAGGCGCCGACTCTTCCCTCAGGATATATTTTCCTATGGGGATGTGGTCTATGTTTCTTGTGCTTCCGTCTGTCACAAAGCTGTAGAGTGCTTCACCTTCAGCCTCACCTTCAGCGTTTTCTTTGTATATTGAAAGTACTGCGCCTTTCAGTTGATCCTGCGTTTTTGCATCGTGCTTTGAAACGGCGATCTTTGTAAAATCGTCTTCCATAGTAGCCTCGCAAAACACATGCACGCCCTTGTCGTCATCTATGCTTATCTCTATATCCGCAGCGGTAACATAGCCGGTTGCGGGCTGAAGCTCTCTTAAAAGGTACTTTCCTATGGGGATGTATTCGACGACAAGATCGGTCAGCTCTTTTTCTTTGTTATACCTTTTGTATGCCTTAAGGCCGTTTGATTCGTATTCGGAAGAAACGGTGATATCGTCCTCTTCGAAAGGTCCTGTAGTAAAGCTGAGCACCTCTTTTTCTGTCTCTTTTTCTATAAGAGTGAGCAAAGCTCCCGATACCTCTATGGCCTTTCCTTCTTTGCCGCTTCCAAGCTCGATCTTGTTAATGACAAGTTCTGTATGGTCGTCCTTCATCTCCCGTACGGTCCTTACTCTGTCTTTTTCGATATAGAATTTAATATCCGCAGATGTAGTATAACCATGATCCGTAGGTGCAGAGATCTCTTTGAGGACATACCAGCCTTCGCTAAGTCCGCTTATGATGTGTACCTTAAGGCTGCCGTCTTCGTTTTCGCCCTCGCTGCCGCTTACCCACGAATCAACGGGGCTTACGTCTGTTATGTTTCCTTCTTCGTCGGCTTTGTATACGGAAAGCTCGGCGCCCTTTATCTCTTCGCCCGTAGTCATATCTATCTTTGTGACATAGAGCTCGCGGGTATTATTCACGATCTCAGCATATGCACACGCGCTGTAGCCTGCGCCCTGTGGGCTTATGATCACAAGCTCCGGGTCAAAGCCGTTTTCTTTTGCCTTGGCCTCATCTTCTTCGGAAAGCGGAAGAACGCCGAATACCGCCTCTGCCTTCTTTTCCGCCTTCTTTACTTTTGCGTCTGTAAGCTTGCCGCTAAATGCATAGGGGGTGACATCGACTTTTATAGTATAGGGATAAAGCACATATGAACTGTCTGCGCTTATCTCTTTTACATAAAATGTTCTTGTGTCTATACCGTCAAGGACTGACCAGCCGGGATAATATTCATAGAGCGATACGGCCCCGTAGCCGGAATCCTTAGTTGTTTTAAGTGTTGTCAAAAGGTCGGTGCACTCCGCATCCGTATATACGGCAAATTCGGCCTCTGCGGGATTTCCTTTGTCATCAAGCTTGTATATTCCAAAGGATCCGAAAAGCCTTTCAATGTCGTTTAAAAGGACCGTTTTGTTTTCCGTTTCCGTATCCTTTTGTTTCTGCTGTATCAGGTCTTCCAGCTCCGGGCCTGTAAGCGTCTTTTCGTTTCCTGCCGCATCTGTTACCGTAACGGATTCTTCTCTTGAGACGTATACTGCCTTTTCGTTTCCGTTGTAGTATTTCAGGTTCTTCCATGTGTAGGTATGATCCGGCTTATCCATAAGCTCGACGGGGTTCATGATCTTTTTGCCATTCGCATCCTTTGTGACCTTTATAAGACTTCCGTCCGCCTCCTTTAGATATAGCATGGCTTTTACTGATGTTATCCTGCTTTCGGCAAATTCGGAAGCAAACCGTTTTACTACGCTTGCAGAGGCAGTTTTGATATTGCTCTGTTTTATAACGACCCTGCTTGCGATCGCGGTATTCTTATCCTTACTTCCCTTTATGTCAAGCCTGCTTACGGTATCATCCCATACATAGCCTTTTTCGGCGACTGACTTGTCCTCCTGAACAAAGACCGTAACAGTATCCGTCGGTCTTAAATAATTGTCCCTGTCATACCATTTTCCTTTAATTATATCTGTTGTGACATAAAAGATGTGCGAACCGTCATCTCCCGTTGCCGCACTTGCAAGGAGAACTGTCAGTGCTTCATCAGCGTAGACATTAAAGATTATTCCGGGTACGGGAACATTTGCATCATCGGTCTTCATGACCTCAAACGCGCCGTACAGTTCGTTTTTCACCGTCTTGTTTTCGATTACGGTCACGCCGTTTTCCGTGTAAAGGGCAGTCTCAAAATACCCGGCTATTTTTTCCGCATCATCAAGCAATGCGCCGCCGTTATATTCGTCCTTAAATTTGACTGCCGTCTCTCTTGACGAATACTCTGCTTTCTTCTTTGAGGCGCTGTAATAAGAAAGACCGGTCCATGTGCAGCTAAAGTCATTTGCAGCCTCAAGCCTTGCTTCGCTGCCCTCCACATCTTTTCCGTCCTTTACTAAGATGACCTCTACATAATCTATTGCATCTTTGGCATCGCTGCTCTCATCATCTGCCGCAAATCTTTTTACAGCAGAGTGCGATGTGAGCTTGATATTCTTCTGCACAAAGTAAAACAGGCTTCCGCTCTCATCCTGCACGGCCAGTTCTTCGTCGCTTCCGTCTTTCTTTACGGACACTTTGCAGGCAAGCTCCGAAAGGTCTCCCGTAATGCTTACCCTGTATACGGAAGAATTCCACTTATAGTTCTTTTCCTTTGCTGATGCTTTGTTTTCTCTTACATAAAAGACCTTTACAGAGTTGTCGCTTCCGTCCGGATTTTTCGAAAGCCATTTTGTATCCGGGGCAAGTTCTTCCGTAACATTAAAAACTGCGCTTCCGCTCTCATCGGTGAGCTTTGATGTGATAAACGAATCCGCATTGCAGTCTTTAGAAGAATATACGTCGAATTTTATACCCTGAACCGTATTACCGGCATCATCCCTTTTTTCCACGCGGAATGCGCCTTTTAATTCATCATAGGTCGGGGTATTTAAAAGTATGGTTATCTCGCCGTCCTTACCATATGTTATAGTGTAAAGATCCTTGCTTATCTCGTTTCCGTTTGTATCATAAACTGCACTTTCTCTTACGGAATAGCTGATCTCTCCGGCATCATCGGCAAACAAAAGATCCTTCCATGCATATTTCCAGTCTTCGTTCCTGCCTATAAGAATATCGTTTGCGATCGGTCTTCCGAAGGCGTCCTTTTTGACTTCCGCATCCTCACGGTTATCCATGACAAGTTTAAGCTTTACGCTTCCGACCATCTGCATTGCGGCCTCGGAGGTTATGGTGGTATTGCCTCCAAAGGTCTTTGTTCCGGAT
>Ga0310691_10006675_pt1 | contig 12263 bp, 10 predicted proteins | sample 176DNAGHGlowgp2_FD_203887 | JGI IMG/M metagenome (GOLD analysis project Ga0310691, IMG submission 203887) | Sheep rumen microbial communities from Palmerston North, Manawatu-Wanganui, New Zealand - 1766 DNA GHGlow gp2 (v2) (version 2) | ecosystem: Host-associated > Mammals > Digestive system >... | reverse complement strand
AAACATCTCTTTTTCCTCATTGGTAGCCTCCGCTACGCCGTCTGTGTATATAAACAGCATATCTCCGGGATTAAGTACCGTACTGCCGGTGAAAAACTTAAGTCCCTCAAATGTTGCAAGCGGCGGTGAATGCTTTTCCTTAATAATTTCAAATGACTCTCCTGCGCGCCTTACAGCCGGATACTCATGTCCCGCATTTGCGTATCTGAGTTCGCCCGTGGAGATCGTAAGGATTCCAATCCAGGTCGTAACAAACAGTTCCACTTTATTGTTCTCGCAGAGCTGCTCATTGGTCTTAGTAAGGATTCTTCCGGGATCATGACTCTTGGAATACATAGTCTGATTTTTCAAAAGAGCCTTAGTGATCATCATAAAAAGTGCCGCAGGAATGCCTTTTCCGGAAACATCAGCAATTACCAGCCCCAGATGATCCTCATCGATCATGAAAAAGTCATAGAAGTCTCCACCTACTTCTCTTGCAGGTGTCATTGATGCATACAGGTCGAATTCATCCCTCTCAGGAAAAGGCGGGAATATTCTTGGAAGAACATTCTCCTGGATTCTGGCAGCAAGGTCAAGCTCTCTGTCTGCAACAGCTTTTTCCCTACCCTGAGAAACATTAAGGACGCAATAAATAAGCAGGATATCAAGCATAATAATAAGCGCGCCGAGTGAAAGGCCATAAACAAGAGCTGTTAGTATTCCGACCAAAAACGGTGCAAATGCATAAACATAAAAGACTATAAGCTGATACCTTTCCAGACGTTTTCGCTCATAGGTGACGATCACCAGCGACGATATAATAGTGAAAAACGCATATACCATTGAAAATATATATTCCGGATTTCTATGATATATTCCATCAAGTCCAACAACAAAGAAAAAGCCTGTAAAGAGATTGATCACGCAAAACAGTATGGATATGATAAGTCCGATCTGAACAACGTAAGTAAATCTGGTAACGATCTTATCAGAAAGTCCAAGATAGGAAGTCGTATAAAGCCAGAACAAACATGCCTCAACAGGCGCACACATATAGTAGACAGTATTGTCAAGTATATTAAGCCATCTAAGAGCAGGAATACCATCCACAAGCCATGCTATGGAATCTGAAAAAAGCCCTATAAAAGCTACATTAATGAGAAGCAGAAGAAACTTTATGTTTTTTCCGCTTTTTTGAACATCAACAATGCAGCTGTTATACAGAACAAACGCCATAAGCATTCCTGCAATATCAACTGAAATATTTATAATATAAACATGTTTCAGCTCGTCAAGGCCTCTTTTCAATAGTGCAAATACTATTACCGAAATAAGCACCATGAACAAAATGCTGACCATGACAACTTTTTTCTTTCTTCGTTTGCTTACAAAACCCATAGCAACAAAACTCCATTATTACCTTTTATTTCCCCTCATATTTGTGAACATCCTCAACAAATTTAAGAAGATTTTCCGGATATTCCATATCCGGCTCAAGGTTATTATCCCCAAGTATTACCAGCTTATTAGATCCGTGATAGTCACTGCCTGCAGTAACATACAGGTCATATTTCTTTGCAAAATCAAGCATTTCTTTGATCATCTTAAATGAAAAGCCTGAATAATAAGCTTCTACACCCTTTATTCCAAAAGAAGTAAGCTTATCAAGTCTCTTTCTCATCTCCTCGCCCTGGATCAGCTGTCCTCCGTCGCCATAGATAGGGTGAGCCAGAACCGGTATTCCACCGGAATCAAGAATTGCCTCTATCGCCTCTTTGGGTCTTACATAGCAATTTGCAAATTTTTTCTTATTAAGATAATTTTCTATTGCTTCTTCCTTGCTATTAACATACCCATATTTAACCATTAGCTTTCCAATATGGGGCTTTCCGGGATTGTAATTGCTAAGAAGGTCATCTATATCTTCCTTTGAAAAGGTAAAACCAAAGCTGTCCTTTAAAAATTCAAGTCTCTGATTTACCTTGTAAAGTCTAAGTGAATGTGTCTTTTCAACCAGATCATTTATTGCTTTTCCGTCGGGTCTGTAACCATAGCCCAGGATATGATATTTGCCATCCTCATCCCTGCAGGATATCTCTGTACCCGAAATAAAGCGCGGAGAATCCGCCTTTAATAAGGGTGGGATTAGCTCCGCAGCTTTAATTGCATCATGATCGGTAATGGAAAACAGACCAATTCCCTCTTTCTTTACTTTTTCAAGTATTTCAGCGGGTGTATCTGTTCCATCAGACACAGTAGAATGCATGTGTAAATCTATTTTTATATTTTCCATTAAAAAGTTCCTTAAATTAGTATGTCAGATTTAGAAAAGAAGTGTATCTGTTTCATCGAGCTTCTCAAGAAGATGCTTCTTCCACAGCTCTATCTCAGCCTTCTTTTCCTCTGTTTCAAGACCATGTCTTCTTATTGATCTTCTGATCATTCGTGTGTAGCCGATAACTTTTGATTTATTTATAACTTCTTCTACTCTTGCCTCATCATCAGTCTCAAGATAGGCTTTTACAGTATCATGGAAAAACTTACCGGCAACTTCATATGAAAAGCCAAAGAAATTATCCACTATAGTCTGGTCATATTCACCATATCCAACAAAAGAATTGAACATGGATGCAATTTCAAAAATAGGATTTCCCACAGCCAGAGTATCCATATCGATAAGTATAACTTCACCGTTTTGGAGTTCTACGTTATTTGTGTGATAATCTCCATGAAGCATGTGATCATCCGAAGGAACTTCATCAACAAGCTTCATCAGCTTATTGTGATACTCTTCGGGAATGTAATCCTTTACAAAGTTGCACCAGTTATTTACCGTCTCCTTTATATCGGGAAGCTTTCCCTGTGGCACCTGCGTAGAATGAATTGTTTTTAGCATTTTAACAAATTCCTGAACGCACCAATCGTACTTTTCCGGCTCCTTTGCAAGTATTTTTGAAAAAGAACTGGCATTTAGAAGTTCAAAAACAGAGCCGTAGCTTTCGCCGACTCTCACAACATCATAAGAAATAGCTGTAGGTATTCCAAGTACAAGGGCAAGTCTTGCAACTTCCCTCTCATGCTGAATATCATCCAGGGCATCGGCATTGTTATACACTTTGACAACATTGTCCTTGTCAATCCTGTATAGCGTACCATTAGCTCCTTTTCCTATGACATCACAACCTTCGATACTTACTACTCTATAGGCTTTTTCTACAGTCATCATCTGATTAAAGCCTGTCATATCAAATATCTCGTATACCTCAGGACTTACATTGATAACTTTAAGAGTAGGATTCTGTTTTCTTAAATGCAAAAGAACACGAAGTCCCGCACTGGAAATATACTCCAGCTTTGCTGCATCGATCACTATAGAAAGATCATTACTGTCTTTCGTGGCAGCTATACTTTCTTCTTCCAGTTTTGGAGCATTAGTAGAATCAATTCTTCCATCCAAATGCATCCAAAGCTCATTATCTTTTCTTTCAATGCTTAGTTCATTCATCAGATAAACCCCCTCATGCCGGTTTATTAAATTAAAACATAATGTTGTCTGGACGCAATGAGGCACAGCAACATAACCGGAGGGATTATTGACAAAAACAATCTTTTAGCTGTCCCTTGCCAAAATTACCCCTCTGGTTTAAAAAACTCTTTTCAATATAACTTTTATTCAATTGTGAGAATATCAGCGAATCCTGTTACGTCAAAGATTTCGTTAACCTCATCAGAAACATTTTTGACAACCATGCTGCCCTGCTTATTCATTGTTTTCTGAGCAGATAAAAGAACACGAAGACCTGCACTGGAAATATACTCGAGCTTTGCAAGATCAAATACAAGTGCCTCTACACCTTCAAATGATGCTTTGAGTTCCTCTTCAAGCATCGGCGCTGTAGTTGTATCAAGTCGTCCCTCAAGACCTACCGTAAGGTTTTTTCCATTAGCATCCTTTGAAATATTAAGCATAATTCACCCTCCTAAGATTATTATTAATTATATGCTTTATTAAAATATTATTTCACAAAATTACAATTAAATAAATACTAATAAATTACTTCTTTTTGTAAACTATAGCCATTTCTACTCTGTCACCGGTAATGAATACCTTAATATCGTCAGCAAGGTTGGCAACTATGGACTTTTCAAGTTCATCCCAGGCTTCCTTAGCAGCATCTTCATCCTCTCTCATATCTTCGATGCTCTCTCTGTACTGTTCAAGAGACCATGTCGTAGGATAAGTTGCCATCTGCTCAGCTCCGCATACGCCGAGAGCTCCGAACATTATGGCGCCACAGCCATACTCAGCTTCAACCTTTCCAACTTCATCAATTGAAAGAAGTCCGTTCTGGATAACATCCCAGATCTTGCCCATAAAGCCCTTTGCAGCATCATTCTTTTTCTTTGAAGAAAGATCGATAAACTGCTGCTTCTTGTCATAATCGATATAAGTATCGGCTGCAAGATGGATTTCGCAGCCATCCTCTATTGTTTCGAGCCAGAATTCAGCCTCGAAATCAACGCTGACTGCGCTGATCATTCCCAAAGTTTCTTCCGAAATAAGTCTGAGTCTTCTGGCCTGTTTGTCATTAAATCCGTTATACTGAGCAAACTTTACGGTTTCTTTTAAAGCGTCTTCTCTTCCCTTCCCGTCAGAAAAAACTTTTATCACGTCTGTCTTCATTAAAATCCTCCTTTATAAGAAAATATATATCATCGCTTGTCCTTATCGATAAAGCTAAGCGATATTACCGCAATAAGTGCATATAAAAATGCAAAAAACAATAAATACTCCCAGCTTCTTAAAACATTCTCCTTAGAAAACTCGTAATTATCATTTTGATTGTTCTTTGCTGTTTCATACAGGATAGTTTCTCTGTATCCCTGCTCTTCAATGTAGATCAGTGCTTCCTTAAGAGGCTTTTCACCTTCGACTTCTATATTTTTCATCTTGACCGCATTGTTCCATATAGAAACCATCGGTAGATCGTTATATTCACCCTGACTGCACATTGCCGTAAGTCCCCATTTTGCGATAGTCACATTGGTCAAAAACTCACATGAGGGTGGCAAAGTAAAAATCCCTCCTGAAAAAACAAGCTGTATTATCAAAAGGAATGGCATTACAGTCATAGCCGCTGTAGTGGTTTTGGCTATAGACGAAAACATTAGCGCAAGCATATCCGCGCAATACGTAGTAAGAAACAGTGATATTCCCAGATCCACGTAAATACTTTTTGTAAACAGTGTCCTTGCAGGGAATGCCATTCTCGAAAGATGGCATACATAAAGGGTTATCACGGTCTGGCATATGCACAAAAAAGCCTGATATATCATGTGCGCCGCAATATATGAGCTTATATACATTCCTGATCTGTGCTCTCTTTTGATGATTGCTCTCTCCCTGCACACTACCTGGATCGAATTAAAAAATCCATTCCAGATACAGATACAGGCCAGGGCAAATGACCCCATCAGAGTTCCTTCCATCGTCTTAAACAGGTTCGATCCTACTACCATAGAAACAAGTCCTGCTATAAGAGCAGCCATGGGCATTACCTTCCAGTCATTCTGATAGACAAACATCCTGAAAAACTTGCCCAGATATATAAATGTCTGTTTTATTCGTCCACTGTGTTTTCTTTTCATGCAAGAAGCGCCTTTCCTTTAATAAGTCCGGCGTATTTTTCAATGTACTCGTCGGCTCTGCCTTCGCCGCCTGCATCTTTTGGATTGATCTTAACAACGATCTCTTCCATGGAAGTTGCCTCAAAGTACTTATATGCCTCATCAACAGGTCCGTAAAAAGCAAGTCTTCCGGTTCTCCTTCTGTCTTTTGATAAAACGATGACATCATCAAACAGATCAGCTACTCTATCCGGAGTATGTGTTATCACAATTACAATCTTGCCTTCATTGGCAATTGCTCGAAGCTTCTCAAACAGTGACCTGGCAACAGCACCGTCAAGTCCCGAGTCAGGCTCATCCAGAATAAAAAGTGTGGGATCGGATATAAAATCCATGGCTATTGAAAGCCTTCTCCTCTGACCACCGGACATTTTTTCAACCAATGTATTTTTGGATGGTGTAAGTCCAAAGTCATCGAGCACCTCAGATACTCGTTTTCTCTTATCCTTCGCTGACATTGAGGACGGAAGTCTTATAGATGCTGCATCCATAAGCGTTCTTATCACGGTATCATTTCCTCTTATAAGATCCTGCTGAGGAACAAAACCGATGTCATATTTTAATTTGCTGTAATCATTATAAACATCGTTTCCATCAAGAAGTATCTGCGCATCAGCCTGCTCATAACCTGTTACGGCATTGAGGAAATTGGTTTTTCCCGCACCTGATCCTCCAAGCAATAGCACCATGTGACCTTTTGGTATATTTAAATGTATATCCTGTAAAATGTATTTCTTTTTAAAGTTTCTGATAATAGTTCTTTCTTTGATATTGACAGTAAGGCCTTCATTCAGAGCATCCACGTTTACGCCGGATACAGCAACACTTTTGCCTTCATCATCTTCATCCCGCATGATCTTCTTATTAGGAACAAACTTGGAATTAAGGCCCCAAAACATAAGAGTAAGGCCTTCAATAAAGATAAATGGAAATATCCAGGTCTTTTTCTTTCCAAAAACCTGGCACAAACCATTGAAGATTCTAATCGAATAAATAAACGATGCAAAACTGGCAGCTATAAAAAACAAAAGGATCATTGCTGTTTCACGCATACCCAGCTTTCCCGGACTAAGGATCACACGTATAACTGCAGAAAGCACTACAAACAGACAATAGGTACGACCCTCTTCTTCTTTTCCGGCACACACTCCAAGCTTGTACTCCCTGATAAATGGTACAAGTGCCCATAGTCTGCCAACACCACATTTTTCAAAAATCAGAATATAGCCTATTGTTAAAGTAACAAATTTCACATCATACAGTATTTCCAAGGCCATCTGCATCGTCATTTCTTTTTTCGCCCCTCAAAGAAAACAAACTATCGCAAAATCATATATACTATTTCTATTATAATGTCTGCAACCTCAAATAGCCTACAAAAAAACACAAAAAGTTCTGAAAAATTTATAAATTAATGAAAAAAGGCAGTTGGCTAAGCCACCTGCCTTTTTTTGCAATATAATGCAAAATTATTTCTTATTAACAAGATCCTTAAGAGCCTTACCAGCTTTGAACTTAGGAGCGATTGATGCAGGAATCTTGATTGTTTCGCCAGTCTGAGGGTTCTTACCGGTTCTAGCTGCTCTCTTAGATGTCTCGAATGTACCGAAACCAACGAGCTGAACCTTATCCTTCTTCTTGAGCTGCTTTGAAACAACATCAACGAAAGCCTTTACAGCCTTCTCAGAATCCTTCTTAGAAAGACCTGTCTCCTTTGCAATTGCTTCTACTAATTCTGTCTTGTTCATGTTTTTTTCCTCCAAATATAAGAAAATTTAATTACATCAATTATGTTAGCATCACAAGTGCTGAAAAACAAGCCTTTTTTTCAAAAAAAAGCCGATTTTATAAGGATTTTTCTGCATTTTCCGACACCTTAATAAAAAAAGAAGCCATTTTACAATTTTTAGGTTGCATAATGCTTTTTCATTCTGCTATGTTATTATAGTTGTTGTACATTTTAATTCTCAATTTCCGGCATCTATTATTTTAGAAATCGGAAAAAACGGGTACTATCAGGAGGTTTCCATGGGAGGATTTTTTGGAGTAGCTTCGCGTGAAAGCGCAGTTTTTGATTTGTTCTATGGCACAGACTACCATTCTCATTTGGGTACAAGGCGCGCAGGTCTTGCAGTCTATGACAAGAAGAAAGGGTTCGACCGCTCCATTCACAATATCGAGCGTTCATATTTCAGACCCAAGTTTGAAGACGACATGCTTAGGATGGAAGGGCATCTTGGAATCGGATGTATCTCTGATTTTGAGCCTCAGCCACTTATTGTACGTTCTCATCACGGCACTTATGCCATCACCACTGTTGGTAAGATAAACAACGTGGACGAAATAACCAACAAGCTTTTTGCCGACAATCGCTCTCACTTTCTCGAGATGAGCGGCGGCGACATCAATCCTACCGAGCTTGTTGCATCTATTATCAACCAAAAAGTAACTATCGTTGAAGGAATCCGCTACGCACAAGAAATTATAAAAGGTTCACTTACACTTCTACTTATGACACCGGAGGGTATTTATGCAGCCAGAGATAAATACGGAAGAACTCCTGTTGAGATCGGTCATAAGGATGAGGGCTTCTGCGTCGCATTTGAGAGTTTTTCATTCCTTAATCTGGGTTATGATCCCTATATGGAGCTTGGCCCCGGAGAGATAGCTTTTATCACACCTGAGGGAGTGGAAATAGTTGCTCCTGCATTTGAAGAGATGAGGATATGCACATTCCTGTGGATATATTACGGTTTCCCTGCTTCCTGCTATGAAGGACTCAACGTAGAGGATGTAAGATACGGTTGTGGCAGAAAGCTCGCCCAGCGCGATATGGCAAGAGGACTTCATCCCGATATTGTAGCAGGCGTTCCCGATTCAGGTGTTGCGCATGCTATCGGATATTCAAACGCATCAGGAATTCCTTATTCCAGACCTTTTGTAAAATATACTCCCACATGGCCCAGATCATTCATGCCTACAGTACAGGCAAGACGTGACCTTATCGCCAAGATGAAGCTTATTCCGATCAATCAGCTCATAAAGAATAAGAGCCTCCTCCTTATAGATGATTCAATTGTAAGAGGAACTCAGCTGCGCGAAACAACAGAATTCTTATATAAGAGCGGTGCAAAGGAAGTTCATATAAGACCTGCATGCCCTCCGCTTCTGTACGGCTGTAAATATTTAAACTTCTCTCGTTCAAACTCTGAGATGGAGCTTATAACAAGAAGAGTTATAGAGAAGCTTGAAGGCTATCCTTCACCAAATGAAGAGACAGTCAGAAAATATACAGATCCCGATTCACCTCAGTATGAAGCTATGCTTGAAGAGATAAGAAAAGAACTCAACTTCACTTCTCTTCACTTCCATCGTCTTGATGACATGGTTGAAGCTATACCGATCGAATCATGCAAGCTCTGCACATACTGCTGGAGCGGAAAAGAGTGATATAGTAAACTTCCCGCATACTGCGAGGCCATGCGGGAAGTTTCACTACTAAAAAACCACCGGTTAGCCGGTGGCTTTTTATTCTTTGGTTCAGGAAGCTTTCTGTGCATTCTTGTCTGAGGCATTTTTCTTGTTTTTTCCAAGTCCTAAGATAAGACCATGGAGCTTCTTTAAAAGTACTGCAGAAGGAACACCAAGTGCAAATACTACAAGAACATACAGGAACACGTTCTTTATAGTAAACGGTGAAGGAACTCCTCCGTCAAAGGTGTGATCACACAGTTCAACAAACAATCCGTGTATCAGATAGAATTCAAGAGTAATCGTTCCCATGAATTTAAGGAACTTATTTCCTATCTTAACCTTCATTCCGGGAAGGAGACATACAAGTACAAAGTCTGTGCTTACTAGCATCTGGCTGATAAGTGTAAGTCTTCTTCTCATAACCTTATCGGGTGCAAAGAAATTTTCTCCGTAATATGAGAAGAAGTCCTGTGCAAATACAGAATATCTGTAAAGCGGATAAAGTAGCGCTACAGATGCAATAAGATATATGTAGTAGTGCTTCTGAATATGCGGTATTATCTTATGTTCATACTTTGCAAAAAGGATACCTATCGGGAAGAGATGAACACAGTTCCACCACCACTCACCGCGAATAAGATATGAATTGTGGTCTATGCTTGTTCCAAGAAGCATATAAGCTGCCACAAAGCCAAATACAGCCGTCACAGCAAAGGAATCCTTTTTAATGAATTTAAATGCAAGATAGAAAGCCAGATAGAAAAACGGAAGCACAATGACATACCAGGTATTGGGATTACAGAGTTTGATGCTGGTAAGATATAAAAGCGCACCCTGAAGATCCATCTTTTCACCAACAAGGAGCCTTACTATAAAGAAGATGACTGTGGTTGTATAAAGAGATAAAACCACAGGAAGTATTCTCTTTTTTACAAAGCCTTTCAGATAATTCTGTTTGGTATGGAAGCTCTTGTAAGCACCATATCCGTTGAAAAAAAGGAAAAATGAAACAAAAAGATAGCCGATAGGAACGAACAGATCAAGGCCGTGTACTATGCGCGTCTTAGGAAAAAGCCATGATGCGCAGGTCTTCTGACCTATGTGATGAAGCATTATGCACAGGGCAAGGAATCCCTGAAATGCTTTTACCTGTTCCAAAGAAAAGGCATCATTAAACTCGCCCTTTCCTGCAAGCTTTGCTTTTGCAAGCAAAATGATCGGTAGTATTACATACACCGAGTAGATAAGAACTTGTTGTTTACCCATAAACTTTTTAACCTCCAAATATTTAGTAACCCCATATAATCTTCTCACTTTGGAGGCTTTATGTCTTATTTCTTATTGCTAACTAATGATTGCTTTTTGCGAATGATAGATTTTTTATGCAATAAGAAAAGAATGTCGCTCGCGACATTCTCGCGCCGAGCGCGGTTGCAGAATGCAACATATTCATTTCGCGCGAGTGTGCATCCTCGCGGAGCGTTTTTGTTACATAGGAAAGCAATTTCCTATGTAACAGAAACCCCATAGGCTTTTTATGTCCTATGGGGCTTTGTTATTACACATCCTCTATCTTGATGAGGTTGGTGTTGCCTGATTCTCCGTTTGTCACACCGCCTGTGATGACTATCTTGTCGCCTTCTTTTAGATCGAAGGTGTCGATAGCAACCTTCTTTGCAGAGTAGAAAAGTACGTCTGTTGAAGGGAATACGTCGCACATTTTAGGTGTTACTGCCCATGAGAGTGACAGCCATCTCCATGTCTTTTCATTGGTTGTAAGACCTATGATATCAACAGGTGAGCGGAATCTTGAAACCATTCGCGCTGTGCGTCCTGAGAGTGTACAAGCAACAATTGCCCTGGCATCAAGATCAATTGCCATTGCGCAGGTTGCATGAGATATCGCATCCACATCATTTTTTATAATGAACTCATAGTTATAGAATCTCTTGTTGTAGTGAATGTTCTGCTCTGTTGTCTCAGCGATCTTGGCCATTGTCTCAACTGCCTGAACAGGATATTTTCCTGCAGCTGTTTCTCCTGAAAGCATGATCGCACTTGTTCCGTCATAAACAGCATTGGCAACGTCGGATGTCTCAGCTCTTGTGGGACGGGGATTGTGTATCATTGACTCAAGCATCTCTGTAGCTGTAATGACACGTTTTCCAAGCATACGACACTTTGTGATAAGGTCCTTCTGGATTGCAGGAAGCTGCTCAAAAGGAACCTCAACGCCCATATCTCCTCTGGCAACCATGATGCCGTCGCACTCTTCACATATACTCTCTATGTTGTCATAGCCAGACTGATTCTCGATCTTTGCAATAAGCTGAACTTTGTCATCACTTCCGTGAGCTTTAAGGAATTCATGGACATCTACAAGATCCTGTTTTACGGAAACGAATGAACATGCTATGAAATCAATGTCATGCTCAACACCGAAAAGGATATCCTTCTTGTCCTGCTCTGAAAGATATATCTGTTTAATGTGTTTTCCGGGGAAACTCATGCTCTTTTTATCTGAAAGCTCACCGCCTGTGATGATCTCAGTTTCTATGTTCTTGCCATCGCTTGAGAGCACTTTGAATTCAAGGAGCGCATTGTTAAGAAGGATCCTGTCTCCTTCGCCGAGTTCGTTTGCAAGATTCTTGTAGCTTACAGAAACCTTGTGCTCATCTCCCTCGATATCATCAATTGTAAATGTAAACTTCTTTCCGGCCTCAAGAACTACCTTGCCCTTTTTGAAGGTTCCGATGCGGTATTCAGGTCCCTTGGTATCAAGAAGAATAGCTATGGGAAGTCCCAGCTCTTTTCTTACTTTCTTTATCTTCTCTATCCTTGCAAGCTGTTCCTTGTGATCTCCATGTGAGAAATTAAGTCTGGCAACGTTCATTCCGGCCTTACATAAAGCGGCGATCATTTCCTCGGATTCACTTGCAGGTCCAATAGTACAAACAATTTTTGTTTTTCTCATTCTGTCTCCGTTTCTCTGCACAATGCAGAATACTAATTAAATAGTGCCCTGAGTATTTTTATGAGCACACTTTTTTGCACATCAAAAGTAACCACTTGATCATTTGGATCAAAAAGCCTAATAAAATATACCATAAAAAACAATA
>Ga0310691_10006674_pt1 | contig 12263 bp, 25 predicted proteins | sample 176DNAGHGlowgp2_FD_203887 | JGI IMG/M metagenome (GOLD analysis project Ga0310691, IMG submission 203887) | Sheep rumen microbial communities from Palmerston North, Manawatu-Wanganui, New Zealand - 1766 DNA GHGlow gp2 (v2) (version 2) | ecosystem: Host-associated > Mammals > Digestive system >... | reverse complement strand
TTGTCCTTGATTGTAAAGTGTTGATACAGATACCCGCCCGCAAGCCCTTGCGCCCGGTACTTGTCAATGTAATCTTCATATATCCGTGCCTTTGGGTTGCAAGGGTTCAAATCCCAAAGGGTGAACGGGTGCTGTGCGGCAATCTGCCGCCCGCTTGCCACCTTGACGAAGGAAATGCGGCTATCCGTGCTGTCAAAGTGTTCGTTGATCTCTGTTGCAATCCAAAGCCCGTAACTGTTGCCAAGGATGCGTTTGTAGGCATCAGCCTTTGCGCCGCCAACGAAAATGACAATCTTTTCCCCGGTCTGCGTCTGTATGTACAGGGCTTCATTGTCCCGGTACTTGCCCCAACGGCAACGCCCCCGGAACAGGTTTTCAAGCCCAAAACCGTTGCAAACGCCAATGTTCAATTTTGCGTTGCCAATGGTTGACCCGCTTGCAAGGTGATATTTGTCCGGCGTTTTCTCAAGGTACGCCGCCGCAATAATGCAATGGTCAATTGTCTTGCCGCTTCTGATTGCCCCTTCAGCAACGCACATCCGGTTGTGCAATGCGGCTTTTATGTATGCTTTATGCTTTGGGGAAAACTGCCCCCAAGGAATTGTTGCTGTTTTACTCATCTTTCAACAACTCCACAAGCGGGGAAAGGTCTTCCACATCAACATTGACCGCCGCTTCCATCTTTTCCCGCCATTGCTTCGGCTTGCGGTTCTTCAGCCAAAAGATTTGCGCCGTTGTGTCTGCGGGTACGTGCTTCGTTACCTTGCGCACGTGCTTTTTTGTCCTGCCGCCGCCAAGGTCTTCCACCTCTGTTATGGTTTCTTCGTAATCATACCCCAACGCCCGCCGCAACAGGGCGTTTTCAACCTGTATGTCAACGGGTTCACGCCCTTTTTTTATGGATGCCGCAATTGCCGGGAACTTGGTCTTCCACTCTGTCAGCGTTGATATACCAATCCCCATGTTTTGACATATCTGCGGCTCCGTTAGCCCGTCCCTTGCCCAACCCGTCAACCGGGTCAAGCCGTCTTCGGTCAACCACTCTTCATATTTGCCTTTTCTGCCAATCGTCACCGCCCCCCATGCAACAGCGCAACAAAGCGGTCAAAATACGCCTTGTTGCAACTTGACAGTTCAATATATGTCTTGTTCTCTTCGGGGAAGGTATGGATTGCAAAATGGCTTTCGCCAAGCAGAAAAAGGCACGTATAACCAAACGGTTCAAAGTGATGTTCCACGCACCGCAACACATGGAACCCGGCGTTGTGGAGCATGGAATCAAACCGCATAAACAGGCTTTTCGGGTCTGTGTCGGTTATCCATTCATTAAAATTCCATATCTGCGCCGTCATCTGTTGCCACCTCGATTTCCGGGAACTCGTTCTTGATCTGCTTTGCATCCCCGTTGTAGAAAACAAGCACGTTTTGATGTACCTTCACAACCTTGCGGTGTTGCATATACTTGCCCGCACGCAACCGGGCTGTGCCAACGTTGTCCACCAATACAAGTTCGTTGTATAGCATCATGCCATTGCGCTTGAAGGTCTGCTTTATGTCATCGGGGAAACCGTAGTATGCGCCCGTCTTTTTGTCCCGCACATCACCACACACAACCACGGCAAAGCGGTTCGGCTTCAAACACTTGATTGCGTTTGCAAAGGCTGTGTCAATGATTTCGTAGAACTCTGCGTAACTGCTTTGGTTGCTTGCATCGTTTGGCAGGTCGGAATATTTCTCAAGGTCAAAGTATGGCGGGCAGGAAAAGAACAGGTCTTGCGTTTCTGCGCCGATATGGTCAAGCACATTGCGCCCGTCATCGCAAATATACTGCGCATCCAACCCGGCGCAAGCGGCTTGGTTGAACTCTGCCTGTTCCTTGCGCAACTCAATGCCCGTGAAATGGTTGCCAAGGTGTGCGGAGACATACCCGAAAACGGTATCACCTGCAAACACATCAAACGTGTTGCCCGCCCCCGGCATAAACCAACGGCACGCCAATTCGGACAACACAGGGTCAAGGATGCTTGCGTCAGCAAATGCGCCACCGCTCCAATTTTCCATCCCGCTATAAATGGCAACATCCCGTGCCTGTCCCTTGTCACCAATCTTTTCTTTCCACGCCTTTTTCCGCTCTTGCCAATACCCTTGCCGTGCGTCAAGCACGCTGAAGGGCTGGATAATAAAGCGGTCTGTCAGCGGGACAATATGGTCATCCTTTGGGCTGTCAACCTCTTTTGCAAGGTCATCAAAGCCGAATGCGGTCATATCAATGCCCGCAATGCTCAACGCCGCAAGTTCCTCTTCAAGCTTGCCAAAGTCCCACGGGCTTTCGTTGGTCTTGTTGTCTGCAAGCCGCAACGCCTGTGCTTCCTCTTCGGTTAGGTTGTCAGCATAGACAACCGGGACGGTGTCAAGCATCAACTGTTTTGCCGCCATCAACCGCCCGTGTCCAATAATGACCACGTTGTCACGGTCAACAACAATTGGTTGTTGCCAACCAAACCGCTTGATTGATTCCGCAATGCGGTCAACCTGTTCCGGCGGGTGCGTCTTTGTGTTGTTCTCATATGGCACTAACGCCGCCGGGTTCATCTGTACTATTTCCACGTTTTGCCCTTTCGATTGACGGAAACGGTTGCCCGTTTACGATTTACCCCCATAAACGCCCCGTGACCACACCTCGCACATAATGGAGCGCAACCCCGGCGTGCGTGGAGGTAAAACGCCGCCGCCTCGCTGAATTGTGACCGTTAGAAGAAAACGAAGAACGGACACAAAAAAGGCGGGTCAGCCGCTCCCGCCTTTTTGCCCTTCCGGGCATTTTATACTTTATCACACCCCGTGGTGCATTGTGGTGCAAACTTTTGTTCCGTTTTGTTGTTGTTTGATAATCTTGTTCTCCAACGTTCTGCCTTGATCTTTTTGACATTTGCAACTTGTACCCTGTCATATGCTATCCTGTCCAAATACAATTGCACATCTGCAATTTCCTCTTCGAAATCAAGCATTGCTTCGGCACGTGATTTCGGCGTTGGGTTTGTGCCGTCAAGCACTCTCCGAAGCTTCAAGGCGGCTTGCGCAAGCTCTGCGGCTTCCTCAGCAACCCCCGCAAGCAATTCGGTCAATGGAAGGTATATCATTTCCGCACCCCTTTTTCTGCTGTTTCTTTGTACCCATGCGAACAGAATTCGGCTTGCGTTGTGTACCGCTCCCAATAGCCGCACCGCCGTGCCGTCAAACCGCTTTCCTTGTCCCAATGCACGCATTGATTGCAAAAGACAACGTGCCGCCTTTGCGGGTCTGTCAGCAACTCTTCAACCATTTTTTGCGCCCACGGGTCAACATCAACCGCCGTTTTGATATGGTCAATCAATGATTGCACAGGCACTTTGCGTTCTGTCATTCCCACTTCACCTTGAACCTTTCTCTATCTGCATATGCAAAACGTCCGCATTCATCGACAAGCAAAAGCGTTCCGTCATCCTCTATTGCCCAACCTTCCATGTCGCAATAACAGAGATGCTTTGCCCAATCCTCATGCAATGCGACGCTATATGTGTCTGCTTCTTTCCCTGTTTTATTGTCAATGACAGTAAATCTTTCACCGTGTACATGATCTTTCAGCAAAGCAAGGGCGTCACGCATGATGATTTCTTTGCATTTCATTGGAATCATATAGGATTTGTCCATTTCCCCCATGTAAGGACAATCATCACACAATCCATCAACATATCTTGCCAAGCAATGCTCAAGCCCTTTGATAACCTTCTCCCTGTCCATTTACTTCACCGACCTTCCTTGACATCAACAAACGCTCTTGCCAAATCGTCAATCAACTGATGCGCAATTCTGTCTTGCAATTCGTTGCCTGTATCAAATAGCAAACAAGTTTTTAGGTGCAACAATTCATGGACTAATATCTCCTCAAAATTAAATGGCACAACCCGGTCACCGTAATATTTTTCATCCGCAATGTAAATGTGTGCTGTCCGAGTTGCTTCTTGCCATGATGTGCATCCACAAACTTCCTGCATTTCCATCTCATGCGGTTCACAATGTGTTGACAGTTTGATTCTCCAAGCTGTTAACCCAAGACGATTTTGCCACTCATCCAATAATAATTTTGCATTTTCGTCATTCATGCAACTTCGCCGCCCTTCCGCACGGTTGCACCTCATCGCAACGCCCGCCGTGATACTCGCACATTGGCACAAAAAGCCCCTTGAATTCCGGCATGACTATTTCCGCAAGGTTGCACATCCTCTGTACAACCTCACGGGTTTCCGGGCTTGCTTTGGCGCACAACCGCTTGTTTGCAAGGTTCAGCAAAGCTTCTGCGTTCAGCGTCACCCGCATTGTGACCGGGGTGTCCTGCGGGGCTTTTGTGCGGTCATAGTTGGCTTGCCTGTCATTGCGTTGGCTTTGCACATAGGGTTGAAAACCCACGTGGTGACGAACCAAATGCACGGAAACCCAATAGGGAATATCCCGTATCACAAACGAGAACCGCAATTCCCGGATTGGGCTGTGCCGTGCAACCAACAGCCGCCGAACGAAATCGGATGTGGGCATGGTCTTTGCGTCTTTGCCCATCGTGCCAACCGTGCATTGTTTCATCCAAAGCAGGTCATCCGCAACCGGGTATTTCCTCAATTCGATTTCCATCTTCATCCCCCTTTTCTGCCGGGTGCTTGTCCCGAAACTTGTGCCGCCTGTTCTCTTCGCACCAAGTGCAACCGCCGTGATTGCGGCAACTCCTGAAAACAGCTTTTGCACCCGTGTACGGCTTTCGGTGTTCCTTGCCGTGCGCAACTGCTTTGTCAAGACTCATTCACACAGCCCCTTTGCCCGCATCCATTGCCACACCTGCCACAACGCACGCCCGTGGATAATGATTGTGTTGCGCTTTTCGTAGCAAATATCCGTTTGAATCTCTGCAAGGGTGCGCCCGTTGATATAGTGTTCAATCAAAACCGTCTGTTGCACCTCATCCGGCACGCTTTCAATTGCTTCCATGATCTCACGCAACGCCGTTTGACATTCCCTCCGCTTGTCCTCAAGCATTGCGGTTGCGTCCATTGCGTTCACAACGGCGTTTGCCATCATTTCCCCGCCGCCGCTTGTCTGCACACAGATTTCTTTCAGCGCAACCGTTGTGTTCGTTGCATCCTCAAAAGCCGCACGGATTGCACGCTCAAGGGCGGCGCACTTGGCTTTCAATCCCCTGTACCGCATCAAGTATGCCTTTGCCGGGTTCTGTTTGTGTTCAATCATCGTCTTTTCCTCTTCGCCCGCAACCGTGCTTGTACAATTGCGTTTGTTACATCTTCGTGCGCATACCTGCGGGCGTTGGCAAGCGCACGCACCCGCACCCATTCTTGATATTCGGGGCAGGTGTCATGCGCATTGCCGCAACCACGCTTTCCGCACGTTTTACACGGGCATTCCATCAGAATGGCAGGTCATCCGGTTCAACGGCTTCCATGCCGCTTTCCGGGTCAACCTGCGGGGCGGGCTGTGCGGGCGTTGCCGCTTCCGCACGGCTTGACAGGAACTCCACATCTTCCGCAAGCACCTCAAGGCTTGCCCCGTGCTTGCCGTCCTTTTCCCATGTGCGCAAGCTAATGCGCCCCGTCACCGCAACTTTGCGCCCTTTATCAAGGAATTTGGCGCAATTCTCGCCAAGCCCCCGCCATGCGTTCACGTTGAAAAAGTCTGCGCCGGGTTCCGGGTTGTTCTTGGTCTTTGGTCTGTTTACCGCAACCGTAAACCCGCAAACGGGCGTGCCGTCCTGTGTGCTTCTCAATTCCGGGGCTTTGGTCAAGTTGCCAATAATCATGATTTTGTTCATTTCTGCTTCTCTGCCTTTCTTTTCATGTCATCAATGTAACCAAGCAACAGTTTTACTTCCCAATCTCCAAGGCAAACCGTTTCGCCACGCCCTGTCCTGCGCAACTTGCGCAATACCGCTTCCCGCCGCCGCTGTTCCTCTTCCGTCACGTTCTCGCCCCCCTTTCCCACTTTTTTTTCGGGCGCATATTGTCATAAACATATGACCACACAGCCCACGGGCAAAGCTTGTGAAAGTACAGATACCGCACCGCCTTGAATATAATCGTTTTCACGCAATCACCTCCTTGTTATCCGTTCAACAGCGTCTTCCCAATTCAATTGCACCCCGGTTTTTTCATATGCTTCATCCACAAGGTCGGTATCCTCAACGCAAAGCACGGTTTGTTTGTCAATCTCAATCAGCAGGTCAACCGCTTCGTCCGCATCCATGCCGTGCCTGTCAATCATCGTTATCAAAAAGGCGGCGTAAATGGTATGAAACGCAAAATCCTCTGCAAACTTGCGCCCTTCCTGCGTGCCTTGCTCATACGCCTTTTGCACATCTGCTTCCGTGATACCGTTCCGGTAAAACTGCGCCCGCAACTGTTCAACCGGGGTCAGCGGTATTGCCATCAATGCCCGCCTGTCTGCCCGTTGCTTTGCCCGCCGCAATTCCCGGCTTGTCTTTGCCCGTTTTGCCATGCTCACACCTCACGCACCCGCAACCCGAATTCCCACAACATCAACTTGCGCTTTATGATGTATTGCGGGGTTTTTGTTGCTTCTGATTTCACATCTTCAACAATGGTTTCGCCGTTTTCCTTATACACGAAATCCGCAACATACTTGACCGGGCGTTCCACAACCTTGCCGCCAACCCTTTGGCTTGGTATCAACTCAAACGGCACTTGCATTTGCAGGTCAGTTATCGCACCCGTCCGCAACAGCCAACGCAATTCTTGATACCTGCGGGCTTCCCGTTGGCTGTCAAATGTCTTCCCGTCCAGTTCCCATTTTCGATTCCTGTACTTGTTCACGCTCTTTGTACCCCCGGCACGTTGCCTTGCCTTTGCTCACAATATAGCCATAATGAACGCAATAGCACGATTCCTTGAAATGATCTTTTGCCCACTTGCAATCCCTGCAAAGTATCTGTTGCCCGTTATTCAATCAAAATGCCCCCTTTCAGCGTGTTTGTTGTTTGAATGGGCAAATACCCGCCAAGCGGTGAACCCCGGCTGAAATGCCCCGAATTCGCCGCTTGGCGTGGGTGTTTACGCCATCAAGCGGAAGTTGTTGCGGGCGTTGCGCTCAACCGTCAACCTGTGCGCCCGTGACCGCTCATATACCCGGCTGAATACTCCTTCATCAGCGGGCAACAACTGATTGACCAAATCCCATTCGCTTGAAATCACGGTCGGTTTGTTCATGATGTACCGGGCGTTCAGTATGGTAAACGCAATCTTGATGTCCGCTTCCGAAAACACCGGGTTTTCCGTATACTTCTGCTTCAACAGGTCATCAATGTACAGCACGGAAACGTTGATATAATCAGCAACAAGGTCTTCAAAGTCATCGTCATTGACGCTTGCTTTCAACTGCCTTGCCACATCAACCCATTGCATATACCGCACGCCAACATTGCGTTTCAGCACCTCACCGCAAACCGCTGTGCAAATGTGGGTTTTCCCGCTTCCGGGGTTGCCGCCAATGTACATCCACGGGCGGCGTGGGTTCTGCGGGTCTGCAAACAGGTCTTGCACATACTTTTGCCCCAATTCCTTCAGCCGCTTTTGCAGGTCTGTTTTCACAACAAACGTGTCAAATGTTTGCAACTCAAGGGCGGCGGCAAGCCCGCTCCGGCGCAACCTGTCTTCAGCTTCACGGGCAAGGCGGCAAGCGCACTTTGCAACCGTGTTGTTCCCAACATCAACCCAACCCGTATCCTTGCACTTGTCGCATTTATACACCGGAGTCAAGGAAGGAGTACTTTGACCGTGCGCCGCCATTATCTGCGCAATTGCCGCTTGCAACCCGTCCATTATTGTCCCCCCTTTCCCAAGTCCGCACAGCGGCTTTCCAATCTTTCATTGGTTGGTTGCCAACCTTCCACCCCTTTGCCGTGTAAAAGTCAACAAACCTTTGCGGGTCAACAGCGTTGCCACGCTCTTTGCAATATGCCTGTACTTGCTCAACGGTTGGGGGTGTGAACCGCCTTGGCGGTGTAACCTCTTTTTCTTTTTCTTTTTCTTTCTCTTTTTCTTTCTCTTTCTCTTTTGGCAAAATTGATTCCGTTTGTTCCGGTTTGTTATCGTTTGTTATCTTTTGTTCCTCTTTGATAACGCCGGAAACGGGTTGTTGCGTTTTGCCTTGCCGTGCTTGCCGCCGCACATCAGATATTGCGGCGTTGCGGTCAACCTGTCCTTTGAGAAAGCGGAAAGCAATCTTGCATGACCCGCACAGCAGGTGTTCATATTCCCGCCCGCTTGCGTATGACACAACAGCGTCAATCAAATTGCCTTTTTCCTCTGCCGTAAGGTCTTGCGTAACATCAAGCCATTCAAAGAAAATAGGCACATACTCCCTTGCCATGCAATCAACCTTCCTTTTCCCCTGTGCCGCACAGTTCATCCACGATAAACGCCAACTTGTTTGAAATCAGTTTCAACAGGCTGTTTGTTTCCTCAAGATTTTGCATCATGATTGCCCTTGCTTCCTTTCTTTTTACAAGTAATTCTTGCCGAAAATCTTCATCCACTCTGTGTGGGAGTGCGTCTTTTCAAACGCCGTTTGCGCAACCTCTTGCAATTTGTGGTTCAACTCTGCGTTGTTGTGTACGCCATAACGCCCCGTGTGGTGCGTCCGGCAAAGCCAACAGGTCAAACCGTACCGGGTTGACAACCTGCGGTTTGCTGTGCCGTGCATAATGTGGTGATATTCCAAATCCCGTGCGCACCCACATACAAAGCACCTTTCCACCCGCAAGTCCTGTACAATGCTGTCATTCATGCGGTAAAGCACCCCGGCACGCCGCCCGCAATCTTGTACCGGGCAAAGCGCACCTTTTCCCCGTACCTGTTGACGCTTTCAACGGTTTCCGTAACAACCGGGATGCCTTGGCGGCGCATATCGTTGACCCGTGCCGCAAGGCGGGTGATACCCATTTCAAATCCTTCCATTGGCGTTATTGACCCGTGCGCCTGTATGTGCGCAATAATGCGTTGCACCTGTGTCAACGTTTGCCCCACCTTTCCAACATCTGTTCTTGCTCTGCCTTTGATAGCGGTATAGGTATCTGCATTTGCTCTGCTTGGTCAACCAACCAATCCAACAGCACCCGCATTTCCTCAACCGTGTACGTGCTTGTTCCGAAATACATATTGACCCGCTTGCGTCCGGGTGCGTCATCGTCTACAACCTCAAGGAACCAACCAGTGCCGTGAGATTCCCAACGCCGCCGCACATCGTCAAGGCTGAAAAGCGGGATGGGCGTTTGCCAATACACCCCAACCGCCTTGATTGCCGTGCGGTATACATCTTCCTTGCTCAATGGCGGGTTCATTGCTTTGCCAATGTCAGCGCACAAAGCCCAACAAAAGGCATTCGCATCCTTTGACCGTGCCTTTGATTCTTTCTTGATCTCAACGGCAACGGGTTTGCCCTTTAAGCTGTCAAACCATTCCCCCGGCGGGGTGCGGGTGACAAAAGACACAAGCCATTCGCCACCCGCAAGCGGGATTGCTTCACGAAGCTTTCCCGTCATCCTTCAGCACCGTACCTTTCGGGGTAAAGTTGGCATACATTGCGCCAATCAGATTTTCCGCTTCCTTCTGCGTGTATTCTGTCAGCGGCTTTGCCGGGGCAAGCTTGGCATCCGTCAATGCCTTGATCTGTGCTTTCCAAATGGCGTTATTCTCTGCCTTGCTGATCTCACGCACAACCCGCAATGCTTCCCGCTCTTTTGCAAGGTACTCAAGCACGGGGGAGACGGGTGCGGGCGGCGGGGTCTGCTGTGCCGGGGTTGGCGGCACGGTTGCCGCCTGTGTTACCTCTGCCTTTTGCTGTGCCGTTGACCTTGCCGCAATGCGCTCCTGTTGTGCCGCCCTTGGCGTGGCGGGTGTCTGTGCTTTGCTTGTGACCTCATGCGTTTCCGCATCCGGGTCAACCATTTCTTCCGTGGGTATCATGAACAATTGGAAGCACGCATATTTCAGCGCAACCGACATTGCTTTATTGCTTGCCTTGTCACCGCTGTCCATGCCCTCACCAACAACCACGCATGACACGTTTGACCCATCCGGCGCAAACAGGGTGTATTTGATTGTCAGAATGGAGTATTTCAAAACTGTCTGCGTTTTCTGCCCGTTGTATTCTTTTTCCGAAATACGCTCTTCCCGTCTGTGGTCAAGGATTTCCGGGCAAATAAACAAACCAAGTTCAGCCATAACCGGGTTCAAGGCGTTATATACCGCATCAATGCCCCGGAACTTGTAACCTTGCTGTGCGTTCTTGCTATCTTTTCCAATAGCCCCAATCTTGCGCATTGCTTGACCAATCAAGCCGTAAATCTTTCCTTCGCTCATCGTCTTATTCCCCCATAATCGCACGCAACAGGCTGTTTTCAGCCTTGCCCGCTCTGTCATCAAGAATCTTCGTCATAACCGCCGCAAGCTTCATTGCTTCGCTCACTTTTTCACCGCCCGCAAGCTTTGCCGCAATGCCAATAAGATTGTCATTCAGCACAACTTCTGCCATTGCTTTGCGGTCTGCGCAATCTGCAATCAGCGTGACATTCTGATAAAGTTCATCAACGTGAACTTCCTTTTCCGCTTTGGTTTCCGGGTCAATCTCTGTAATAACAACACGATAAAGCTTTTCCATAATCACACCTCCACGCTGAATTTCGCTTCCCGGTCAACAACTTCAATGCCGGGTACAATCTCTCCGTCCTCTGTCACAATGTGACCTTCAAACACCGCCGTTGCGTCTTTGAGTTCCTGCCACGCAAGTTCCTCTTTGACCTTGACAAACTGCGCCATGCCGTTTGCCTTTGCCCAATCAATGACCGTTTTGTCATCCCGCTTGTATTCCGGGTTCTGTGTCTTCAAAACCAACTTGCCGCCGGGAAGCTTGTAGCTTTCCTGTGTCTTGGTCTTTTTGTGCGGCACGGTTGCAAAATACTCTGCAAGCATCCTTTCAAGGTTCATCGTGTCGAAGTCGGTCTGTTCCGTGATCTCCCGAATTTTGTCTTTATACCATGCAACCCACGTGTCCCGGTCTGCCCGTGCTTCCTTGATCTTGCCCAATGCCCATTCGGCTTTCGCATCTGTGTCAATGACAAACCCTTCGGCTTCAGCTTTCAGCAACTCGCTCATTTTTTACTTTCCTTTCTCTTGCCCCTGTGTTATAATCGGGGCGAATGTGATTGCCCTTGCATTCCCCCGCTTCGGCGGGGCTTTTTTTATACCTGTACAAACCACGGGTATTCACCCCGCCTGTACCGCAACCAACGCCGGAAGCGTGCAAGCGGCGTAATACGCATTCCCCGCACCCGTCCGGCGGCGGGGTGCATCAACTGCCACAATTCCATCCGTCAAAACCTCCTTGCTTGTTCACGCACATCAACTTCCAAGCTCTCAACCGATTCTTCAAGGGAAGCAATCCTGTACGTTTCCGGGCTGTCCTCAACCTCTGCGGCGGCTTGTTGCAGGAAATCTTCTGCCTGTTGCAATGCGTGCGCCGCTTTGGTCAGCAGGTCAACCGCCGCTTTGGCGTGCGGGTCTTCCTTGTTCAACTCTTCCCACGCCCTTGCGTCTGCCGCTTCCTTGATTGCCTCAACCTCTGCGCCTGTCATCTTTTCACCCCCTTTCGCAACAACTGCCGGGTTTCGCTTTCCGGGGGCAAGGTCTTGCGCCGTTCCCATGCCGCAACCGCTCTTTCCGTTACCATCAACGGGGCTTCAAGGTGTTCCATGTCCCGCATATATTTCCGGGCGGTTGTTGGCTTGCATTGATACCGGGCGCATATGTCCTGCACCGAATAAAGTCTGTCCATGCTCAACCCGCTTCCTTTGTCATAAGGTCATCCACCAACACACCAAGTGCATCCGCAAGCCGCTTCAGCGTTTCCGCTTTGGGCGAAACTTCCCCGGTTTCAATCCGTGCGATTGTTACCCGGTGAACCCCGGAAGCTTCCGCAAGTTGCTCTTGCGTCATCCCCCGTGCTTGCCGTACCTGTGCCAACCGTGCTATAACCCGCACCCCCTTCCTGTAGCTTATATGGTACACCAGAACGTATTGTAACACATAAGGTACAAACGTGCAACAGCAATTTACCCTGTGCGCTATTTACATTCATGTTACGTTCTTGTAACATATACGTTACAAAGCGAAAGGGGTGAACGTTGTGCAAAATGAGATTGGAAAACGGAT
>Ga0310691_10006673_pt1 | contig 12263 bp, 14 predicted proteins | sample 176DNAGHGlowgp2_FD_203887 | JGI IMG/M metagenome (GOLD analysis project Ga0310691, IMG submission 203887) | Sheep rumen microbial communities from Palmerston North, Manawatu-Wanganui, New Zealand - 1766 DNA GHGlow gp2 (v2) (version 2) | ecosystem: Host-associated > Mammals > Digestive system >... | reverse complement strand
CCCACAACGCGCTCTACTTCTTTTTTCAGTTTTTCTTCTTTCATGCCGACAAAGATACAAAAATATTCCCATCTTGCAAAGAAAACTTGCAAAAGGACAAAAAAGGACTTGTATAATTGCTGCTTTCCACCTATTTTTGCGCGCAGAAATAAAAAAACAGCTCACAAATGTTGCAACTTTCAAATAAATTGCTTATCTTTGTGCCGTGGTTTCGTAAGAGACTGCGACATAGAGGAGAGCAATTAAGCTTTGACCCGTCTGAGAATCTGGAAAATTCAAGTGATAAGGGAAAAAGTCTGAAATGCTGTTTCTCCTGCAGTAGCATATATACTGCTTATCTCGCTATGGGATCAGCTTACATATATTCCTGCAGGTGTGAGCTGATTTCATTCTTATTATCACGGGTATTCCAGAACCTTCAGACTGAGAATGTCAAGAAGGCTCACACTCTTTATGTCTATGTACTGAAACTAATATAATATTATTAGATATGGAAGAACAGTTTATAATTAAGCCAAACAACAATATGGCTCTTGCAATTTTTACAACAGTATGTTGTTGTGTCCCTTTCGGTATTATTGCTATCATACAAGCAAATAAAGTAGACTCTCTATATATGGCAAAACAATATAATGCAGCCATCTTAGCAGCCAATGAATCCAAAAAGTGGAGTTATATTGGCATAGCAATTAGTATGTTTATATGGATAGTCTATTTATTGATCTTTGGAGGAATAGCAGCAATAGGGGGGATGGCTGCATTCTTATAAATGTAAGTATTATAATATGAAATGAGAAAAATAGCCTTTACGATATTGGCGGCAGTGGTGGTTGGGCTGGTTATTTATAAGTTTAACCCTTCTCTATATTGGTTCATGCCTAAATGTCCTTTTAAGCTTATTACAGGGTTTAATTGTCCAGGTTGTGGAATCCAACGTGCTATTTATGAACTGTTACATGGAAATTTTTATGAGGCTATAAAATATAACTATTTTTTGGTCTATTCTGGCCCTTATTTTACCTCATTCTTAGTGGTGTGGGTAATGCCTGATGGTAAGTATCGAACAAGTATAAAAGATATAATAGAAAACAAGATAATTGTAAATGTTTATATTTGCTCTTTTATTATCTGGCTCATTTTTAGAAATATTTATGCAATATAATTATGGATAATAATCAAATAAACCAACTAATTGCTCTTTGTGGAAACCGACTTCCAATAGAGTCTCTAGGGATTGTCCGAAATAAGCTACAAAATATGGACTATGATGTTGCGTCAATTATAATAACGCAATTTAAGGATCCAACGATGGCTTTAATACTTTCAGTCTTAGTTGGTTCATTGGGAATTGATAGGTTTTATATAGGTGATGTTGGTCTCGGGATAGGAAAATTACTTACTTGTGGGGGCGCATATATTTGGTGGCTAATAGATATATTCATGATTACAGATGCTACGAAGAGAAAAAATTTGGAATTATTTTTGTTGTATTAAATATCAATTTGTAGTTCACAATTTTATTTAAAAAAATTATTATGGAAAAATCAAAAATTGATCAATTTGTGATTGCTAACGCCGACAAATTCCCAGAAGTGGCAGTTATGCAGATTCGTGAGAAACTCGAAAAACTTGAGGACGACAAGGAGTCTATTTTGTTAGCTACACCATGGAAAAGTCCTCTTGTAACTTTCTTATTGGCTTTCTTCCTTGGAGCATTTGGAGGAGACCGCTTCTATATGGGACAAATTGGCTTAGGGGTACTCAAACTTCTTACATGTGGGGGAGCTGGTATATGGTCATTAGTGGATTTGTTTACTGCATTTGGTCGAGCTAAACAATACAATCTTGGTAGATTGTACATGATATAAAGACCGCTTTCGTAATTGAAATATACCATATAAAAAGGGAGTATGCCAAAAAACCTCAGAAGAGTAGGCATAAATAGTATTTTTATGAAAAGATTATTGTTAATGGTCACCTCGGTGATTACATTCTGTATTGTCATTGGGTGTAATGTCTTGCTAATGATTTCTTGTAGAAATAATGCAAACAATAACAATATATCACCACAAAATGAGAAGGAGATTGTTATTGATCGTGTAAAGTACATATTCAAAGAAGTTTATGAAAATGGTATAGATGGAGATTCAGAATTTCTTTCTACCGAATATATGAACCTCCAGAAAAAAGAACAGGAAGTAACCCCAGAGGGTGAAATCGGTTTTATTGATTATAACCATTGGTTACAAGCACAAGATGATAATAATCCATCTATGATGGTTCTATCTGCTGAAATACTCTCAGAGGCCAAAGCCTCTGTCAAGATTAAAATTAAACCGAACAGTTTCTCAGACGAGCAATCGGATGTTGAGTTGGTTCTCATTTACGAGAGGGGTGATTGGTATATTGATGATTTTATTGGGATTGAGGGATCTGAAAAACAAGGATTGAAAGATTATATATCGTCGATAAATGAAAACAAGTGATGTGCATACTTCTGTAATAGAGAAAAGACAAGTAATCATATGATGTAATAACATGTTTAAAAGGAGAGTGCCGAAAATCCTCAGAAGAGTAGGCTTGATTATATATAATTATGAAAAAATTAAATTATTTGTGTGGCATAGGTATATTGGCAACAATAATGTCCTGTTCATCTAATGACCCTAAAGAGATTTCACCAACTTCAACAGAATTTACTTCTGGTGAATTAGCAAAGCTTATTGAAGTTGTAGATGAGCCTTGTCAGCTTTCTTATGCAGAGAAAGAAGGTGCAATAGCAACTCAATTTATCAAACTAAAGGTTAAGCTAAGATTAAAAAAAGAATCACCAGAATTAAAGAAGGCAGATGCCCATGATATAAATTTCACAGGTTTACTTTCTGTCGCCACTATTAATTTGGTTGATGAAAATGATACTAAGATTCAGGATTTGGACATAAAATCTGAAGATTTACTGAAATTGAAGAAATTACTTCAAGGGGAGGAAGGAACAGAAGAGATCATTACATTCGAGGGAGAATTTCATAACTCAGATGATGCTCCAACATGGTATAAAGAAGCTGCTGCTTTTACGCCATATTTGACGGGAGATGTTGTTGTTGGAGATGGCGAGACGACTTCTGCCTCAAGCAGTTTTGATGTTGAAGGAAGTCACGACCTACATGGAACCGTTGACAAATACCCAATAACGATGCATCTCGAAATAGATGGTTCTACAGTAAAAGGAACTTACTATTACGATAAGCAAGGTTCTAATGCAAAATTGAAATTGTCAGGATCAAATGAAAACGACATCTTGGATTTGAATGAAACAGATGCTGACGGAACGCCAACAGGTCATTTTAAAGGAAAATTTGAAAATGGCGTATATAAAGGATATTTCATAACAAACCAAGGAAAGAAAATGCCGTTTGTGGTTTCAGAGGAGGGCGCTTACAATGATGATTTCAGTTTTGACTCATCTGATGACGAAATAACAACCTCTGATGACGATTTTGTAATGGGAGATGGTGACGCTTCAATAGATGAATTTCTTGATGAATATGAAAAGTTTTGGCGCTCATACATGAAATTCTTAAAGAAAGCTGACAAAAATGATCCCACAGCAATGATTGAGTATGCAAAACTACTTGAACAATATAATGACTATAACAAGAAGTTATCAAAAATAAAGGGAAATATGAGTATTGATCAGTTAAATCGAATAAACATGATGAGTGCTGAAATGATGAGGGCTGCACAAGAGATGCAGCAATAAATATCACTAAAAGTAATTAAACAAAGGGATAGGGGCTTGAATAGCTTCTATCCCATTATTAAATGGCATGAAGAAATTATTGGTTATAGGAAGTTTGTTGTCCTTTATTGTTGTGTTTGCTACTGCCTGTCAGAAACACAATAAGGAAATGAACAATATGGAAGTTACATATAGTAATTCTAGCATAGACGTACCAAAAGGAATAGCATCTATAGATAATACTATCGAACAGGATGCAGATACATTATCTACTGAATTATTAGAGGAAAAATATGAGGAAAAATCTTATCCAACGCCGAATTTTGATGCTAGTAGAAAAAACACGGTTGAGGGCGTGATCCTTCATCATACAGCAGAACCAACAGTACAAAGATCATTAGAGGTATTAACTTCTTCTAAGAAAAGAGTCGGAACTCATTGCGTAATCGATACTGATGGAACGCGATATATTATGGCAAATCCTGAAGTCGTAACATACCATGCAGGTTTTTCTGTTCTTAATGGAAAGGAAGGTTGCAACTATTTTACAATAGGTATTGAATTTCAAGGTAACACACTAGAGAAGCCATTGACGCAAGACCAGATAAATAGTGCAATAGAATATTTGTTACCCATTATCAAAAAATATAATATATCTATAAATAATGTGGTAACACACGAAATGGTACGTCAAGCCTACAAAAAAAAACATCCTAAAAAAAGGTGTAGTGGAAAGGTAGATATTACTCAAATAGAGTATATACGTTTTATGAATGTATTAAAGAAGAATTTTAAACAATATAAACAGAATTGATATGTTAAGAATTGTCATGATCAGTCTGTCTTGTTTGGTATTGGGAATTAATGTTGCTCTTGCTCAATCGACAAGTTCATCAAATAAAAAAAAGGTATGGATTGGAGTGTTTGATAATGGAGACATGACAATTTCATATCGTTCGGATATCCAAACAAACAAAAAAGGTAATCACATTGTGTGGGTAAATGTCAAATATCATACACTCAGTGATCAACTCTATTTTGCAAAACTGATAAGGAGCAAGACGCCAGTTGCTACAACAAAAACAAAAGCAGAGTATTCTTTTGACTATGGCAAAGTATTAGTACGTCAAGTTATGTGCTATAGTAAAGAAGGGAATCTGTTGTATAACTCTGGAGATGACACCGCTGCAGGTTGGGGATATGCTAATACTAATGACCCATTAAGTGTTGTTGCTGTATTTTTACTTAACAAAATGAACTCAGATTATCAAGCATTAAGTAAAAAAGATGATGATCATCATCTTGTTCATGGAAGTTCTAGAGGTAGTTCTGATAATTTTAAAAAAATACTTATTGATAGGAAAACAAATAAGGAAACGGGGGAGGCACCAATAACTAATGAAGTATCAAAAACAGAAGAAACACCAGAATTTGAAGAATCAAAAGTATTTGATGTCGTAGAAGAGATGCCACAGTTCCCGGGAGGGCAAGCTGCATTGCTTGAATATCTCGCGAAAAATATACAATATCCTGTTGATGCAGAAGGAAATGGTGTTTAGGGGAGAGTAATCTGTACGTTTGTCGTAGAGAGGGATGGATCATTAGGTGATATTAGAGTGGTGAAGAGTGTTGAGCCATCACTCGACCAGGAAGCTGTTCGTGTTATTAAGTCTATGCCCAAATGGACTCCAGGAAAGGCGAATGGTCATAATGTTCGAGTTAAATACACAGTGCCAGTACAATTTCGCTTACAATAAAAATGAAAAATCTACTTTTATTATTCACTCTCATTTTGAGTATTTCTGCTTCTGCCCAGCAGAGGCAGATATCTCATGTTGATATATCTGGCAGTTGGTATCATGTCTATGATACGAATGGCAAGAGGATAACGACGCTTGCTAACAGCAGTGTGGGAGAACTTGTGGGATGGAGTGGTGAGATTATTGTTACCAAGTCTGGGGCTTGGTACAAGATAATCGATCCTCAAGGGAAAACAATAAAGATTATGGCTGCTCAGACTGTTGGTACTGTTATATCCGTTGCCGGCAACACTTTCACCAGCCGTTCTGGCAACTGGTTGCATACCTGGGATAAAACAGGCAAGAGACTAAGCTCTCGCGCTGCTAATTAGCATTAGGATCCTTTAACGGCTTAATATAGAATTATTCTCAAGCTGTGGTCCACTGAACTCACGAATGCGCTCTTGCAGATGCCTAAAATCAAGAGTTAATAAACGCGATTTATAACTAGAAAAGCCGGACGTTTCGTAGCATCCGGCTTTAAAGTTGTTTGTCAGATCTTTCGCCAGAGGTTGGCGTCGATCTTCTCGATCTTGCCTTCCTTGCCCCAGCGGTAGATGATGGTCTTTACCACTGGCGACTCATTATTGGAGAGGCGCAGGGATACCAGATCCTCCTTAGTGAACTCCTTGGGGAGCGCATCCAGATAACGGATATTTCCCTTTGCTGCCTGAGTACTCAGCTGGCCATTGTGGAGGGCATCGATCTTGTCGCCATAGATCTGAAGTTGGTAGTGGAGACAGCGCTCGGCATACCAGACAGCAAACTTTATGGCTCGCTCAGTCTCCTTCCTACCTTCGAGCAGATAGGCAACGATGCCGGCTCGAAAACCATTGAGGGCAGCACGTCGACGGAACACATCGAGCGAGTAACGCAATGTCTGCAGATACTCCTGACGCTTCGACTCGTCCCATTCCTCTATGGCCTGGTTGATGAGAGGCAGATCTACCTCGCCCTCCTCATCCATCAGACAGAGGCACTGACGCTTCACCTTCTCTTCCTCTTCCTTAGTCCAAATCTTGAACTTAGGCATCTTGGCTCCTACCATATCAGGCAGTACCACAGGTGTCACTCGGCTCACCAGTCCGCTCTCGACATCCGCGAAGAAGGCACGACACTTGTTGGGCGTTCCGCACATCAGGATGTTGTAGTAGAGCGTGACCTTACCTGAGAACGAGTCCTTAGAGATGCGATGCTGACCCCAGGGCTTGTTATCGTAGGCCAAGCGGAAGAGATCGTTCTTCTCTGTCCAGGCGCCGCCTTTATTGTTCTTCAGGACAGTCTCAATCTCTGGTGCACGAGTAAAGAGATGCTTTCCCTTGGCATAGAGGGCTCGCTCAAGCAATGCCGACACTCCGATATTGGGTTCGATGATGCGGATGTTGGAACAGGGGTTCTCCACATCCTGGCCATCCTTCTTAGCCAGAGAGTAGGCAATCTCCTTCTGCCATTCCACCTCGTCCTGCTTGATGATAGGGTCCATGAGCAGATAAAACAGCTTGTCGGCGAACGACTTACCCGTAGCCTGAGGTGCCTCGATGTCGACAATGAAACTGGCAGAGTTCAGTTCACCATCGCGATACCTGGCTCGTATGCCTGTGGCAAGAGTTCCCAGCATCGGCATCGACGCTATCAGTGAAGCCTCCTTAAACTCCTCAGGAGCGTGGTCGGCTATCTCCTGAAGGATGCCAGGAAGATCATCGTCTACAGGGGCGACGAAGGCATCATCGACACATTCTGCGCTTGCCTCCTGTACGGTTCCCATCGATGTGAGCACCTCTTTCATCAGCAAGGGTATCTCTGTAGGACGGACACTCGAGACAGCACTCTTGATGGTAGTCATCACCTCATGATCTGAGAGTCCCCAGTGGGGTAGGATCTGGAACAGCTTCTGCTCATCGAAGTCGCAGATGAATCGCAGATAACGGCTCATGGTGTAAAGGGCCGTATTGCGCTCACCCTCAGCAGGAGCATCGCCATAACCCAGTTTCCAGAGCATCGTCTGAACGATCTTCTCGTAAGGGATGCCTTTGTAATTTAGAGGTGAGAGGCTAGTGGTGAGAGGTGAGAGATGTGTTGTTTCGACCTCCGTCTGCTCCACCTTATTATTAATAGGCAGGGCATAGAGCTTTCGCTGCTCCTCAGTGAGAGGTTCGAAGACCACAGGATCAAGCAACTTTACATACTGCTCTGAGACCATAAAACAGCAACGGGCCAGATCCGTAACATGCGAGTCGTAACTGACACCCAGCCGACTCGCCAGCTTCTGGATGTCCTCCTCGATAGAGAGACCAGGTGTGCGCCAGGCCCAGATGTGGGTTCCCCCACCTGCACTCTCGGCAAAGTATACGATGCGGAATTCCTCGATGAGGTTTTCCTCCTGTACCTTTTTCCAAAGAGCTTCTGTCAGGCCTTTCTCGTCGATGTCGAGGAAAAAGAGTCCTGAGGCTACAGCATCTTCAGCCTTGCGCGTACCATTGTTAAAACACTCTGCAAGTGGAAGCCAAACAGGCAGTTCCTTCTTGCGATCCAAATTCTTGTTCTGCTTCACGTCTGCGAGGATTTCCTCTACGTGATTCTCCGCCAGCAGTTGACGGTAAGCAGCCATGCTCGCCTGGCGAGGCTTGCCGCTAAAATTAGTAGCTATACAAACCATAATCATTTTGTTGATTACGGCTGCAAAGCTACCTGGGAATTTAGGGAATTATTTTTTGAGTGTTTTTTCCCAGAACGTTATTTGCTGGTATGTTTCTTTAGTATATCATCTAACTCCTTGATACTCTGAACTGTAAGTATGATATCATGTTTCTTGATATAGTCTTTGAATGTATTTTTGGTATATTTGTCGCCAAGCTGATTTCCTAAATCCGCTGGGGAATTGTTGCCATAGATATGGTATTTTCTTTGCATCCAGCCTACAATATGACAGAAGCATTGCATGTGAAATCCATCATTATGCCTGCCTTTACGGAAATTTGAGAGCTGAGAGGCGATGATGGGATTTTGGACGATGTCATCCCACACCTTATTATATATTGAGTCGTACTTGTCATCAGCCAAATTGAAAAGCTTATCGGCATATTTCTTCACATTCGTGCGCATCCTCTCTAATTTCGCGTCAGGATTCTCTCCTTCTTGTTCCAAAGCCTCTTTCTTTGCCAAGAGGAACAGCAGGCGTAACATTTCGTCATCTGTCAAGCCTGATTCCTTCAAGGCTTTGCCAAAGGCCTCTGGCGACTCGTCCCACTGGTTATAAAGATATCCATGAAGGTCGAGAAGCTGCTGCTCCACCTCTTCTGCGTCTTTGCTGAGTTCATCTGCCAGCGATGTGTTCTTCATAAGCGACAGATGACTGATATGTCCTCGCCAGTAGTTTTTCCAGGCATCACTCTCAAGGAGTTCTTTCTTTGCCTCCTCAAAGAGGGCATCGACCTCCTTGTCGGCCATCTTCCTTATATCAAGGAGTTCAGCGAAGAGGAGTGTCATCTGGTGCATTATCACGAGACCAATGCCTATCTGCTGTCTGGCGCCCGATGCCACCTCTCCGATACTCTGTCCGAAATAGGCCATCGATTCGATTGCCTCCAATTGGGCTTGCTCTGTTTCTTCATTTGGCGGCTCAGGGTTTGAGAGCGACTGCATCCAGCCCATTGCCTCTTCATCGTCCATATTTGGCAGATAGTGGTCTTTAAACATCTTTCTGACAACGGGGTCACCTTTAGCCGCTCCCGTTTTCTTCTTCTCAAGCATCTCCTTCAGCCGGAGCCAGATGGTCGGAGTGTCTATCTTCAGTTCTTGGCTTTGGTTGGGCGAGATAAGAGCTGCTATCTCTGCATCCATGCGATGGTCTGAGTTCATCTTCCTTAACTGCTCGCGATAGCCCCTCAGCAGTAATGCCTGAGGACGATCCTTCAGGGCAGCCATCAATGTTCCGACTCTTTCCATGCGGTTGAACACAGCCGTTGCCTCAACACCGCTATCATCAAACAGTCCCTGCTGGCGCTCCTTGGTAATCTGTTCCATACGGCTTGCACAGACTTCCCAATTATATGCCATCATATCAATCATCTTCTGAGTTTCCTGGTCTTTAGCAAGCACCAGCAACTCGCGCATCTTATCCTGTTCTTTGTTGCTCATATATTCGGTTTTTAAACATTCGGACTGCAAAGATACGAAAATAAATTGGAATAAAAGCGTTTTTATTTATTCTTTGTAGACAAACGGTCACATGGTCACAGCTGTGACCATGTGACCAATGGAGGGTAAATACGAGTGGTGGTGAGATTATAACCATTTGATAATAAGTGTTTTATTTTGAATTTGTATAATTTTGCTATAATGTAAGGTCACATGGTCACAGCTGTGACCGTGACCGTTTTTGCTGGGGATGTTTGGCGGTATTAACTGGTGTCATTGACAGTATTAGGTATAGAAGGGGAAAGGATTAATGCCCGCAAGGGAAAGGATTAAGGCTAACAGGGAGTGAGAAGGCATCTTTCTGCCTTGCGCCTATACACAAACGATTGTCTGCCTATACGCAAACAATCGTTTCCTTATACTCGAAATCAATCGTATTTCCGGATGATGCCCGTCTATAATGGAGCACTAAATCTCCGTATAGATATGCTCCTTGCCCATCTTTGTTTTCAGCAACTTGGGATTGTCGCCCTTGGTCCACTCGTTGAGCTGCTTACGGGCAGAATAGAGGGTCAGTCCTGAAAAACGAGAGAACCTGCCGGCTGTGATAAAACCGCCATATTTCTGGATGCACTCTCGCATCATCTGCTCCAGCTTCTCCTTGTCGGCCATGAGCTCCTGTGTGTCAGTATTATGATAGCGTCGGAATCCGTCGAGCCAGTAGTCGATGGCCTTGTCCCACAGTTTTCCTGGGTTGTATTCTACACCGTCGAGTTTGACATCACGGTCTTTTACAGCGTCAGGATCGGTGACCTGTTTTGTCAGCGACAGCTTTGGTGCAAAAGAACCAATGGGCGTTTCGATGCGATAGCCTTCGGCCAGAAACCTTCCAGCCGCACGGATAAAGACATCGAAGGCACGGCTCATCTCGCTATATCGCATGTTGTAAGTGCGTTCGCAGTAGTCTTCCAGCTCCTTCATAGTCAGCTTCATTCCACTCTTCGGGCGCACATATAAAAGGTTTTTCCCGTCTTCGCCTTTCACTGGCGTCGGGTGTACCTCATACCACATTCCACTGTTCTTTTTCGGCATATCTTCTTTGTTTCAATTATACTGCAAAGATACAAAAAATTATTCAAATATCCAAATATTTTGGTGGTTTGTTTTTTTATTTGTACTTTTGCAGCCGAATTCAAATTTGACATAAAAAATGAGAAAGTACATTATTGCTTTAGCCTTGTGTTGCTGCAGTTTAACTTCATGCATCAAGGACGAGGCACCTAACAAGGAGTGTGACATCGAAAGCGCCTGGATAGAAGGCGAGGAGTATCAACAATATTTCTATCGTACAAATGAGATGCGTAAAGAGTCTATTGGTTCGATTGATACAGACATCATATTCTCTGTTCGTTCGCTTATCTCTTTGAGTAAAGAGATTCCCCTGAACTTCAAGATTACTGAAGGTGCCACTATCGAACCAGCCAACGGCTCGAAGCAGGATTTCACAAAAGGTCCCGTTACCTATACTGTAACCGCAGAGGATGGACAGTGGAAACGTACATACAATGTGATATTCAGGGAGGCAGCGTTGCCAGCATCGAAGTACAGCTTTGAGAATGTGGAGACACGTAGGGAGAGAACTATGTTCTACCAATACAACGAGATCCATTACTTCTACGAGAATGCGAGTGATGGCAAAGAGGATTATTGCTGGGCAACCGGCAATCCAGGAACTGCACTTTTGATGAATGATGCCAAACCAGAGTCTTTCCCCACCTATTCTGTAGCGGAGGGTAAAGAAGGGAAGGGTGTCTGTCTTAATACCCAGTCGGCTGGCGCAATGGGAGAGGCTTTCAATAAGCCTATCGCTGCAGGAAGCCTTTTCTTGGGCAAATTCGTGACAGAATATGTGATGGCAGATCCTCTGAAAGCCACTCAGTTCGGTGTGCCCAACGGCAGGGAGCCTGTGCGTATCACTGGCTGGTATAAGTATAAGCCCGGCGAGAAGTTTACAGACATGCACATGAAAGAGATTCCTAATCGTGTAGATGAAGCCAGTATCTATGCTGTGTTCTATCGTAACACAGATGATGCAGGCAATACCTATGTTCTTGATGGCCACTCAGTAGAAGACCTCGATAAGATACTTGACAATCCGCTGGTATATAAGGTGGCTCGTGTGAAATCATTACCAGCTACTGATACGTGGACACAGTGGGAGATGTTCTTCGAAGGAAAGGATGCGCCAGACGACATCGTTAATGCCATGGGCTGCAATCTGGCTCTGGTGTTCTCGTCGAGTAAGAGCGGAGCCCAGTTCGAGGGTGCAATAGGTAGCACTCTCTATATTGATGAAGTAGAGGTATCGTATGAGAAATAAGGTAAAAGGCTAAAAAGGGAAAAATGAAAAAGAATATTGCATACATCATACTTATAGCAACGGCTTTGTTTATCGGCAACACGGCAAATGCCGGCACGCTTGATAGTCTGGAAGTGAAGGCTCGTGTGGGCTACAGCATCGGTGGTACGTCACCACTCCCGTTGCCTGAGACCATCCGTAGTATCGAAAGCTATAATCTTACTCCATC
>Ga0310691_10006672_pt1 | contig 12266 bp, 16 predicted proteins | sample 176DNAGHGlowgp2_FD_203887 | JGI IMG/M metagenome (GOLD analysis project Ga0310691, IMG submission 203887) | Sheep rumen microbial communities from Palmerston North, Manawatu-Wanganui, New Zealand - 1766 DNA GHGlow gp2 (v2) (version 2) | ecosystem: Host-associated > Mammals > Digestive system >... | reverse complement strand
TTTTCTTTCAATTAGATTAAAAAACAGAACATTATTCAGCAAAAAAACTCCAGCAGTTCCTATGAATATTTCAATTGATTTGTATGTGCCAAAAGATTTAGATATTCAGCTATTGAATAAGTGATATGCGGCAGACTTAGAAGATTTTCCTTCACGGGCAAGAGATTCTTATCATGTATGTGAAACAATAAGATATAATGAAAAATCAGAAAATTTCTCATGTATAATAAGTGTGAATGCTCAAGATAGATACAACATAGCTAGGCAAAATTTACAAGAAATGGCTGATGAAATAGTTCCATTGAAGTGAAGTAACTCTGTTTGGAGTGTATCTTCTCATGCATGAGATTATATTGTGGATAATTACCGGAATTTGGATTCAATCAATGTTCGAAATGATAATAGTTTATTGGCTAAATATTCAGATAAATTCTTCAACTTCTTTATCGAAATAGAGTATAATATCGATGATCAAACATGAGAATTCACTTTAATCAATTCACAATTAACAGAAGTTGAGCAGAAATGATTAATGGATTCTGAAAGAATGAAACATTATACTTGACGAGAAAATCTAAAAGATTTCGATATTCAGATGAAAGAGGATGAAGAAGACAAGATTAAGAAAGAGCAAGAAATTCAAGATCTTCAGGATAGAATAAAGGTATTGGAAGAGAAATTAGATGAATTAACATTAGATCCTTCCGAAGTTTAGTCACAAATAATTACTAAAGTATAGCCTCCCTTTGTGATAAGGGAGGTGCTCCGATTTATCGGGGCGGAGGGATATTATCCCCCTGTCACTTCGTTCCTTCCCCCTTGTCAAAGGGGGGCTTTTTTATTTTCTTTTTTCTTGTTTTTCAATTTTATAACTGTATCCTATCACTCAATATTTTAACTAAACTAGAATTATCAAATAATGCTTTTACAAGACTTATTACAGAATCCTGAATATAAACAAAAATTTGTTCTAGAGAAGTTTATCCAAGAAGTACTCCAAATCACTCGTGAAGAAATGTGGATGCAAATGGATAAAGAGATTTCTGGACCAGAAGTCGATCAGATTTTGACATACTATCGTTCATATGTTGAGGATAAAAAGCCTATGGAATACATACTCGGACATGTAGATTTTTTTCAAGTTCCATTTATCGTTAATGAAAATACACTCATTCCTCGCCCAGAAACTGAATACATGATTACAGCGGTTACAGAATATACCAAAGAAAACTTAGATTCTAAAAATCAGAAATGAATATTATTAGATATTTGAACGTGATGTGGAGTACTTTGAATCTCTGTTCTTTTACAAAATCCAAATTCATATGACCAAATATATTTTTCAGATCTTTCCACTGGAGCACTTTTTGTAGCTCAAAAGAATTATGAAAATCTGATTGAAAAGAAATATGAGCATGAATTTTTACAGTCTGATTTGGTTTCTTTCATTTCCGATAAAACATTAGATACAAGCAAGCTAATTACATTAGTAGCAAATCTCCCATATATTCCTGATGAAACTTTTGATGAAAATTCACCAGACAATGTGCAAAAACGAGAACCAAGGATGGCATTCGTATGATGAAATGACTGACTAGACTATTATAGACAAATGTTTAACCAATTATTTCAATTTAAATCTGAATTAAAAATCTGAAAAGTGATGATGTTTCTAGAAATGATGACTCGACAGGTTGAAATTTTAGAAAAAGAATTTGGAGATAAACTAAGTTTTGAAGAAGTAAAAACCTTCCATTTCAATATACGTATAGTTCAAACTTCATTCAAAGATTAAAATATCATTAAAAGTCAAATCAAATAACGATAAAAGTCTGATTTTTTTTGACTTTTTTAACGTTTCTGAATATAATTATTTTGGAAACTTTATTTCCTTGAACAAAACAAAAATGGAAGAAAATCAAACAAATCAGAATTTAAATCAACAACCTGTTCAGCCACAACCTGGACAAGTTCAGCAACCAGTTCAATGACAATCAACCCAAACACAACAATCTGCACAACAACCAAGCGCATCTATGCAGATTCAACAATTACTTGTTCAGCAACAGCAATATCAAAAACAATATAATGAACTTGTTGATTACGTAAAAAAAACTCCAAATTTGCCTATCGAACAGGTGAATCAAATAAAAGCACAATTAGATCAGCTTAATGCTCTTTTTGTACAATGAAAACAGCAATTACAATCTCTATGATATACTCAGGTACAGGTAAATAAACCAACAGAAATAAAGAAATGATCAGTAACTAATTTTTCACGAAAAAAAGTTGCGATATGATGTGGAATAGTTTTAATACTCATACTTGCATGATTTCTCGTAACACTATCATCATTAATCAAAAACCCAAACGCTTTATTATGAATTTGAGTTGAGGCTTCAACTGCTAAGATGTTGTTACAAGCATTTACAGGATTGTTATTCTGAAGCCTTATTATTTTGATGCTTTGAGTGATTATATCAAATATTTACAGATTGATTACAGTAAGAAATCAATGAAAATGAAAGTTTATACGATGATTAATTTGATGAGTTATATGAGCATGAGCTGTGTGAGCATTGATGTGAATTGTGTTTTGATGGATATGAAAAATTGAAACAGAATTAAAAAATGATTTTGATATCATTCAACCCTATCTCGTCTGAAGAGTAGAAGATGAATGAACAGATGAATTCTTACATCCATACAATAATGAAAATATGGAAGGGATAGGTGAAAATTATCCACTTATAGCTCCAGCAGAAATAGCATATTCTCTTAGACAAGATAAACTTCTAGAATTAACAAATAGTGAGCTTCCATGAGGATACGAAATCGTCGATATTAGACTCTTGTGTGGAAATAAAGATGAGACAAGTTTGGACTTAAACTTTAATGAAACAGATAGATATTGACGGTATAAATTCTGATGAACATGTTTATATTCAGAGAAGTGAACATACACATATTCTATCGAAATAACTTATGATAATACTATTTCAAAGGAAAGAAAAACAGTACAATATAACCTAGAATCATTAGATTTTACATCAGAAGTATCAATTTATAAAATAGATAGAACAGGAGGCTCATCAAGTAATACGGTAAATAAAATATCAAGCGAAAACGGAGAATTTAGACTTTGAAAAGCACCAGCGAAAGTAACAATCGATACTAACCAAGTTTTCCGTGATTTTTCCACAAAATGATATGAAGTAGAGTGGGACATGGATGGAGACTTTGTTAGTGATAGAATTAATCAATCCAATTTTGATTATTTGTATAAAATGCCACAAGTTTATTATGTGACATATAAATTCCCTGAAATAAAAGATGATGTACGGTATAGATTTCCAGTAAGGGTAGAGCAAAGTGATGTTCCAATATGTGAAGTTAATATAGATAGATTTCCATGATCTAACAAATTCCAAATTGTTACGAATTTTATAGATGGAACATCGTCATCGACTATTTCATCTTATAAATACACTATACGAAATAGGGCAACAAATCAGGTTTTAAAAGAATTAAAAGAAGAAGGTCAAAAAGTCGTTTATGAATTCCCTGATAAATGAAACTATGTAGTAGTTGTAGATTATGTAACCGTTGATTCAAAACAATGACAATGTGAATCTGATTTGATTCAACTAGAAAAAGAAGAATTTAATGTGCAGTATTCATTACAAGAAAAAGATTCAGATTCATGAAAATTTAATGATATATGTAATTCTCAAAGTTCAGACAAAAACAATTGTACAGAAATAAATTTAGAGTCAGTACCTCAAACATATCAATTAAAAATACAATCCATATCGCCATCCACAAATGATTTATCCAAAGCGGTATATTTTGAAGAAGCTACTGAATGAAGTAAAAATACACATGCTTTAATGGAAGATAAGAATACATACGAATTTACAGTTCCAGATGAATGAATATATGAACTAAGGATTATTGTTTCAGATAAGAGTAGTTGAATAAGTGATGCAACAAAGGTTATTAAATTTACAGCAAAGAAAGCAGATATTGTTGGAAATTTGTCAATTATGTCTAGTGAAAGTGATACAAAAGAAAGAAAACCAATTTCTGAATGATTCTCTCCATTAACAGTTATTTTAGATGCATCAAAAACGGAAATAAATATTCCATGAGATGAAATTGTATACTTTACTTGGGATTTTTGAGATGGAGAAGTAAAGAAGAATCAGCAAAACTGAGTAGTAGTTCATACATATAACTACGATTATTCAAAAGAAAATGGAATATTTACGCCAAAAGTAACAGTAACAACCTTAAAATGAGAAACCAAAGTGATTACGGGACCAAAACTTCATGTAAAGAAATGACTTGTAACTCTAGATTTGCAGTCAATTAGTCATCCATCCAGACAAGCTCCTAATAATACAAATGTAAGTTTTCTAGCAGAATTTGATTGATTGCCAGAAACGATGACACGAGATTTTTGAGATGGAACTCCTACATATACATGTCAATGAAGAGCTTGTGCAGAAACAGAGCATTTTTTCACTAAACAATGAATTTTCACAATAAAAGTAAGTCTAGATTTTGATGAAATTCAACAAGTAGAAAAAACTATGGATTTTAAAATCTACTAATAATTTAAAGTAAATCAAAAATCTTCACGGAAATCCATGAAGATTTTTTTAATCAAGGCAATTCAGATTGAAGCTTGGGGTAAGGGATTTCGAACTTTTTACATTGTTTCCTTACCAAAATTCTGCATAAATGTATACCAATCGTTTCACCCAATGGCAAGACAATCACAAATGGAACAGTAATTATCGCAATTAAGGGTAGGATATCGCAGACAAAAACCCCAGATACGATTGAAACAAATGCAAACAACCACGTAAAGCACTTAAATTTTACATAAATATCATGGTTTGTTTGCCTAGATATGCCCCAATTGTACGGTCTGTGAAAGCCGCCTTCTTCAAACAAATTGCTGTAGTGCTTTTTATATTCCTCCTTAAAACAGAAAGAGATTCTAGCAGCAAATCCGAATATCCACATAAGTGTGGCGCAAATGACGAAAAAGATGAACATAATATATAGAATTATTTAGTTTGTGTTTATATCACTATATATAAGAAAAAAGATAAAAAAGTCAATATATTAAAATTTATTTAATTTGTGTGGACAAAATTTATTACACAAAAATAATTAAAATATATTGCTAATTTCAAAAATTAAAAAAAAGAATCAGGTTCCATCTAATATATCTATTGGTAACTTTTTATATATAAAAAATTTATAGCTTATAACCTACAAAAACTCATAAAAAATTTTTTCATATTTCGATGCAAGGGAAACCACCTTTTATTTTTTACAACCATTTTTTCAAAAAATATATAAAATAATATAAAATACTCTTGATTTTTGTATGGATTTTTTTATACATTCTGGTACTGTTAATTATAGCAGTTGGGAAACGCTATGCGGATATGATGTAGTTGGTGTAGCATAGCAGACTTCAGCTCTGCTTGTACGGGTTCAAGTCCCGTTATCCGCTATCTTAACGTTTATTCGGCTAGATCTATGTAGAATGTTCTGACGTATTGTACTTTGACTTCTAATTATGGTTTTAGGTTGAGCTACGATATATTATTCAGCAAATTTAGTTGAAACATTCTGAAGAAATAGATGGGCTGATGAGCATTTGTGAGGTACTAGACAAATGTGGATGTTAATCTGATTTGGGTTGGTGGTTGTATGAGGACTTGTTATGTTTTGAGTGGTTTCATTTTCAGACCCTACAAATCTGGATACGACATCATTCAGTTAAGGTGCTCTTTAAAACAGTATGGGGAGATGGCAGAGCGGTCAATTGCATCAGACTGTAAATCTGACGCCTCACGGCTACATAGGTTCAAATCCTATTCTCCCCAGGTTAAAAATTAAACAAAATATGGGCTCTTAGCTTAGTTGGTAGAGCGACTGCTTTGCACGCAGTAGGTCAGGGGTTCGACTCCCCTAGAGTCCAGTTTTTTTTGAGCTCTTGTAGTTCAATGGATAGAACAACAGCCTTCTAAGCTGTGGATCCGGGTTCGATCCCCGGCAAGGGTAAGTGTTGTTTAATAGTTCATAAGGCCGCTTTAGCATGCTCTCGTGGTCTAGTGGTCTAGGACGCCACCCTCTCACGGTGGAAATCGCGGGTTCGACCCCCGCCGGGAGCGAGTATTTCAAACTTCAGGGTTTGGGACTCTCAAAGTGGTCAGATTATCTTTGATTTTATTTTAGTTTGTGTTGTATGGATCAAAATCAGTGACTTCAAAAAAAGCCTTATAATGCAAATGGGGGCAAGAATTACTCAGGACAAAATTCTGGAGGGTATTCTCGCTGAGGAGAAAATCAGAGATGAAATGGTGGATCTTACGATTCACAAAATCCAAAAGCAAAAATGATATATGTGAATGATCAGATAAAGGCTCCTACGATTATGATAATTGATGATGAAAAAAAGAATTTGTGAACATTTCCTCGTAGGGTTGCGTTAGAGATGGCTGAACAAGCTTGATTGGATTTGGTCCAGATGAGTTACGATCCAGACAAGATGCAGTCTACTGTTAGAATGACTGATTACTGAAAATATATGTATCAGAAGTGAAAAGAAGAAAAAGAAAGAAAAAAACAACAAAAATCACGTGAGGTAAAAGAAATAAAACTTTCTTATGCGATATGAGATAATGATTTAGATCTCAAACTCAAAAAGGCTGAAGAGTTTCTTACATCATGAACAAGTGTTAAGATAAGTATTAGGTTAAAGTGAAGGGAAAAGATGTATGCTGATAAAGCATTAGAGAAAATAGAATCAGCAAAAGAGCAACTTTCCAAATTTGGACGCGCTCAATACGACACTCCAAAAAAAGAAGCTCAGTGATATAGTATTATTTTATTTGCTAAATAGTTGGTAATTCCATGGCAACAAAGATGAAGACTCATTCGTGAGCAGGAAAAAGATTTAAGGTTACTAGAACAGGAAAAGTTTTATGTAAAAAATCTTGTAATAATCATTTACTTACAAATAAGTGAAAGAATAATAAAAAATTCGCTTATGGGAAACAGCTTGCACCACAAGTAGCAAAGACAGTTAAATGATTGCTTCATTAGTTTACAAAAAATAGAAAATTAGATTTACTTTATTTGTTTGAATTATCTATCATGGTAAGAGTTACAAATGGACTTCAGAGACAGAGAAAACACAAGAAATATCTATCTCAAGCAAAAGGATTCCGTCAAGGTCGTAGTAAAGTGTATAATCAAGTAAGACAGGCTTTAATTAAACAAGGTCAACATGCTTATACATCTCGTAGACTAAAGAAAAGAGATTTTCGTAGATTATGGATTGAGAGATTAAATGCATCTTTACGCGAAAGGGGATCTAAATACTCAGTATTTATGAATCAATGTTATACAAAAGATATTATCTTAGATCGTAAAGTATTATCAAATATTGCAGTTGCATTCCCTGAAGTATTCAACAAGATTTATGAAGAGGTTACAAAGTAGTCGTTAATCAATCTACCAATAGAGAATTCTTAGTCAAGGCTTGGAATTCTTGATATGCCGGGGTGGTGGAATTGGTAGACACGAAGGACTTAAAATCCTTTGGGACTTATACTCCCGTGCCGGTTCGATTCCGGTCCCCGGCACATTAACAAAATGTGTCGTTAAATAAAATATAGTTCAGACTTTTATATCTATTGTTTACAAGTTATGTGATTTACTGTATGGAGAGCTGGAGATCTTAATACTAATGAAAGAATGATCTCATTTTACAAGAAAGAATTACGATCTTCTCATATTTTGGATATAGCGAAGAAACAAAAATCATATGGGACAAAACATTATCGTAAAACTGTTACTTATGATTTCCCTTCTTCTCGTAGATATAAGAGAATAAGAGCTATTGTTTCAGATTCATATCGTAAGAATAAGAAAAAGTATAATACATTGGCTCAATTGTGAAAGATTGTTTAGTCGATGCTTTTATTTATGTTAATATGTGTTTAGTATGTACGCAGTTATTAAGTTACAAGGACATCAATATATAGTTTCTGAATGAACAGAACTAAATGTAGATAACCTATCTCAAAACCAGTGAGAAAAATTGACTATAGAAGAAGTTTTAGCTGTATTTGATGAGGCTGGAACTACTGTAAAGGTAGGAACTCCATTCGTAAAATGAGCTAAAGTAGAAGCTACAGTTTGAACTACTCAGAAATGAGAAAAGGTAGATGTATTGAAGTTCAAGAGAAAGACTAGATATTTTAGAAAGAGAGGATTTAGACCTACAGAAACGATTTTAACTATTAAAAGTATCGTGGCGTAATGGCAAAAACTTGAATTCTAGAGTTAGATGGAGAAGTGGTAGAAGTACTTCCTGCTGGAAAGTTTAGAGTTAAACTCAAAGATATGGAAGTAATTATCATGTGTTATAAAGCATGAAAAATGAAACAGTCGCACATATCTGTGATTGAATGAGATTGTGTGAAGGTTGAGGTAAATCAATACGATATGAGTCAGTGACGTATAACGTATAGATACAATCCTGCAAGTCATCAGTCAGAAGGTGACAATGAATAAAAATCAGATTTAATATTTATTTATCATAATTTACGTATCATGAAAGTTGTATCATCTCTCAAAAAAAGATGCATGTACTGCCAGATCGTTAAGAGAAAAGGTAGACTATACGTTACTTGCAAAAAAAATCCTAGACACAAAGCTAGACAAGGATAGTTTTTATATTTCTTCTTATTGAAAATTATGTTCAGAATAATGGGACACGTGCTTCCAGATGAAAAATCAACATGGATTGCACTTACAAATATTTACGGAATTGGAAGAGTAAGATCTAACAAGATTTTGACTAAAGTTGGAATTAATCCAATGAAAAAAGTTAAGGACCTTACTGAAGAAGATCAAAAAAAGATTTCAGATGAACTCAAAAATTATGTTCTTGAATCTGATCTCAAAAGAGAAGTTGCTGCTGCAATCAAGAGATTAAAGGAAATTAAATGTTACAGATGAATGAGACATAATTTATGATTGCCTGTTAGAGGTCAATTAACTCGTAAAAATGCAAAGACTGCAAAGAAACTTCTTTGAAGATCTAAAGTTAGACCAACAATCAAGAAATAATTTTATTTATCTTACCTTAGATAAGGACAATGGTAGTAAAGGCAAAAGCAAAGAAAAAGGATGTGAAAGTAGTCAGTGGAGTAGTTCACGTACATACATCATCAAACAACACTCTTATTAATGTAGTTGATATGGAGTGAAATAAAATAGTTGGAGGAGGGACTGGAAAAGTATGATACAAAGGTTCAAAAAAATCTACTCCATATGCTGCTGAGGTTTTGACTAAACAATTACTCAAAGAAGCTCAAGCTTTTTGACTTAAAGAGATTGGATTAGTTTTCAGAGGAACTGGAATGGCTAGAGATTGAGTATTCAAGGCTATCAACGAAATTGGAGTAATTGATCTTTTGTACATCAAAGAAGAAACTCCAATTCAATTCGGTGGATGTAAATGACTAAGGCCAAAGAGAAATTAGTCTCTTCGAGGTTGATTTATAGAAAATTTAAAATATTCTTTATTATTATTTGCTTGTAAAAATGAAATATACTTGAGCAAAATTGAGATTATGTAGAAGAGAAGGTGTAAATATCTTTGGTTCTGCAAAATACAACTTGAAACAGAGAAAAACTACACCAGGACAGCATGGAACATCTATGCAAAGAAATTCTGAATATGGAAAGCTTTTGAGAAATAAACAACTTCTCAAGAGATCATATCTTCTTTCAGAGAAACAGTTTGCTAAAATCGTTAAAGTGACAGCTGCTCAATATGCTAGGAATCACGACATTAGTCACGACTTTGCTTTGTTTCAATTCTTAGAGAGAAGAATGGATGTAATCATTCTTCGTTCAGGATTGGCTCAAACTATTATGCAGGCTAGACAGATGGTTGTACATAGCCATTTTACTCTAAATGGAGTTAAACACAATGTTCCATCTACATTCCTTAAACCTGGAGACAAGATAGCTCTTCGTGATTGATTGAAAAAATCTCCATTATATTCTTCAAACGCTAAGAATTCTGTAAAAATCCCTTCATGGATTAAAGTAGATAAAAATGCATATACAATCGATGTATTAACATTACCTCAGAAAGGAGAAATTGAACCACAAGCAGATTTGTTGAAAGTTATCGAATTCTATGCCAGAGCTTAGTTAAAATTGGTGAAAATTACTCATTATATAAACAAAATTTTATTTACTTTTCTATACTCTATGCTAGACATCCAAAATTTCATAGGAACGCCTTCAATTATGGCGACAGAGATAGATGATTGTACTACAAGATTTGAGTTGAAAAATCTTCCAAGAGGATTCGGACACACACTAGGAAATGCAATGAGAAGAATAATTCTTGCCTACAACTTAGGGTGAGCAGTTACAGGATTAAAAATTAAATGAGTACCTCATGAATACTATGTTATTGATGGAGTTAAAGAAAATGTGGTAAATATATTATTAAACTTCAAGAAATTAAGATTCACATTCGATGAAAAAGCAGAATCACTTCAATGGATTTCACAGAGATTTAAGGGATTAGGAGAATATAAAGCTGCAGATTTAAAACTTCCATCAGGAATTAAATTATTAAACACAGAAGAGCCATTATTTGAAATAACAGACTCAGCTGTTGAATTGAATATAGAACTTCGTGTAGAAAAATGATATGCATATTATTCACTAGATTATCTCAGAAATCGTGATAAAAAATCAGAATGAAAAGATGTTAATGTATTATTGATAGATAATGACTTCAAATTGGTAGATTATGTAAAATATGATGTTCAAGAAGTTATCGAAGACTTCAACTGAAGTACAAAAGATACATTAGTAATTGAAGTTAAAACTCAATTTGGAGAAGTTTCTCCAAAGCAAATGCTACAATTTGCTGGTGAAGTATTAGCTTCATATGCTAAATTATTCGTATTCGATGACTTATACATTGATAAATCAGTATTCGTTGAAATGGAAGATTTGAGTATAGAGACATCTAATACAGTAGTTGACGAGCAGAATATTAGAACAATGCCAATCGATGCTCTTCCACTTAGTGAAAGAACAAGAAATGCTTTGATTAAAAATCAAATATTATACGTTGAAGATCTAGAGAAGAAGAAGAAAGCAGAATTATTACTTATGAAAGGAGTTTGAAAGAAAGCTATCGATGAAATTAATGATTCTTTCAAGCAATTAGGAAAACCATTAATCTCATAGTTAAAAATGCTTCAGATTTATAATTTATAATTTGTTTATACGATGCAACACAGAAAGAATGCACTTCTAGAAATCAATACAGGAGTGAAAAGTAAATGAGTTTATATCAGACAGATGTTGACTAACTTAGTTAGAAATGGTAAAGTGACTACAACATCAAAGAGAGCTGCAGTTTTAAAAGCTGAAGCAGATGCTTTGATAGGTAGATTAATTTCAAATACTAAGAATTATTCAGAAGCTGATGCTAAAAGAGAAAATATTCGTTTGATTAAATCAGTTATTTACTCTGAAGCTGAAGGAAAGAAGTTATTAAATGATTTGCTTCCAAAATTTGTAGAGTCTGGTAAAATGTCTGGGTTCGTATGTACTTACAAATTAGGATACAGATTAGGAGATGGAGCAGAAAAGATTTTGGTTAAATTTGCATAATTAAGGATTCAGATTTATTTTAATTTATTGTTATTTGATTAAGATGGAGTTTACAAAGAAAGATCTAAATAAGACGATCTGGGTAAAACAAACTGACCAAGAAAAGAATAGGGTTTGGTATAGAGCTGATGCAACAGGTAAGACTTTGGGAAGACTTGCTGTGGATGTAGCTAAAAAGTTAGCAGGTAAAGACAAATCGTATTATTCAGATTTTTGGGATGCTGGAAGTTTCGTAATCGTTGAAAATGTAGAGCAAATCGCAGTTTCAGGAAAGAAACTATCAGACAAAGTTTATTATTCTTACAGTGGATACAAAGGAAACGTTAAAAGTATCACATTAGGAGAATTATTAAAGAAAAATCCATCTAAAGCTCTTCGATATGCTGTACGCGGAATGCTTCCAAAAAATAAGCTTAGAGATGCTAGAATGAAGAGACTCAAGCTCATCAAAGGAACAACTACAAAATATGATAATTTTAAACCTGTAAATCTTTATAAATAATGGCAAACAAGGAATA
>Ga0310691_10006669_pt1 | contig 12269 bp, 10 predicted proteins | sample 176DNAGHGlowgp2_FD_203887 | JGI IMG/M metagenome (GOLD analysis project Ga0310691, IMG submission 203887) | Sheep rumen microbial communities from Palmerston North, Manawatu-Wanganui, New Zealand - 1766 DNA GHGlow gp2 (v2) (version 2) | ecosystem: Host-associated > Mammals > Digestive system >... | reverse complement strand
ATGACGCAGCTCTCGCCGTTCCGCCGCTACGAGGACTATAGCTTCGAGACCGGCAACCCCAACCTGCTGCGCAGCTACACCCACAATCTCGAAGCGGCGTGGAGCAAATACATCATGGGCTTCGGCATGCTGAACCTCAGCGCCTACTTCCGCGCCAACACCGACGAAATCGGCACCATGACCTATGCCGGCTATGCCCCTGAATACTTCGGCAGCCAGATGGTCAACTACACCCGTCCCGAAAACATCGGCTCCAGCCACACGGAAGGCCTCCAGGCCAACATCACCTATCGCCCCACAGCTTTCTTCAACATCCGACTCAACGCCTCGGTGTGGAATTACGCCTACGAATACAACGGATTCAGCGACAGCAAGGTGAGCTTCAGCGCCCGCATCAACCTGTGGGCCAAGCTGTGGAACAAACTGGAGGTTTTTGCCAACGCCCACTACCGCTCGTCGAGCATAGCGCTCTACAGCGAGACGGTGCCTAACCGCGGCGTCGACTTCGGCGTCAGCAGCGACTTCTTCGAACGCCGTATGTCGGTCTATCTCAACGTCAACGACATCTTCGGTATGGCTCAGTGGGGCGAGAACACGACGGCACCGCAGTATCAGACTACCGGCAAGCAACGTTTCGACTCGCGTTTCATCAGCCTGGGTCTCACATGGCGCTTCGGCAAGATGGAACTGGAAAGCAAAGCCCGCCAGGGTGCCACCGACATGCCGGTCGGCGGCGCAAACTGATTGCAACAATCAGACCGTACTACGCTGCAAATACTGACCGTACAATGTTGCTGATACAGACTGTACAACGTCGTTAAGACTGACCGTACAACCCTGCTAAGACAGACCGTACTACGCTGCAAATACTGACCGTACAACGTCGTTAATAAAAAAAAGCGCTCTCCCTTCGGAGAGCGCTTTCTGTTCAATAGACTGTATGCTTATAAGGCTTGGCCGCCGCATTGCAGGAGGCTGCCATCGGGCTTATTTGTGTGCCAACTTCAGGTCGCCCCATGTCATTTCGGACTCGAACTGCATCTGGTACATGAGGTTGCCTTTCTCCTGGTCTTGTACGGTGCGCGAGATGATCATCGTGGCACCGCTCAGCCAGTTGATGTTCCAGCATCCGCCTCCGACATCAAAAAGGTCACAGCACAGGTCGCCATCGTCGGTGGCACTCCATGTGCCGTACTCCGTGTTGCTGCCTTGCGGTCCGTAGGTCTGCTTGGCGGCACTTCCGTCTTCGTTGAAGTGGTAGACAATGGACTGGTTGTCCATTTCGGGAACATATATTTCCGTGCTGAGTATCATGTCGCCACCGTCGAGTTCGGTGACCGAGAGGCATGAAAGATGCCAGTTGCCGACAAGGGATGCTATACTGCGCTCGGAGATGTCGAGAACATAAAGTCCAGGAATGTCCATGTCGCTGACAGTCAGGAATGTGCCACACATCGTTACGCTGTCGCCAAGATGGTATTGCTCATCAATGCTGCCGGGGGTGCTGAATAGGAGGCCGTCGCGGACTATGAGGAGGGCGGTGTCGCTATTGACTTGGAGTGCTGTTACCTGGATGGGCAGCTGGTTGCCTTCGAGGGGTATGCTATAGTGGATTAGAACCCCCGTAAAGCAGTCGGCCGACGTTTCGTTGTGTGGGGCGTTGAGGTAGGCTGTGCCGCTCCACGTGCCGCTGTCTCTGTCGTACGACACACTTACGGTCTTGCCTTGTTTCTCCATTTCTTTCATCCACGTTTTCATCTCGTTGCGGTTGGTGGTCGTGAAGGTGGTCACCTCTTTGGGCGTCGCGGCGCTCTTGGGCTGGTAGTAGGTCTGCTGATTCATGTTGTAGAATATCACCTCCTGTCCTTCGTAGGCGTAGTCGCAGAATTTGTCGATGATGGCATCCCATTCAGCTTCGGTGGTGAGCGTCTCGCGGTTCTCCTCGCCGCCGATGGAATAGACTATTTCGCGCTCTTTGGATGGACTCTGGTCTTTATCGTCGGGATGACATGCTGTCAGGCAGAGCGTCAGGGTTGCTATGGTCAATAAGAACCTTTTTATTTTCATGGTGTGCATTATTTTTTCTTTCCTTTCATGTTGTTGAGTTGGTAATCGACAAGGGCATCATATTGTGCCTCGTTGTTCAGACGATAGAATCCTACGGTGCGCCGTGTGGGCGATACCACAACGCGTATCACGGGGGCTCCCGTCCATCGCACGCGGCGTGCGGGATTGTTGACGTCGGCCAGCCACGAGGTGACGTCCTGCATGTTACTGACGTTGAGCTCCTTCATTAGCTTTTGCCATGAGGTTGCGTCGTCGGCCACCAGCATCACCACGTCGACCTTGGTGCTGTCGTTGAGGCGGAAGCCGTCAACGCGGGCCACCGTGAGGTCTTGGCGTGAGGCGTAACGGTCGTAGAGCTTGTTCTGCGCCGCTGCCGTCAGCGTCATCAGGATGAACAATAATATGAGTATGTGTTTTTTCATAGGGCTGATTCTATCAGTAAATCGGAAGCCAATGCGGGCCACTGTTCGGCATCGATACCGCTGCGGTTGCAGCAGATAAGGTCGTATCCCTTGTCTGCGCGGGGTAGGAGGACGGGGACCATCAGCACGGCCACAAGGGCCACGCTGACTACGGCTGTGGCCGTTCTGCGACGCCTCCGCCACCGGGGGTATTCGCGTACCAGCTCTTTGGCCATACGGTTCACCTCGGCTTCCTGCCACAGACTGTCGAAGTTTTTAGATTCCATTGTTGTATATTTTTTTTAGTTTTTCTCTTATTCTGACTAATCGGACGCTGATGTTGCTGACGGTGAGACCTGTCTTTGCCGCTATCTCTTCGTATCGGTAGCCGTCAAGGTGGTAGCTCACGATGCTTTTGTCAGGCTCATCGAGCAGTTTGATGCATTCCTGCAGGTTGTCGTGGTGTCCTGTGTCGTCGTCTCTCAGGTCCTCCTCTAACCCTTCGGGCAGCGCTTCGGTGGGGCGTAGCCGCCGCAGATAGTCGATCGAAGCGTTCTTCGCCAGCCGCCACACCCATGCCGCTTGTCGGGGCAGCGGGGCGATGCTTTCCATCTCCGCGTGCTTCTTCCAAAGAGCTATTGTGACCTCCTGAAGCAAATCGTCGATGTCGGCCCCCCGTCGGCTGTACCGCTGACAGACGGTGAAGAGCAATCCGCGATAGCGTTTCAACGATTGTTCGAACGGTTCGATCTCCTTCATATCTATAATGACGTATGTTTTACTTTAAAAACTACAAATGTGTGAAAAAAATTTTCTTTGGGTGGCGATTTTTTGTGAATGATGGTGTGGCATTTGTCTGTCAATGCTTTGTGTCGGTTAGAGAAAGAAGAGACTGGCGCCGGCTACGCTGATGACGGCACCAACGATTTCGCGTAGCGTCACCCGCTGGTGAAAGAGCCATGCTGATGGCGCTATGATGAGTACGGGTGTGAGGGCGAAGAGGGTCTGTGCTATGCCGGTCGAGGTGTAGAGCGTCGCTGTCAGCGAGAGGCTCACCCCGATGAAGGGTCCGAACAGCATCGAGGCGAAAGCCGATATCATGGCTTTGCGGTCGCCACAGGCTCGCCGCAACTGCGCCATGCCGTCTTTGCTGAAAAGCAGCTGCAGAGCCAGGAAGCCGAACAATCCCATCAGTCCTCTGATCATGGTGGAGGCGAAGGGTATGCTCACCGACAAGGGTAGGGGTACGATAGCCTCTGTTGGCACCATGGCTTCGTCTATCCCTTGCGCCGACAGCGCCGCATAGTAGTGCTGCAGCCCGATTTTGCTCACCACGAGCCCGGCTCCTTGACAGATGCCTGCCATGCAGGCTATTATCAACCCTTTGGGTGAAATGGTGAGGCTCAGTCCGGCATGCGCTTTGTCTCCTTTCGACAGTATGGATATGGCTATGCCTGAAAGGGTTACAACCATTCCGATTAGTGCCGTCGGACGCATCGCTTCGCCCATAGTCAGCCACCCCAACAGGGCCGCCGTCGGCGCGGAAAGGGTCATGAAGAGTTGCCCGAAACGCGACCCGATAAGGATATAGCCTTGCATCAGGCAGTAGTCGCCAACCACGTAGCCTATCAACCCCGACAGCAGCAGCCAGAGCCAAGTGCCGCTGTCGGCGTAACGGGGCCACGGCGCCCCCATCGTCAGCAGAAGCGTCAGCGCAAGAAAAACCAACGAAAGGGTCATGCGCACCGCATTGAAGGGCAAAGACCCCATGCGCTTCGACCCCACCTCGGCAAAAAGTGCCGTGGCTGTAAAGGACAGGGCTACCAGAATGGAAAGGGTTTCGCCTAACATGTATTATTGGTTGTAATTAATTGAATATTAGTATTAAGATGTGCTTATTCCTGCGGGGCGGCTCCCCGTTTGAGGTTGCAAAGATATTACTTTTTTTCATTATCACAGGGTAACGTTGTCTCGCTGCATTCCTCTTTTTTTTGGTCGAATCACAAAAATAGAATTTTTTTTTGTACTTTTGCAACTTTGTTTAATATATAATTTATTCTATAATTGTTTGGTGGATAGGTCGTAACGCAATTTCCCCGTTGGGGCAGCCGAAGACCTCCCATCTCTTTCGACGGCAGCAATCAAGTTTCAAGAACATGAAATACAACGAATATAAGCAGCTTAATTTGACCCAGATAGGCGAGGAAGTCCGCCGCTGGTGGGAAGAAAATGAGACTTTCGAGAAAGGACAAAAACTCAGCGAGGGCCATCCGGCTTTCGTCTTCTACGACGGCCCTCCCTCGGCCAATGGCAAACCGGGCATCCACCATGTTATGGCTCGCACCATCAAGGATGTCTTCTGCCGCTACAAGGCACAGAAGGGCTTCCACGTGGACCGCAAGGCGGGCTGGGACACTCACGGCCTCCCCGTCGAATTGGGCGTGGAGAAAACCCTCGGCATCACCAAAGAGGATATCGGCAAGAAAATCAGCGTGGACGACTACAACCACGCCTGCCGCACCGAGGTGCTGAAATACAAGGATCTCTGGGATGAACTGACCAAGCAGATGGGCTACTGGGTGGACCTCAAGCACCCCTATATCACCTTCGAGAACGAGTATATCGAGACGCTCTGGTTCTTGCTTAAAAAACTCTACGACAAGGGCCTCCTCTACAAGGGCTACACCATCCAGCCCTTCAGCCCCGCAGCCGGCACGGGCCTGTCCAGCCACGAACTCAACCTCCCGGGCTGCTATCGCGACGTCAAGGATACCACCTGCGTGGCTATGTTCAAGCTCCTCCTGGATCCACAGAATCCCAAAGGTGCGGATTTCTGTACCAAATTCAATATCGCAAAGTCGGATTGCGATACCTACGCTATCGCTTGGACGACAACGCCGTGGACGCTGCCGTCGAACACGGCGCTCTGCGTCGGCCCTTCGATAGACTATGTGCTGCTCGAAACCACCCATCCCTACACCGCCAAGCCTTGTCGCATCGTGATGGCTAAAGCTTTGGTGGGTAGCATGTTCCCGACCAAGGACGGCGAGGAACCGGCCTACAAGATTGTGGCCGAATGCAAGGGCACCGACCTCGAAGGTCTTCGCTACGAGCAGCTGATTCCGTGGGTGAAACCTACCGTCGTCGACAGCGCTGCCCAGACCCATCGTCCGGCTGCCGCCGACGAGGCGTTCCGTATCATCTTGGGCGACTACGTCACCACCGAGGACGGTACCGGCATCGTCCACATCGCGCCGACCTTCGGCGCCGACGACGCACGTGTGGCCAAGAAAGCGGGCATCGCCGACTTGCTGCTCTACGATGCCGACGGCAAGCAGATGCCTATGGTCGACCGCCAAGGTCGCTTCGCACCCCTCGAAAACCTCGACCCCGCTTGGGTCAAGGACAATGTCGACGTCGAACGCTACAGCCCCTACGCCGGCAAATTCGTCAAGAACGCCTTCGACCCCACCAAGACGGACAAGGATATGAGCCTCGACGTCGAGCTGGTCATTATGCTCAAAGGCGAAGGCAAACTCTTCAAAAGCGAGAAACATACCCACAGCTATCCCCACTGCTGGCGCACCGACAAACCGGTGCTCTATTACCCCCTCGACAGCTGGTTCATCCGCACCACAGCCCTCAAAGAGCGCATGATAGAGCTCAACAAGACCATCAACTGGAAGCCTGAAGCCACCGGCACAGGCCGCTTTGGCAACTGGCTCGAGAATATCGTCGACTGGAACCTCAGCCGCAGCCGCTACTGGGGCACCCCGCTGCCCATTTGGCGCACAGAGGACGGACGCGAAGAAATTTGCATCGGCAGCGTCAAGCAGCTCTGCGAGGAAATCGAAAAGTCTGTCGCCGCGGGCTTTATGTCGCAAGCCGAGGTCGACAAACTGGGCTACTCGCTCGCAGCCATCCAGTCGTCTGACAACGCTCATTTCGACCTCCACCGTCCTTATATCGACAGCGTCATCCTCGTTTCGCCGTCGGGTCGCAAGATGATGCGCGAACCGGACCTCATCGATGTCTGGTTCGACAGCGGCGCCATGCCCTACGCTCAGATCCATTATATGGGCGAACCGCTGAAGGACAATCAGTTCCCCGCCGACTTCATCGCCGAAGGCGTCGACCAGACGCGCGGCTGGTTCTATACGCTCCATGCCATCGCCACGATGTGTTTCGACAGCGTGGCATTCAAAAATGTCATCTCTAACGGCTTGGTGCTCGACAAGAACGGCAACAAGATGTCCAAGCGTCTCGGCAACGGTGTGGACCCCTTCGAAACGCTCAAGAAATACGGCCCCGACGCTACCCGCTGGTATATGATTACCAACAGCCAGCCGTGGGACAACCTGAAGTTCGACGCGGAGGGCGTCGACGAGGTGCGCCGCAAACTCTTTGGCACTTTGTTTAATACCTACAGCTTCTTCGCGCTCTACGCCAACCTTGACGGTTTCGAGTACAAGGAGCCTGATGTTCCTATCGCCGAACGTCCCGAAATAGACCGCTGGATCCTCAGCGAACTCAACACGCTCGTCAAAACGGTCGACGAGGCTTTTGCCGACTATGAACCTACTCGCGCCGGCCGCGCCATCGCCGAATTTGTCGACGCTTATCTCAGCAACTGGTACGTCCGTCTCTGCCGCCGCCGTTTCTGGAAGGGCGACTATTCCACGGATAAGATCTCGGCTTATCAGACGCTCTACACCTGCCTCGAAACGCTCAGCCGTCTCATGTCGCCCATCGCTCCTTTCTTCAGCGAACGGATGTTCGGCGACCTCAACGCCGTCACTCACCGCCTCGACGTGGCTTCCGTCCATCATGCTCCGTTCCCGGATGTGCATGAGGAGATGATCGACAAGTCGCTCGAAGAACGCATGCAGCTGGCTCAGAAAATATGCTCCATGGGCCTCTCGCTGCGCAAGAAAAGCAACCTGCGCGTCCGCCAGCCGCTGGCTAAAATCGTCATCCCTGTGCACGACGACAATTTCCGTCAGCAGCTGGATCGCGTCAAGCACCTTATCTGTAGTGAACTCAATATCAAGGATGTCGAGTTCCTCGCTGCCGACAACTCGTTGCTGGTGAAACGCATTAAGCCTAATTTCAAGACCTTGGGTCCTCGCTATGGCAAGATCATGAAGGCTATCGCCGCCACGGTGACGGCTTTCTCGCAACAGCAAATCAACGCGCTCGAAGCCGCCGGACGCTTCGACCTCACCGTCGAAGGCCAGCCGGTGGAACTGCTTATCTCCGACGTCGAAATCGCCACCCAGGACATCCCCGGATGGGTGGTGGCCAACGAAGGCAACCTCACGGTAGCGCTCGATATCACCTTGACGCAGGATCTTGTCGACGAGGGTATCGCCCGCGAACTCGTCAATCGCATCCAGAACATCCGCAAAGATGGCTTCGACGTCACCGACCGTATCGTGGTGTCGCTCCAGCATGGCGAATGGGATGCCGCCGTCGAACGCTATATGGACTACATCTGTAGCGAGACGCTGACCGAGGATTTCTCTTTCGCCGACACCATCGACTTCCCCGATGCCCAGCAGATTGAAATCATCGAGGGTAAGGCTACGCTTATCCAAGTCCGTAAGAAATAACAGGATGCGAGAGCAACACTCCTGCACCCCTTTATAATAACATGAACGACAGCACTGTCCCCTCCCAAGCAACGCGGAGGGACTGTGCTGTCTCAGTTATGAAACCATGCAACTGACTCTCACCGCCGACGGATCACACACCCTGGAACTCACCGACCTGGGAGAGCATTACCACTCCACCGAGGGGGCCATTGAGGAAGCTCGCCACGTCTATATGCGGCCCTGCCTGTTGGCTGCCTTCGACCGTTTTGCCGACACCGACCAGCTGCACATCTTCGAGATGGGCTTCGGCACGGGGCTGAACGCGCTGCTCTCCTCTCTCGTGGCACAGCAGCTTCATCGCAAGGTGCTTTACACCTCCGTCGAACTTCACCCTGTCTCTTCCGACATCTACAGCCGCTTGAATTATGCGGAACAGTTGCATCTGCCGCCCGACAGTTTGAATATCCTGCACGAGGCGCCCTGGAACGAGACGGTGGCAATCTCTCCGTGGTTCAGCCTCTGCAAGTGCTACGCTGACATCTGTAGCTACGAGTTCCCGTTGCAGCCTTTTTTCCATGCCGTGTTTTACGATGCTTTCGCTCCCCAATACCAGCCGTCGCTGTGGTCGGCATCGCTGTTCGGCCGCATGGCTCCCGCTTTGCACGACGGTGCGCTGCTGACTACCTATTGCTGCAAGGGCGACGTCAAGCGTGCGTTGCGCGCCGCTGGCTTTCTTGTCGAGAAACTTCCGGGCTTTGGGCGTAAAAGAGAAATGCTCCGCGCCACTATAGTGCGGGAGCAGTAGGGGAGAGGTGTCTGTAAGTCTGTGCTTTATCTGTGCACCGCTGTCAAGGCCGTGAGCTTGTCGGCGATGTCTTCGGCAACGGCCATCTTGCTTTTCAGTACTCCGCTGTCCATGTGTCCTTGACGGTCTATGATGGTCACCTTGTTGGTGTCGTGGCCGAAGCCTGCACCGGCATCATGCAGCGAGTTGAGGACGATGAAGTCGAGATTTTTCTTCTGCAGCTTGCGTTGGGCGTTTTCCACTTCGTTGTCGGTCTCCAGGGCAAAGCCTCCCAATACCTGGTCCTCACGTTTCATCTTGCCTAAGGTGGCCAGAATGTCTGGATTCTGCACCAGGTGAAGGGTCATTCCGTCTTGGTCGTTCTGCTTTTTGATTTTGTGGTCGGCAGCATGCTCTGGCCTGAAATCGGCGACGGCGGCCGAGAGTATGGCAGCTTGGCTCTGTGGAAATTCCTTGGTGGCGGCGTCGTACATCTGCTGTGCGGAGACAACATCGATGCGGCGTATGTTGGGATGGCTGACGGTCAGGTGCGTGGGACCCGACACCAAGCATACCGATGCGCCGCGACGGGCCAGGACTTCGGCAAGTGCAAAGCCCATCTTGCCTGTCGAGAAGTTGCCGATGAAGCGTACCGAGTCAATCTTTTCATAGGTAGGTCCGGCGGTAATCAGCACACGAATCCCTGCCAGCGGCAGCTGCTGGCTACAGTAGGCTATGAGCCTTTCGGCTATGGCCTCAGGTTCGGCCATGCGCCCGTTTCCGGTGGTGCCGCAGGCCAGCTCTCCCGAGGTGCTTTCGATGATGTTGACGCCGTTGGCTATCAGATAGTCTATATTGCGGCGGTAGGCATAGCCTTCGAGCATCTGTGTGTTCATGGCCGGGCACACAAAGAGGGGCTTGCGGAACGAAAGCAACAGCGTCGACAGGGCATCGTCGCCAATGCCGTTGGCAAGTTTGCCGATGATGTTGGCCGTGGCGGGGGCCACAACCATCATGTCGGCCCAGTCTTTCAAGGATATATGTTCCGTGGTGTGCGGGTTGGCATGGTCAAAGAGTTCGCTGTAGACGGGGTGCTGCGACACCGTCTCTAACGTCAGCGGGGTCACGAATTGTAGTGCATGTTCTGTGACGGCACACGCCACCTCGGCTCCGGCTTTCACCAAGAGCCTGACCAATAGCGGCGCTTTGTAGGCTGCTATGCCGCCGCTAACCCCTACGATGATTTTCTTTCCTTGCAGAGGGCGCGCTTCCTTGTCGTCCATGGGTGGTATGTCTTATTCTTGCTCTTTCGCCTTTTCTTTGTCTGCCGTGGCGCCTTCGGCTATGGCTTCGTTCTCCATGGCTTCCAGACGCTGCATGTTCTGGTCTTCCTTGGCGGGGTTGCGGTAGTAGAGCTCGTCGTTGAGATATTCCTGGGTGGCTATCAGCGTCGGTTTGGGCATCTGCTCATAGTGACGCACCACTTCTATCTGCTCACGGTTCTCGTAGATCTCGTCCATGGTGTCGATGCTCGACGAGAATTCCTCAATCTTTTTGTGTAGCTCGCGTTTCATCTCGCTGGCTATCTGGTTGGAACGTTTCGAGAGCAAGGCCACGGTCTCATAGATGTTGTTGGTCCCTTTGCTGAATTGTGCGGTGTCGCGGGTGATGGTGGTGTTTACTGCGCGGTTCTTCTTTGCTTCCATCGGGTTGTTTATATTTTTTTAGTTTGTTTTTCTTTTCTGTGTTGTTGTTTGTCTCTCTTGTCATGGCCGCAGGCCTCTCCATCGTTTGTCGGCTGTGTCTTGGACAAGGCTGCTGTCGCCGTTGTGCCCATCGTTAGGCAATAGGATTGGCGATGGGACTATTGGGCTTCCTCTATGCGGTGTATCTCTGCCTTGCAGCGTGTGTAGATGTTTTGACAGTCGGTCATGTATTTGGAGTTGTTGAATGTCACGGCAAACTTGTCAAAGTCGTTCACCACCTGCTGCAGACGCTCTTTCATCTTGTCTTCTCGACTGTTGATGGCATATTCATAACCCGCTTTGATGATGTAGTACATGGCATCTTCGCGGTATACCGACTCGGGATAGTTGTTCAGAAAGTTGCCTAAGGCCACTACGGCAGCACGATACGACTCGGTCTTGTAATATCCATAGGCTATCTCGTAGTCCTTGCGTATCAGCTTTTCGCGCATCTCGTCAAGGTAACTGTTCACTTCGGGAATATGTACGCTCTGGGGGTAGCGGGCGGCAAACTGTTCAAATTCGGCTATGGCGTCTTTGGTGATGGTCTGGTCCAGATAATAGTCGGGCGACTCCATATACTGGCAATAGGCTGTCAGGAATGCGGCCTCTTCGGCATTGGCACTGTATGGAAAACGCTTCGAAAAACTCTTGAATTGGAATGCTGCCGTGTAGTAGTAGCCTGACTCCAACAGGCTCTTCCCATAGTACCACGACACCTCCTCAGCATGCTCGCGCCCTCGATAGTTCAACGCCAGGTTCTCGAAAAGTTCGCGCGCCTGACGATACTCTTTTTTATTGTAATAATTCATCGCAGCCTGATACTTGGCTTCGTAATCTGTACTTTTCAATAATTTTTCGAAGCCATTGCAACTGCTTAATACAGTGAATGATATTATAATAATAAGGTAAAAGATTCGTCTTTTCATGGCTTGCAAAGTTACACATTTTTTTTTATTCATGAGAAAAATATGTTAAACGGTTTCAAAATCAAATCAAATTCAAAAAAATATTTTCGTGTTTCGGATTTTTATCGTATTTTTGTTCCTTAATTAAAAATCATTATATGGACACGATTATCATCTTAGACTTTGGTTCTCAATACACTCAACTTATTGCGCGAAAGGTTCGCGAACTCAATATTTACTGCGAAATACATCCTTACAACAAGATACCCGCCCTCTCAAGCGATGTGAAGGGCGTCGTTTTTTCTGGTAGCCCCTATTCCTGCAATGCGGCCGACGCTCCGGTGCCGGATATGAGCAATATCAAGGGCAAACTGCCGCTGCTGGCTGTATGCTACGGCGCCCAATATTTGGCCAAATTCGGCGGCGGCAGCGTCCAGCAGTCCAAAATCCGCGAATATGGTCGCGCCAACCTGCAATGGGTCGACGCATCCTCTCCTCTTATGAAAAACATCCCTACCGGTTCTCAGGTCTGGATGAGCCATGGCGACACCATCGAAAGTGTACCCGACAATTATCGCCCCATCTGCTCTACCGACCATGTGAAATATGCGGGCTATCAGATTGAAGGTGAACAAACCTACGCTATCCAGTTCCACCCCGAGGTGCACCATTCGGTCGACGGCCTCACGCTGCTGAAAAATTTCGTCGTAGACATCTGCCATTGCGACCAAAGCTGGACCCCAGAATCGTTTATCGATATGACGGTGAAG
>Ga0310691_10006668_pt1 | contig 12270 bp, 2 predicted proteins | sample 176DNAGHGlowgp2_FD_203887 | JGI IMG/M metagenome (GOLD analysis project Ga0310691, IMG submission 203887) | Sheep rumen microbial communities from Palmerston North, Manawatu-Wanganui, New Zealand - 1766 DNA GHGlow gp2 (v2) (version 2) | ecosystem: Host-associated > Mammals > Digestive system >... | reverse complement strand
CAAGCCATCGTAGGTGGTCTTTGGAATGACTGCACCCAAAGGCACGGTCTGGCCATCGCTCCAAGAGCCTGTTACTCCGATGCTGCTGGTAATACCAACGCCTTCGCCATGTTCTCCAATCTTGTAGCTGCTACGACAGTAGTAGTAAGTGCCGGTTGAAGAGAAGGTAATTGGTGTAACATTTTCTTGTTTTTCAGTAGCGTCTAAACCATTGTATTCGCTTGCGGTAATGGTTTGTCCTACGCCATAGATGGTTTCGCCCTTCTGGAACGACTTTTTAATGACGTAGTACGTGCCAACTTCCTCAATGACTATAGGAGCATAGTGGTGTTGCTCGTTGGGTATCTTCTCATATACCTCGCGGCTGATGGTTTGGTTTACTGCGATTTCCTGGGCACCGTCCTCGTTGGTATATGTTAGAGCTGACGCACCGTTGTATGTAGCTGAGTAGTCGACAGGTCGAGCGAGCGAATAAGTAGCCTTGTTGGTCTTGGCATCTTCTTCGCTATCGAAGCCTTCACCGTCGTACTGGTACTTCTGTCCCACGGGATTAGTGTTGTAGGTGGGATCGATTAGAACGTCGAGAGCATCGTAGTTGAATGTGAAGTTCTGACGGTCTTCCTCCGACATGCTACACCATGTTGCCAGTCCGCGATAGTTCTGGCCGTTGTTATAATAGTCGCCACCATAGTAACCAGGTTCTGTACAGATATATGCAGGCACGATGGCGTTGTTAATCATGCTGCGCAGTTCGGCATATTCGTCGCCGCTATAACTATCGATGTAGGCTTGCTTTTGAGCTGCGGTCATCTGCGAGTTTACATAGATGAACTCGGTGCTGCTGAGCTGGATGGTATTTGTACAGATATATGCATCGGCAACCTTACCGCTCAATGAAGTCCAGGTAGCATCAGAATATTCAGACTTGGCAACGGGAGCACCTGGGTAGAGGTGTTGCAGAGTGCCGTCCTTTTTACTTATTTCTGTTTCCTGCGTTATTAGGTAAGCATTTTCGAAATGGGCCGAGTCAGCTAAACTTGACTCCGCTACATGGCTCTTTGCTTCTTGGTAGGTGTCGTATGTTTCTTTGGTAATGAAGTCATAGACATTATATAACTGCTGACCATAAAGACCTGAAGTCGTGGGGCTATAGGTGGGACCGTCGTTATAGTTGGCCTTGTCTCCATCGGAAAGATCTGTCCATGCTTCCAGACTGATTTTATCAGAAGCATTTCCAGTCTTTGGTGTGTACCAGTCGTTCCAATGCTTCGGATTGTTGACATCGTAGGTAAGTATGTAACCTGTGTCGTGGCTCAGGTTATTGGTTAAGCGGAAGATGGATTCGAAGGTTACATTTTCCTCTGTAGCTGTGTTGTAGACAGAATCCGGAGTTTCGCTGTTGTGCGACAGGGCCTTCCATGTGTTGTAATCGCTAGGCAGCATCACCGTACCTTCAGGAACGGTATCATTTCCAATCTTACATTCGGCAACTGTCACGTACGTTTCACTTACGAACATGCTCTTCTCAGCCGTACTCAGGAGGTTCCAATCCCAGTAACTAATGGGATCGTTGAGCTTGTAGGTAACATTGTTGATAACAATCTTTCCGTTGGCTTTCAAAGGTTGTCCGTCAGCTGCGTAGTAGGCATAGCGACTGGGCTTGATGTCGACTAGCTTCATGGTACCGTGTGAGGCAGCGGTAATAGTGAGCGGAATGCTTACAGTTTGGCTGTAGGCATTGGGCGAACCAGTGTAAGCAGAGATGGTCTGCTCATAGACATATATCTGACCCTTGATGTACCAATAGTGAGCTGGCACATCTTCGTCATCGGCCTTCTTGTAGCGGTTTGTAGTTGGGTAACAGTCGTCGATGATAATCTGTGTCGGGTGTACGAAGTTACCCGATGTTTCCCATTCGTGACGACTGCCATCGGGGTCAGCGTATGTAAAGTCACGGCGGGTGACAGCACCAGCATTAAGGGCTGTCAGAGTGGAATAAGTATGAGGAGTGTATGTCGGTTCGCCGTGTACATTCTTTGCATACACGAAACCACCACCCACGCCGGGTTGTACGTTGATGAGGTCGAGTTCAATGATACCCGTCACGTAGCCCCAATCCTTTTCCTTAATATCGGAACCCGTGCTCTGTTCGGTGGTAAGTTCGAGATACACACCCGAGGCCAAAGCCACCTTGTTATAGCTATCACCGTTGTTGCGCTTGCGTTGGTTTATGTGGCTCGATTTCCACTCGTAGTAAGTTTGACCTTCCGAGTCTGGGCCGTATGTGCCAGTGTCTGTATTTGAGGATGTGCGCACATCCGTGAAGTTAAGGTCGCTGGTGAGTGCACCCAAGTGGTTCACGATGTTATAGATACCGAAGTAGTTGCCGTGGTAGTATTCATCAGAGCCTACAGCATCGCCTGCCGTAGATATCTTCTTGTTGAGCGAAACCTCGCGAACACGGTTGATAGTGTAGTTGGTGTAGTCGACAGTTTCCACCACACGGTCTTGAGCACCCTGCATCACCATGCGGCTACCAAACACACCGCAGAAGTCGGAACGCTGGATGGTGTTCATGATACGACCTGCGTAGCGTGAGCATACACCGTTCTCCTCCCAATACTCAGCCAGTGGCTTACCGTTAGCATCAACCATAGGAGTTGGAGTGCCGTTTACATCAACAGTGACTGTTTTGAACAGACTCTGCAACTCGTCGGCACTGATAGTGGAAGCCTTCGCACCTGTTTCATCGTTCTTGGGTATGTAGTTATTTCCTTCCGAGTCCGTGCATTCCTTCAAACAGGTATATTTCAGCTCGTAGTATGCGGCCTCGCGGTCAGGCAGAGCCTTGTATTGCTCGAGACTAATTTCCTTATTAATATTATAATAGTCGGTACCGTAGTTAGTGATGTTCAGACCACGATAACCATCGACAAACGTCAAGTTGCCGTCACCATAGAGACCACCTGTGTGACCAGTACCGATGGTGATGAGGTCGCGATGATAGATGTCATGGATGGAAGCAGTGGCATTACCGAACACCGTGATGGCGTTGGCGAACACCTGTGCTGAACCGGAAGCTACGTTACCACCAGCGAAGACGGCATTGTGTATGATGATACCATCGTCGACCAGTGAATTCCATCGTGAATCGTTGCTCTTGCTCATTAAGGTGTTGAGGTCCGAGGTCGGAACAAAATCGCCTACGGCATAGTTGTGCCCATTGATGGTAACAGCCGTCTTTACCTTGCAATGAGGTTCAACCAGCACCTTGCAGTCCTCGGTAGGAACGTACTCACCTGCAATGGATACATAGGCACCATTCTCATATTTATAGTAGTAGCCTTCCTTGTTGTTGTCGTAACGTGCACCGCTCTTTTTGCCGTAACCCAACTTCTTTGTACCATTGTCGTCGTATTCGTATGCGCTGTAGACGTAACCAATATCGCCGCCGCCAAATACGTTGCCGTATCCGAGTGCTACGCCTTCGGCTGTACCAATCTCACCGCCATAGATGTTCACATCAGTCTGTCCGAATACATAACCGTCGGTATAGAAGGAACCGGTTTCACCCGAGTTGTTGTAACCACGACCGCCACCAAATACGTTGCGACCAATCTTGCCTTCGAAAATCTTTACTTCTGTGTGACCTGCCTTATATATGCCCTTGAGGGGACGTTCGGCAGAGCCTTCTACCTCCTGAGTCTCGCCACGACCGATGGCGGCAATCTCACCACCGCCGAACACGGCATTACGTACCATTCCACCATAGACATGAACGTGTGTGGAGTCAACACTACTGTTGTCGATGTATCCGCCACCGAACAGACAGCCTGAGTCGTACAGACGATTTTTACCAACACCGTCTGTCCAAGTCTCATCGTCAAGTTTCTCTTCAAATTCACCAGCTACGTCGTTATCTACATCATACAGGTTGACGTAACCAACATATCCGTTCAGAAGTGTCAGGTTTGAAGAACCATATACTGGACCACCTTCACCACCGCCATAGGCATTACGCTGCACAGCGGGATTGCCGCTGTAGTAATCCGAGTCTGAAGTTTTACCTGGTTCACCAATGATGACGTGGGTCTCGCCCAAGATGTCGCCAGCGGGCGAAGCTGTGATGTTGCCAGTGTGTTTACCGACAGCACCTTGCCAGCCACCACCATAAACATTACGGCACTCACCGCCCCAAACGTAGGCATTGGCAGTAGCCACAAAGTGGTTGCCGAAGTCGTCGGTAAGGTCTCCGTAAATGTCCATTACGTTACCTACTGTGCCGGCGGCATACATATCCTTCTTCACAAAGCCGCCCAGCAACTCGATGTATGTTGTACCATAGACGTCGCCACTATACGACTCGCTCCAAGTCTTGCCTAGTCCGCCACCGTATGCGTAGTTACCTACCTGACCATGCTTCCAGATGCGCACGTTGGTGTTGAAGACCTTACCAGCGAACACGCCCTTCGTGGCTGCTTTAGCCAAGTCGCTATTGTTCAAACCACCATTTCGGGTATTGTCATCGTAATTATCATTTGCAGCAGTACCAACACCCCCATATAATTTCATCGGCCACGGTGTTGCTTGTTCTCCGGCTATTCGCAAAGCAGTAGCTTTGTTGAATACGCGACCCAACTCACCACCACCATATGCTTCATATACCTTAGCTCCTTTATTGATATTTATTTGGGTGTATTGCGACCAAGTGTCCACACCATAGCCTGCACCGTATACCGTTCCCATGTAGCCTGATTCCATGTTCTGCCAAACGTAGGAATTGATGTTTACGGTTCCATAGAGTGTACGGCGATAGGCATTGTTACCACCATAGATTTTGCCACTCATTCTGGCGTCGGCACTACTATAGTTGACGTTGGCTTCATATGTATCGCATACCTTATTGTTGGTAACACCATACGAACCACCGAAGATATTACCAATCTTTATGGTTGAGCCGTTGGGCACATTCACCATTGTACGGCGTGTTACGCCCTGTTCGTAAGAACCTCCGTATGCAGCCTTGATATTACCTTTGACAAGGTCAATGACGGCAGTTATGCTGTCGGGAGTAGCGAGTGCTGCGGTTGGTGCCAAACGCATTCCCAGTCCGTTGAAGGCTCCTGCACCGAAAACTTCTGTATCCTCGAAGTAATCGACGGTGTTGGGATAGTCAACGAGCACATAGCTGCGGTCTTGCATCTGATCGCCGTCGCGGTCGTCGGTTATGCCCTGTCCGGCGCCGAATACTTTCTCAACACTGTTATTGAGATTGGTGTACGACGGACGGAAGTTTACGAATGCATTTTTGAGATATGGCTTGTAGAATCCAGCCTTTGGACTACCGTCGGCATTGGTATATTCCTCAAAATAGCGGTCTGTATAGTCGTACACACCATAGCAGCCACCAAAGATATTGACTACGCGTCCTTGGTTATACTCGACATAAGCAGTGGCTTTGACGACCGAATTATTATACTTACACGTATCGGCGTTTTCGCTTATACGACTGGAGAAGTTTTTCTCACCCAGAATGCGTCCGCCAAGGTCATTACCGCCATAGATGTTGTCACGAACCCAGGGGAATCCTACAGTCGTCGTTCCGTTGGCATTTGGCCATGCACCCATGTAAGTTTCGGTGTGTCCTAAGATATCGGCATTACAAGAACCTGCAAAGGAGTTGAAGATACGTCCATTACCAAGGTTGATGCGAGTGTTACCGGCAATGGGACCTTCGAAACCACCGCCATAGATGAACTCACATTCTGCCATGTCGGGACTGCTGTCGGCCTGTTTCGACACACCGGCACGTATACCATGCAGCGTGATGGTGGTGCTGTAGTTCGGGTCGTAGGTATTGTATTCCAGTTTGCCAGTTGTGGTGTTGCGTGTACCCTTACCGATGGCACCCTGTTCGCCGCCACCAAATACTTGGAACACATAGCCTTTTTCGATGTTAATGGTAGTGCTACCCCATATCTCTGACTCTTCACCGTAACCACCTCCGAAGATGTTCAATGCCTTACCCAGCACGTCCATACCTTGCAGGTCAAGGATTACACCTGATGTGCGTTTCGTGATGGTGTATGTGTCGTTGTCATACAAGATTCCCTCGCCAATGGCATCCTCTGCTACTTCATCAAACACACCGTATATACCCTTGCGGTCAACGAGGGTACTATCGACATTGATGACTACGTTACCGTTTACGTGTCCGCTCTCGTAGCAACCGCCGTAAATATTACCGCCAGTGAAACGTCGGTCGAGGTCTGCTGCCGTGCTTGTGCCCGTTCCGCTTGTTACGGGAGCCACATCCTTGCCAGTAGCTGAACTGATGGTGTTCCACTCCAATAGACGGTTGCCGTTAGCGTCATACTCGTATAGTACGTTGCCATTGGCATCGAGAACCTTATCGTAGTTGGCATCTCGCTGTGCTTTCCAACGCTTGGGCTGCACCTTCATGCCGGCGAGGGTAAGATGGATACAATCTTTAATAGTTCCATCGGGGTTCATCATACCGCCCTCCTGCTGTTCTTCCTTTGAACCGAGGATTCCGCCATAGTATGCTGCATTATATGCAGTTGCCGGAACATTGGCTCTGTTACAGCCTGCCACCAGTTTGTTACCGATAATAACTTCTTTGTTAAGATACAGTTCCGTGGTTCCAGGCCATGTCATGCTACCTACATTACCACCGCAGAATAGCGACTCAATGTATGTGGAATATGGTATATAGTCGGCAGGGTCGCCATTGTTTACGTTATCGAACACAATGCTTGGAACCAACGACATGGCGCAACCGTCCATATATCGGGCAAAGGTTGCACTATCAGTAAGGTTTAGTGTACTGAAGTCGTGAGTGTTACCATCACTGTCCTCCACGTTGCCGGCATACTTGGCAAGCACGCCTTCAGCCGATGCGTCGACCATATTCACACCATTGTTGCCAAGGAACACGTTGGTAACACCTACATGTGAACCGATTTTAAGTTCAATCATCTGGTTTTGGGCATTCGCGCTCTTAATAACCGTGGCGCTGTTGCCGCCGACATATACCGAGCCTCCAACATTGGTGTACTTATTCGGATCTGGACTATAGAGACGTAGTGACACACGTTCTACGTGAGGACGATGTGCAAGTAGCGAATCGATAGAGCTTGAACCTGGGTTGTAGTAGAAGTCACCCCACGTTACATCGTCCTTTAGGTCCGCATTGTCGGTGTAGGCATACGAGCCGTTGCCACCGCCGTAAACATCGCCTCTAATGCTGGTGTATATACCTATGGCAGTACCGCCTACCACGTTGCCTGTGATGTCATTACCGCCATATACGTTGTTGATGTCACCACCGCGCACCAGTGTACGTGCCGACAGTCCGGATGGAAATTTATAAATGGGGTTCGGGTGACGTATAGCTGCCAAAGGAACCTCTGAGCCGTCGGCATACAAGGGGTGTACGTTAGCCTTGCGACAGCCACCATAAACATTGTCGACCTTGATTGTAGATGTTGCCGGAATTTCCAGAAGCAGACCGTATGAGTTGGTCATGTCTCCCTCATTACCGCCGGAATAGATGTTACGTATCTTTCCACTATGCAGATGCCAAACGGGGTGAATGGCCATTGTTGCTCGGTTGTTGCCGCCGAAGAATGAACCTATCTGGAACGCGTCGCTCGTGGCATACGTGGTAACGCTATTAAGCGCCATATTTTCGGTGGTGCGCTCCGTTGTCAGGAGTTCACCAGTCGTCGGATCAGCATTGGGGTTGTTGCTATCAATAATACTGCTTACAACCTCGCTGGGATTGTCTACGCATATTACGGCATCCTCTGTTACTGTAGCGTTGTTGCCGCCGCCAAAGGCATACACCACTGAACCGCCAAGTATTTCGAGATAGGTCTTCCCGATCTCTGGTTTATTAAATGGCTCTGTACTGCTGGATATTAATACGTTGTCTTTGGTCAAAACCTGATATTTGCCGTTGACCAATTCAGTAGGGTAGAGATAATCACCGTTACCGCCGCCGAACAACTGACCAACGTAGATAGGCTTGTTGTTGAGAGTGTCTAATACGGTATTACCGTCCACCGTCTTCATCTTCGACGAAATGCGTACGAAGCCATTCCATGTATTATCAACCTCGTTTTCGGTGGCTCTCGTCAACTCTGTGGGTACATCGCCTGTGCCAATCGTGCCGGCAATATCGTTACCGCCAAATAGATAGTTGATGATGATATAGGAAGCAGCGTGTTCTCCATCGAGATGAACAAGTGCGTTTCCATCGATGTCAGCCATACGTGCACCGCCGAACACTTTATCGATATCACCTCCACGTACGGTGACGGAAGTGTTGCCACTAACCTTACCCAGATTACCGCCACCATACACATTGCCACTTATCACAATCTGAGCCTCTGCTGTCGCAATTGCCAGCAGTGCTACGATGCTTAATATGATTCTATATCTTTTCAACTTTCCTCTTTTTTTCGCCTTTTGCCGTTAGCCTTTTGCCGTTAGCCTTTAGCCTTTCGCCGCTTGCCGTTAGCCGTTAGTCGTTATCTCAAACGTCGGGCTGTCCAAGTCAGGCTCTGACAGCATATATAAATAGGTAGGATTTACCGTTATGTTCACAGGATATTTATTGCCACGCGTCAGCGTACCAAAGCTTATCTGGTTCTCTGCTGTTTCGTTCTCGCGTATCAGGTTACCCTTGCTGTCGTAAACATCGTAGGTCGATACTATGGAGTAGTTGGCAGTTGGCGACAGAGCGTATCCGGTTATTTCCAAATCGTTATAGTTCGAGGTCAGCAGTCTATCACCATTGAACAATGTTTGTTTCACCTCGCCAGCAGTTCCTGCGAGAGAAGATATCGTCAGTGGTGTGCTGCTGCCAGTCGTAATGGTTATGCCTACATTATGCTTTGTATAGTTGCTGCACTTAAGTTCCACCTTCTTAACCTTGATGTCGCGCAGTTCATCGTACGTGCTGTTTATTCGGAACTTTATGTTCATAGCGGCATACAGATGGTCCATAAGCAGGTACAGATAGTTGTGACCCGGCTCGCCTGCAAGGTAGCCAAACTGGCCTACGTACAAATTCTCGGGAGTATCTTCGGTATCGGCATGCTGAACAGCTATTACTGCGCACACGTCTTTGTCGCTCACTGTGGGCAGATTCTGCAGAGTCATCACGCATCCGGCAGAGTAGTCCATGCTGGTTCTTACGGCAATGCTCGATGTTTCGGTAATAGTCGCAGGCATGAAACCGTAGATGTAGTATTGCGTTCCAGACTTCACAGTCATATTCGACTGCCATTTGTTTGTGGCAGTTCTGTAGTCGAAGGTACCGGCGCGGTATGTTCCGTTTTCAACGTCGGCAATGAAAAGGTGTATGGGGCTGTAGTCTTCGTTTACCTCCACCATACCGGCTACGCCACGGGTGACGTTTGCCACCATCAGCTCTTCACCGTCCTCGTAGTACTGAGGTGTTGGCTCGTCGGTGCAAGCTGCCAGCAGCATCGTTGCTACCATCAGTAGCAATCCGCACGCCCTTTTCATTGTTTCGTTATCTCGATATTTCGACATTTCGATATTTCGTTATTACGTTCGCCGTTCGCCGTTACCAATTATACACCTCTGGCTCAACAACAGCTTGAGTATTCCAAGGTGTCACAAATACACTTATCAGTTTCAGTTGGTCGGCTCCTGTGTGGTAGGCATATACTATCCACGTGTGGTTACGTGAGAAATCGCCTGCTTCACTCATCTCAAATGTTGCCGTCTTTTCAGCATCTGTTCCCAACTGATATGTTATTGTTCCAGTCAGTTTCTTGTCCGATTCGCGCCAGTAGTAGCTTGCTAACTCGCTGACTTCATTATTCGTAATACCTTGATTTATCTGTGTCTCGTATTCCTGAGCCGTACCAGTTATAAAGGTATACGTGGCAGCATCTTCGCATTCCTTAATCACCAGGGTTGCATCGCTCCATAGTTCTGTTGCCGGTTCAAGTGTAGAACCCACATGATAGCTGCGTTCTGTGTATGCACCCGTCAGGAACAGGTATTCCTGAGTGGGCATCACGTTGGCATCCAAGGTTATGCTCTTTATCTTCAATTTCTTTTCGGCAGCCGCGTTCTGACTTGCTACGAAGCGTATCTTTGATACGGCTCGCACCAGCTTAACGCTGGCAAGTCCGCCGTCGCCCACACGTAGTACGGGGGCTTCACCTTCCACCTTTTGGTTTTTCAGTACGCCCGACATTGGCAGTCCGTCGGTGGGAACGGATGTCGTATTTGCGGTTATTCCGAAATAGTCGGTAGTGCTGTGTGCTATTAGTGCCGCATCCAGTTGGGCACGTGTGGTGTTTTTGTCAAGTGTCAGTCCACAATTTGACGCTGTAGTATTTGCTACGACATACACGTCGACGTTGGGCTTTGCCTGATAGAACCAGTCGGGTATGCGCATCAGATATGTAGCCTGCTGGCTACCGTTGAGTCCGACGAGTTCGTCTGCCGTGGGTGCCAAATAACCCACGAGTGTTCCATCAGAGTGTTTGAACACCCATATCTGCATCGTGTTCACATTTCCTTCCGTGCCAGTAGAAAGCACATTGCCTTCGTCGGCACGTGTCACAATGGGACGATCGGGTGTAAACACATATATCTTTAAGGCCGACTGCACAACGGGACCGCCCTCTTCGCTCATGCACGACGAGAGCAGAAGTGCGACTATCATCAGTCCGCACAACCTTGTCCATATGTCAATCTTTCTTGTCATTATTCTTTTTCTTTCTTTTATCGATATTTCGATATCTCGATATTTCGTTCGCCCTTAGCCGCTTGCCTTTCGCCTTTCGCCTTTCGCCGTCTTACTCCAGCGGCACATCCGTGGCTGTTGCTCCCACCCAGTCGATAATCATTTCTACGCCAACTTCCAAGTGCGGCGACAACAGGTCGGGTGCCACGTTGTAAGCTTTTGCCAGCGAAGTCACCTTCATTGTCATAGTCGTTATGGCGTCTTGCGTAAACACGCGATCCACATATTCAGTGGCTGCGCCGCTGTTGGCATCTGAGGGCTTTACCTTTCCCACCAGATAGAACTTGGTGCCGTTGTACACTATACCGTCGGCTCCCATGAAGTCCTGTCCGCTATCGTTAAGGAATTCGCCCACCAGCGTCACCTCTTCGTTGTCATAAGTCTGTAGCACCAGAGTCTTTCCAGCTCGCGCCATTACGTTTGTATCGTAGGCAAAGCGTACATCAGCATCGCTCTGTACCGCCTCCTTTGGAGTGAAGTCGAACTTCATTGTATGCTGATTGCCGACCAGCATAGCAGTGAGTGGGAAGTTGTCTTTAGTTGCCGTCACAGTTTCTTCTTTGGCATCCTGCATGTTTGCCTGCACATCTATAGTGTAGTCTAATCGACCTACGGCATATTGCAGTGGATTTTTAATGGCTACAGCCTGAGTATTGCCCGTAACCACGCCGTCGGTATATTCGTATTCGCTGAGCACGTTGCCAGAGCCGGTCCATGCGGTGCTATTGGAGTATATGCTGCTTGTCACCTCTTCGTTCGAGGTACAGATGCGGCTGTTCACGAAATAGTACAGCTCAGCAGGGTAAGCATAACGCGTGATTCCATTGATGCTTGCCAGTGTGGTGGTTTCGGTCTGTGGTGCAAACTGAGTACCTGTCCACATAAGTACGGCAGCCCCGGCGGGTAGTCCAATAGATGCTGGGTAGTTGGCTGGCAATGTACTGTTGTTGTCAATGGCAGTGATAATGGCGTTGCATATCCCCTTCTCTGGCGAATCAACTCCGAACGTTGCACTCAGTGTATTAATGCGTGTACGCAGTTCTGCTACCCGCTTCTGAATGTTCAGCGACGAACCAGCCATCGGTTTGTAAGCATCATCGTATTGTGCGATGAAGTTAAGGTAGTATGCTCTCAGTGTTGAGTTTGCACTACTTTTCCACGTGAAGGTGTGATTATCCCCGTCAAGGTACTGTGCATTGGCAATGGCAGTCATATATGCAGCCAAAGTTGTGGCATCGGCATGAGCTTCGCTGGTGTTGCGTATTTGCGTCAGGCTGAAGCGGATGTCGCTTGGAATCATGCTGGTTCCGTATTCGGCAGTCAGTGCTCCTCGCACGCTTTCTGCAGCACCGCCTGTTGCAGCACGAGCATATACAAGGAACGATGCCACGCCACGTGCTATCGAGCAACTTGGGTAGTAATAGAACTGCGCATTCGTCTTGCTCCAGGTATTG
>Ga0310691_10006667_pt1 | contig 12270 bp, 19 predicted proteins | sample 176DNAGHGlowgp2_FD_203887 | JGI IMG/M metagenome (GOLD analysis project Ga0310691, IMG submission 203887) | Sheep rumen microbial communities from Palmerston North, Manawatu-Wanganui, New Zealand - 1766 DNA GHGlow gp2 (v2) (version 2) | ecosystem: Host-associated > Mammals > Digestive system >... | reverse complement strand
TCTGCCAGAGAATGTTTCTGTAGTTTGAGAGCAGGAGAAGCGTGTTGTGATATGCCTCCTTGCGCTTTTTCTCTTCAACCTGCTGGGGCGTTATGCTTTCGTCTGCAAGAATACCGCGTTCACGGAGGAAAGAAAGAACCGCCTCATCGTTTGAGGCGGCGGTGGGAAAAGTATTATCAGTCATAAGCAAAAAGCTCCTTTGAAAAAATGTTCAGGTCTACGGTACAGGGGCCTCTGATGATAGCAATGTCATTTGACCGGGGCGGTCCTATATCTGTACCCTGGCAGTCATAATTACAATTCTTCCAAATCCAACAATGAGAAAGATACGCGCGTTTAAAAGAAGAGAAAAGTGCAACGCGATTATTTTGTCGAATTTGCCTGGCAAGTAGGCCGACAGAAAGCAGATAGCGGCGGCTGTACCAAATGACCATACGACTCAGATGTTCGCACTGACCTTCATGCCTGACAACATCGGCAGAGTATTCTCTTATTCTGTCAAGCACATCGGTGATATGCTCATCGCTGGGCAGAGAGATGCCTGTATCGCAGGGATAGGATGTATTGAAAACGAGGCAGCCGTAGGAGCCGGGCAGCCGGTACAGAGTGAAGACATCCTTATGCTTTTGCAGGAATCTCCATACCTTGGTCTTTTCCCAGCGCCAGCGCTGTCCCAGGTTTTCCAGAGTCAAAAAAACTCCGGTTTTACCGTACTGGCAAACCGGAGCAAAAAAAGAAAACGCATTGTGCGGATCCATTGATACCGTGTGGCACCAGAGATCCAGCCATGCGTCAGCTTCATTAAATATGTAGTTTTGAGCTACAAGCCTTTCTGTAATGGATCGGGGTACACACAGAAAGCCATAGCCGGGTGTAGTATAGACAGCGCCGGAATCACAGGGGGCACCGCAGTAATCCAGCCTATAATCTGTGATGCGGTAAGTCAGCAGTTTGGTTTTGGTGTCTAGCTCAAAACTGAGATACCCGAGATCTGAGAGCTGCTGAAGAATATCCAGAGCCTGTTCACGCTTTTTTACACCAAGGATGCTCTTCAGACCGACAATGCCGCCTGCCCAGGTCCCCGGTTCAACAGGATTCCGATGCCCGCAATAAGAGGCGATGCCTTTCCGGAAGGCAGCACGGGCAGCAAGCCTGGTCCAGTAACCTGATATACCCTTTGGAGAAGGCAAAAAGGCTCGCGGCAATTTGAGCCAACGATATCGAATCAGACATGCCATAGCCAAATAAAGCTCCCTTCATAAAGTTTAATAAACTCAAAAACCAGAGAATATATTATGAGATAAGTAAAATATAATGCAATAGTTTAAATATGATAATTGGAATCGTGGTCGCAATTCAAAAAGGAAATCTCTGCAGGACATATATCTTCGATAAAGTGAAGAAAAATGGCATGAAGCAGGCAAGCAGGCCTGCTTCAATGTCGAAAAATGTTGAGTATAGAGAGTCGTATGTGTTGTAAACGGTCGTCTTTTAGGGGATGTAGGGAGCTTTTTTAAGATGTATCGGTGACCTAAAGTCTGCGGCGGCTTCCATCTTGAACTTATCCATTGCCTCGCGGGCTGCGGGATTGACAAGGTGATTACTGGTGTTGGTAGACATGTTTCCATCTCCTTTTCTTCATTTGGGACTCAATCGCCCGACCTTATCTTTTGCCGTATGAGGCGTGATATGCATTGGCATGATTTGAATTATTTGTCAGCTGTAAATGACTGACAGCATAATACATGTTAACGCTGCGTAGTGTTGATTGAGTATAATACCTGCGTGCCGCTTCGCGGCGGTACATATTTCGGCTTTTACTTCTGCGGGAAGAATGGTCTCTTCGTTATTCAGTACGGCTGAAATATGTTCGTCATCGATACGAAGATCGTAGCGAGCGTTGATTCTGCGAATGATCTCGTTATTCATTGTAATTGTACCGCACTCGAGAGAGCGGCAAAATTGAAGATCCGGTTTACCGTTACGAAGGAGCAGAACATCGGTGGTGTAACCGCCAATATCAAATCGTCCAGAATCGACCGTCATATTCCAGATAGTCGTCTGTGATAGGACGGACCGTATGTTCCGCGAGCCCGGCGACAAAGAATGACCGGCGCCGTCTTCGTCGCAGGCGTCGGAATCAGCTCCGCAAGTTTCACGCGCATCTCCGGATCACGAACGATCACAAACGAGGTGGTCTGATAATTATAGCCGGAGGGTGCCTGCAGGCCGGCCGTAACGATCTGACGAATATCCTCCTCCGGAATATCCCTCTCTGCAAACGCAAACCGGTAGCTTGCGCGCTTTTCAACTGTCTCAAAGAATTCCATAGTTGAGTTCTCCTTTCATCATGTAATCTGATCTATAGTTTTGACCTCTGCCAACATCTTCGCACACTCGGTACGAATTAGTGAAACGGATCGGAGAATCTTTGCAAGCTCCGATCCGTTTTAATAACGTAAATTACAAATTGTGCCTGCGCTGATCGTCTTTTGATCCTGTGCGGCGGAGAAAATCCTGCTGAATCCTTTGGGCGAGCCATTCCCTGAGCAGCACAAGCGGCGCAGAGACTGCGCCCTCACGGATCAGAAAGCTGCTGCAAAGAGGCGGGACATCCAGAAGCGGAATACTGCGCACCCGCGACGGGTCAGTATCATCCCCCGGGAGGAAACGGTTGAGGGCAGCACCGCCGTAATCCTGGACATGGAACAGCACCTGGTAGTAACTGAGCATGACGGTAAAATCAATTTCGGAGCCGGCTTTCTCCGCGGCAATAAAAAGCGGGGAAAATTCAGGCCCATATCCGGGAAGATACATCTTCTCACCGCTGAGATCGGACATGTGTATCTGCTGACGCTTGAACAGTGCATGTCGGCTGCTCACCATAGCTGATGCCGGATGAGCAGACAGCACAGTGCGCTCCAGCCCCGGAAAGCAGCCGCCCAGATCCATGACGACAGCCGCGTCGATGATCCCAGAGCTCAGAGCCGGACCGACCTCATCATTTTCCATACGCAGGATCTCAGGGGCAAGATTGGGGTAACGATGCCCAAAGTCGGAGATGTGATCCAGCAGCCCCGGCAAATAGTCCGGGATAAGTGATACGCTGATTCCGAGCCGCAGCGGATGATTTGGCTTTATGTCCGCGATCATGGCCGCCTGCAGCTCACGAAAGCTCTTCAACACCGGCAGCGCTTTACGCTGCAAAAGATTACCCTTGGCGGCGAGCGTTTTATGAATGAGTACCAGCCCTACGACTATATCCTGCACACTGCCTCCAGTCAGCCCGGACATACTTTTGTAGACGTTTGGGACAGTAAGTACGAACAGGATATTGAGCGCTTTGCTACCCACGGCTGCGCCGCCTGTACCCGCATGTCAACGGTACCGCGCCCGTATTCCCGATGGAGATGATCGTCGGCATGAACGCCGATCTGGAGGCGCAGGGCTACATTGTCCGCGCCGACAGCATTGAGGAGCTGGCCGAAAAGCTGAACATTCCCACGGACACCTTCAAGGCAACGGTCGAGCGATACAATGAGCTGGCGGTCAAGGGTGAGGATGAGGACTTCGGCAAGGAGGGCTACCGCCTCTCCACGCTGGACACCGCTCCTTACTTCGGCACTCGTCAGTGCGGCGGCTACTTTATCTGCACGATGGACGGCATCCAGATCGACGAGCACCTGCACGCGATCCGGGCCGACGGCAGCGCCATCGAAGGACTCTATGTGGTCGGCGACTGCTCCGGCAGCTACTTTAGCGGAAGCTATCCGAACCTGATGTCCGGTGCCGCCGCAGGCCGCAGCGTGACCTTCGGCCGCCTCGCCGGCAAAAACGCGGTGAAGGGTATTTAAGCAAAAAACTAAAGAGAGAATTTAGCCCCGTTTTCTCACAATGAGAAACGGGGCCTTTATCCGGGTATTACGCCGGTGGATTTCACGGACGGCCCTTATTATAACTTTACCCGGAGCCAGATCATTGCGCCGGGTGTCCGCATGATCCCCGCCCCGGGCCATACCTACGGCCACAGCATCGTGATCGCGGAGGATGGCGGCCTGTTCTATATGTTCCATGGCGATATCTCCTACACCGATGAGGCGATCTATGCGGATAAGCTGTCGATCGTGTATGACCATATCCATATGACGAGAAGTACACAGAATACGATGAATATACCTATATTCTGGTTGCCCACAACGGGATTGCCCGGTTTATCAAGTCTTATTTTCAGGACATGGGGAACGAGGAGTTTGCAGCTTTTGGCGTAAACAACTGTGAAGTTTGCCGTTTTCAGTTTTGAACGTGTGGAAAGATACAATATAAAGGAGGAAAAAGGACAAATGATTATAAAACGCAGCTATGTGACACTAAAAACTATAGATGACTGAAAGCACTATTCAATAGTTAAAATGAACCGCACCCCATTTGTTAGACAGTATAGTATGGACTGCTAACGAAATGGGGTGCTATTCAAATCAGTCTCTGTTACATGTAGCATGTAGCTGTATCCGTATTGTACTTGTTCTAATTGATCAGATAGATGGACAGATGGGTTAGATAGGTGATGGAAACAAAAGAATAATGCCTTATACCGGGATTTTCATGAGCAGCTTCCCGCTTTTAGCATATTACAGGTTTTCCAGTTTCTCGATTAGTTTGTCAAAGCCGTAGATTTCCAGCGTTGTCTTTCTGGCAAGGAGCTGTTCGACGATGTGCTGCTCCTTCTCAAACTTTTGAAGAGCCTTTTCAAACACCTCATCCTCGTGGGCCTGGGGGACAACGACTACACCGTCGCAGTCGCCCAGCACGATATCGCCGTCGCGGACCTCAACGCCGCCGCAGGTGACGGGCACGCCGATCTGCGCAAGGCTTGCCTTCACCTTCTCCTTTCGTCAGGCGAGGAAGTTGATGAACGCCGTGATAATGATGGGGTTCATGATGTTGATGAAGATGACCGTGACAACCGGCAGCACAAACCAGGCCGTGGGAGCGGGGCCGTTCTTGTCGATGACGGCTGCCATGTTGGCGACGGCGTTCGGAGTCTGGCCGAGACCAACACCGCAGTGACCGGCAGCCATGACGGCGGCGTCGTAGTCCTTGCCCATGGTGCGGAAGGTGACGAAGTAGGCCCATATGAAACCATGGGGGAGGAGGCGTACATATGGAGCTGCTGGAGGACGAAGAAAACCTCCTGTCGGACTCATATCGTTTTATCTGCCCGCACCGGTATTTGCTGCCCACGAGCAGCTCAACAGGATTTCATTTTTTATTGTTGCAGCCTTTGGCAAGCCAGCAAAGCTCAGCTATTGCACGTTTTTCATAAAATCGAAAAGCATTGAAGCGAGCTTTTCAACATGGTATAATTAATGCACTAACCCAGAAATCCGTTTTTTGTGAGAGGAATAACACAATGCAGCAGGCTGTTTTTTACTCGAATATATACTTTTTGATTCCGCCTGAATATATCGATTTTGAATCCTTTCGGCAAGCAGTTTCCTCTGCGCAGAAACCCTTTGCGCTAGAAACTGTTATACTGCGTGAAGACAACGGAATACCGAGCTGGAATGTGCAAAAGGGTGTTTGTATGGCACCGTTCTTTCTGACCGGCTACCACGACGAACCGAGTCTTCTTCGGATTCAATGTGCGGAAGACCTCTACCCTGCTGAGGTGGAGCTGCTGTCCCAACAGGAATACAACACCCGCCTGCGTCAGCTTGTTACTGAATTTTGTCCTGGCTGCATCCGCTTCAAGCCACTCTCTAACCGGGTGCAGAGCTTAAACGGGCACTTTGAAGAGATTGCGTTGGACGGTTTTTGCGCCTATCGAGTGGAAAGTAAGCCCTCCCCGCGTTGCTTTCGTGATCTTCTGCTTTCTTTTGGCTATTTCTGGAAAACGTTCTCTTATTCAGAAATCCCAGCGGAAGAGCTGTGTGAGCATTTGAAGCAGATGCTCTACCTTCGGCTGGAGAAGCCTCAATTGTGTGAAGCTGATGGGCAGAAAATTTGGAGCAGCAGAGCGAAAACATACTTTGACGCATGTGTGACGGAGATCGTTGCGCATTATGTAAGCACGGTTTTCAATCCCGAATACCTGATTCGCAGCGAATACAGAGGTATAGATCGTGATGAGGATTTAGAAATCCATGGAGAAAATAGCTTCCGCGCGAACTGCAAGCGATACGGTCTTTCAATCTTGACTCTGGACTATGATTCTCTCGGAGCTGAGCAACTGAAACAGTCGTTGTCTGATTTGATTGAACATTGGTATCTATTCCCACTTAACATATCAGAAGGGCATGAACGATATTTCGCTTTGGACTCTGCTATGGCACTGAAAGGGCTTCATTATCGTTTACCGCTGCTGCGAACTTTTCACACGTCCGCGCAGCTCCATGGACAGTATGGGCGCAAACAATATGTATTCGCCGATACCATGAGGGAAGCCTGAAAAATGATTCCTCTGCTCCGGCTGAGTTGAACAGTTTTTACTTGGTTTTCATATTCAGCGCCTTGCGCCCACTGAACCCGCAAACGATGGGGAACAGACACTATGCGCAGCGCCCCGAAGGGCCACCTAGTATTCCTCGCCCAGCAAGCGACAGCGACCTGCTGCCGCGGCTGTCTGGAGAAATGGCACGGGATCGAAAAGGGGAGCCCTTACAAAAGATGAACAGCGCTAAGTGGTGGATGTTATCCTGCGCTGGATCAGCCGGCGGATGGTAAATTAGCTATATCATGTTATTTTGCGACAGCGTCCTTCAGAGCCTTGCCGGCCTTGAAAGCAGCGGTACGGGAAGCGGGGATCCGTAATGGCCGAGCCGAGCGGCATGTGAGGATTCCGTTCCGGGTCTATCCAGGAGGCCACCTTCGATTCTGGCAGAATAAACGGCATCCGGTTATGGATAAAGGCGATGGATTCGCCCGGCTCCCGCGTCAGTATGACAAAATGAGGAAAGTTGTCCTCTAAGCGGTAAAGCCCGCACAGCCAGGTGAGCTCGCCGACTTTGGGCATGATGGCGTATTTGTCCCCGGCTTTGGACTTGCCGGACGGCGTAAGCATATGCTCCCACTCGTAGTACCAGGAGGCCGGGATCACGCAGCGGTGAGCGGCCCAGGCATCACGGAAGCTGGCCTTTTCCGCCACAGTCCCCACACGGGCGTTGGCAATGGTACGGCTGATGCCGGGAACATGAAAACCCCAGACCATCGGGAAAACGCTCTTCTCTCCGGATTTGCTGGTGGCAATGACCGGCACCATAGAATCCGGGAACACCTCGCCCTCCGTAATGAGGGGCTTTGCCACTTTCTCGATGCTGGCCTTGTACAGTCTGGAGCGCTGCGCCGCCTCCACGATCGGGCGCAGCTTGGGGGACATTTCCATATAATAGCGGCAGCACATATCAGGAATCCTCCTGTATTACGATCTCGGCAAGCTCGGAAAACTCGATCGTCCTGTCCACGATCAGAAGTGATTTTGTGAGGATGGGATCGACCTTCCACACTGTGCTGGTATAGCGCTCATAGCTTCCCCCGCATCCGTAAGCCTCGTAGTTCTCGTCGACACAGGGGATAAAGAAGGTCACCGCTGCGGTGACGCGGTTTTCTTTTGCCATGCGGAGGTTCTTCGTCAGCTCATGATGCCTAAAAAGCGCTGTTTCAAGCACCTCCTGCTCCTCATTGTTCAGATCTCGTTTTTCCACATAGACCTTGACCTTCTCGTCGATGGCCTCCTCAAAGCCTTTCAATACGATTTACGCAAACCATAACACACAAAACAATGAAAATAAATAGTTTAAATCACAAAAAATGGAACGCGGATTTGTTGGATATCATTTCCACAGGTAAAAAAAGCCGGTAAAAAAAGCATAAAAATGTAGTTGACACGCTGTCAGAACGGTGCTATAGTACGTTCTGACAGCGTGTCATTATAATTTTGAAAGGGAGTTTCGCAATGAAAAAGAATACAGGAGCACAGCTTGCATTGTATCCGGCGCCGGTGATCGTGGTCGGCGCGATGGTGGACGGAAAGCCGAACTGGACATTGGTGGCCCACGCGGGCATCATGGCGCACAGTCATCTGATGCTCTCCATGGTCAAGGCGCACTATACCAACAAGGGCATCCGTGAAAACAAGGTCGTCTCCGTCAACGTGGTGGACGCTTCCTGGCTCAAAGCTGCGGATAAAATGGGCTGCGTCAGCGGCAATAAGACGGACAAGTCCGAAGCCTTTGCTTACACCCTCGGCGAGAAGGGCGTACCGATGATCAATGAGGCCAAGGTCACGATGGAGTGCGAGGTTGAGGATATCTACGAACTCCAGGGTTTTGACAATTTCATCTGCCGCATCACCGGGACTTACGTGGAAGAGGACGTTCTGACCGAAAAGGACAAGATCGACTACCGCAAATTCAAACCCGTGCTGTTCCAGTTCCCAACCTATGAATATCTGGAAACAGGCGATATCCTCGGCGCCTGCATGAAGATGAATTAAGATCAATTGCGAAACAAAAAAGGAGAATCTTGGTGTGAAAAAGCTTTTTGCCTTGCTGCTGGTGCTCGCTCTTGTGCTTGCGCTGTCCGTACCGGCGGCGTCAGCCGAGGAGAGCGTGCCCACGGTGTACTTTACCTCCGACATTTCGCCCGAGGGCCTGCAGCGTGTGTATGACGCGCTGAACTGGACGCCCGCCGGAAGGCTCGCCGTCAAGGTTTCCACCGGCGAACCGCCCGCCAGCAACTACCTCCGCGCCGAGCTGATCGGCCCGCTGGTGCAGTCCATCGACGGCACAATTGTCGAGTGCAATACTGCCTACGGCGGTTCCCGCGCAAGCTCCGCTCTGCATAAGCAGGTGGCGGCGGATCACGGCTTTACCTCTTTTGCCGATTTTGACCTCATGGACGAGGAGGGCGAAGTGCAGTGGCCCGTGACCGGCGGCAAGCGACTGGAGTATGCCATTGTCGGCAGTCATGCGGAAAACTATTCCGATTGGCTGATCCTCTCCCACTTCAAAGGCCACGCCATGGCGGGCTTCGGCGGCGCGATCAAGAATGTGGCCATCGGCATATCTTCACCCAGCGGCAAGGTCTATGTCCATTCCGCCGGAACGCGCACCAGCGGCAGCATCATGCACAGCGATCAGGACGCCTGGCTGGAGGCGTTGGGCGAGATGGTGACCGCCGTGCGCAACCATGTGGGGCCGGAGCACATCGTCTATATCAACGTCATGAACCGCCTTTCCGTGGACTGCGACTGTGACGGCAACCCCGCCGAGCCCGACATCCACGACATCGGCATTCTCGCCTCCACCGACCCGGTGGCGCTGGACCAGGCCTGCATCGACTTTGTCTGGCAGGCGGAGGGCAATGAGTCCCTTGTCCGCCGCATCGAATCCCGCGACGGTTTGCACACGCTGGAGTATGCGGAGCAGATCGGCCTCGGCAGCAGAAGCTACAAGCTGGTAGACCTGGGTGCATAAAACAATACAAATATTACGAAACGATAAGAAGGAGCATACCATGAGCAAGAAAATCACCCAAACAGCGGGACGCATGCAGCTCGGCGCGTTTGCGCCGATGTTTGCACACCTCAACGACGATGTACTGTTCGGCGAGGTTTGGAACGCGGAAGCCCTGGACGTAAAGACCAAATGCATCATTACCGTTGTGTCCCTGATGGCGTCGGGAATCACGGATTCCTCCCTCGGCTATCATCTGCAGAATGCAAAAAACAACGGCGTTACAAAAGAAGAGATCGCAGCTATCATCACCCATGCCACCATGTATGTGGGCTGGCCCAAAGGCTGGGCTGTGTTCCGCCAGGCCAAGGAGATCTGGAACGAGGAAGAGCCCGCGCAGACGGAAAAAGCGAAGGAGTAATCCGTTAATGAAAATGAATAAAACGATCGCGTTATTTTTGATCTTTACCCTGGCAATGGTCTCCGCGGGCTGCGGCAGCACCCCGGCGCAGACCACTCCGGCACCCACGCAGGCAGCGGAAGCCACCCAGGCTCCCACGGCGGCTCCGGAAGCCGCGCCCGCACAGACGGCCATCGAAGAAGCACCCGCTGAGCCCGCACAGGGAAATACGAGCCTGGTCGTGGTGTTCTCCTGCACCGGCACCACAAAGGGCGTCGCCGAGAAGATCGCGGCCCTCACGGGCGCAGAGCTTGTGGACCTCGTCCCGGCTCAGCCCTATACAGCGGAGGATTTGAACTACAATGACCGCTCGACCCGCGCCACCGTGGAGCAGAATACTCCCGACGCACGTCCCGAGATCGCAAGCGACATCTCTCTTGACGGCGTCACCACCCTCTATCTCGGCTACCCCATCTGGTGGGGACAGGCCCCGCGCATCATGAGCACCTTCGTGGAGAGCCATGACTTCACTGGTATCACCGTGGTTCCGTTCTGCACCTCCGGCGGCAGCGGCGCGGGCCGCACCGGGGAGATCCTCGGCGAACAGGCCGGGACCGGCACCTTCCTCACGGCTACGCGCTTCAGCTCCGGCGTGTCCGATAACGATCTGCAGAGCTGGATCGACAGCCACAAATGAGCAAAATGCAGAGCATGAAACGAGACGGTCTGCGGAAGCTCGTGGATGCCTGTATGCTCATCCTCCTGCTGTGCCTGATGAGCTATCAGGTCACAGGGGAGGAGAAGCACGAGTGGACCGGCATCCTCATGACCCTGACCGTGATACTGCACCAGATCCTCAACCGGCGCTGGTACGCGGCGCTGTTCAAGGGCAGGTACAATGCCTACCGCAGTGTCACGACGGCGGTAAACCTCCTGCTTCTGGCTTCCATGCTGCTGACGGCCTTCTGCGGCATGTCCATGAGCGAGTACGCCGTGCCCTTCCTCTGTTGGGCGCGGGGCCTCATCTATGTGCGCCCGACGCACCTTGCCATGAGCCACTGGAGCTTTGTCCTGATGGGGCTTCACCTGGGGCTGCACATACCGCTCATGCTCGGCAGGATGAAGGACGAGGCCCGAACAATCCTGACCGCTGTCGGCGCGGTGCTCGGCGGGATCGGCCTCTGGCTGTTTCTCAGAAACGGGATGCTGAACTACCTCTTCTTCCGCGTGCCCTTTGCGTTTCTGGATTATGAAAAGGCCTTCTGGCTGGTCTTCCTGGAAAACACCCTGATGCTCAGTACCTGGGTCTTTCTCGGCGCGGAGCTTGCCGTTTTGTGCATGAAGCGGAAGAAGAAACCGGCCCTGATCCTTGGGAGTATCGCCGCCGCGGCAGTGCTTGGCCTTGTGCTCAACGCTGCTTTTCCGGGTGAAAACGACCTGGACTTTGACGCGGCCTGGACGATCCCTGAGGCCCAGCCCGCCGAGACTGCCTATACCCCGGAACCCCCGGCGCAGAGCGCAGCGTCTGCGGAGCTGAATGACGGCTTCGTACTGATCCCCGCCGGGCGCTTTCTTATGGGAAGCCCCGAGACGGAAAACTGGCGCATCGAGGATGAGACGCAGCACGAGGTCAGCGTCTCCGCCTTTTTCATCGACCCCTTTGAGACAACGCAGGCGGACTATGTGCGCCTGATGGGCGAGAATCCCAGCGATTTTACGGGAAACACCCTCCCGGTGGAGAGCATCTCCTGACTGGACGCCATCCGCTACGCAAACGCAAGGAGCAGGGAAGAGGGGCTTGCGCCGGCCTACACGATCACCGGTGAGAGCGTGACCTGGGACCACAGTGCCGCGGGCTACCGCCTGCCGACAGAGGCGGAGTGGGAATACGCCTGCCGTGCCGGGACGGAGACTCCCTTTAACCTGGAAAAATCCCTCGACGCTTCAGAAGCAAACTTCTATGGGCACTACCCCTACGAGATCGAAGAAAACTACTTCAACGACTCGGTACTCGAAGCGCGCCCCGGACAGTACCGCGGTAAGACTGTCCCCGTCGGGAGCTTTTCACCGAATACCTGGGGCCTCTATGACTGCCACGGAAATGTGAACGAGTGGTGCTGGGACTACTACGGCCCCTATAATCCGACACAGAACGCCGACCCCACGGGAGCCCCTGACGGCACCCGCCATGTCTATCGCGGCGTCGCAGATCTTTCATCTTGCGGGTGTAGGTCAATAAATTATGTTGATATTTCTTTCCTCATCGTGAAAAAGAGAGCCGGTACCGCCTAAAAAACGGTACCGGCTCATGGTTGTGTCAGTATTGTGCGCGCGGAGGCTGCTATCGAAGGAATCGGCTATGGCAGTCTCATCTCGGCCAGCAGCTCATAGATGAAATCATCATCAGAGGGCTGCTGG
>Ga0310691_10006666_pt1 | contig 12272 bp, 12 predicted proteins | sample 176DNAGHGlowgp2_FD_203887 | JGI IMG/M metagenome (GOLD analysis project Ga0310691, IMG submission 203887) | Sheep rumen microbial communities from Palmerston North, Manawatu-Wanganui, New Zealand - 1766 DNA GHGlow gp2 (v2) (version 2) | ecosystem: Host-associated > Mammals > Digestive system >... | reverse complement strand
TCGCCACGAGTTCCGCCATCGGCGGCCAGACCATGGACCAGCATCTGATCCGTCTTGTCCGCAGCGGCCAGATCACCCGCGAGACCGCCATGCAGTACGCCCACGACAGGGAGTTCGTCAAAAAGAACGCGATCTGATGCCTCCCCTGCAAGGGGAGGTGGCCGCAGGCCGGAGGAGTATATCCTTCGAAAGGAAGTGACAGCATTTGGAAACCTATAAATACACGGCCCTGTCCCACAACGGGCAGAAGGTGAACGGTGTTATTGAGGCCTTCAATGAGATGGACGCGGTGGACCGCATCAAGCAGAATCACAGCGTCATCATCAAGATGACCCCCACCAAGGGCGAGGGTGAAGGCTTCTTCAACATGGAGATCGGCGGCAACAAGCTCAACAACAAGGCGTTCATCGTCATGTGCAGCCAGTTTGCCATCATTCTCGGCGCGGGCATTCCCATCGGCCGCACCGTGCAGCTTATCGCCCAGAAGACCACGGACAAGCCGCTCAAGAGAATGCTGACCCATGTGGCGGAGGACGTGGAGGCAGGCCGTTCTATTTCGTCCAGCTTTGCCGAGCGCGGCGAAAAGCTTCTGCCATCGACCTTTGTGGAGACCATTGCCGCCGGCGAGCAGAGCGGCAACCTGGACAAGGCCTTCCAGACGGTGCACGAGCATTTTGACAAGCAGGCAAAAATGGCGGCAAAGGTGAAGTCCGCCCTGGCCTATCCCGTGTTCGTGCTGTTCATTGCCATTGCGGTTGTGGTCGTGCTGATGGTGAAGGTCGTGCCGACCTTTATTGCCATCTTTGACAGCTACGACGCGGAGCTTCCGCTGCCCACCCGGATGCTGATCGCTATCTCCAACTTCTTCGTGAAATGGTGGATGCCGATGCTGGCAGTCATCATTGTGGGCGTGATCGCCTACAAGCTGTACAGCAACACGGAGGAGGGGCGCATGAACCTTGCCAAGTGGGCGCTCAAGGTTCCGGTTCTCGGCAATATTCAGGAGCTGAACGCAGCCAGTGAGTTTGCCAATACCATGGCCACGATGCTGGCCTCCGGTCTGCCCATGACCCGCGCCATCACGATCACGGCCAAGACCATGTCGAACTATTACATGAGTACCGAGGTCGGGAAGCTGGCCGTCAAGCTGGAGGAGGGCCGTGCCCTCGGCACCAGTATGCGCGAGGCCGGGTTCATGCCGGACATTCTGGTGGACATGGTTTCCGTGGGTGAGGAGACCGGCGAAATGGAGCACACCCTGCACACCATTGCCGGCTACTACGACGCGGAGCTGGATCAGGCGATCGCCTCGGCTCTTGCCAAGCTCGAACCGACCCTGCTGGTCGGCCTTGCGGCGATCGCGGGCTTCATCGTCGTCGCCATCTACATGGCCATGTTCGGCATGTACGCCGCCATGTAAGATTAAGAAAAATTCAGTAAACTTACCTATTGCATAGTTCTTCCAGTTGTGGCATAATAATAGCTGAAGAAGTATGTGCTTGCCTCCCCTGCAAGGGGAGGTGGCCGCAGGCCGGAGGGGTTGACCCCTCAGTCACGGCGCGGGCGGACACGCGCCGTGCCAGCTCCCCTTTCAGGGGAGCCAAAACCACGGTTTCCAAACTGCACCCGGGCAGTTTGAGAATACATTCAATTCCGGCCTTACCCGGAAAGCCGGAGAAACCCAAAATCCGATTAAAAGGAGAAAAACATAATATGAAGAAGAACAACAAGGGCTTTACCCTGGCTGAGCTGCTGATCGTCGTTGCGATCATTGCTGTTCTCGTCGCCATCGCTGTCCCCGTCTTCACCACCCAGCTCGAGCGCAGCCGTGAGGCTACCGACCTTTCCAACATCCGTTCCGCTTACGCTGAGGCCGTTGCCGAGTACCTCGCTACCGGTGCCAGCTCTGAGCAGAGTGCCACTGCTACTGTTCAGCAGAAGTCTGCTGGCTGGCAGATGGGCGATGCTCAGGCTGTCCTGCACACCAGAATCGATGGCTCTGAGTCCATCGTTAGCATTACCGCCAAGACCACTGGCACGTATACTGTCAAAGTCGCGGCTGACGGTAAGGTCACTGTCGAGTAATTCAAGCACGGTATTACTTTATAATTCTTGAGTCCTGTCGGAGGGAACTTCCGGGAAACTCCTTCCAGCTTTCTCAAGACAAAACAAAAAGGGCGCTGCCTGAGCATGCAAGGCAGCGCTCTTTCCATAAATGGGATTCACTGTTTATACTGGAATAATACACCTTTCCCCATAGGCAGGGATTAATTCATCGTGTGTCAAAAATGACAGGTTTTCAACCTTCGCCTGTGACAGAAGCAACCGGTCAAAGGGGTCGTGATGCTCTTTGACGTCGTCCGGCCTGGAAAGCGTATGCACCGCGAGAATGTGTTTATCGGCCAGGCCCAAAGGAATAAATCCGGCTTCTTTACAGCCTTCGCAGAAATCTGCCTCGTCAAAGGGGATGCTTTCAGGCCGCCGTGCGTGCTTCAAAAGCACCTCCCATACAGAAATCGTGCTGTAATAGATCGTGTTGTCGGGGTCAAGGATCAGCTCCCGTGCCTTTTGGGAAAGTGCGGCATCGTCATTCAGCGCCCAGATTGCAATGTGGGTATCCAACAGAAGGTTCATAAGCCGCCCCCCGTGAGCATATCAGCGATCATGCCATTATCGGCGTCAAAATCACCCTTGACTGTAAACTTACCCTTTGCAATGCCAATGCGTTTGGAAACGGGAACCTCGTTTATAAGCGTGATTTTCACCACGGGTTTTCCGTTCCTGGCAACTGTGATGTAGTCTTCTTTTTTCGTTTCCAGAAGACGGATCAATTTGGAAAAATCGGTTTTCGCTTCAAGAACATTTACCTGCATCATTGCCCTTACCTCCATTCAAAAATGATCAAAATGACTAAGCTGGTCTTCTTGACTATATTATATACAAATCTCGCTCAGAAATCAACTGAAAATGGAAAACCATTTTTGATCTTTTATTTTACAGCCGGGAGGCCTTGAACCATGAAGCTGTTTCAACAAAAAAAACAGGAGACTGTCCAGACACGGGAGCACGGGGTATTGTATCTTCTTCTGTCTTTTCTCATTCCCTACATCATCATGATGGCGGCGCTTGCCGGGTTGAAGATCGCTCCCTTTGGCGACAATACCCTGATCATTTCGGACGGCAATGGCCTGTATCTTAACTTCCTCTCCTATGTGGGGCGTGCCGTAAAAGGGCAGGAGGGAATCTTGTTTTCTTTTGAAAAAGGGCTTGGCGGCAATATGATGGGTTCCTGGGCCTGGTTTTTGCTGAATCCGTTTTTTGCGCTGTTTTCCTTATTTGACATCGCAAAGTATCCTTCGGCCTATACATATGTGTCCATCTTGAACATGAGTGCCTGCGGCTTCACCATGTATCTGTTGCTCAAGGACATGTACGGCCACAGAATGAGCAGCCTTATTTTTTCTACCTCCTACGCACTCAACGGCTTTCTGGTAGCCAATGTTTTCCAAATGAATTTCTTCACGGGGGTCTTTGCCCTGCCCATTATGGTTCTTGGGCTGCGGCGGATTCTGAACGGACAAAACCCCGTTGTCTATATTCTTTCCCTTGCGTATTCTCTGCTGATGAATTTCTACTTCGGCTTCATGCTCTGCGCGGCGTCGCTGCTGATTTTTTCGGCTTTCTATACCGCAGATTATCCGAAGCTGAAAAACAGAAAACAGATAGCAGTTACCTATATTGTATCCTCGCTCCTTGCAGGGGGACTTTCGTCTATTGTATGGCTCCCGGCGCTGCTGTCCATGCGAGGCGGACGCCTCGACCAATCCGTCGCTTATGCGATCAGTTTTTCGGAGAACATGCCGTTTCTTGACATGGCGGCAAAGCTTTTCACAGGGGCCAATACCACCGCAGAGCTGAGCAACGGCCTGCCCAATATTTTTGTCGGTATTCTGCCGCTTGCGCTGGTCATCCTGTTTTTCATGAACAGGAAAACCGACCGCAGGCGCAAAAATGCGGCAGGCTTTTTACTGGTCGTGTATTTGCTTTCCTTCTATATCCGGGTCTTCAATCTCATCATGCACGGGGGAACCGTGACGAACTGGTTCAATTACCGGGACTCCTTCGTGTTTTCCTTCCTCCTGCTGATGATTGCCGCCGAACAGTGGCAGCATCTTGAGGAGGTGCCGAAGGAGCATTTCAAACGGACCGGTATTTTCCTCCTGATCGGCGTTTTGATCGTTTTCTCCAAAAGCTTCGAGTTTGTGGTTGGGGGCGCGGTGCTGCTTGATCTTCTGCTCCTGATACTGATGTATCTGGCCTGGCGCATGCACAGAAAAGATCCCGTGAAAAACCCGAAACGTATTTTTGCGATGCTTGCGCTTGTCCTGGTCTCGCTGAATCTGTTCCTGAACTATTACTTCTGTACAAAAAATATTCAGGCCTGGGATGAAAAGAAATCTGCTTATCAGAAAATGATAGTCCCTGTCAGTGCGCTGGTCGATGCCGTAAAACAAAGCGATCACGACTTTTACCGTATGGAGCTTGGAGAACAGCACTCCGGCAATCTCGGAAACGATCCCATGCTCTACGGCTATAACGGCGTCGGACACGGCGGGTCTGATGACAGGGATTTTGTCCGGGGCGCGCTGAACAAACTCGGCATTCATCGCTATGATATGCGCAACTCCTACGGCAAGGGGATTTCTGCCGCAACAGACACCCTGCTTGGCTTAAAATATCTCATCTCCAAGGAAAATCTGACAGAAGAAAAGGGCTACGAAAAGCTGGTCGAGATTGGGGACTATTCACTTTATCGCAACCATGACGCGCTGCCGATTGCAGTTTTGTCGGGTGCAGGTGTTGGGGATGTTGAGACTGGATTTGAGGATGTATTCGAGAATCTAAACGCGGTGTGGGCCGCAATCAGCGATCGGGACAAGCCTGTTTTCCATGAAGAGACCAATATATCTTTTATTTCACACAATATCACCGATCCGCTGGAGCTGAGCCGCAGCGAAGCTGCTCAGATCGTACAGAAGCGAGATGCCAATATCGGACCGGAAGAATCCGGAAGTCAGGACGACCAAGAATCAGCGACAACCAGCGAAGAAAAATTGATTTCCATTCTGGATATGGGAGAGGGCTCACTGAAAGAAATGCCGGACAATGTCTCCAGCATCCAGTATATTTGGAAAGCTGCGAGAGACGGGGCAGCATACAGCTACAATCGCTCAGGCGTGGTGGACAACCGCGGTTCGAGCATTCCGGCGCTGATTGCAGACGGGTATCACCATGCAGGCGATACCATAAGCGCTTATTTACCCATGGAAAACAGCCTTGTCACAAAATATGTCCTTGAAGACGTGGCGGGCCGCTTCCGCGCCGCCTATGCGGACAACGATGCCCTGCATGAGCTGGCGACCATCGTCAAAAACCGCCCCTGCACCATCGAGAAGGTGAAGGACAGCCACCTGCGCGGCGAATTTACCGCCGAGGCGGGGCAGAAGCTGATGTTCACCATCCCCTATGACGAGGGCTGGACCTGCTACATCGACGGGCAGGAGGCCGAGATCAAGATGGTTCTCGGCGTGTTCATGGCGGTTGACGTTCCCGAGGGGACACACAGCTATGAAATGAAGTTCTTCCCGACGGGCATGAAAACCGGCATCGGCCTCTCCACCGCCGCGCTGTTGACCACGCTGGTGTATATCCCCGTGGATGCCCGGCGCCGCAAGCGGGCCGCAGCCTGATTTGGTGATCACAATGAAACAAAGCACAAAGCTCTATATCGCCCTGCATCTTTTCCTGATGTTCTATTCCGTGAGCGGCGTTGTCTCCAAGCTTGCCGCCGGGAAGCCCTTCATGTCCCCGGCCTTTATCGCCCTCTATGCCATCGAAATCCTGATCCTCGGGGTTTACGCCATCGGCTGGCAGCAGTTCATCAAGCGCATGCCCCTCTCGGTGGCTTACGCAAACAAGGCCGTCACGGTGGTGTGGGGCTGCGTCTGGGGCGTGCTGATCTTCCGTGAGCAGCTGACCCCCGGAAAAATCGTCGGCGCCCTGATGGTGCTGGCGGGCGTTGCCCTCTACGGCTGGGCGGACGGAAAGGCGGGAAGCCATGAATAAACAGCTTGTCCTCTATGCGTCCATCATGCTCCTGGGCGTGTTCATCAGCTCAATTGCCCAGGTGCTGCTGAAAAAAGCGGCGCAGAAAAAATATAATTCGGTGCTGGAGGAATACCTGAATCTGCCGGTGATCACGGCGTATGCCATCTTCTTCGGCGCAACCTTCCTCAGCATCTACGCTTATAAGGTTGTACCCCTCTCTATGGGGCCGATCCTGGAGGCCACAGGTTACATCTATGTCACGATCTTCGGCGTCACGATCTTCAAGGAAAAAATCGACGCCTGGAAGCTCTCGGCCCTGGCCCTGATCATCGGCGGCATCATCGTTTATTCCGCGCTTGGGTAATGCGGGAAAAATACTTGAAAGATCGGTTGGAGACGATTATAATAGGCCCGTCGAGATACCCTCCCCGCGGAGGACAAAAGAAGGGGATGCACCATGAAAGCATTGAAGGAAATGAACAACCGTGAGCTTTTCGGCGTCCTGACCGGCGACGGCGAGATCGTCCAGCAGACCATGCTGAAAAACCTCATCCGTGACTACAAGGCAAAGCACCCCGAGATGGTCGGTCACCTCGGAGAAGTAAACCTCGCGGCGATCGTGGCGGAAATGACCGCCGAATGAATATGGCAAACGGCCCCTGTCCCGTACCCGGGACAGGGGCTGAATCATCTCTTGCCAGGAAACGGCACTTTCGCTATAATGGCATGGCAATCGACATGCATCAAACGCCGCAGGAGGTTTCCTTTATGCCGTCAATGGATATTGTCTTCAATCAGATTCTGGTCATTCTGCTGTATGTGGTGATCGGCTTTGCCGCGGGAAAGACCGGACTTGTCAATCCCGAGCAGCGTAAATACCTGACGCGCGTGTGCAGCGATCTGATCCTGCCCTTCACGGTGCTCTCCGCTGCCAGCCAGAGCGTCAGCCGCCGGGAGATCGCCTCGCTGGGACTGTTGGTGCTGCTGGCGCTGCTGCTTTTTGTGCTGACCACGGCGGGCGCGCTGGCCGTGCAGAAAAGGCTCGGCACGCCCCGTTCCGTGATGGTGACTACCGCCGCGCTCGTAACCTATCCGAACTGCACCTTTCTCGGACTGCCGCTCTGCCGCGCCCTCTTCGGGGAGATGGCTGTTTTGTATAACGCGGTGGTGCTGGTGGCCTTCAATGTCCTGTTTTTCACCTGGCAGTATTCCATGTTTACCGCCAAAAAGTTCAACATCCGAAACCTCATCACCCCGCCCACTGTCTCCACGGCGATCCTGCTTGTGATGCTGGCCTTCGGGATTCGCTTTCCCTCCCCGGTGGAAACCGTGGTCGCCAATACGGGCGCCATCATATCGCCGCTGTCGCTGATCATCGTGGGCGTCATGATGTCGGAAAACAGCCTTGTCAGCATCCTGAAGGAGCGCCGTGCCTACGTTATCACGCTGGTGCGAAATCTCCTGATCCCCTTTGCCGTCATGCTGCTGCTCAGGCTGATCCCCCTGCAGCCAGCCGAGCGCCTGTGCCTGCTGGTGCTGCTCGCCTGCCCCTGCGCCACGCTGACTACGATCTACGCCATCCAGAACGATATGGAGCCGGAGCTTGCCGCGCACAGCGTCCTCATGTCCACCATGTTCTTTGCCGTCACGCTGCCGCTGATCGTCTATGCGGGTACGCGCCTTCTGTGAGAGAAAAGCGTTGAATAACGGGCGGTTGTGGATTATAATAGAAAGCAAAGCTGAAGCCCTGACAGAAACGAGGTGAACAGTCGGGTCTGCGCCCGACGCCTTATGAAAAAAACCATTTTGCTTCTGATCCTCGCGTTTGCCCTGCTGATCCCATCCGCAGCCTGGGCCGCGCTGCCGGAGATCCCGGCATACAGCGGAGAAACCGTGATTGAGCTCAATCACAACGTACCGGGCTTTACACCGGAAGAGATGACCGCGCAGGACTATATTTCTTACAGCGAGCTGGACGAGCTCGGCCGCTGTGGTCAGGCTACAGCCTGCCTCAGCCGGAAGGCGCTGCCGACCGCGCTGCGCGGTGAGATCACGGGCGGCCTTCCCGCCGGATGGGTGGAGGCGCGCTATGACGACGTGATCGACGGATACTATCTGTACAGCCGCTGCCACCTGATCTCCTACGATTTGGGCGGGCGCAATGACGACGCGCGCAATTTCCTCACCGGTACACGCTGCCTGAACACCAGGGGCCTCCAGCCGTATGAGGAAAAGATCTCCGACTATCTTCATCGCACCTCGAACCATGTGCTCTACCGTGTCACCCCGGTCTATGAGGGGGACAACCTGCTGGCCAAGGGCGTGCAGCTGGAGGCGTATTCCGTGGAGGACTCTGGGAAAACCGTCTCCTTCAACGTCTTTGCCTATAATGTCCAGCCGGGCGTGATCATTGACTACGCCACCGGTGAGAGCGAGCGGGATCCCGATTACGTGACCCCGGAGCAGGCTGCCGCAGCCGCGGCGGCGGCGGAAGCCGCACTGAGCGCTGACGGCCCTGCTTCGACGGATGCAACCCCGGCGCCTGCTGTCACGCGCAGACCGCTCATTTCGCTGGAGTCGCTGGACTCCCTGGGCAAGGAGCGCAAGGATATACCGCCCGGCACCACCTATGTCTTTGACCAGAAGACCTTTACCTTCCACGCGACAACCTGCCCCGCCGTGGATGACATCTACAACATGAACAAAGAATTCTTCACCGGTTCACGGGACGAGGCAATCATCCGCGGATACAGCCCGTGCAGCCGCTGCAACCCGTGAATACCGCAACAGGGGAGTGAACGGAAAACAATGACAAGAGAGAGAAAACTGACTGCGGTGCTCCTTGCGCTCGCCCTGTCTCTGTCTTTGGTGATGGGCCTGCCCGGCCTTGCCGCGGCTGAGGAGACGAGCACGACGGTAAACCGCTTCAACGTGGTGCTGGTGATCGACAAGAGCGGCAGCCTTAAAACCACAGAGGGCGGCACCGACCCCAACGGCCTTCGTTTTGACGCCATGCGCCTGTTTCTCGGTCTGCTGACCGAGCGCGGAAACAACGTGGGCGCTGTGGTCTTTGACGAAAAGATCCGCTATGAATCCGAACCGCAGCCCGTGAACAGCATGGATGACAAGAAGGCGCTGATCCGGGAGCTGGAGGCCTTTGCACCTTCTTATGACACGGATATCGGCGGCGCTGTTCTGCGGGCGACGGAGATGCTTGAGGGCATGAAGGAGGAAAACGGCCTGCCCTGTATGATCCTGCTGCTGACCGACGGGAAAACGGACTTCACCAGGGGCGATGCGCTGGAAAGAAAGCGTGAGTCCTGGAAAAACGCCGAGGAAGCCCTGAAGAGAGCGAAGGAGGAGGGCATTACCATCAGCGGCATCCTCCTGAATGTGGATAAAAAGGGCGATGCCGGCAGAGCGGAGTTTGAAACGTACACGCAGGGAACGCACGGCACCTTTGAGGAGGTCGCAAGACCCGAGGATCTGGCTGCGGCCTTCCGCGGCTTCTATTCCATCATCAACAATACCGTCTATACCGGCGCGCAGCGGGTGGCCTTTTCCGATCAGGGCAAGGCGGAATTCTTCTTCACGGTGCCGAGCTTCGGCGTGGAGGAGGTCAATGTGGTCGTGGAGCATGAGACCGCGCCCGGCGACGACATGCTCAATGCGCTTGTCGGCCTTGAAATCATCGCGCCGGACGGCAGCACCTATGACTATGCCGGACATGAGCTGGTGAGCTCACGTTATATTCTGGTGAAAATCCCGACTCCCGCTGTGGGAGAGTGGCGCGTCAGCCTGACGGGCGAGCCCGAGGACTGGGTGGACGTTACGATGGTCTATAACGCGTCCATGAGCATTTCCATTGCCAGCGACAAAGAATCCGGCGTTTACAGAGCGTATTCACCCTATACCTTCACGGCGGCGATTACCGATCCCGGCGTGGAGCATGTCACGAAGGAAAACCTTGAGAGCATGAATGCGGTGCTGTCGGTTGAAAATCTCTCCACCGGCGACGTGCGGGAGTATGCCATGACCCCGGTGGATGGCGCGTACACCTGTGACATCAGCTTCCTTAAAAACGGGGACTATTTCGTCACCGCACAAGCCGGACTTGGCAGCTTCAAGGTACGTTCGGAAAGCATGGAGGTCAGTGTGGAGCCCTGGCCCCTGGTGGCTAAGGTCAACAATATCACGGATATCCTCCAGTACGGGCGCTTTGTCGGGGATTGCTGGGAGCTGGAAATCAGTGATCTGTTCGGCGTCGCGGACGCCAGCGGCATCCAATATACCCTCTCGGAGGATTATGACGGCGCACTGACGCTGGAGGACGGCAAACTGCGGGCCCGCTTCGGGGATATGGATGCGGCCTCCTTTGTACTGACGGCTTCGGACCTCATGGGGCAGAGCGCGAATGTCTACTTTGATGTGAAGGTTCCGCATGTCAGCGCTGCGGTGGACAGTGTCACAAGCATGCTGAGCGCCGGCCGCTTTGGTGATCACAGCTGGGAAATGGAGTTGAGCGAGCTCTTCCGGGATCCGATGGAGCACTCGCTGAAATACGAGCTGTCGGACGATTACGGCGGCCAGATCAGTCTCACCGACACCACGCTGGAAATGGATCTGCATGAGCTGAGAGAGGCACAGTTCAGCCTTTCGGCGACAGATATCTTCGGCGTACAGGCCGAGCTGCCCTTTGACCTTAAGGTGCCCGGACCGCAGGCATCGGTCGGCGAGATCTCCGAGACAATCAAAACCGGCCCCTTCCAGGACGGTACCCTGGAGATCAACCTGAACGGCGTTTTCCGGGATCCGAAGGGGACCGCAATGCGCTATACGCTCTCCGATGATTTCGGCGGCAAGGCTGTGATTGAAAATAACGTTCTTAAAGTAAACTGCAAGGGGCTGAAAAAAGCGGAGTTTACCGTTAAGGCAACGGACGAATACGATCTGAGCGCAGAGCTTCCCCTCGTTCTCACGGAGAAAAACATGACGGGCGTCTATGCGCTCTATGCCTTGGCCCCGGTGCTGGGCGTCGCGGGCGCGGTCACACTCATCACCCACCTGCGAAAAAAGAATCAATAAAATCATCCCTGTTCGCACTGTCGCGGACAGGGATGATTTTATATGAGGCGGTGGATCACAGGAGCTCCTGAATGTGCCGGTAGATGGCGAGACCCTGTTCCTGCCCGAAGCGGCTGATAATGTTGCGGTAAATGATTTGCTTGCCGCCTTTTTCGGTGAAGTTTTTTGTAACAAGAGACGCAGCATAGCTGACTGTCTCGTTGTCGTATTTGGCATTGCTGAGCGTTTTGAGGACGGCGTTATTAAGCGCGGTTTTATTCTGCGGTTCCACGCTCTTGGCCTTTGCCGTCTTCTTCGTCTTCGCAGCGGGCTTTTCTGCTGTGTCCGGCTTCGCTTCCGCTTTCGGCTCTGCGCTCTTGGCTTTTGTTGTCTTCTTCGCTTTCCCGGCAGGCTTTTCTGCGGTGTCCGGCTTCGCTTCCACTTTCGGCTCTGCGCTCTTGGCTTTTGCTGTCTTCTTCGCTTTCCCGGCGGGCTTTTCTGCGGCGTCCGGCTTCGCTTCCGCTTTCGGCTCTGCGCTCTTGGCCTTCGCCGTCTTCTTCGTTTTTCCGGCGGGCTTTTCCGGAGCGGCAGGCTTCACTTCTGCCTGCGGCTGCGCGGTGGCCGCGGCCCTTTTGACGGAGACAGATTTCCCTACTCTCGCCGTCTTCACCGGAGCGGGCTTTGCCTCGTCCGGCTGGAGCTTGCCCCGACGAAGGATTACGACACCCTTTTCGGTTTTCCAGAATCTCACTATATCATCATAGCCGGTATCGTTGCTGATAATCACAATCTGCGGCGTGCCGGCAGAGCGGCCCAGAAGATAGCCCAGAAAGGAAAGCAGGTGCTTGTCCACAGACTGGCTTCCGGCGGGAACCTCATGCACCAGCAGATTGGTCGCGTTGAAATTGGCCAGTGTCGCAGTGGTGATCTTTTCAGACTGACATGTGGAAAAGAGATGGACCCAGTCGGATTTCGTGAGCTTACCGGCTCCCTCAAGTCCTTTCTTACCCACATTCTCATAATCAATCAGGTAATAGGTCTCGCTCATCTTGTCAAGTGCCTCCCAAAAGACAAACGGAATGGGTGGATTATATCACAAT
>Ga0310691_10006660_pt1 | contig 12278 bp, 11 predicted proteins | sample 176DNAGHGlowgp2_FD_203887 | JGI IMG/M metagenome (GOLD analysis project Ga0310691, IMG submission 203887) | Sheep rumen microbial communities from Palmerston North, Manawatu-Wanganui, New Zealand - 1766 DNA GHGlow gp2 (v2) (version 2) | ecosystem: Host-associated > Mammals > Digestive system >... | reverse complement strand
TCTAACCTCTGCCACAGTTTGGCGCACCCTTGTCATACTTTTGCAGAAAAATAGAGAAATATGGACAACGACAGAGGACAAAGTTTGATAACGAAATACGTCTGGGTGATAGAGACCATATATCGCAAACGTAAGATTTCGTTCAAGGAGCTGAATGAGCTGTGGCTTCGCGATGATATCAGCAGAGGTGTGGAAATTCCCAAACGCACCTTCGACAACTGGCGCTATGTCATCTGGGATATGTTCGGTATCAACATCGTTAATGAGAACCGTGGGGAGTACCGCTATTATATAGAGAACGAGGAGGATATCAGCAAGAACGGACTTCGTTCATGGTTATACAATACTTTCTGTGTAAGCAATGCCCTGGCCAACAGTCAGAGCATCAAAGAGCGTATCATTCTTGAATATGTTCCTTCAGGTCAAAACTACTTGCAACCCATCATTGATGCAATGAAGGAGAATCGTGTGCTGAACATGACCTATCACAGCTATTGGAAGGACGAGGAGAACAACTTCAATGTACAGCCGTATTGTGTGAAGTTGTTCCGTCAGCGTTGGTACATGGTGGCGCGAAGCACAGATTCTTACTATTACGAGAAAGGCCCACGCATCTACGCGCTCGATCGCATTACATACCTTCATACAACAGATGAAACATTTGAAATGCCAAAAGATTGGACGGCCCAAGGCTTCTTTGACGGATGCTTTGGTATCATTGCCGAACAGTCTGTCATGATTCAGCTGGTTAAGCTGAAGGTATCTGCAGGACAAGCCAACTACATCCGTGACCTGAAGATGCATGAGTCGCAGGAGGAGATAGAACGCAACGAGGAATATAGTATCTTCACCTTCAAACTCCGTCCAGAGTTTGACTTCCAGCAGGAACTGCTTTGGAATGGTGAAGACATGGAGGTTCTTGAGCCACTCTGGCTCCGCAAGGAAATTGCTGGTAAGATTATGAGAATGTGGAACAAATATAAGGAGGACTGATTATGAATTTCAACAAGTTCAGCTTTCGTGGCATACAGGATTTATGTCGTGAGCATTCCAGAGAGTTTTATCTGTCTATGGATAGAGACAAATTAAAGGCTGTTCTGGAAAATAGAAGAGTGAGATTTATCAATCCTCTGGGGGAATTTGACTATGCCTATTTCGGAGAATTTACATTCGATGGCGACGTTATGATTCTATGGACGAAAAAGATGGAATATTCAAAATTCCATAAACCTTTGCATTCATTCACTTTGTGGTCGCAGGTTCCAGTCATTTTTGCTGGTGTGGATACCAGATACAGGGATGACCAGAATCAGGAGATTTTCACAGGCGATGTTGTATCATACAAGGGATACACTTCATTTGTCCGTTATTTCGGAGATTCCACTATTCCTGGCCTTGCCGGTGATAACTGCGATATACTGTTTGAAAGAAACGGTGAAATGCACAAAGAAGGCACTGTGTTCTCTGGTATTCAGCCGACATTATTCAAAGAATTCGCTGTTGAAAAACTATATTGGCCAACAGCACAGTTCATACCACATGGTATCAGTCGTGACGAAGCGATTGCGAGGGCGTCTAAGGCAAAGAGTCAGCCACAGTTTACAGATGACTTCAAACCACAAAGAAGAGGTCGACATCTTATATACCAGCAGTTGTCCGATGTTCTTCGGGAAGGAGATATTCTATGCTATATAGCGAAAGAAATGATAGAAGGTGGAGAAACACTTGGTATCATTCAATGTGCCGACAATATACCAGATGACTATAGTGGGGATGAACTAGAAATGGCAACAGCTGAAGACTTTTATGTATCAATCCAAACTGCCTTTCATGAATTCCTCCAATATGCCCATAACAATCCTGAGAAAACATTTATTTTATGCGATTTCAAAGAGGCGCTAGAGATTAACAAATATAAGGAACAAAAGACGGCGCTGCAATTTCTGGAGTGGTATGAATACAATATCCCCAATGTCATCATGCCCTTCTGGATTCTAAACAATATTGCAGGGTGGGATATGATAGGAAGAGACTAAAAAAAGAAAAATAAATAGTTATATAAACTCATAGAATTATGACTTGTACGGATAATACCATAAATAGTGAAAGACAGTCAGACAAAGCTCGTTTGGGAGCTATGGGTGAAAATTTGGTTGTAGTCCAATTAATGCAGAGAGGATGGGATGCATTCAATGCCAATTGCTCAATTAAGAATTTCAAATCAATTGATGTTGTCTGCTTAGATGGCTCTAAGCCTGAAAGTCCAGAGAAAAGTTGGAAACCAAGAACAGCACTTATTCAAGTAAAAACTAGTGTTCAAACAAATATACCAACTGGTTTTAGCATAAATGAAGCGCTTTACAAAGAAAAACTATGGGAAATGGTAAAAGGACCATACGTTTTTGTATCTGCGAAAATGAATAAGGAAACGAATAATTATGACTTTAGGTTCTTTATTATTCCTAGAAGACTATTTGTTGAGTTGCTTTATAACTCTAATAATTTTTATGTAAACGTTTTGCATAAAGGTAGAAACTTGGTAACAAGTGCGCCTGCCTGCATCTCTATCAGTTGGTTGGAGGGAAATACCGATTTCTCTTCAAGAAATAAAGCAAATTTTGGAAATCCTTTAAAGGAATCCTGTGAAGACATATGGGATTATATTTGGGAGGACTAAATAATGAAAGATTTTGCAGCAATAGATTTTGAAACGGCTAACAATGAGCGAAGCTCTGTTTGTTCTGTAGGAATAGTTATTGTCCGTGGTGGTGAGATTGTAGATACATTCTACTCACTCATCCAGCCGGAACCAAATTATTATAATTACTGGTGCTCTCAGGTGCATGGACTATGCCAGGAAGACACTGAGGATGCTCCAGTATTCCCAAAAGTCTGGGTGCAGATAGAGCCTTTGATAGAGGGTTTACCACTTGTGGCTCATAATAAGCCATTTGACGAAGGGTGTCTGAAAGCTGTGTTCCGTGTTTATCAGATGGAATATCCCGACTATGAGTTCTACGACACACTTTGTGTTTCACGTCGGGTCCTTCCAGATTTGGAGAACCACCAGTTACAGACTGTTGCTTCTGCCTGTGGTTACTCCTTAGAGGATCATCACCATGCACTTGCCGATGCAGAGGCATGTGCTTGGATAGCAAGAGAAATATTATAATTAGAATATAAATATGAAGATAGACCCGCTAAAGCTCATAAAAGATTTCATTCATGAGTATCTGCATGATAATCTAGACGAAATAATTGACTTCCGGCTCTATGATCTAAGAAAAGACGAGAAGTATGGTTGCCCAAATCGAAAGTTCGATTCGGATGACACTAATTTAATGCGTGCAATCTATTGTGTTTTATTCTCCGATGCATGGCAAGGGCTTACTATGGATACTCTCGAAGATTATACCTACAGAGGTGATACTATGAACACGTACAATACGATGTTTGGAAGGCCCTGTAATGATTCGCTTCATCCCGGATTGGATAAGTTCAGCCCGTCTAAAGAATTAATCTCAAAGGTGGAATATTTTCAAAACTATGTATGTGGCACTATTGGCAACATGTGTGTGCTGCCGAATATCGGACAGAAATACAATGGTGAGTACGAAACTATGAATACTTACCGTGGATGTCACTATATCTGGCATGACTTCTTCGATCAATTCCTTGTTGCTTTAGAATCCGTGTTGGAGAAAAAAGAAGATGCGGACTATCCTCTTCAGAAACATATAATGCTTAATGAGCAGGCTTTTCGCCCTTATATGAATGATGATGGTATTACACGCCTTTCCCAAGCCTTGCTGTGGGAAGACTACCTTAATAAGGATGGAAAGCCCTTTATATCATCTAAAGGTTTCTTCTATTGGAGGAATTTTGACAAGACTGCTGATGATTATTTGCTTGAAGCGGAACGCTATGTAGATTTTGCTACAAGAGTCATCCGTCATAGAGCAGATATTATGGTTAAGAAATTAAAGATTAAACTATATATGAAACACAGGACAATTGACCCAGTGGCAATTAAAGAGTTGACTTGCTTAGATTTTCATATTCCATCATATCAACGCGGTTACAGATGGACCACGCAACAGGTTAGCGAATTACTTGAAGATATTGAAGATTTCTGCGAAAAGGGAGCAAAAGGTATTTACTGCATACAGCCGCTTGTAGTGAAGGAACACGGCACTTCCTGGGACGTGATAGATGGACAGCAACGACTTACCACCATCAATATCATTCTTTCCTGTTTAAATCAGGAAAAGTATAAGCTGCAATATCAGACAAGGCCCAAAAGCCAGATGTTCCTCAGCTATATTCTCAATCGTACGGAAGAGGAAGCCAAGGAGAATATCGACTTCTATCACATGATTGAGGCACGTAACTTCATTCTTCGTTGGAAACAAGGTAAGGATGAAGAGTATATCAAGGAATTCACAAAAATCTTGTTAGACAAGGTTAAATTCATATGGTATGATACGGACACACAAGACCCAATTGAGGTATTTACTCGCTTAAACATTGATAAAATACCGCTTACTTCAGCAGAACTAATTAAAGCTATCCTGCTTAACCGTTCTAACTTCCCGTCAGACGATAACTATGAGAGGATTCGGCTCATACAACAGGATATCGCTTCACAATGGAACGAGATAGAAGCCATGTTACAAAACGATGAATTTTGGCTTTTCTTTCACGATGATACTTATACACAAGAAACACGAATTGATTTCATCTTTGAATTGATGTGTAGCCAGCGTGTATTGGGTGAGCCGACAGAGGATATTGGCACCGACCAATCTCGTGTATTTCGCTATTTTTATGGTTATTTTCACGATTCAAAATACAGCGAAACGACGCTAAAAATTGTTTGGGAAAAGGTTAAGAAAATATATAGCACACTCTATGAGTGGTTTACGCATCTTGAGCTTTACCACTATATAGGATACTTGATGGCTCGTCCTAAGGAATCCACACGACAGAAAGGAAACCCCGCAGCCCAGCAAGCACTCCTCTTCAAATATCTCACAGAATGGAACAAGCCAGGCATGACTATTGGAAAGTTCAAGGAATATCTCATTGGTGAAATCAACGACACGCTGAATGATTGCGCAGACCTTGGAAAGATTTACGAACTGAAAGGTTGCCCGAAGACACAATGTCGACCACTATTGCTCCTACATAATGTAGAATCGGTCATCCAACAGGGTCTGATCGTGCAGAAGGAGTATGGTCAGAGTGTCTTTACAAAATTCCCGTTCAATCTTTACAAAAAAGAAAAATGGGATGTAGAACACATTGACTCCAATACTTCTAATGAACTCACAAGTTTTAATGAGCAGAAGGAATGGCTTCTGACAACATACATTATCTCGACTGATGAACAAAGGAAAGACATAAAGAACTTCTGTCTTAATATGCAGGACAACGATAATGAGACAGAGCGTAAGCGTATTTTTGATAAACTGGCACAGGAGATTCTTCCAGAAGGAAATGCTGAAGAATATCTCGACGAAGAAGAAAAAAACATGGTATGGAACTTCACTCTGCTAGACGAAAGTACGAATAGAAGCTACGGAAACGCAATCTTTCCTGCCAAACGTCGCACCATCATAGGGAAGGAACAAGGCGTGTATTATCCTATACCTACATTTAATAAGGAAAAAGGCTTTGAGGTTCCCGTGGAGCGCAAAGCCAAGTCTGCCTTCATTCCACCTTGCACGAAACAGGCATTCATGAAATATTACAGCCCTACATCCGGAAGCATGGTGGCATGGACTAAAAATGATGCCGAAGCTTATCTGAAGAATATTTATCGTATCTTATCCCAAAAATTCAAAGTTAAAGACTATGTTTCAAACACTATATAATATACTGCGTCAGCAACGCATCGAAATTCCCATTATTCAGCGCGATTACGCTCAGGGACGTGAAAATAAGGTGTATCTTCGTGAGCGCTTGCTCGGGAAGATGATTAAGGCTCTGCAAGATAAGTCTGGCAAAGATACTTTGAGCCTTGATTTCGTTTATGGCACAAATGAACATGGTGCCATGTGGCCATTGGATGGACAGCAACGTCTAACTACTCTGTGGCTACTTCACTGGTATCTTGCCGTGAGGACAAATAACCTTGCCTCTGCAGAAAAGTGGCTCAGTCAGTTTACTTATGAAACCCGTACAACTTCTCGCGATTTCTGCAAGAGTCTCTGCAACATGGATACGGAGGCCTTCAATCAGAGTGGCATGAAACTCGTGGATTTCATTAAGGACCAGACATGGTTCTACTCCAAATATAAGCAAGATCCTACTATACAGGGAATGCTCCGGACGCTGGGAGGAACGAATATCACAAATTCTGAAAACGTGGACATTCAAGATGGTATAGAGGAGTTTCTTGCTGACGACAATAACTGCTCTGTATATTGGGAGCGGTTGTTGGCTGAAGATTGTCCTATTCACTTCCTCTTCAAGGACATGAAGGATGAAAACCTTCCATTATCAGATGATCTTTATATAAAGATGAATGCCAGAGGTAAACAACTGACGGACTTTGAAAACTTTAAAGCAGATCTTATCGGTTATGCTCCTGACGGGGATAAGCCCAACGAAAAACTTTTCAATCATAAAACAGCTTCTCTCATTGACAATGAGTGGACGGATGTGTTTTGGAAGGAAGCGAGTTCAAAAGGTGTCTTTAAGGTGGATGACATATACTTTAGGTTCCTACGTCGCTATTTTCTTGACAGACTTATTGCCACGACTTCCCGTAACGTACAGGAAACGCAACAGATTAAGCTGTATCAAGACCTCTATAAAGGCAAAGAGAACTATGATGGACTAAAAGGATATGACGAGGTACTAACATCAGAAACTATTAATTCTTTAGAAAAGCTGTTTGCTCGTTGGAATGGAGTGAAGATTGCTCCTTATTGGGAAGAAACCGACGTTTTCGCCTTTATTCCAGAATATGTTGTCAAAGAAACAGGCAAAGATGACGAGCCTACAGTTGTGGAGGTTTCATCTATTAGTCAAAAACAACGGGCTGTATTCCATGCAGTTTGTTGCTATTTTGAATATAATGAGATATTCAACAAAGAACAATTTGAACAATGGATGCGCTTCGTCTGGAATGTCGTAGAAAACAGCAGCTTGAACAACGAGGAAGCAATGATTGGTGCTATTCGTTTATTTGAGGAACTGCGTCCCAAAAGTGATAATATCTTGCAATTCCTCGCTTCTGATGAAAAAATACGATCTAGTTTCGCGGCAAAGCAGGTGGAAGAGGAACGCTTCAAGGCTAAACTGCTATGTGGAAAACATAAAGAAGAATGGCTACCACTAATTAGAGAAGCCGAGAAAATGCAGTTCTTTAAAGGAAACATAGCTTGTTTGCTCCGCCATGATAGCATGGAGTTTTTAGAGGATATAGAGTGCTTCAAAAAGAAGCTCATCCATGCACGCACTTACTTCGATAACAAAGAGATTCGAAAGGATTATGCGCTGCCGCTCACCAAAGCCTTAATCCGTATAGCTCATCATTGGGATCAACTTATCGAGCAATATATCTATGACACCAGCGCAGAAGCTTGGAAGGAAAATATTCTTCATGGTTCAAAACCTAATTACTATAAGGAAGTACATTCCCTATTGACGACAGATAACCTTGATAAACTTACGTTTATTAGCATTGAGGACGGAAGAAGGGAATGGGTAAAATCAGCCAATCATATTAAGATGCTGTTGTCTGAAACAAAATTCTTAGAGGAAGAGCCTTATTATCGTTACGGCAAAATTGTAAGTAACGGATCTGAATGGAGACTCCACTGGACTGCAGGCGTATTGACTTTCTTCCCATATAGAAGGAACTACGCTTACTGTTTTGATTGGATTGACCCAGACAGTAACTACTCTTTTCGTCGTAACAATATGCTGTCCCATCCAAACATAGAAGTTAATGCTGATGATAATTCATGTAACCAAGGAGTATATTGGAATTGGAGGGTGTATTTCAAATACAATGAAAATTCGTTCATGTGGGGATATGATAATATCATATATCTCCTTAATCGAATAAATGAACCCAAGAAAAGAGATTCAAGTCATAAAAATGAAAGAAATGACAAATACTTCTGCATCCATATGAATGAGCTGCCTGATATTTCGCAAAAAGGACTTCTAATCCGACTAACACGACTAGCAGAGGAAGCTTCAATGTGATAGCGCTTATCTTATGTACACATCTTAATGTAATTAGCAATATTAAATCAACAATTAATGAACAATAAATACGCAGTTATATAGGAGCGACCAACCCGTGATGGTTAGTCGCTCCTTCCTTCTTAGCTTTCTTCCTCACTGAAGAACGAACCTGTAGGCATGGCGGCATCCTCGGCGACGCAGCAATTGTAGCGTTCGCGGCTGCGGCGCTCGCGAGCGAACATGGCCTTGGTGCCGGCTTCGTCCTGTTGGAACTCCAAGTGCTCGTCGATGGCGAAGGAATGGGCCATGGTCTCTACGTCGAGGTTGTCGGTGCCGATGAGTGTGAAGGTCCAGTTCTGTTTCTTCAGCTTCTCAATCATCTTACGGATCATCTTCAGCGTCCATTCCTCGCTGCTGTTCTCCTCGCCGTCGGTGATGATGGTCACCAGCACGTGGTCGCCATCCTCAATTTGGGCGTTAGTTTTGGAGATTCCCTTGCCAATAGCATCGTAGAGAGGTGTGCCGCCACCTGGGCAGTAGGCCTTCCAGTCCAAATCCTTGGTCTGGGCTGCAGGCTGGTTGTCGTAGTGCCAAGTGGTGTGGCCAGTATCGAAGGTGAGCAGAGTGACAAACTGTTCCTGATCGGGGAACTTCTCCTGCATCTTGCGGACAGTCTGCAGGGTTTCGTTCATGCCTACAAAGGCTTGCTTTCGGATAACTTCCATAGAACCGCTCTCATCGACAATAATCAGGTTGTGAACTCGCTTGGTCTTAACTTCATTCGTTTTCATAATCGTAACTTTTTAAATGGTGAATACTTCAATTCAAGACGTCTTTTATCTCTTTGAAGAAGAATTTGGAGAAAAATTAAGCTATGAAGCGATTTTTTTGTAATTTTGCAGAAAATATATCGAGTTATGTACTATCAGCGATTGTCAGACGAAGAGATTCTGAGCGGTTTCCGCGAGGGCGATGCCGACATTATCCGTGAATATTTCTACGGGTACTGTCAGGTGGGCTATAACATCTTCGACCAGCGGTATCAGTTGCGCGAGAAGGAGAACCTGGACTTCATGTCGCTGGCTCACCAGTATGCGCTCTATCTGATGGAGCACGACTGGAAGCCGTTGGAGGATCACTCGCCGAATGTGAGTCTGAAGACGTGGCTCATCAACGGGTTCCGCTATGTGGTACTCGACGCACTGAAATGGTATCGCAAGGAGTATGGCAGCATCACGTTCGAGGACTATCTGATGTCGTTTGATGTGACCAGCGACCTGCGGTTGCAGTTCAACAGGATGGTGGAGGATGTGTGTGACCATGCACCGTTGGACCGTCAGGAACGGCTGATTATCGACATGCTGTTGTTGCAGGGATTTAAGTCGAAGGAGATTGCAGCGCAGATGGGGATGACCCCGTCAGCTATCTCGCAGAAGTACAAGAAACTGAAGGAACAGATCATCGTGCCGTATTTCAAGAAAAACTTCGACATGGATTTGGATATGCCGGAGGTGATGGACGAAATGGCCATCCTACGCAGGGAGACCACCATGGGCGAGGCCAGGATGTCGATGCCTGCTCCGCCAATGTCGGGTTCGATGGCAGACATGGCAGAATCGATGGTTTGCGAGGATATGGACTTTATCAGAGAGGAAGTTATGGAACAGAAGAGAACGACACCAGAGTTTATCACGGAGCTGCAGCCTAACGAGATATTTGTGTTCGGCAGCAATCTCAAAGGTATGCACGGCGGTGGAGCGGCCTATATCGCCTACCGCAAGTTTGGAGCCATCATGGGCCAGGGCGTAGGCCTGCAAGGTCAGAGCTATGGCATCCCAACGATGCAGGGTGGGGTAGATACTATCAAGCCCTACGTGGATGAGTTCATCGAGTTCGCCAAAGAGAACAAGAATCTGACGTTCCTTGTCACCCGCATCGGCTGCGGCATAGCTGGATTCACCGATGATGAAATCTCTCCGCTGTTCGAGAAGGCTCACGACGTGGAGAATATTGTGTTGCCACCAAATTGGTAATAGCAAAGATAGGCATCTATGATTTGGTTCATCATTATAGCAGTAGTAGTTATCGTATTTTATGCCATTCTTAGTAGTGGTACAAGCATAAAATCTGTAGAAGATGAAAATGATAACGATGAATAGGAAGCTATTCCAAATTGGTAGGAAGAAACGTAAAAATCAGCCGTTTTCAAAAAAATATCGAAAATGGCTGATTTTTGCTTTTTATTGCTTAGACCCCGACGTGACCGTCTATCGTGTCGAGGACATGCATTGCAGCCATTGCGAGGCAACCGTAGTCCGTGCCGTCGAGGATCTGCCTGGCGTAGAGAAAGCCAAGGCCAGTGCCTCTGCCAACACCCTCACCATCAAAGGCCCTGCTACGGAAGAAACCATCCGGACAGCGGTCGAGGGTATCGGATATACGTTCAAGGGAAAAGCTTGAAGTTCAAACCTAGGCCTTGTGGTTGTAGTACCTGATGAGCAGGGCTACGCCTATAAAAGCCAGAACGAATTCAAGGGCTACGATAAAGATATACTGCATAGTGATAATGGTTTTATAAGTTAGGCGAAATGGCGCAAATCCAATTCTCTAATATATTAGAGCGACCAGAGATCGAGTGACTGAGATTGCAGGTCGGAGTATCTGCATAAAGACAGTCACCAACGATGTGCGCCCCATTCTCCCTGAGTTCACGGCAGAAAACATCGGCATAGATGCCGTTGTCATGCCTGTTGCCAAGAGCCACCATAACGGCGAGGTTCTTGCCGTTCAGACTGGCACCACGGAACATCTGACTGGCGTACTGCCAATGCGGTGAAAGATTGCCACCATCCTGAAACTCGACGGCAAGGACGAGACTTTGGCTGTTCTCGATCTGCCTGACGTTCATACTCTGGACGCTGACGGTCTCAGCACCCAATTTGTCAGCTATCTCTTCAGCAATAGCCTGACAGCTGTCGTACACGACGACGATTGATTCATGTTTCATATCTCTACTGTTCTGAATACTCGTTAAAAGGGGAAACGTTGTCTCACGACAGGCTGCCCCGTAGAACTTATATAATAATACACGTATGCGCACATGACTGCGCAGAACCAACAAAGAGACTACATGACAGTCCTTTTCGATTCATTTATCCCACAAAAATGTTAGTTTCGCCTCATGCCCTTACATCGAGGGTCGTTTGGCATGTTACCGAAAAAGGCTGGTCTTCAGACTTTCCTCCACTCCCAAGCGCCTTCTCACCCAAACGGGCAATGGCGTTTATGCTTAGGAGCCATAACGGAGTTCACTGCTGCGGGACAGTCGGAGATTCACACTCCAGTTCCCAATTAATCGCGGCTAAGCGAACCTTTACGGGCGACTCTTTCCAGAATCACGCTACAAAGGTAGTGATTTTTTATGAAAGAAATATGCTTTATACAAAAAAGTTATCAATATAACGTCAATTTATAATCAAATCCCCGACCTGCGAGCGATGCAAGCCGGGGTTTATCCTATTTTTTGAACTCCTGTTCGACTTCGAGGATTAGGCTGTCCACATCGGCCTTTACGCGGTTATAGTTCATGTATAAGATGCGCTCGCGGGCATCGACGGATTTAAAATCGTAGGCGATGGGGAGCGGATAATTGGCATAATCCTCTTCCTCGGCTTTGATTTCGGCCATGTCGAAGTTGGTCTTGCAATAGAACTTCGAGGTCTGGAACTCCTCCGACTTCTGGATGTTCATCGAGCCGTGGCGGCCAGTCTTGGTGGGGGTGAAGTCGCGGGCCACTTGTCCGCAGATCCAGCCGGAGGGCATATCCGAGATTTTCGAGGCAGGAACCATCGAGTCCATGTTCTCGTTGAGATTGATGCTGGTGCGGTCGCGGTCGATGGTGACACCCTTTTTGAGCTGTACCGTTTTGCCGAAGATGTCGTTGGAGAGCCATTCGAGCGTCTCTTTGTTACGGGCAGAGCCGGACACGACATTACCGATGGTGGTGATAATCTTCTGCATACCCACTTTGCCGTAGTCGGCCTCCAGCTGTGGCAGTTCCTGGAATCCGAGGA
>Ga0310691_10006658_pt1 | contig 12279 bp, 10 predicted proteins | sample 176DNAGHGlowgp2_FD_203887 | JGI IMG/M metagenome (GOLD analysis project Ga0310691, IMG submission 203887) | Sheep rumen microbial communities from Palmerston North, Manawatu-Wanganui, New Zealand - 1766 DNA GHGlow gp2 (v2) (version 2) | ecosystem: Host-associated > Mammals > Digestive system >... | reverse complement strand
ACATCCGCCTTCAGGTTATGCTCCTGAATGCATGCGGCGTAATACTCACCGAGACGGCAGAGCTGCTTGCCGGTCTTATAGTTTCCGGTGTTGATGAAATACGGAGCCTTTCTTCCGGATTTCAGCGTGAAATCGCCGAAGGTCAGCACGCCGCATTCGGTCATGAATTTGATAAATTCCTCTTTGTAGGTCATAGAAACCATCCTTTCTGACCGGTCAGAGCAGATGACCGGTAATCTGAACATTTGCAAAATCGCTTTCGGCTGACGGGAGCGGCCGCCCGTGACAGGATCCTTTCATCAGCTTTTGCTGCGGCCAAGCCTTGCTGCACCGCGAGCCAGCAGAAAAATCAGGAGCAGGAACAGGATCAGCACTGCCCACTGTATCAGGTCGGCATAGACAGTATTTGACAGGATCTTGTCCAAGGTAGCCGAACTCTTACCGGTATCGACATCTTCAAACGCCCTGTGACGAATATCGTGTAAAAACATTTCCGAAACAAAGATCAATGCCGTTCCCGCCAACAAGATCAGGATGACGAGCATGATTCGGATAAGATTTTTGGGAGAAGCGTTTTTCTTTGATTCATGGTTTGAACTGTTCATGGAAAATCATTCTTTCTGTTTGTGATTTTGAATTACCCGGGCAGACAGACGCGGAACGCTGTCGGGAGCGCAGTCTCCTCTGCAAGCTGTGCGGCATTCACCCATGTGAAGCAGGGCGCTTTTTTGGTAACGGTCATATGGACGCAGGTCATATGCCATTCGATATGCGTAAAGATGTGCGTGCGGTGCCGGACCGACAGCAGCTCTGCCGCACCGGTTTTCCATTGTGAGACGGCATCGGCAGCGGACTGCGCATCAAGCGCACCTTCCGTATGCGGAAGCTCCCAGAGTCCCGCGAGCAGTCCTGTATCGGGACGCTTCCGGACGGCGATCTCATCGCCGCACTGGAGGACAAAGACTGTGTGATATTCGATTCTGCGCGCTTTTTTCTGCTTTCTGACCGGATATCCGGCGGCAGTTCCGCTGCGTCCGGCTTCGCAGTCCTTCGCGAACGGACACGCAGAGCAGTGCGGGGCGCCGTTCGGGACGCAGACTGTCGCACCAAGCTCCATGAGCGCCTGTGTCAGCTGACCGCGCTGCCCCTGCGGCGTATCGGCATAGACCAGCCGGAGGGTGTCGCGGATTTCCCGCTTCACCTTCTGGTCATCCGTGCAGCGTGCATCGCAGAGCAGTCTGGTATACACGCGCAGGACATTGCCGTCAACGGCGGGTTCGGGCAAATCAAAGCAGATTGACGAGATCGCTCCGGCGGTGTAGTCCCCGATGCCGGCGAGCGCGCGGATTTCATCGTAGCTGCGGGGAAATATTCCGCCGTGTTCTGTCATGATCTGCTGTGCGGCTTTTTGCAGATTCCGGGCGCGGCTGTAATAGCCCAGCCCCTCCCAGAGCTTCATCAGCGTTTCAGGGACGCACCGGCTCAGCGCGGGAATATCGGGCAATGCCGCAAGAAACCGCGCATAATAGGGCTTGACCGCCTCGACCCGCGTCTGCTGGAGCATGATCTCCGAGAGCCAGACATGATACGGCTCTTTGTCGGCACGCCACGGCAGGTCGCGGGCAGCTCCGGCGAACCAGTCCAGCAGCGGCGGGATCAGCCGGTTGAGTTGATTTTCGCGCATCTGCGTTATCAATCAGATGTTGTACAGGATTTCGGAATATGCAGGGAACGGCCAGCGATCCTGCGGGATCAGGATTTCGAGGGCATCGGCGGTCGTGCGCAGGCGCTCCATCGCGGGGACAACGTCCTTGCGGAAGGCAGCGGCGCGATCGGTGACCGGCTGCACAGCGGATGCACCGGAGAGTGCCTCGCGGAGATCCTCGATCGCATCGTAGAGACAGGCAGTCAGGTCGCTGATCTCAGAAGCCAGCGAATCCTCGACAGCGGAGCTGATATTCAGCATCGGGGAGAGCGAGTTCTTCAGGGAGATCGCCTCGCAGAGATGCTTGGTATACGTGACGCAGACCGGCAGGATCTTCTTGCGCGCCATATCGAGCATGGTACGTGCTTCGATGCAGACGGTCTTGCTGTAATTGTCGAGCAGAATCTCCTTGCGGGAGGTGATCTCTGCGCGGTTCAGGACATTCTGCTGCTCAAAGATCTTCACGAATTCGTCGCGGTCGTACTGCATCAGCGCCTCGACCGTAGACGGATAATTCGGGAGACCGCGGCGCTTGCACTCGGCAAACCACTCGTCGCCGTAGCCGTTGCCGTTGAAGATGATGTCCTTATTCTCACGGATCGTCCGGACGAGCAGGTCATGCAGCGCCTGCGTGAAGTCGTTCGCCTTTTCGAGCTCATCGCAGAACTGCGAAATCTCGGTTGCGAAGATCGTGTTCATGACGAAATTGAAGCAGGAGATCGAATCCGCCGAGCCCAGCATCCGGAATTCAAACTTGTTGCCGGTGAATGCCATGGGGGAGGTACGGTTGCGGTCGGTGGAATCCTTGCGGAACTGCGGCATGGCATCGACGCCGAGGTTGAAGCGCTCCTTGCCGTTTCCGTCGAGCGGCTTGCCCTGCTCGATCGCATCCAGCACTCTCTGGAGGTCATCGCCGATGAAGACGGAGATGACGGTCGGCGGTGCTTCATTTCCGCCGAGGCGGCAGTCATTGCCGGCAGAAGCGGAGGAGAGCCGCAGCAGCGGCGCATATTCCTTGACGCCCTTGAGAATTGCGCAGAGCGTCAGCAGGAAGATCATATTCTCCTGCGGGGTATCGCCCGGATCGAGCAGATTCTGCCCGTCATCGGTCGAGACCGACCAGTTGTTGTGCTTGCCGGAGCCGCTGATGCCTGCGAAGGGCTTTTCGTGCAGCAGGCAGACCAGACCGTGCTTGAGCGCAGTTTTCTTCATCAGCTCCATGGTGAGCTGGTTGTGGTCTGCGGCGATATTGGAAGTGGTGTACACCGGTGCCAGCTCATGCTGTGCCGGCGCGACCTCATTGTGCTCGGTTTTTGCATAGATGCCCAGCTTCCAGAGCTCAGCATCCAGCTCGCGCATGAAATCGGAGACGCGCTGAGTGAGGTTGCCGAAGTAGTGGTCGTCCATCTCCTCGCCCTTGGGCGGCATGGCGCCGAACAGGGTTCTGCCGGTCAGGATGAGGTCCTCACGGGCATCGTAGCTTTCCTTGTCGATGAGGAAATACTCCTGCTCCGGACCTACGGCAGTCATGACGCGGTGAACGGCCGTATTGCCGAACAGACGCAGCATCCGCACGCAGGCGCGGCTGACTGCTTCCATGGAACGCAGAAGCGGTGTTTTCTTATCCAGCACCTCGCCGGTATAGGAGACGAAACCGGTCGGGATGCAGAGGGTTCTGTCCTTGATGAAGGCATCCGAAGTCGGATCCCATGCCGTATAGCCGCGTGCCTCAAAGGTTGCGCGGAGACCGCCGGAGGGGAACGAGGATGCATCCGGTTCGCCCTTGATCAGCTCCTTGCCGGAGAAATCGAGGATAACGCCGCTGCCGGCAGGTGTCAGAAATGCATCATGCTTTTCTGCGGTTACACCGGTCATCGGCTGGAACCAGTGCGTATAGTGCGTGCAGCCGTGAGAAACTGCCCAGTCCTTCATCGCTGCGGCAACCACATCCGCAGCTTCCCGCGGGAGCGGTGTGCCCATGCGTCTGGTACACATGACAGCCTCGTAAACCTTTTTCGGCAAGCTGCTGCGCATGACCTGTTCGTTGAATACATTGCAGCCGAAATAGGTATCCGGCGCGACTGTGACTCCGATATCCTGCATAATCAACCGTACATTCCGTTTCAATCCCGCGGAATGCACGCCTCCTTTCTGTCGCCGCACTGATTGCAGCGCATTTCATTACAACATATATTATACCAGATTTCACCTCAGAAAGCAAGGGGTAACACAGCATTTTTGATTTTTGCTGATGATGACAGAAAGCGGCTGAAATCTGTTCCATTTTCATAATATCCTAATAAATTCTTCAGAATTGAATCCGTTGCATTTGACAACTGTCACACAAAATGAAAGACGCTTGCAGCCAACAATGAGGAATATGTCGAAAAAGAGAAAAACGCTTGATTTTTTTGTCCGTTTCGATTAAAATATAAGGTGCGTTCTCATGCGGTTGAATCCTTTGTTCAGCCCGCTTTTTTGAGAGACATTGACTCAAACGAACAGAAAGGATGTACACATCATGGCAAAGGAAAAACGCCGGCAGCTAACCGTCGGCAAGATCATCGGACGTTTTTTCATCGTCTTACTTACCACACTCCTGCTGATTGTGTTCGGTTTGCTGATGATTATGCTCGTCATCGCAAAGGGACCGTTCCCGACAGCGCAGCGCCGGTTCGTCTGTTCCGTGAAGGAGACCAGTGCGATCGGTTTCCTGGCAGACTGGTTCTACTCTGATGAGGAAATAGCAGAATATCTCGGTACATTCCGCGACAATACGACCGATGAGGTCACGGATCCGAATCTGGTCAAGATCGGTCAGAAGACCGAGGAAAATCCCGAAGGCGGCAATCCGGATCAGCCTGAGACAGAGCTGATTGAAGTCACCGGTTCGACCTACCGCGGCAAGCTGCTGAAGATCAAGGATCCCTCCCGCGTTTTCGTCGGCATCTCCGGTCCGTACGGTGAGCAGTATGAGGGCAAGCGCGTTTCCGAAATGGTCGCGTCCTACGGCGCACTCGCAGGCATCAACGCAGGCGGCTTCTCTGATCCGGGCGGCGTCGGCAAGGGCGGTATCCCGCTGGGCATGGTCGTCTCGCAGGGCGAGATGAAGTACGGCGCACTGGGTGCATCCTACGATATCATCGGCTTTGATAACAACAACATTCTCCATGTCGGTACCATGACCGGACAGCAGGCTATGGACGCGGGCATCCGCGACGCAGTTTGCTTCGGACCGGTTCTGATCGTCAACGGCAATCCGGTCAACTCTGAGAAGGATCTCGGCGGCGGCTTCAATCCGCGTTCTGCGATCGGTCAGACCGCAGACGGCACGGTTCTGCTCCTCGTCATCGACGGCAGACAGACCGGCTCGCTCGGCGCGACCTATGACGACCTGATTTCGATTATGCTTCAGCACGGCGCTGTCAATGCGGCAAACCTCGACGGCGGAAGCTCCTCTCATATGATCTATAACGGTGAGCTGATCACTGTCTGCTCGTCGCTGTACGGTCCGCGTAAGATGCCGAGCTGCTGGCTCGTTGCTCCGGAACAGTAAGAACGGATAAGGAGGATCAGAACAGATGGATATTGAACAGCAGGAGGTCCGCCTCCCCGGCGAGAGCAGCGGACAGAAGAAGCGTCCGCAAAGACCGGCTGACGGTCAGCGGACAGGTGCGCCCAGAAAGCCCGCACCGCGTCCCGACGGAGCCGCACCGCGCAAAAAAAGACCCGCAGCGGAGGGCGGCGCTGCCCGTCCTGCCCGCAGCACATCCGGTGCAGGGGAGCGCTCCGCAGCACCGAAGAAGCGTCCCGCAGCCTCCGAAAGCGGCACGCGGTTTGCAGATGAAGCACCGGCAAAGCGTCCTGCCTCCAGAACCGCCGGCGGCAGCCGCCCGGCAGCAGAGCGCCGCGCCCCGGACGGACGTCCGCGCAGAGCGCCGCAGGACAGAACACGCACCGCAGCTCCGGCAGCAGGCACCCGCAGCCGTTCTGCCGCGGCAGAGAAGAGCAGCGCTGCCGCAAAATCCCGCAAGGTTTCCAAGTGGCGCATCGGCATGACAATCTACGTGATCCTGTTCTTCATTGTGATCGCGTTTGCAATGCGCTGGATCTGGGTTCTGTGCAGCGAGTTTGAGGATTCGCAGCCGAAATACACGATTGACCGCTATGTTTCCGAGCTGAACAGCAAGGACAATGCCGGCAAGATTCAGTTCTATCAGGATCTGCTCAAGGAGAAGATCGACGTTCTGCCGCTTTCGCAGTATGAGTCCTCCGAGTCGATCTACAATACCCTTGACATCGAGGAGCCGGAGAATGTGCAGTTCTCCTGGATCAAATCCAAGCGCTTCACGGAGGAAGCTCCGGTCTACTACATCCGCAGCGGCGAGCTGGTCGTCGCGGAGGTCGAGCTGAATACAACCGAAAAGACCAAGAAGCATGACTTCAACCTCTGGAGCATCGGCAAGGTCTCCTCGATGATCGAGGTCGCCTCCGAGCCGGAATATGATGCAAAGATCACAGTTCCCGCAGGTGCATCGCTTACGATCAACGGCGTTGCAGTGGATGCAGGTCTGCTTCAGCCCTGTGATTCCACAGTGAAGCTGGATGAAGCCGCACTGAAGTATTCTGCACAGCCTGCCGCTGTGAGCTGCACAATTTCCGGTCTGTATGCGTCCCCTGTGATCGCAGCAGCTGATGCAGCCGGCAATCCGCTGACGCCTGTTGAGGAGCCGAAGGAAGGCGCCAAGCATGTCGAGATGGTGTTTGAGCCTGCTGATGCAGCAGCACCGGATCAGGCCATTACCGCGCGGACAGAGGCGCTGACCGCTGCATATATCAACTATATGATCAACGAAGGTTACGGTGAGATCGGCGATGCAGCGACATGGAAAAACCTCGGCGCGCTCGATCAGTACATGATCAACGGCTCGAAGCTCTACCAGAACATGCACAGTTCCGCAGGCGAGCTGAACTGGAACAACGCTTATACCTCGCGTAAGGATGAACCGATTGAGATTTCTCATCTGAAGATGTATTCTGAGACCTGCTGCACAGTTGAGTCGAAATATGCGTATCAGCTGACAAAGACCAGAGACGGCGTCACCAATGTCAACGACTACGCAGGTACAATCCGCTGGACGCTTGTCAAGGCTGGCGATGCATGGTATGCAACCGATAATGTGCTCGTTCAGAGCTCTGAGGGCGGTACCCACAGCAACGTCGGTGTCTGACCGGACAAATCATAGCAAAAAGGCTCCCGAAGATCATTCGGGAGCTTTTTTTGTCAGTATTTGTATTCGTAGAAGACGGCGTTGCCGAAGAATTCCTCACCGCCCCAGAGTGCGCGCATAAATGACGGATACGCCATTTCGGCAATCTGTGTGATGCGGTGGAACATTTCGATCGCGGTCTCGCCCTGTTCATGCAGAGCAGCAGGACAGTCATATTCGATCAGCACTGCCTGATCCTCGCCGCTGACCGCGAACTTGGCAAAGCGGTATTTCTGATGCAGTTCATTCGCTTTCTTCTGCATTTTGATCCGCTCGGCATCGGTCTTGAACCGGACGAAATCCGGCACGCGCACGGCAATCGACGGGTCTCCGCTGTTGATGATGTACCAGAGATTGAGTGTTGTGTAGGCGATCCGGACACCGACAATGATCCGGATGCTGTCCTCCTCCTCCTGAACGCGGTATTTCAGCCCGTAACGGTCGAATGCTTCCTTGATTTCATTTGTGATATCTGTCATGATCGCTGATTCCTCCTCTCCGCGGGGCATGTCATTCGCCGTACAGTCTGCGCATGATCTCCGGATAGCAGGTTTCGACGATCTGTGCCGCCCGCATCAGCATTTCGAGTGCGGCTTCCCCGATGTCATCGGTATTCAGCGGGAAGTCATACGCGGCATTGACCACATGCGCATTGGTATCCGCAATAAAACGCAAAAAGCGGTACTGCACATTGCATTCGCTGAGCGCGTCGATGACGGCATCTTCTTTTTCCGGCGGATACTTGATGATATTATAGATCCGCATGGAAGTCTCATCGCGGTCGGTCTGCGAGATAAAAACAGTGCGGATTTCCGCGGTTTTTGTCGTCAGTGCGATCCGCACCAGACTGCTGCTTTCGTGTTCCTCGGTGATACAGTTCAGATTGTTTTTCTCAAATTCGCTTTGGATCGCTTCAGTTGCCGGAGCAATCATCGGGATCGCCTCCTTTTTGTGAAATCGTGTTTCTATTATAATCTTTTTTTGCAGGATTGTCAAGGAAAAACAGAGGGCACCGTATACATGCGGTGCCCTCGCGTGTGTATTTGCAGTGTCGGATCAGGATTCTTCGTCAATGGTGCGGGCGGTGAGTCTTGCACGGGATGCGAGATCTGAACCTGCACCTGCCTTCTTGATCGAGATGACATTGCTGTCGTAGCGGATCATCAGGCGGAATGCGACGATACCGGAGTTGTTGTCGATCCTGACCTTGAGCTTGGTGGTATCGCCGGGCTTTGCGGAAACGGTCTCGGCGGTCAGCGTCATGTTGCTGCCGAGATTGATCTCCTGCTTCGGCTCGTCCATATTGATACAGACAAAGCCTGCGTTCGTATCGACCGTGCCGACGCCCTTGCCTTCATAGTCGCCGATGTCAACGAGTGTGAATTCGATCGGGTAGACACCGTCCGGTGCATCCTCTGCGATCTCCATTTCATACTCCAGCAGGTCGCCGTCGAAGACATAGTTTTCACGCTGAGAGATATCCAGCCACATTGCAAGGTAGTTGCGGAATGCCGGTTTGTAGGTCGGCTCTGCATAAGCGGAAGCCAGCGTTGTGCCGGTATAGGCTTCGGTGACGATCTCGCCGCCGTCCTTGGTAACGGTTGTGCCGTTGATATCGGTCTTGGGGACATAGATCTTGCCGTCATCGCCGCGCAGTGTCGTGACGATTGCATTTGCTGCATCCTCACCGTTCTGACCGGCGATATTGTCGTTGAAGTTCAGGACGAAATTCTGACCGCCCTTCTGGTCGGTGACCATATGCTCCTCATCGAAGCCAAGCAGCTCCTGTGCATCCGGCTCATCGCTGCTGCCGCTGTCCGCATTGCTGCTTTCGCCGTTGCTGTTGTTTTCTTCCGGTTTACTGTTGTTCTCAGCCTGGCTGCTTTCGCTGCCGGATTCCTGCTTGCTGGTTTCGCTGCTCTTGCCGCAGGCGAACGCAGGAACCATCATGGAACATGCAAGCAGCAGAGCTGCTGTTCGTTTCAAATAATTCATTGCCCTCAGGCTCCTTTCGTATTTCGTGTCTCAAATACCCGTTCCAAAAGTTGTACAGTGTCCTCTGCCGGACTACCGTTCTTATTATACACGCTCGGCGCCGAAAAGTCAAGTGAAATGTTTGTGACAGTTCGGTTTCACTGCGGTGACAGAACGGCATTATTTTTCGAGGTAATCGCGGACTTTCTTGCTTCTGCTGGGGTGCCGGAGCTTGCGCAGCGCCTTTGCTTCGATCTGCCGGATGCGTTCGCGGGTGACATTGAACGCTTTTCCGACATCCTCAAGGGTCTTGGGCGGCTCATTGTCCAGACCGTAGCGCATCCGCAGGACATCGGCTTCACGCTGTGTCAGCGTAGACAGCACCTCATTGAGCTGCTCCTTGAGCATGGTGTTGTTCGCGGCATCGTTCGGGGACTGTGCGTGGTTATCGGGGATGAAGTCGCCCAGGTGCGAATCCTCCTCCTCACCGATCGGTGTTTCGAGCGAGACCGGCTCCTGTGCAATGCGCATGACCTCGCGGACCTTATCGAGCGGCATATCGAGATAATCCGCGATATCCTCCTCTGTGGGATCCTTGCCGTTGAGGTGCAGGAGCTGGCTGGATGCTTTCTTTACGCGGGTGATTGTCTCGACCATATGTACCGGGATGCGGATGGTGCGCGCCTGATCGGCGATCGCGCGCGTGATCGACTGCCGGATCCACCATGTTGCATAGGTCGAGAACTTGTAGCCTTTGGTATAGTCGAATTTATCGACCGCCTTCAGGAGACCCATATTGCCTTCCTGAATGAGATCGAGGAACTGCATGCCTCTGCCCACATATTTTTTGGCAATGCTGACGACCAGACGGAGGTTTGCCTCCGAGAGACGGTTTTTCGCCACTGCGTCATTCGGATTCTCTGCCAGACGCCGAGCCAGCTCCTGCTCCTCATCAGCCGTCAGCAGCGGTACTCTGCCGATGTCCTTGAGGTAGATTTTGACCGGATCGTCCGGCGATGTGCTGCTGTCGAGCGACAGTGCATCTTCTTCATCGAGTCGTGTCTCAATGTCGTCGTCGAGGATATCCTCCTCGTCAGTCAGTTCCAGATTCAGCAGATTGCACTGCTCATAGAAAAGGGTAATGTCCTCATCCGTGAATTCCAGCTCTGCGAATGCTGCGTCCAGCTCAGTCTGTGACAGCTTGCCGGATGCCTTGATCCGCTCTAAAAGCTGATCCACCTTTTGCTGTTCCGCTGTTGCCATATTATTCGATTCCTCCCCGTAATCAAATCAATCCTATGTGCCCTGACCCGTGCGGCAGGCTGCTCAGTCGATATATCCCTGAAGCTTTTTGCTGCGGCTGTAATGCTTCAGCTTGCGCAGTGCCTTTGCCTCGATCTGGCGGATGCGCTCACGGGTGACGCCGAGCGCTTTGCCGACATCCTCCAGCGTCTGCTGTCTGCCGTTTTCGAGACCGTAGCGCATGCGCATGACCTTTGCTTCCCGTTCGGTCAGCGTAGACAGCACCTCATTCAGCTGCTCCTTCAGCATGGCATTCGATGCTGCCTCATCCGGTGACGGCGCCTGATCGTCGGGGATAAAGTCGCCCAGATGCGAATCCTCCTCCTCACCGACAGGTGTTTCCAGCGATACGGGATCCTGTGCGATGCGCATGATCTCCAGCACCTTCTCCACCGGCATTTCCAGCTTCCGCGCGATCTCCTCCGGACTTGCCTCCTGACCGGTCTCATGGAGGATCTGGCTGGAGATTTTCTTCACCTTGGTAATGCTCTCGACCATATGGACGGGAATGCGGATGGTACGCGCCTGATCGGCAAGCGCTCTGGTAATCGCCTGACGGATCCACCATGTCGCATAGGTCGAGAATTTGAAGCCCTTGGTATAGTCGAATTTATCGACCGCTTTCAGAAGACCCATATTGCCCTCCTGAATGAGGTCGAGGAACTGCATACCGCGCCCGACATACTTCTTGGCGATGCTGACCACCAGACGGAGGTTTGCCTCCGCAAGACGCTGACGCGCCGGTTCATCCTGCGAGTTTTCCGCAAGGCGGCGTGCAAGGTCGGTCTCCTCATCGGTGGTCAGGAGCGGCACCCTGCCGATCTCCTTGAGATAGATCTTGACGGAGTCGTCATTGGAGATCTCGTCGTTCGCGATTGCAGAAGCGGGATCGCTGCCGTCGTCCAGCACGAGGTCATCGTCCACCAGTTCGATCTGCATTGCGGAGCAGCGCTCCATGATATGCTCCGGTTCGATCGCGAGACTTTCCGAAGCCTCCTGCACCTCTGCAATGCTGATCTTACCGGTTGCCTTTGCCTTCTCAAGAAGCTGGTCAAGGCGCTTTTCTTCGTCTGCCATTTTTATCTTCCTCCTTATATCAGAGCTGCGGCTGTTCTGCATCGCCGTTTCCCCGCGCATCGGGAAAAGGCGGATTGGTGTCTGAATGAAATCTGCGGTCAGATCTGACCGCGTTTATTCTGCGCGAGTTTTGCGAACTGCGCGGAAAAATCTTCATCGCTCAGTGCCTCTGCGGGCTGAGCAAAGGTTCTGTGCCGTTTGAGGATACCGATGCACTCGGAGATGGATTTCTCACTCATCTCGACCTGATCGTATTCTGCGGTAATCCCCGCGATATATCCGGATTCTGCCGCGGAAAAATCTTCCGACCAGAGGGTCTGTTCGGGCGGCAGTCCGTCGTCGGCACGCTGGAGAAAGGCGGAATAGATCCGCCGGTTCAGATCCGTGACGAAGTCCTCCGGTGCGAGCTGCTGTCGGATCTGCGGCAGCATTTCGGGATTCCGGAACAGATAGCACAGAATCCATTTTTCGGCAGTTGCCTCGCGGTGATGTCTGTTGGCATCGGGATTGACGGCATCGCGCACCAGCGGCGCATTGATGACTGCCTGCTGCTCCTGCCGCAGGATGCGGCGGCGGTGCTTTCCGTTCTGCTCCTCGACGGCTTCGGTCAGCTCGGTCTGGCTGATCTCATATTCCTTTGCCAGTTTTGAGATGTAGCTGCTCCGTTCGAGCTTGTTGTCGATGCCGCTCAGGACCTTGACGGCTTTTTGCAGGGCGATGTTCCGCCCGCCGATTTCCGAGATGTCGATGCCGTCCTTGCAGCGGTCGAGCAGGAAGGACATGGCGTCCTCCGCATTTTCGATCAGCTTCCGGAAGAAATCCGGACCGAATTTCTTGAGATACTCGTCGGGATCCTTGGCATTTTCGACGCGGAGAATGCGCACGCGCAGTCCCTCTGCCCGCAGCAGATTGATTGCTTTCACAGCGGCATTTCTGCCGGCAGCGTCGCTG
>Ga0310691_10006657_pt1 | contig 12279 bp, 13 predicted proteins | sample 176DNAGHGlowgp2_FD_203887 | JGI IMG/M metagenome (GOLD analysis project Ga0310691, IMG submission 203887) | Sheep rumen microbial communities from Palmerston North, Manawatu-Wanganui, New Zealand - 1766 DNA GHGlow gp2 (v2) (version 2) | ecosystem: Host-associated > Mammals > Digestive system >... | reverse complement strand
ATGAATTAAAATTTTATTCAACAGCTGATGTAAGAAGAATATTAGGCATTGGAAATAAAACTTGTTTAGAATTATTTCACAGAAAAGATTTCCCTTGTATTAAATTCGGAAAATCATTTAAAGTTGCTGTTGGTGCTTTCAATGATTATGTAAGCACAAGAAGAGTATTCAGCGAAGTAAATGACTGAAAAAGAAAAGAAGATTTAAATAAGCCCATTTAAATCTTCTGTAGAAAACATTATTAATACTCTATCATCACAAGGTTTACCTTGCATTAATGTTTCTAAAACTATTGTAGCACAGAAACTAAAAATGTGCAAGGTAATTCCTTAAATTTTATGAAAGGACGGATGTACATTGAAAATTAAAGGAATTACAGCAGGAACTTATTTAGAAAAGAGACCAAAAAATAAGAATACTAAACTTTCTAAAAAAGAAACCTGTAACAACTGCGGATATAGTAATATTTGCAAGTACAAACAAATCAGTAAATTTGAAAATGGTAAGGTCTTTAAAAATAATGTAGAATGTGAAAATTATTATTTCACAATAGTACCTAAAGCAATATTAACAACTGGTAGAGATACAGCAAAAGGTAAAACAATGACAAAGACTTTTACTGGAACTAATGAAGAAGAAGCAATAAACAAAGCATTATCAGAAAAAATAAAACTAGAGCAGAATGGTGGAATTAGAATAATTACAAAAAGCAATAAAACCTTATATGATTTATCTGAAAGTGTAATAAAGGAATCTTTTAGACTAGGAAAAATCAAAGCAAATACTAAGAAAAGAAAAACCGATACACTAAAAAAATTGCAAAAAGAAAAATTCGTTACAATTCCAATAATTAAAGTAAAAAGAGAAGATGTTGTGAAATATCTTGAAACTTTAAAGCCTTATTCTGAAAGCACTATAAAGCAAATTTATGAAATAATCTGCATGGGATTTGGACAAGCAAAATATGAAAATATTATAACAGATAACTTTATGGAAGGCTATAAAAGAGTAGAAAAGCCTATAAGTGAATATGTATCTCATAAACGAAAATCATTAACTATACAGGAGCAGAAGAAATTAGTAAATTATTTAAACTCTGTAAGTTATAAAGAATGTCCAAACAAATATCTTTTGTTATTTATTTTAACAACAGGTGTTAGAATTGGAGAGGCTTTAGTTATAGATTATGAAAAAGATATAGTTTTAGCAGAAAATAAAGTTGATATTAACAGAACTCAAACAAAAGATGAAAATGGAAATATCATAATTGGAGAAACAACCAAAACTGATAATAGCAGAAGAACACTAATTTTAAATGATATAAGTAAGCAAATACTTGAAAAAGCACTTGAGCATAAAATCCCTAATAAAGATCATCTTCTTTTCTGTAAAAAAGATGGAACTATGCATCTTGAAAACTCAATAAATAGTTGTTTAAAAAGAATAGGCTTAAAATTAGAAGTTGGCATTTATGAAGATTATAACAAAAAAGGCAAACTTGTAAAAAAGACAGATATTCATACTCATATGCTTAGAGGAACATTTGCAACAAGATGTGCAGAGGCTAAAATTGCACCTGCAGTACTAATGAAAATACTAGGTCACAAAGATATTAAGGTTACTATGGAATATTACATTGATGTAGATGTAGAATTTCAAAAATCAGAAAATGAAACAGTTATAAATTATCTTATGGATAAAGATATTTTCGGAATTGATTTTAATAAAGAAGTCAAAACTGCTTAAAACACAAAAGAAAATTGCTGAAAATTTGACAGAATTTCAAAGCATAAAAAGCATTAAATTTTCAACAAAAAATTTCAACAATTAAATATAGTTCTTTGAAATTATTGAAATATAAAGAAAAATAGCATAAGAGGTGTATCCTCGCCTCGACCAATTTAAAGGATTTTTCAAGAAATTCTAGAAAATTTCAAAAAAGTCCAAAATGTGAAAAAGCACATGTCTGTAAGAATACGGCATGTGCTTCAAATTTTGTCAAATTCTATGAAATACGGAAAAATACCGAAAAAATTTCCAAGTTAAATTTCCAAAATTAATTTTTTATCTAAAAAAATTTCCAAAAAATTTCCAAAATTTTTTAAAACTGCTATCTCTTATCCAGACTGGGTTAGGAGGAACGCATGTTAAATTTTGTACCTCATAAATTTAACGAAAACTATAATAAAGTAAAATTTTATCGTGTAAATAAAGAGCTTTGTGAAAGCAAAGTGTATAGCAAACTATCTCCCACTGCTATTCTATTATATTCTCTTTTATGTGATAGATTATCACTTGCATATAGTAACGCTAATGATGATAAAATTTCCAAAATTAATAAATATTGTGATGAAGATGGAAATATGTATGTAATTTTTACGAGAATCGGTTTACAAGAGAAATTACATGTAGGCAAGTCTGCTATAGCTTCTGCATTTAAACAACTTGAAAATGCCAATTTAATTAAAGAAAAATTTCAAGGTCGAAATAGACCTAATAAAATTTATGTTGGAAAAACATTTGCAGAAATAAGTGGAGAATTTATAAAAGCGACATCTGAAAATCAGCCGTCTGGAGATTCTAATTTCGGTACTCCTGATGTCCGAAAATCAGATTCAAATAAGAATAGTATATTAAATTATGAGAATAAGAAAAAATCTTCTGCAAATTTTGAGCAAAGAGATTTCTCTGGTTATGATTGGGATAGTTTTTATGCAAATAAAGATTAAAAGAAAGGTATGTGAAAATTTATGAAGAATTCAAATTTTAAAATAACTTATCATCAAGAAGGTGATTATTTAATCCCTGATTTAGTTATAAAAAAAGATAAACATCATTATCAAATTGGTAAATATGGATACTTAAGATTAGGCTTTTTAAAGAATCATAAACGAGGATTATATTGTGAATTAAGTCTTAAAAATGAACTTGATAAACACCTAATTGAAGTAGATAAAGAAGCTAATGAAAGAGTTAATACTATAATTAATCAACTAGCTAAAAAGGAAAGTGTGAGCATATATCCTGACGGAAAAGATCCACTATCTTGGACTCAAAAAATGAATAATATTAAAAATAGAGCAGAAGAAATTGTACTAAATGAGATTATATATTGTTAATAAAAAATGGATTTTCTTTGTATAAGCAAGCACTGAATTTGGGGACTGCAGATTTTGCCCACCTCAAATTCTATGCAATGGGATTTAATCCCAAACCCTATAAAAAAATTTTTAATTGGAGGAAATTTTGATATGAATAATTTTAGAGAAGTAAATGATGATTTATTAAAAGATTGGTTAGAATTTAGAGACCAAACTGTATTAGCCTATACTACAAAAGAGGATAAAAAACATACTATTGAATTTGATGAGATTTGTGAAAAAATTTTGAATAGTGTTCCAAAACAAAATAGAAATTTTATTCAAAAACAATTTAATCAACTTGATGATAATTTGATGGATTATATTTCTTATTGGAATGAAAAGTATTATAGGAATGGATTTTGTGATGGAGTGCAACTGATTGTGAAATGTTTTGATGAATAGTAAAAATACCAGAGGATTTTTCTTCTGGTATCCCTTATATTATGCCTATTGAAAATTTTTGCCAAAAAAGGCAAAAATTTTCAGTGACATATGTAATTTTTAATTTATTATAGTATAGATTTTATTTATAAGCAGAAATTAATTTTTTTAGTGTTGTATTGCAATAAATATGTGTTATTTGTCCATTATTTATTTCTGCAATACCGCCGTCTCTTTTTCTTTGAATGTGATCAATAGAACTAGAATTTATATCTATATATCCTTTACATATAGGGCATATTGGAATCCCTTTAATTAATGTATTAACTTTTATCTGAACCTTTTCTCCTCTACTAAAATCTTTTCTATTAGTTGTATTTGATGTATTATCAATAATGGCTATTTTTAAATAATTAAATTTAGGAATTTTTATAAGTTCATCAATTATATTTTCAATAGTATCATTTGGTCTTTGATTTAGTAAAAATAAAATTTGTTCAAAATAATCAGCTACCTCTTTATATCCTCTTTTTGATTGGCGCCATTTTCTCACAATTTGTTGTATTAAGAATTCATATTTTAAAAGTATTTGTTCAAATCTATCTCTAACATTACAAAAATCATTTATTTTATTTTTAGATTTTAATCTATAAAATAATTCTAGTATTCCATAATATGATGCAATTTTATGTCTTCCAATGTTAGAGTAAAAATATATAAATGGATGTAATCCCAAAGAAAATTTTTCTTTAGAATGAATTAATTGCAATAATTCTAATGTATTTTTTAAATAATTTAATGTTTTGCTTCCATCATCATCAGCTTCATAATCCGTTTTTTCATTAATATCATTGGAAACTTTTACAGTCTGATTAATTAAATCCAATGTACTAGTAGAAGCAAAATTTCCACCTATTGGTAAATTAGATAAATTAGTGGTCTCAGAAAAATTATCGCCAGAAAACAATAGCTTATGTATTTTACTAGCAATTGTTTTTATATTATTTTGAGTTTCGCTATTAAATATCGACCAATAATTATGACCTTTTCCAGCTCTCATTATAGCTCTAGCTGCTATTGCATATGGCATTTTTCTAGATTGTATTAATTCTAGTTCAGCATTGCTTATTGGAGTAGCCGATTGATTTATTTTCAAGAATGATTTTTCAGCTGTTGTTGAATCTCCTTCGACCCATTGTATTTGTAATGCAATCGCTCCAAGGTTTTTAACATTATCAAGTATATATTGTGGAACTCCATCTGGATTTCTCCTAGCCTTTTGATAATCTTTAAAAGAACCTATTCTTTCATTAACCAACTTTCTAGTATACTCAGCTATTTCTTTTTGCTCTTGAGGTATAAATTTTTCATAATAATTTAGAGATATGTCATTATCCCCATAATCATCATTAATCCATGCACCCAAAGCACTTAGTCTATGAGAACCATCTATAACAAATATATATCCATTTTTATGTTTCCAAAGAATTATAGCTGGAACTAATTCTCCTTTAACAAAACTTTCGATAAATCCACATATTTTTTCTGGTCCCCATTCATTGGTTTCTCTTTGAAAATCTGGCTTTCTTAATGCTGAAAAGAAAAAAGAATCAAAAGAAAGGTCTTCAATAGAAAGTGTAGATTTATTTCTACTAATATTTCCATTTTCTAGTTCATCTATTATCTCAAAATCTTCTCTAGGTATTAAAGCATCTAATGTAACATTTTTCATATATTTTCGTTCTCCTTTCTTATTTAAATATTTCTTTCATAAGACCATTTTTCATATCTGCAATGTTATAAATATTATCCATATTATCAAATGTTTCTTTTAAATTATTTCTAGCAGAAATCCAACCCATTCCATCAGTAAACCACACAAATTCAAAGCCTACAACTTTTTCTGATTCTTCTGCAATCATTTTGTAGCTTCTTGCAGTTTCATTTAATTTTGAACCACCTGACGCATAAAAATTAGTTTCTATACCATATATGCAATTATCTGTTTTTACAACAAAATCAAATCTTTTAGTAGCCTGATTTTGATTGCTTATAAATGACATATCTAGTTTCCACTTTTCTTCAATATCCTGAAGATACATTTCTTTAAAATATGTTTCATTTTTCTTAAATCCTGCTTTTTGAATAAATCTTTCTACAACATCTTCCATTAGATGTCCACCACGATTTTTTCTAGCATTCGAATTTAATCCAGACTCTACTCCTAAAACATAGTCGTATAAATTATTTACAAGATGATTTTGAATTAAGTCAAACAATCCTGTTTCTTTCATAAATACTTTATATTGCGCTACATCATAATTCATTTTCTTAAAGTTATATTCAAATTTGTTTCCGTCACTATCTAAAACTATTATTTCATATTGTCTTACTGCTAATAGTGTTGGAATACACTTTAGAACTTCAGGATACTTTTTTACTAAATTTTCAAAATCACTCTCTATATTTTTACTTCCAATTAGTGAATTCATCATGTTTAATTCCAATTTATGTTCTTCTGCATTTCTATATATGGTTTCAAAGTCTATGTAATACTTGTAATCTGCAATGCTATCTGTAAAAGTAAGTAACCACTCTGCAAAATTTCTTTTCATAGCTATTCCTCCTTTAATTCTTTAAATCTTCTTATAGATAAGTCTAAATAATCCTTATTATTATCAATTCCTATGTATTTTCTGTTTAATTTTGTTGCAGCAATACCTGTTGTACTGCTTCCACAGAAAGGGTCCAAAATTAAATCATTCTCATTTGTAGATGCAAGTATTATTCTATCTAATATTTCTAGAGGCTTTTGTGTTGGATGTTTTCCTTGTTTCTTCTCAGAAGGCTTTGTTAGAGAAGTTGTCCACACATCTTTCATCTGTTTATTATTGTTTATCTCTTTCATTAAGCCATAATTAAATGTATATTTGTTCTTCTTTAAATCTTTTTTAGCCCATAGTATTGTTTCTGTTGAATGTGTAAATGTTTTACATGCCAAGTTAGGTGGTGGATTAGTTTTTTGCCAAGTAATATTATTTATTATCTTAAAGCCTTCTTCTTCAAGAGCCATACCGATTGAATAAATATTATGCAATGTGCCACTAATCCATATAGTTCCGTTATCTTTTAATACTCTATAGCATTCTTTTATCCATTTTTTATTAAATTCATGTTTTTCCTTAACTGTTAAAGCTTTATCCCATTCTCCTTTATTAACACTCACCATTTTTCCAGCACTACATGTTATCCCATCATTAGATAAAAAATATGGTGGATCTGCAAAGATCATATCAAATGTATTATTTTCAAATGCATTTAAAGCATTAAAAGTATCATCATTTATTAAACCAAAGCTACCATCTTTATAGTAGAACTTGTTTGAGAATTCCATTTTGATTGCTCCTCATAATTTGTTATCAATAATTCTGAAATTTCTCCACGTCCTTTTGCATTTGCATTTATCATTCTTTTTGCAGAAACTTCGTTTATAACAAAACCTTTATAAATATTTTCAAAGAAATTATCATCTTCATTAACATTCTTTGGATTTGAATTACTTAACATTAATTTAGCATTTTTTAAATCTAATTTATAAAAATAATTTGCTAGTTCTTTTTGATTATCATCGTTAAAATCTTCTTTTGTATAAGATGTAAATCCAGATGTTATTGATAGAGGTCTATATGGGGGATCAAAATATACAAAAGTATTTTCATTAACAAAACCTTCACTTTTTTTATAGTCACCATATTCGAATGTTACATTTTTTATTAGTTTTGATAAATTTCTTAAATTTTTGGCATCACATATAGTAGGGTTCTTATATTTCCCACATGGAACGTTGAATTTTCCATCTTTATTAACTCTATACAATCCATTAAAGCATGTCCTATTCAAGAAAATAAATTCAGATGCTCGTTTCACATCATTATTTTCATTCAATTGGTAAGAATTATATTCTGTTCTTATATCATAAAAATACTTTTGTCTATCTTCACTATTTAAAGCTATAAACATCTTTTCTTTTTCATCTAATTCTTTAATTAAGCTTTCTACATTATTTTTTATAACATTATAGCAATTAATTAAATCTTTGTTTATATCAAAGGCATATGCTTCCTTTACATCATATTTTTGTAATATATCTATTAAAACAGCTCCACCACCAACAAATGGTTCTATATATCTTTCAATAGTACCGTCTTTAAGTTCTAACGGATAATATTTAGTTAATTGTGGAATTAGACTATTTTTTCCACCTGCCCATTTTACAAAAGGTTTTACTACTTCCATTCTTCTCTCCATAAATTAATTCATCTAAAAATTGACAAAAAATAATATGTCTTGTATAATATTTTATAATTTATATTTGTTAGATAATTGTCTGCTCTATTAATTCGCTTTAACGGCTACGATTTATTCGCGGTCTAGAATTGATAGAGCTTTGTTGTTTTCAATTTTAAAAACACTATATCACATTTTGTTGCAAAATTAAAGCGAACATTACAAATTTTTACAATTTTATTTATATTTCTTATAAAGAAAAAAATAAACTAATCGCCACCATATGTCCATATATATATATGGGGTAATTAGTTTTATAATTATAATCATCTTTTTACTTTCAGACCAATATTATCGATTTTAATGGTCTAAAAATATATAAATCTTGAATGTAATGTTTTTTTGATTGCATTCCTACATAATATTTTTTTGACTTTTTTGCATAATCAAAAAACTTTATTTTAAAATCATTCCATAACCTAAGTTTTCGTCTATTCTTTTTACAAATCCAAACCTTTCATAGAATTCTTCTTTATTTTTTGATGCTCCTAGATATACTCTTATATTTGGATTTTCCTTTTTTAATTCATTTATTTTTTCTAATAATTTATTCATTATTAGTGTACCTATTTTTTTATTTTGAAATTCAGGTTTTACCATTATGTCCTGTATATACATAAAACAAATTGTATCTCCAATTAATCTACCATATCCAACAATATTGTCATCATCATAAACACTAACTGAATAAAATGTATTATCTAATGCTCTTTTTGAAATAGTTTTATCATATGCTCCCCATCCAACTGAATCATATAATAAATTAAATTCCTTAATATTCTTGTTATTTTCTTTTATTGTTAACATTCTTTACTCCTTTATAAACTGTAATTTGTATAAATCTTATTTTAACCAAAATAGAAATCATGCATATTATAAACAGGGGAATCAACTATGCAAAATTGTGAATTTGTAAATTTCATTTCTATTTTAGCATGTAGTATTGCTAAAGATAAAACTCCTGAAGAATTAGTTACATTATCTGCCTTCTTTGTTCAATTGCGGTGATACATTAGCAACACTTGCTACTTTAGATTCAAATAATACTTGTAAATAAAATAATTATTTAACTTATAAAATTTTACCATAATATTCTACTTCTATAATTGTTCCATCTGGATATATCTCTTGAGCATTTTTTATGTGTTCAGTAAATCCATATTTAGTATATATAGCTTTATTTTTTTCTTCTTCAGGTTCTACACCTAATGTTACTTTTGTATAGCCTCTATTCTTCAAATCTTTAATCATAAATTTGAATAATTTTGAAAAATATCCTTGTCCTTGATATTCTTTTTTGGTTCTAAAAGCACACAAATAAGCCGTTTTTTCATCAACTAAGTTTTCTGCATTTTGTACAATGGACGAATCAATTTCAGCCGTACATTCACATATTATTTCTCCATTTAGCAACCCATAATAGGGAATAATTAAACCCTTTTGAAATCTTTCAATATTTTCTTTCTTCCATATTCTCCAATTATTTTTATCCTCTATGGCTAGATTTATCTCATAATCCCATTTTTTATTCATTTCATCAATTGTTGCTATTTTACATATATAATTATTGTCCATTAATATCACCACCCCATAACTATTATATTATGATTCTTTATTATATCTTTTATTTCCCCACCAATTAGGCACTAAATCTTTTAATAATACTACTTTTCTACTTTCGTAATCAGTTAATATTTCCATATTTCTGTTTTTATAAGATAGTTGCATTAAAAATTCTCTACAAGCACCACAAGGCATTCCACCATTAGTTTTAGGTGGATTGTTTCTGAATGCAATCATTCTTTTAATTCTTGTTTCTCCTGTATTAATATACATATTAAGTGCAGCAACTCTTTCTGCACATAAATTCATAACTCCACTTGCACCCTCTATACAAAATCCTGTAAATATTTTTCCACTTTCACTTTGTACAGCAGCTACAACATGATGAGCTTGTATAAAAGGTGAAATTTCTTCAGGATGATATTGTTCCTTTGCTTTTAAATACATTTCTTCCCATATTTCCATAAAATTAATCTCCTTCTCAAATTATTGTTTCTTCCGTCCATATTATATCATAAAACAGCTAATTAAATCACATTTTATTCAAAAATTGTGGATAACTTTCTTAATTCTCTGAGAAGTTTATTCGTTTTTTGGTATTATTTGTAAATCTTTTAGATTTTATCAAATTGTATAATCCATTATTTGCAATATTTATAAGATTTTTTTTAAAAAAGAGTTCAGAAAATTTTAAAAAACTATTGATTTTTATCTTTTTTTAGCTAGTAAGTAGAAGGGTATAAAACTCTAAAAAATAAAATGTCCACTTTTTTCGATTTTGAAGTGTTATTTATACCTGAAGTTAGTAAGAAAAAAGCTAGAGTAAGATAAATAACATAACTGAAGTGCCCCCTAATTACTATAATTGTAATAGGGGGCACTTTGCTTCAGTATAATCGACAGTTTTATTGTATGATAAATCCAACAACCTTGCCAAGGTACCACTTGATGTCCAGTGCATAACCTGCTGCGTAGGAATCCCACAGTTTCTGTATGTCTTCTTTACTTTCGACGACCCAAAGGTCTTCGTAGAAACCCATTTTGAGTTCGCATACCAGCGACTCATCTTTCTTCATGACTGGCATACTGTCGAGTTTTCCTCTTGTCAAAAGCCGAAGTTTATCAACTCCGAAACATTTGCTCTTCTTGCCTAACTTATACATTGCTTTTCCTCCTGTAAATAAAATAATTATAAATTCAGGAGGACTTTTGTGGCCCTCCCAAATTCATGGTATTGGGCCAATCCTTCAAAAGGTTGTCCTACATTATATCATACAATATTTTATCATTTTTGTCAACATAACACCAATGCATACTATGAAAATTTCAATTTGTGTTTTATCCATTTTTAATCGTTCACTTTCAAGTGAACGATATAATAAAATGTCTATAACTACAATAAAAAATCGTTCACTGTATTTTTATATTTTTTAAATTTTTATCTCTCCCAAAAAGGGTTTGGGATGAAGTCCCATTGTATAGAATTTGATGGTGCGCAAAATCTGCAGTCCCCAAATTCAGTGCTTGCTAATACACAAAAAGTATTATCCATACAATGATCAATTCTTTTTTATGTCCCATTATTATTACTTCATCTATACCTTTTTTATACTGGATCTAAATTTTTTTTGTTCGAATTTTTAAATTTAAAGGTTTGTTATATGTAGAAATTTTTTTATTTGATTGGGTGCTTTTTTACTTTTTACTAAGGAATATATTAGAACAATATTTATAATTTTTTCATTTAAAGACTTAACTTTTTGCATTTTAGTGAGGAATAAATTGAAAGAATATTTAAAAATATTTAAAGATAATTGTACCAATTTTTATTTTTGAAGTGTTATTTATAGTAGAAGAATATTTTAAATAATTTTAAATTTACTATCACGAAATGGGGGTAGAAGTGAGGAATAAAGTGAAGGGATATTAAAAAAATCTTTAATTTAGGTTGTATTTTTCAATTTAAGTGAGGAAATATGTGAGAGGATATTAAAAAATTTTAAAAATTTTTACAAAATACCCTGACAAAATGCAAAAAAATTACTTATTAAGTGAAAGGGAATTATATAGAAAATTAAAAAAATTATAAAAAATGTCCCAAATTTTCTCTATTGATACGGCTATATATATAGAAGCATATAAAATTTTTTAAAAAAGTCAAAATTTAGTATGAGAAGTGGGATTATATATAGAAGGATAAAAAATTTTTTTAAAAAATTGTCCCCTTTTTGGGTAAAAAAAAGTCTTTATATATAGAAGGGTATAAAATTTTTAAAAATTAAATGTATACTTTTTCGATTTTGAAGTGTTATTTACTAGTGAAAAGAGATAAATTTTACAAAAATGTCCGAAAACTTATCTTTCAATGTCACTATATATATAGAATGGTATAAAAATTTCAAGAATTTAAAAAGCCATATTCTTCTATATTCAGAACTACAGAAGAAAAATTATAAAAATAATTTCCAAAAAGAACGGACTAACAAATTCTACACATCATAGATGCTAGAATTTGTAACGTTCGCATATTTTTCCTCTACGTCAAGTCTATCATCTTCGATGATGACTTTCCAAGAGTAAAAAAGTATTGACAATGCATAAATGTTATGTTAATTTATAACCGAAGGGTGACCAAAGTTACACTTAACTTAACATTATGCAGGTTGATATATCAATGAAAATAAGTTAAGGAGGTGTGATTATGGAAAAGCTTGATAATATAGTTATGTATTCGCCAAAAGATGTTAGCAAACTCCTTCATTTAGGTAATACTAAATGTTTAGAATTATTCAATTCGAAGGATTTTCCAAGCATAAGAATTGGACGAGCATTTTGGGTAAAATCA
>Ga0310691_10006654_pt1 | contig 12281 bp, 9 predicted proteins | sample 176DNAGHGlowgp2_FD_203887 | JGI IMG/M metagenome (GOLD analysis project Ga0310691, IMG submission 203887) | Sheep rumen microbial communities from Palmerston North, Manawatu-Wanganui, New Zealand - 1766 DNA GHGlow gp2 (v2) (version 2) | ecosystem: Host-associated > Mammals > Digestive system >... | reverse complement strand
ATGCTTCATGTAAGCAAGCAAACGCAGCATATCCTTATCTGTCTCCTGTGCTTGTAACGTCAAAAAGCTCATGGCAAACGCCAAGAAAAGCCATCGTTTCATTTTTCCTTAAAGTTAAGAGTTGTAACTACTCCCCGCCCTAACAGGGAGGGGTAAGGGGGAGGGTCCTCACCTTTCTTTTTCCATCGTCCTCTTCCTCAATCATCACCTTCACAGCATCTTCTGGCAACAAATCCTCGATGAGTTCGGGCCATTCCATGAAGCACAGATTTCCACTATACACATAGTCCTCGAAACCTATATCATACGCCTCACTTTCTTTCTTAATTCGATAGAAGTCGAAATGGTAAATCGGTTCTCCTTTCCCATCCAAATACTCATTCACTATTGCAAACGTAGGCGAATTAATCACATCCTCCACACCTAATTCCTCACATATCGCCTTGATGAAAGTCGTCTTTCCCGCTCCCATCTTTCCATAGAAGGCAAACACCTTGTTCTCGCCCATCTGAGCTACAAACTCCTTCGCTGCCTCCCTTATCTGATCGATTGATTCAATAATAATTTCCATTTTTTCCGTTCTCAGCAAGCTTCGGTTTTGCCGGAGCCCTTTTTCACTTTTCACTCTTCACTACCTTCTCTTCTTGCTTGTCAGCGTCACGAGAGGAATGAGCATCTCTTCCATCGAAATACCACCATGCTGGAAAGTATTCCTATAGTAAGACACATAATAATTATAATTATTAGGGTACGCGAAGAACGCATCACCCTTGGCAAACACATAACTTGTCGAAAGATTCGGAGCTGGCAAGAATGCCATCTTCGGATTCTTCAGCACAAACAAATCCTTGGCATTATACGACAAATTCTTGCCCAACTTATATCTCAAGTTCGTATTCGTGTTCTTATCGCCGATTATCTTCGTAGGTGTATTCACACGAATTGAACCGTGGTCCGTGGTAACTACAATCTTCGCATTGGTATTTGCCAACGCATGGAAAAGTTCGCTCACTGGTGAATGTCGGAACCAACTCGACGTGATACTACGGTAGGCTATCTCGTCCGATGCCAACTCCCTCACCATCGTCGATTCCGTTCTGGCATGAGAAAGCATATCGATGAAGTTCACCACAATCACGTTCAACTGCTTCGTACTCAATTGCCTGAACTGGTTGACCAGCTTCTCTGTCTCTGCCGAATGATTCAGTTTCGAGTAACTAAAGCTCTCGCTTCTTCTGTATCTATCGAGCTGTGTCTGAATCAGGGGTGCTTCATTGAGATTCTTGCCCTCTTCCTCGTCTTCATCCACCCACAACTCAGGGAACATCGTCGCAATCTGGTTCGGCATCAGTCCTGCGAAGATGGAATTACGAGCATACTGGGTAGCGGTCGGAAGAATCGACACATAGAGGTTCTCATCGAAAATGAAATCATCTGCCAACTGCTGACTAATCACCCTCCATTGGTCATATCGCAGATTATCAAATACCACCAAATAAACCTGTTCTCCCGCGTTAAGCAAAGGGAAAATCATCTTCTTGAAGATGTCGGGGCTCATGATAGGACGATGGTCTGGGTCATTCAACCAGTCGATATAGTTCTTCATGATGAACTTGGCAAACTCCTGATTAGCATCCGACTTTTGCATTTGCAGCATCTCTTTCATCGGACTGTCGGTCTCTGCCAACTCCAATTCCCAAAACACCAACTTCTTATACACCTCCATCCAGTCGTCCAAATTTCGGGCATCATTGATTTGCATACTGATATTGCCGAAATTCTGCTGATAACTGGAATTGGTCTGGTCGGTCTCAATCGCCTTCTTGTGCAGATGGCGCTTGAGCGTCAAAAGTATCTGGTTGGGATTGACTGGCTTAATCAGATAATCCGCAATCTTTGCACCAATCGCCTGGTCCATGATATTCTCCTCCTCACTCTTCGTCACCATCACCGTAGGCACGGTAGGATTCACCTCCTTGATGCGTTGCAAGGTCTCCAAACCCGTCAAACCTGGCATATTCTCATCCAGGAAAATCAAGTCGAAGTTCCGTTCTTGGCACAAGTCAATCGCGTCCTGCCCATTCGTAGCAGTCACCACCTCATAATCTTTCTTCTCTAAAAATATAATATGTGGGCGAAGCAATTCAATTTCATCATCCACCCACAGCAATGTTCCCTGTACCATTATCTTAATATTTTGTTCTTAAATTTCACTAAAGTCCCTCCTTTTTCAGTCACCGTTCGCTTCGGTTTTGCCGAAGCCCCTTTCCTTAGCCACCGTTCGCTTCGGTTTCGCCGAAGCCTCTTCCCTCAGCCACCGTGCGCCTCGGTTTTGCCGAGGCCTTTCCTCTTCCCTTTCTCAGTAAGCTTCGGTTTCGCCGAAGCCCCTTTCCTTAGCCACCGTTCGCTTCGGTTTCGCCGAAGCCTCTTCCCTCAGCCACCGTGCGCCTCGGTTTTGCCGAGGCCCTTCCTCCTTAGAAGATGAAGTTCTCCTCATCCTCTATCTCTTCCTCCTTCTGCTCCTGCATCTGCATGTCCTCCAGCTCCTCCTGCGTAGGCAAGTCCTTTGGTTCATCGAGCAAATTCTCATCAAGCTGCAAGTGAGCAATGCGGTTGAAATTCCTGTCATAGAAGTCGAAGTATTCCTCAAAACTCTTGCCGTTCATCAGCACCTTCATGTTATCCTCCGAAATGATAAACATCTTCAGTCCCTCCAACTTCTTAGCCATATCCTTATAATTCAGCAGCTTATGCATATACACGTATGCCTCATCATAATTCACAAAACTCTTCACCTGCAAGAGGTCGATGCCATCGCCACGCACGGTTTCCATGTCGAAATAACGAATGGCGAAGTTCGAGAAGTTATAGCGAGCCACCTCGAAAATCAACTGGTTCTCGTTGATGCTGTCATGCTCGTATGCAATCACGAACATGTGATTCACATTCTTGTCAACCTTAAACACCGTATCTGCATTCGTCGAGTCTGCCAAAGCCATTCCCATGCGTCTGCTCCAAATGCTACCCGAACTCATTCTACCGCTGGCAAGAATCCTTCCTTCCTGCAAGCCTTTCACGTATAATCCTGCCAATTCACTCACCGTACTCTGTGGATAGGTCTGCACGATATTCTTCATGGCATTCATAAACTGCCCACGGTCGCCCTTCTCCAACTTACTCATCGCATCTATGAAGAGGAAGCGAGCACGGTTGTCACCTTTCGGATATTCCTTCTCCGCATATTCATTCGTTGCAATCACATGGTCGAAATTGCCTTCTTCGTAGGCATCGTATGCAGCCGTATAGAGTGAATCCTCTATCTGCTTGCCATAACGTCCCTTGAATTCGAAGTTCGGGTCAGCAATCATCTTGCCATGCTCATTATCAGGGAAACCCTCAATGAGTTTCTGTCGATAATCCTCGGCATCCTCCCCTCGTCCTTGTCGAGAATAGAGCTGGAACATATTATAGTATAGCTCATCCAAATGCTCAAAATCCTCGAAGTCAACGAGAATTCTTTGGAAGGTTCGCTCTGCCAGTGGGAAGTTCTCCATACGGTCCTTGTAAATCACAGCAGAGTTATAAAGTCCATCCACGAGGGCAGCATTCGAGGTCGCCATCTGCTCCTCGGTGTAAGGAATATCCTTGATATAATACTCACGTCGGTGTGGGTCGGCTTCGTATTCTTTCAACTTCTCCAATCGCTCCTTCTCCTCCTCACTCAGTTCTGTACCATCTGGATTGAGCATCGTGGAGTCGTTGGCAAGACTGTCTGTCATCACACTATCATTCATCACTGAATCTCCCTCAGCAACTTCATCATCAAAACTGCTCAACACCGTCTTATTACTTCTTCGCCAATCATCTGCCAATTCACGTTCGCCCCATTTCCGCTTGAATTCGTTCTTACCAGCACTCACCGAAGCAGGATTGTAGAAATACCACAAACCGCCCTGCTGATTACCTGCACCCATCTGATTCTGAGCCGTCTGTGGCTGGTTTGGACGATTATTCTGTGCACCGCCACCCGTCGCTTCCATCTGCTTGCGCTCTTCCTCGCGCTCCTTCTTCTTCAGTTCTTCAATGATTCCGTCAATCTTTTTCAGCATCTCCGTGGAGTCCATCCTCGCCAATTCCTGTAAACTATCTTGCAACTCCACAGCCTGAGCGAACGGTTTCAGTTCTTCCAATATCTTTGCACGCTCATCAATTTCCTTATAATCATCGCGCTCCTTATCAAACAGACCCAGCACTCCCGCATAGCACTCCTGTGCCTTCACGAATTCTTCCTTTTCCCAATAGAGTTGACCAAGGTGCAGCCACACCACACCTTTCTCCACACCGTTTCTCGTGCTTTTCTCCACGCCGTCCTTATAGGCATAGATGGCACGGAGCGAATCGCCTTGGGCAAGATAGATATTACCCATCGCGTAATACACTTGGTCCAGATAGTCGAGATTCTTGCGGTTACGAGCCATCGCCTTCAACCTACTAATCATCTTCTTGCTTTGTCCCTTCGACATCACTTCAGTCTGCTGAATCCTCGCATTGAATTCCAATTCGTAAGGCGGATTACTCTTATACACCTTCTTGAACTCCTTGAAGGCAAGCTGGTTCTGACCAATTTCTTTATAGAGCTGACCCAACAAGAAGTGCAAACGTGCCTTTTCCACACCTTTACTCTTCTTCATGGCAAACTTGATATTCGGAATCGCCTCTTCGTACTGCTTCTGCCTCAACTGATAGTCAGCGGTAACAGATGCACGCAAAGCTTCCAAATTCTTCGGAAAACTATCTCTGCGTGTCTCGTTTACCAATCGCTCAGCATCGTAAATCCAATCGAGCTCGGCATAACACTTCGCCTCACTCAGTCGGGCACGTGCAATCAAATCAGGTCTGGAAAAATACAAGCGTTGGATATAGGCAAAGGTGGAAGCAGCTTCCATGTATTCACCCTTTCGAAACTGTGCCTCACCCATCAAGAACCAAGCCTTCCACAAGAATGGGTTGTACTCCTTCTGACTCAACCAAATCTTATCCTTTGGAGTCTTCGGTTTTGAACTCTTCCATTCAGGACGAGCCGTAATCGAGTGTTGTTTGATAGTCTTCTGGCACTTCTCCACCGTCCTGTCGAAATTGCCCTTTCCCAAAGCAGCTGTCTTCGGATTCCCCGTCATATAGAGCGGAATCACCTCCATATAGTTATCCTTATTCCCCGTTCTCTGTGCCTGCACGCCTTCCTTATATGCCTCATGGCCATTGAAATAAGTATTATACCGAGCCTTAAATGCCTGCACACGACGAGTCAATCCCGTATTCTTTTTCGTAGAACACGAGACCATCACGCCCAATACCACCAGGCACATCAGCAATGTCAATACTTTCTTCATCAAAAATCCGAATCAAATGACTGTCATTCTATCAAATAACGTATTTCTTTCCTTTTTATTGCATCACCATCCTTCAATCTTAATTATCCGTAAGCTTCGGTTTCGCCGAAGCCTCTTTTCCCTTCTCCGTAAGCTTCGGTTTTGCTGTCCTCTTTTCCTTTCTCCGTAAGCTTCGGCTCAGCCGAAGCCATTTCCCATCCTTCTTTCTCCCACAATCATCACCACCTCGTCCTTCACCTCATTTGGCAGTTCCACAGCTCTCAACTGCAAGCTTCTCACCCATCCAGCCACTTCCGTTTCCTTCATCGTATAGAGCACCTCGCGGAATTCCTCCACCTCCTCTTCCGAGTACTCGTCCCCATCTCGCCCTTGGAACCTATCCAGTTCCTCATCATTATAATACTCGATTTCCTTACTGATAGCAGACAACAGACTCTCCTTCTCGCACACCTCATGCTGTCCGCAGCACTCCATATCCCGAGCCTGCACGATATTAGGCAATTCCTTTATCTCCCCCCTCTCCAATTTCTTTTGAAGAAAGTGGTTCCTGAGCCATCCAGCGACCATCGCCACCACGCCCAGCACAATCAATCCTATAGCTAAATAAAACACCTCTGTTAAATTAAAAGTTAAAAATTAAAACCATGTCATCGTTTTAGCATTTTTCCGAGTGCAAAAAACGTATGATTGATGTCACGTAATAGTTATAACTCCCGCAAAAAGTGCGTCGCCACGTTCCGAGCTATGCACAAGTTGCTTGTATCTATCTCTCGGGGGTTACCACTTCCCGTCTGTAATGGTTTCGCCCTTTCAGAACTTTCTCTTAGCACAGTAATAACCCTGAAAGGGTGTACTACTACAGACGGGGGTGTAACCCCCGGTCATCATCATAAAAACATCGAATCCTAGCCCTGAAAGTGGCGACGCATTATACCGTGGGTGGAAGCCCCCGTTTCACATTAATCGCCAAACACATATCTTTCATCATACTGTATTCCATAAGCTTTGAGAAATAACTCATATTCTTCTTTGAATGTTCGCTTTTTGTGATGCTCTTCTTGATGACGAATATAATCAACGGTTTTACTTGCTAACGAAGGACTTACAGAAAAAGCACCATACCCATCTTGCCAAGAAAAACTCACATATCTCTCGTTGACTGTTTTCAACCATTTGCTGCTAACGGATTTGATGATACGAACAAAATCAGAAAGAGACATCGATTTAGGTAATGAACAAAACACATGGATATGGTCAGTGCGGCCACCTATTTCAAAAGGAATCCCATCATGGTCGCGTATAATTCCGCCTATATATGCGAATACATGTGGTAAATCCTCCTCTTGTATCTTTACACTTGTACTTTTCACATGGAAAATCAAATGTATATCAATTTTAGCTAAACTACTTGCCATATGTGTTCATTTTGAAGGATTGTTGATTATCACACAGGAGTTAAAACTGCCGTAAATAGTGCGTCGCCACGTTCCGGGCTATGCACAAGTTGCTTGTATCTATTTCCCGGGGGTTACTACCCCCGTCTGTAATGGATTCGCCCTTTCAGGGCTTTGCTTTAAAATGAATGGGCCATAATAGACAAGGGTAACTACCCTGAATGGCTGACACAAATCAGATGGATTTGGATAAACCCTGAAAGGGTGATCTACTACAGACGAGGGTGGCAACCCCCGGTTATCATCATGAGAAGTCCGAATCGTAGCCCTGAAAGTGGCGACGCTCTATACCAGGGGTGGCCCCCCCCGCAACTCCTCTTTTCTTTTAATTATTTATTTTGAATCCCGTCTTCTTTATTTCTTCCCAAAACCCTGGATACGACTTGCTCACCACCTGCGGTTCGTTCACCCTCAACCTCTTCACGTGCATCGCCGCTGGCGCGAAACTCATCGCCATCCGATGATCCTCGTATGTATCAATCGCTTCAGGTTCCATCATCAAGTTAGATGGCTCTCCGTCAGAAACCTCTGCACCAGGCTCCCACATCAATCCAACGTCCTCTACATCATCCTTTCTCTGTAAGCTTCGGTTTTGCCGAAGCCCTTCTTCACCTTCGCCCTTATCAGAGGACTCAACGCTGAGCCTGAATCCCAACTTTCCCATCTCCTGTATCAATGCTGCAATCCTGTCCGTCTCCTTAATCTTCAGGCTCTGCAAGCCCGTGAAACGAAACGGCACACCCATCAAACAGCATGTCACCACAAATGTCTGTGCCAAATCGGGTTGATTTACGAAGTCATAATCCAATCGTTCGCACACCTTTCCCGTCTTCCTCAGTCGCACACACGACACCCCTTCTTCTTCAAAAAACGTCGATTCCACCGATAGTTTTTCGAAAATCTCCGCCACTTTCGCATCGCCCTGATAGCTCTCCTTGAACAGTCCAGGCAGAACCACCTCAGCACCCTCTTCCGACAGTGCCACCATCTCGTACCAGTAGCTGGCAGCACTCCAGTCATTTTCCACGTAGTAGTCGCGACTCACATAGTGTTTCGTTCCCACGACGATTTCGTTTTCGCTCACCCAATCCACCTCAGCACCAAATTCTCGCATCAGTTGCATGGTGAGGTTGATATAAGGTCGGGAAATCACCGTACCCGTCAGTGTCAGTCTTAATCCTTGCTTCAGCACAGGACCAATCATCAGCAGTGCCGAAACATACTGCGAACTCACATTCCCTGGCAACGTCAACGCGCCACCCTCCAAGTCGTCTCTGCCCTTGATGCGCAGTGGAGGGAACCCCTCTTTCTCCACATACTCTACCTCAGCTCCTAACTCCCTGAGTGCATCCACCAACACAGCTATCGGACGGTTCTTCATACGTTCCGTACCCGTGATGACTCGTTCGCCAGGGGTGACAGCCAACAATGCCGACGAGAAACGCATTGCCGTTCCCGCCGCACCAATATCCACCACAGCAGGTTGTTCTGCCAACCAACGCAGCATCACGCGCGTATCATCGCAGTCCGACACATTCCGAGGCACCCCATTGGTTGCCCCAGCCAACTGATTGATGACCAGCACACGGTTGCTGATACTCTTAGATGCAGGTAGCGCTACACGCCCTTCCACCCGCTTCGGTCCTATCACCTGTATTTGCATATTTTTGGTAGGTTTTCAACAAATTCGCGCAAATGTAGCACAAATTATTTTCTCCCCCAAATTTGTTCCACGAATCTTGCATCCCCTTCTCATTCATTGATTGATTAACCCCTAAAAACACATGGGTTGAGTCAAAAAAAGTGGCAGAGTACGTAAGCACCCTGCCACCTTTATATAGTAACTCAAGTTTCGCAAGATGCGAAATCTTTGGTATTTAGTCGCCTGCGGCGAGAACCTTCAGCTCGGCGTAGCCAAATCTTTCAAATCTAAACAAATCAAACAATTATTTTTTTTGAAAGATTTGAAAAGATTTGTGAGATTTCTGTCACGAAGTGACACTCATTATTAGGCATTTAGAACTTGCGAAAGTTGAGAAAAGTAATATCTCTATTACCTACGTTGTAACCTGTACTATGTACTTAGTACTTGAAATTACCATTCGTATTCGAAGCCTTCGCGTTCCTTCGTCAGAATATCGTTTGGATCGTCAATTGGTTCTTCGCCTTTTGGAAGAGATGCTGGCTGCATAAACATTTCGAGGTTTGATACTTTTACCTCAGTTTCTGGCTGAATATATTTTTTCATTGTTCTTATTTTTTTTTGATTGTTATTTGGGAAAGAAATTAGAATAACTAAAATAATTTATCAGAAATATTATGTTTTAAATAACAACACCCATTTTTGGAGAAATTATGCTAATTATTCCAATTTCTTTCCGAAGATAAATTTGCACTTAGTACTTTGTACCTTGTTCTTTGTACTTTGTACTTACTTAACGATTACCTTCTTGCCGTTCACGATGTAGAGACCACCATTCTTAATGCTCTCCATCTTCTGACCAGCGATGTTGTAAATAGCACCGTTAGCAGCTTCCACAGCGATGTTGTTGATAGCATCAGCCTCATCACCAAGAGCCAAGTAACCCTTAACAGGTGCTTCTTCTTCCTCCACTACGATGTAAGCCTTGCCAGCAGGAACTGTAATACCATCCTTTACTGGATAGAAGCCAACAACATCATTAATATTTGCCAAAGCGTAGATAGTACCATCACCAACAACAGAACCATCAGAAGCCTTCAAGAATTTAAATGCAGGTTCTTCAGCAGAAGCAACGATATTGCAATCATAGTTACCCTTTGCTGCTTTCACGATGATTGGAGTGCCAGCAGGAACTGATACTACAGGGCTCAAAGCAACACTTTCATTATTCTCTGCACATACAGTGTAAGCCTCGATGTTTGAAGGAATCTCGATAGCATTCTTTGCTACATAAGTTGTCCATCCAGCGTCGGTTTTAACAGGGATAATCTCAACTGTTTCTTCTGCATCACCTGTCTTTTGAATATAAACGAGGTCAATACCACGACCTGAAGCTGGGTCTGAGCAAGTAAAGGCAATTTCTGTAGTACCATTCAATGTGAATTCTTCACTTACACCTAAAGCCAACATATTACCAGTACAAGTAGCTTCGATAATCTTAGTATTACCTGCACTTACCGTATATGCTACTTTATGATTAGAGTTATCACCACCAATCATACCCAAAGTAAAGATATATTTACCAGCAGGAAGAGTTACTAAAGTACCAGATGCACCATAAATAATTAGACCATTTGAAACACGGCTAGTATAGGTAGTTGAATTTGTAGCGAGTCCTGTTCCAAGGTTTTCAGCTTCAGAAAGCAAATAAAGATTTTCTATCCCTGTTGCTGAATAAGCGAAATCCTCTGTAAAACCATCTTCAGTTACTGTGATGCTCTGCTTTAATTCAGCATCTTTATCACCTTGAGGTTTCTTCTCGACCAATGTTGTTTCATTATAAGCCTGGAAGCGTGGATAGCTTACAACCACTTCATTCATGTCTTCCCAAACAAAACCAGTAGCAGTGTATGCCAAAGCATTTCCTTCATAAGAAGTCGTTACTGTGTAATTATATTTATCTGCTTCACGGAATTTAACAGTCACAACTGTAGAACCATCTTCAGCAACAGTTTGACCTTCTGCATCATCTTCCACATAGATATAACGCATTGAATTATCTTCCAAAGTGAAGTTCTGAGTATCAGAAGCAAAGAGTGTAATCGCTGCATCAACATCATTTGAACGTGTTTCACTCTTAATCACATTCTTGCCACAAACATAATTAACAGTATATTCAGCTGTTTCAACAGTATAGTTACCTTCTGTAGTAGTAATCTTCAAATTATCTAAAGTACTATAACGGCCTGCATTGTTGATATTACCTGTTAACACAAAAGCACGAATAGGATTTGTAGTTGGAAGAGCTACAGAATAATCAGCTTCAGTTGCAGCCTTACTAGTTCCACTCAAATAACATTTAGTATGAGTATTGATAGTTCCTTTGGCATAATCCAATACTATGGTGAAATAAACACAACGCTCTTGTATTACTGTATTACTTCCACGATACATACTATTCCAACTTAATCCAAGAGGATTCTTGTCGTCGAAATCACCATTATAAGCATCAAACAGCTGTTCCAGAATGACATCGCCACCAGCATCAAGGAAATTAAATCCTACATGTTTACCAGTTAATTTACCAAAAGCCATTTCGAATGTGATAGTGACAACATCCTTTGCACCTGCTTCTTTACCTTCAAATGCAATAGAACCACCATCAAAGTTACCAAATTGTAGTATTCCATCTACAATAGTAGGAGCAAATGTCCATTGATTATTCCAAGTCATAGAACCCACAGTACCTTCAATAGAGTACTTTGGAGTCTCGGACGAAGTTACAATTGCATTGCTAAAGTCAATGTCAACATTAGTAGTGACATCTCCTGCTGCAGCCCACGCACTGCTTGCTCCGGCTGTCATCAACAAGCCGAGCAACAAAGATTTAATAGTAGATTTTCTCATTTTAAATTGAATTTAGAAAGTTAATGAATATAATTGGTAATACATTTTGCATTGGCATTGGCTTAAGCCAAGTTTCAGGTTTCAAAGCACTTCGTGCAGGTTTCAAGTTTCAAGTTTCAGGTTTCAGGAATCCTTTTAAATCCTTCAAATCCCTGATTCAAGTTTGGCTGCGCCAAGTTTCAAGTTTCAGGTTTCAGGTTCCAAGAATCCTTATAAATCCTTTAAATCCCTGATTCGACCTTCGGTCTTGAACCTTTAGCTCGACGAAGTCAAACTGGCACACAGTGCCTTGACCTTCAATAGTTAGATATTTGGCCTCTTCTTGCGATATTTTTAGATTTCGTGGCAAATTTAGAGGTTTTAATTATAAAAAACAATTAAAATCGTACTTAAAATTATAAAAATTGTGCGCATTTTATTCTTCATCGAGTCAAAGGTCTAAGGTCAAAGGCTTGCCATCCAAATGGCGGTTTTCTTTATCAGTCAACAAATTCTCACAAATATAGCACAAATTAATGCGAAAGCCAAAGATAATTATTTGAGAGAATTTGTGAGAATTTGCCAACTTACTTTTCTTAGTTTCTACGGAGTTATGGAGTATTGGAGGTTTTTTTCTTCATCTTCAAACTCCTTTACTCCCTTACTCCGTAGAGATTTTGAGAGAATTTGTGAAAATTTGTTGACTAAAAACTCCATTACTCCTTTACTCCGTAGAGATTTTTGGAGCTTTTGATGCAGGTCTTTCTTGGATTTTCAGAACCGCTTTAGGGGATTGACTGAACCGCTCCTTTGGATTGGCTGACGCCGAGCTGAAGGTTCAACTAGTTGCCGAAGGCTCGCCATCGCAACGGCGAGCGCTCGGCGTTGCGATGACGAAGGCTCGCCGTG
>Ga0310691_10006652_pt1 | contig 12284 bp, 13 predicted proteins | sample 176DNAGHGlowgp2_FD_203887 | JGI IMG/M metagenome (GOLD analysis project Ga0310691, IMG submission 203887) | Sheep rumen microbial communities from Palmerston North, Manawatu-Wanganui, New Zealand - 1766 DNA GHGlow gp2 (v2) (version 2) | ecosystem: Host-associated > Mammals > Digestive system >... | reverse complement strand
TATATCAGGCTATCCTGATGATTATCTTTACCAACGAATCACTCCCTTGAGACAAGGTAATTATATCATCTCTGGTTATTCAATATCCTATATTGCTGCCATGCTATTATCTCATCAAGGATCTTATTTCTTTCATCGATATAAAAGTGCTGTTCGTGGCACCAACAAGACATCTTGAATCCTTCAAACCAACTCATGTCGCCATTAAGGAAACCACTCCACTTACTGTCCAGACCTCGTGACATTACCATGAGCTCATTTCTGATCTTCTGTGACATGTGATCACACTTGAAATCTATGCCTTCTCTGTCTGAAGCATCAAACTTCGATGCAAAATACTGATCCACTTCGTATTCTACTCTTCTACCGTCTTCGGAAAAAGTCGTCCTCAGTATTACGCCGTCATCTCTGTCTATGCCGATGATAAGGCAGCACTTTTCGTTAAACATGGCCATTTCTATATCAAGAATAAGTTTAAAATGCATGTTGTATTTCTTGGCAAGATCTCCCATGTATTGGGGGATCTCGTTAACAGTAATATCTGACCAAATATCGGGATGCTTGATTATATGATTCGTAGATGGGAAAGGAACTTCCTTTGATCTCTTTTCTTCCTTTTGTTTTTGCTGCAATTCCAGAATAGAGTCTCTGAAACTGTCTGCTTTGGCGATCGCAGTCTGCACGACATTCGCTGTGAGAAAATACATACTTCTCGCTGTAAACGTCGAAATCCTCATCCTTATATTCTTATAAGCGAACTGGTAGTATACATATCTCGTCCCACCGAAAGGTCCCTCAACATATCCCGAACTGACATCAGTTAGATCTTTCACATCCGCAGTCTGGAACTTGAATGGGTTATGGACAGATACATACGCTATCTTACCGTGAACCTCATCTATAGACAAAACAGAAGCACAGGAGTTACTCTGCCTGTTATAGAAAGTGTCAGATATAACGAAGCCTTCTTTCTCTGATCTATTTTCCATTGTTTTCTTTGCAATAGGAAATAAGATCCGATTGGCTAGACTGGTATGGAGTATAAATGCCAAAAACAGAAAAACGATGAATGACGGTATGGTCAAGTTCTTTTCCGGATCTGTATATAAGAACACGAAAATAGTCGGAATACAACTTATCGCGAGCATGACGACAATTTCTATCAGAATAAAACCAATGCTATATTTCTTCATGAATGTATTCGTCTTCTCCTGTCTGAAAAACTGATGATTTATCGTTCCACTTCATCGATCCCGTATATATATCTGAACTCGAGTATGGAAGAAGCATCCTTTTCCTGTCCTTCAAGTTCTTCTTATCTTTTTTGAAGGCTTTCTCAGGTTTCTCATAAGAAAATCCATCCGTATATTTCTGTAAGATCTCCAAGATGAGCATATTTAACATTTTCTTGTTGCCGGTTGCGTACACTTTTATCTCCCCCTGTTAAGATCTTGTAATATTTTTTCGGCGCTTTCCTGCTCTTCTTTTTTCGCCTCTTCACTATTTCCGAGAATATGCCAGCTAAGCACTAAAGCATCAAATTCCGCTGAATAAAATAATCCATCTCCTTGATAAAAACATATAAAGTGGTCATTGATAGTGTAATTTTTATAATCCCTGCTCCTTCTGCCAAGCTTGTCCATACAACAATATCCTTCCAAATTAAAATCTCTTGTAGAAACAGGAGAATTTTCAAAATCATAGAAAGGATTATAAAACATTCCCTCTTTTTTCAAGGTATCATACAATTCCTGTTTGGAAACAATGTAGATATTCCTTTTTCCATTATATTTTTTCCGAAACATTTGAATATCATCCTCTGTCCATAACCCGGAGAACAAGTATATTTTTTCATAAGAATCATCGCCCTCATATAATTCAGGATATACCCATCTTTTATTCTTAACCTGACAGGTTATCGGCTTTGCGTTTCTCAATACAAAGCGGAATTCATACTTGGGTTCGCTGACTTTGCATGATGATGGAAGTAAAATATACCCACTGTGTAATTCGTACATAAACAACGCCATCAGGTTTTCAAGTTCCTTATCATGTAAGCTGCTTACAAAGTTATAGCCGTTAATTCGTAATTTGGGGACATTCCAAATACGCTCTGTTTCCTCTATCCCGCTTTCGTATAATGCCATAACCAGGAGCCGAAGTCTGTATGTATCAATTCGTTGTATTGTCGAATGAAGACGTTGTGAGAATCGACCCACAATCTCTGATGGAACCATATCGGGGTTTGAAAACTTCACCCATTTTTCCACTTTACATCCCCAGGAAAAGTATTTATAATTCTCATCCCCAGGTTTATTCATCCAAACAGCCCGTTCAGATGCCACTCTACCTACATAGTAATTGCTGTCTTTTAGCCGAGCGATTACATAATCTCCCTTTTTAATTCTCACATAAGCACTAATCGCCGAATCAGAAACAGAATACACACCGTCGTATTTTTCAATATATTTTTTCTTATACTCTTCGGCCTTATCCTTGGAAATCTCCTCTTCGAAGGAGTAAGCATCTTCTAAATCCCAACCCATTCCAAAAAAATTATCCTGTATACAGCATCGTTGAACTCTGTTCACAAGTTCCAAATCACCTTTTTCTTCATCATTAAAAGGCATAATATAAACTATCCAGCAATCCACATCTGCGATATTAAAAAATCTAATCTTATCCATGAGTTCTCCCATCCTTCGCTGTGATGTTCTTCATTAATCCCATTATAAAACCGATATATGTACAAAATATTGCACATTCCTTATTTTTCTATTAATAATTATTCGGTATGGAATTCAATAACTCCCGGTCTGAAAGTTTTTTCTCCAATGTAACATTAAAATCTCTCTATTATGGTCTATCCATGTAATTATCGGTCTGAAATCTGGACAACAATTTTCAAACAAAACTGCCGGCTTTTCAGCAATTGGAATCAAAACGATCCCTTTTTTCGTTTCTATTCCAAGGCATGGATTTTTTCTTTTCCTTTCATGTAATTAGTGTGTTATGCTTCGGATCATCATCCTCCGCCGATTTCAAGCAACAAAAAAACGCCCGGTTGTACCCAATGTTGCCGGTTACAAACAGACGCTTAAATTGCTTTTATTCTTTTGCAAAAGAAAATGGACTCGGAAAACGTTTTTGTTTTCTGCGTTTTCTTTGTCCATTGTAAATATAACACACTATTTTTTGCTTGAAAAGGCATCAAAGTGGTATTTGACACGACATTCACACTACTTTGATACGACATTCAAACCACATTCAGACACAAAATCAAAATTACTTCCTGTACTTCTCCAGATTAATACCTTCTTGCCTTGCGATCTTAAGAAGTTTTTCCGGACTCGCAGATTCGACTTCCATCATCTCCATAAATCCAAGGCCCCCGGAAAACGCTACGCCATGCGCACCAAACTCATCTGCCAGGTCTCTGCGTAGACGCTTGATGTCGTAATCTTGTGGGTTGTCTGAATCAAATAGTCCGAACATAAGTCCATCTCCATTATTTGTATTTTTTACTCATCTTTTCTATATCTTCTTTTATTTGGTTCCTTAATTTGATGGGCTGCAGTATCTCAACAGAAGGACCATACTGTAAAGCCCAAAATCGCATTGCTTCCGGATTTACTCTTACCCGAATCTTCAACATATCATCTTTGTCTTCCATGATTCGGAAGTCAGTTCCAAACCAGTCAACAAGTTCTGTCATTAGATCCTTCTCCGCAAGCATAACAACTTCCACACTTTCCCCGGCAAACATATAAATATGCTCGGCCATATGCTTCGGAAGGTTAAGTCCATGCTCTAATCCCTGAACCTGTTTCATGGGTTTAATCTTATCGGGAAGTATTCGAACATCGGTCATACGGTCAATACGATAATGAGCTACATTATTGTACTTATCATAGTTACAAATAAGATAAAACCTTCCGTTATTTGCTACAATCTGATAAGGATTTACTATGTATTCCCGTTCTCTCCTCGGGTACAATTTGAAATCCGTTCCGACATCGTTATAAATAAAGCTGATCTTCTTCTTTTCCGATATTGCATCATTGATTGTATCCAGAGAATACATTGCCTGTTTGTTCAATGTACGATGCAATTCCGGAAGGTTACTAACATGGGTAACCTTAGCATTAAAATAATTGCTTGCAAGACCTCGAATCTTATCGATTAGCCCCTTTGCTTGCCTTGTGGAAATAGATTTTGAAAAAAGTACACTGTCAATCAAAATCCGAAGTTCTGCATCGTCGAACTCCCTGGTAAGAAGACGATTTCCATGCTCTGTTGAAATATCGTATCCCATCTCTTTCAAAGAATCGATATTGTTCTTTACAGAGCGACGATCACATTCCATTCCGTAATTCTGCCGCAAAAGTTTAATAATCTCCTGCTGCGTTAAAGAATGGTTCTCATCCGTATATTTCTGCAAAATCTCCAGGATGAGCATATTTAACATTTTCTTATTGCCGGTTGCGTACATATTATTTCCTCATTCCTTATTGAAATCTTCCAATACCAAGCATTTGGTATACATCATCTATCTCTTTTCGTATTGTATCAGCAAATATCCCTTTTTCATCTAATTCAATTGCTTCTTCAAGACTCCAAGTCAGGTAAATGCCAAATTCCGGAGAAATATTTAATTTACCCTTATTATCTGTATACTCAAGAATCCTTTCTTTCTCTTTTTTAGAAATAATACCGCCCTTATTCATCTCGTCCAAAATACCTTGTCTATCATTTTGTGACGTTTGCCAAATTAAATCGGCGTGATTTATCCAAAAAGAAACATATTGATGAATATCAAAATTCTCTGTTTTATAATATGTGTCATCAAGGTTTTTTCTATATGTAGCCTGAAAATGAAAAGAGTTTCCATATATCAATGTGTCTTTCAGCTCATATCCATCTCTTTTAAATTTATTATAGAGATTCCTAGCTGATGTTTGAGTAGAGCCAAAATATAAACTAACCTCAAATGTCTTGGTTTCCTTTGCATATCGCATACCAACCATTCTGTTATAATCATTTCCAGTCTCAAACCTATACATCCAGCCTCGATGCCATTCAACTGGTTTGTTTCCCACTTCTTTTAGTAATTGCACACATCTCCTATTTGAATACGTGTCAATATGCTCATCATCCATCGCTTTAATTTGAGACAGGTTATTAACTTCCCAATAATTCAGTAAATACATGTACCTAAGGAAATCTTTGACTAAATAGCCTTCCATGTCCTCAAGCTCATCAAAAATAGTCGAATACTTACAATACTTTATTTGATTCTCTTCAATTTTCTCAAGTTTAAGAGATTTTGTGCAATGATTAATCAATTGATATGGATTCAAATCATATAATTTGTTCTCCATGGCAACACAAAAAACATATTTTTCATGATGTCTTACAAGAATCCATGCATCAGGAATTGAGTCCCCTCTATTGTTTATAATATCCATGGTATCTTTAAATGTTATATCAACATTCTTGTTTAAATCTGTATCATCTGAATATACCTGGCTTAATGAATCTCTTATACTTTTACGGATACTATCTTTATCAAATGTATCAATTCCCTCATACCCCCAAGATTTTCCCGTAGGGCTAAACGCAAATAAAAGCTTATTTGAATCCGATAATTCACTAATAATATTCTCGTCTGGTTTTGTTTGAAGAAAACACTTATATACTAATTCTCCATCAGGTAGAGACACTTCGAAAATATCTTTAAAAAAACGTCTCTTTTCTTCGGCATTTAGAGATTCAAATGTATTAATTATGGCTTTCGTTATGTTATTTTCTAAATGAGAGCAATCGCCATATTGGTAAAATACATTTAAATGCTTGTCATGAATGTTTTGTAATAAAAAACTAGCATTCTTCACGATTAATACCTCCTGAATTATTAATTGAGTTCCTTGCTAACCAATCTCAGTTTACACCAAAAGTATGTACAAAATATTGCACATTCCTTATTTTTCTATTAACAATTATTCGCTATGATGTTCAGTAACTCCCGATCTGTAATCTTTTTTTCCCAATGTAACATTAAAATCTCTCTATTATGGTCTATCCATGTAATTATCGGTCTGAATTCCGGACAACAATTTTCAAACAAAACTGCCGGCTTTTCAGCAATTGGAATCAAAACGATCCCTTTTTTCGTTTCTATTCCAAGGCAAGGATCTTTTTCATCTTTCCTATTAATCCCCATGATTACATCATATGGAAGACCTGTCTCAGCTTTTGTAGTGCGACAAACTTCAAATCCATCTATTTCATCAAACGCCAATAACTGTTCCATTATTTCTCAATATCCCTTCGACACAGTTAAAAACAGTTCTGCAATACCCTCTGTATAATCGAAATTCTCGTAATTACTCGGAAAAAGACTGAATTCATTTTCGTACTCCGGTTCTGCAATCTTTCCATCAGTATCGCTTAAAACATATTCGAAAGCATAGGCAAATTCTTCAATATAGGCCTGCTCATACCGGGAAGACAGAAAACGTGCCCATATCTTCTCCAAAATCGTTAATTTAATGAATAACACATCAAGTGACTTAGATGACAGTTCGAAGGAAACACCGGATGGTCTACTCCAATATTCCAAGATGCTCCTGATTTCATCCTTCGTCTCAGCATGCGGTTCAAATAATCCTTTTATATAACGTTCTGAACCCAGCTTGCTTATGCCCGGTTTTCCGGCAAAAACAAGACGACTCAAATAATATAGATCCGAACAAAGCGCAAATAACCTTAATTCGTAATCGGGTGTTTCTTTTCCGAATGCAAGGAGAAGGACAGTATTATATGCTACTGCCCGACAATCAGACCGCATATAATCAATTATTACTGTTTTGTTTGTAATTATCTGCTCAACGTGCTGAATTTCTCTCTTTCTTCCCATATCACTCCTATAAATATATTGCAAACGGCTTTCTTTTTATATTCTTTGATCGAAGATCATCATATTCTTTTAAATCCTTTTTTATGCTCTCAAGTTTTCTAGGTTTCTTTTTCATCAGTAAATATGCTTCGGCAGTTCTCCCTACTTTGCGTATCTCTAGGATCGAATCCCCATGTTTTGATAAACCAGAGAACTTCTTGTCTAAATATCCTAATCCTGGTTCTTCACATTCCGCCAACAGAAAGATCATATTTATCGGACAAACATCAAAAATATCCAGTATTTCTTCTCTGTCACCGAATCCCGCAATTTCCCTTTTTTCAATCATATCTAAAATGGAACTATACATAGTTTTGTTATTATCATACTCACGTTCCAATTCTCCCATCGACAAATCTCTCATAGATTGTTTTCCATAATACATATCTGTTGCCCCATCAACTATGATAATGCTCTGTGGAGTAACGCAATCCTGATAGTAATTATCAACTCCATACAGATATACTAGCCCTTTGCAGACTTCCCGTACTTGAACTAAAGAAGGAAAATCATATTTACTCACGATAGAATCCCATATCTTTCCTTTTTCTTTGCTCGTGCAATATATTATTACACTACGACCTTCGCTCGATGCACGGTAAAGAACATAATCGTAAATATAATAGAGCGATTCAATCGTGTAATCCGTTGCAAAAATTCCAAAGTTTCCCTTAAAAAAAGTCCCAATACTCATCGACTCACCCTCTTTTCTCTTCCAATTCTTTACGTATTTTTTCAATGTCCCGGAATGTAAGAGTTTTTTGTTTCAAAAGTTCGTCTCTCATCTTTTCTACAAAGTCTCTATTCTCGACAATAATCTGCTTAGCTATCTTATAGTATCTTTCCAGCTCGGATGTAATAAGCTGATCTCTTTTTTCACAAATATAAGCAGATGAATCTCTTCTGGTATGGGTATCAAGTCCTAATGTACCAAGATTATCTACAAACTCATCGACTTGGGAATGAGCTTCTTCCAGATCGGAACTACATCCCACATCAGCAATGCCCAACAATATCTCTGTTGCCGCACGTCCGCCAAGAGTACGTATCACTTCGTGTTCCTGTAATTCCTTCGATAAATTAAAATCGTCCGGTTTATGAATGTTCGTCACACCTTGCGTTGACCATGAATTTCTGCATACAGACACTAATGTTACACTTCCAGGTTCCAAGACTTCAGAAACAACCGCATGCCCTGCTTCATGAATTGCAATTTTCATGTTTTCTCTTTCATTTTCCGGGTTAATGCATTCCGGAGATTCATATAACATCCTGACAAATGCATCAATAACATCTTGATGGCATATTCTATCTCGATTTGCAAATCCCGCATAGATTCCTGCTTTATTTATGATAGTCTCAAGTTCAGCACACGTTCTGCTGTCTAAAATAAGGGATAATTCCTTAACATCAATATCTCCCACCGCTTTCTTTTGTTTTAAGTAGTGTTCTATTATCTCCTCAGCATTTTTCCCACTTGGCGGAATGACTTCAATAATTTCATCAAATCTCCCTACCCGGCGAAGAGAATCCGGAAGTCTGTAGATTTCATTAACAGTGGCTAGGGTAAAGATATTTAATCCCTTATATTCGTCAATACAGGATTGGATAGTGACATACTCTTCCGTATCCTTATATTCACAATCACTGTTGGAAAACTTATCCATATCGTCCAGGAAAATTATTGATGGTGCTTCCTCTTTTGCTTTTTCGTATGTCTTTCTTATTTCGTTTACAAAGCTTCCATTCGGCTTTTCTTTTCGTAATACAAAACATTTCCAGCCGGCCTCTTCAATAAAACACTTTGCCAAAAGCGTCTTTCCAAGACCAGGGCGTCCACTAAGTAAAATACCGCTCATCGGAACAACACCCAATCTTGAATACTTCTCCGAATTCTTTAATACATCTGCATAACGAATCAATTCCATCTTAATGCTCTCATATCCAATTACTTTATCAAATGCGCTCATCCTTTTTCCTCCTGTAATAATCTGTGTTTTTTGTATCTAGGTTGATATCCTGGTTAAACACTATCATTTTCGATGTGCATTATTTTGCACACAAGATTTGTTATCCTGAAAACAGTTAAAAGAAAATCTTGGAGGTGCTTATATGTATGGGAATATGCTTTTGACAATTTTGGAAAATATAGAAAAAAGTGACGGGAATCTAATTTATAGAACCGGTTCTCTCTGTTTATCAGAGCTACAGGATATTGTCCTATCCGATAAATTTATCGACGAGATTAATGATTCAAATACTGAGAAGAAAATATCGCTCCATGCTTTTCAGGCTTACTATGAGAAATATGATTTTTTCAATTTTTCGGCAATCATCAGTCTGGATGGTAACAAGTTCAAACTTTACATTGACCGGGTACAAGGTTGCCATAAACTATCGCCTTTCTGTAACGACGAGCAGTGGTTTGAAACCTTTAAGGAAGATACCATTAATACTTTTCCAGGGGCAATTGTTCTAAATCTGAACTATATTACAAGGCCTTTGGGACCAATTCTGGAAGTACAGATTGAACTTAACGGAAAGAATAATTATTTCCCCGATTCTGCTTATATCGAACAAAAAAGTGAATACTTTGAAAAGTTGAAAAATCCGGCAAATGACTATTATAAAATCCTGTTTGGACAGATTTCTTCTGAAGAGGATGATATAACGATGAGAGAATCTATTCCCTGGCATATTCTCTATGTAGACAAGGAAAATCAACTTGCTCTCCTTGTAACACAAAACAGGCTGAAAACACATTGTTCCTGTGATTTTGAGGAGTCTTTAATAGATTTAACCATAAAGGACACGGCTTATAATACAGATATATTCCAAAACTACGAAAAGAATATGATTAAGGATATCTTTATAGCAAACGAATCATTTCTTCAACAATATACTGAGGACTACAAAATATATTCCGAAAGATATGTAGACGACGAATTGTTTATGTATGTCCACCTCTGTTGTTGGATTGAATGTAATTCTCCGTTGATAGATTAATCTCTTTATGAATTATGAATCGAAAAGGACGGTGGAAGCATGAATAATGAATATCAGATAAAGCAATTTATGAAAAGAATAGACGATGCCAATAGTTTATTTAGCACCAGTAAGGAAGGGTATCTGTACACAACGATAAATACCCCATATAAAGTAAGTTCCTATGATCTAAAGATCAATTTTTACGGGAATATCGTTCAGATTACAACTGAATGTCCGTTAAGTGCCGATCTGGCAAAAGAAGAACAGTTCCACGCAATCCGGAATCTGTTTGATAGTTTGAATTCAATTATAAAAAGCGGGAAATTTCATATCTTGAAAGATAATAAAAAGCTGTCCTTTACATCCTTCTGCTCAACGGAAGAACTGTATTCGCGCGAGAATCCGTTTGACATCATATTTTATGGAATTGAAATCTTAAACACTTATATGGACACCATATTGGAAGTTTTAATAGGGAAAAGGATTTTTTATGTTAAATTAGAATATCTTTGACTTCATTTTAGGTTTCTCCACCAAAATATGATAAAATGATTCCCGAGGAAAGGAGGTAAACCATTATGAAAAATACCTCATTTGTACCGAAAACGGTACCTAACCTCGATTCGCGCTAAGCCATGGACTGGTAAGGCGCATTACATATAACGGGCCGGTGAGAAATCATCGGCTCATTTTTATCTTTTTTTGAATCGTCCTGTCGAACCCGTCTATCACTTTATTGAAAAATGAGTACGAATGTAGTGTGAATGTCGTGTCAAAGTAGTCTGAATGTCGTGTCAAATACCACTTTCATTCCTTTTTCCCCAAATAAAACCATGTTATAGTTAATATAGGCACAAATGAATATCGGTCATTACAGACAGGCAAATTAGCATCTTGCGAAAGCAGGGTGCTTTTTTTATGCCTTCAGGACGCAAATTCGACCGATTTTAGCGCCTCAACCTGAGACATTGGAGATTTACACATTTCATTGGGAGAAAACGAAAATGAAGGAAATTACAAATAATAAAAGAATTAACCTGAATTATGGACAACCCACATTCGATGATGATACACTTTTACTTGAAGAGAATGCCGAGATTGTTGAAATGAAAAAACAATACATGGCAAAACAAAGAATGTTAAAAGTAAAGGGGGCATTATTACCGTACATACGAGAAGGAAGTAAGATTGTTGTCTACGACAAATCCACTGAAGTATATCGAATAAGAATTCCTTTTGCACTTAGAAAAGATGATACCGTGAGGATAAGTGCTAAATCCGAACAGGCAGCCTATGATAAGATGTACATTTATCTGTTTGGAGATGACCAGTACACTGTCCGCACTCTCTTTAAAAAAGTATTGGAAATAAAAGAACAAGATCCTGACACTTCGTCTTTAACGGTGACTAGATACCGCCAAATCTGGAATAAGTATTATGAAAATGCCAAAATTTCGGATGTTCCGTTAACAGAAGTTAAGGCGTCGGATATAAAAGCTTTTTTCAAAACAATCACCGGCGGCCGAACGATTACACGAAAAAATTTTGTCAATATCAAAAGTATTTTCAATGTTGTCTATGATGTAGCAGTCGACAACGATATTGTAACAAGCAATATAAGTAGAAATTTAAGTTGCAAAGATTTAAAGTTCAAGGCCGTTGATAATTCCAATACCCGATATACCGATGAAGACCGTGAAAAAATTCTTGCCTATCTGGACAATCTTCCCGAAAAAACCGGATATGACTATGGTATTGAGTTAATGTTCTGTCTCTGTGCAAGAATTGGAGAATTAAGAGCACTCAGATGGACCGATGTTGATTTTGAAAGACACACCATATCCATTTCTAGGGAAATCATTCTGCGAAAGGGCGAAGATGGTAAAAATCATTTTGTTGAAGTAAATCACACAAAAGGTGGAGAACACGGAGCAAGAGTACTTCCATTATCCGAACGGGCAGAAAAAGTTCTTCATGAACTTCGGTCCCAAAAAGTTGTATCAGATCACGTTTGTTGTAACTTAGCCGGAGAACCGATTGACGGCAACAAGTTTAACAAAACATTAAAAAAAGTGACGGAAGAAATCGGAATACCGTATCTTTCCAGTCACAAAATCAGGTTCTGGAGTGTAACAGCACTTGCCAGAGCAACCGGTGGAGATATTCAGACAGTTATGTATGCCGCAGGGCATGTTGATAAAAATACTACTCTCCACTATATCAGGGCAGTCAAAAGTGACGTCCAGACCGATAAAATCAAGCAATGCTTCGGTTAAAAAGGCTTACTGGCTACTAGGTGGCTACTATTTCGAGCTCTTGAAAATCAAAAAACCCAGAT
>Ga0310691_10006651_pt1 | contig 12284 bp, 17 predicted proteins | sample 176DNAGHGlowgp2_FD_203887 | JGI IMG/M metagenome (GOLD analysis project Ga0310691, IMG submission 203887) | Sheep rumen microbial communities from Palmerston North, Manawatu-Wanganui, New Zealand - 1766 DNA GHGlow gp2 (v2) (version 2) | ecosystem: Host-associated > Mammals > Digestive system >... | reverse complement strand
AGAGAGTGTCTTGCGAAAGTATTATCTAGAGTTCTTGATAATTCTAATGTATCGATTACAGGGTTTTTAAATTCTCCTAAATTATATTTTTTATAAGCCATCTCTAAGAATGAAACATCAAACTTAGCATTATGAGCTACCATTGGGCAATCTCCAAACCACTCAATAAATCTTTTTACTGCATTTTCTTCATTATCTTTTCCTTCTAACATCTCATCTGTGATATTAGTAACATCAATAATTCTTTGTGGTAAAGATCTACCTGGATTAATTAATTCATCGTACTTTTCTAGTATTTCACCATTTTTTATTTTAACAGCACCTATTTCAATAATAGAGTCTACACCACCGGCATTAAAACCAGTAGTTTCAAAATCAAATACTACAAAAGTTTCATCTAACATTACTTTATCATTTGGTCTTAGAACTATATCTACATCATCATCTATCATAGTAAGTTCTGCACCATAAATAGCTTTAAAAGGTTTTTCTCCTTCAGCTAAATGCTTATTATGATCCGTTACCATACTAAATACATGAGGGAATCCTTGAACACCATTATGATCTGTAATAGCAACTGCATTCATACCAAAACTCATAGCAGTTTTTACTACATCAGTTTCATCTGCTACTCCATCCATTTGACTCATTTTAGTATGACAATGTAATTCTACTCTTTTTACTTCTGCTGTATCTTTTACATCTTCTTCATTCTTTTCTATAGCAATTATATCTCTTGCATTAAGTACTAATTCTTTAGCAAATGTATCATTCTTAGTATAACCTCTAATCTTATACCATTTACCTTCTTTAAATTCTTTACTCAATCTTTTATATTCTTCATCGTCTCTTACAAACACCTTACAATAAATACTATCTGAATAATCAGTAATCTTTAAAGTAATTATTTTAAAATCTGTTTTACTTGATTCAAAGAAATCAACACCGAATACTTTAGCTTCTACTACTACATTAGGGGCTTCTCCAATAATAGTCTTTATCTTAATAGGATCTTCTTTTATAGCTCTACCTATTACACTATTAGGATCTTTTGCAGCTCTATTAAATTGTTTTTTTTCAGTACTTTCTATTTTTTCTTCTACTTTTAAAGTTTGTGGTTCTGTCATTTCAGCTTGTTTTATTTCTTCTTGGACTTCTTCTAATACCTTATTATCGTGTTTTTCTATTAACTCTATATCTTTGTCATAACCAACTTTTTTATAAAATTTATTTATCTTTTCTAATACTTTTGATAACTTCTTTTTTTCTACAGCATTAGTAGCTATAAGTAATAATTTATTTTCTTCTAATACTAGTGAATCTTTATATAAATCTATTACAATTATTTCTTCTTTTAATAATCTTAATAAATAATCATAATAACTTAAATATATATTAATATCAGGATTTTCTATATTAAATACAAATTCTATACTAGAAGCATTTTTATCTAAACTATATTTTTTAGTATCTAATTCTTCATATATTTCTATAGGTAATAAGTCTTTTTTATTAATGAAAATACACCAACTATCATTTTTAGAATTAACCTTAATCTTAGTTATTTGGGCATCATTAAAATATTGATAAGAGTTCTCATCAATATTTATTTTATCTAAAAGTATTTTCATCTTGTCATCCATACTTATCCCCCTGATTGTGTTATATTACTTCTTCATCTATTTTACTAGAAATTCTTGTTTCTCTTACAATGTATTTTCTATTACGTATACAGAATTCTATAAATTCTTCAATATCCATCCTTTTTAATTCTTTTTCATAGGCATATTTATCAGCATCAAATACAATTTTATCTCTCATCATATAGTTAGTGAATTCATCTTTAGGTACTCCTAAATACATTAACCAATAAGGATATAAAAACCTTTTTAATTGTTGTAGTTTTGGTGAACCACTTTGATAAGTGCTTCTTCCACTTACACGTGTTGCGAATTCATTTAATACTGCAAATTCTAGTATAGCTTTCTTAAAATCTTCATACTCTTCTTTATATCTTTTTATATTATGTTTAGCTATAGTCATATGCATTCCTAATAATACTTTTATTGGTTCTTTCTTGTCTACTTCTCTACCTACAATTAACACTCCTTCTTTAGAGTGATCAATTACATTTAATTCTTTATTTACAACAAAGATAGTATAATTAGGTATTTTTTTTCTAATTATATGTTTATATAAATATTCATTTTCTTTTTTATTCTTATCCCATACTTGCATTATTTCTATACGAGATGTTTCAGCTTGTTTTTTTAATTTTTCATAATCTTTAGTATCTAAAATAATATTATAAACTGTATCATTATTAGGTATAAAGTTTTTATAATCTTCTAATATTTCTAATTTATCTTTAAATGTTGAATTATATTCGTTTTTATAAGTATCCCATATCTTCTGTTTTAATTTATATATTGGTTCTGAAATACTAGCTCCGAATAATAAATTCCATATAAGTACATAATCATTTACAATAAACTTAGTGTTCATACTACATCACCATATATATCATATCAAAAAAAAAAGAAAAGTAGAACAACTTTTCTTCTTTTTTTCTACATAAATCTTTGATGAATTATATAGGCAACAATTCCTACTATAATTATTATTAATATGAATATTATTATCTTTAATCCTAAAGGTACTTTATCTTCTTTAAAATCATCACTCATATCAAAATCTTTATCTGATAAATCCATACTTCTTGTATAGAAATCTGGATCTTTTACTTTGTCTATTTTTTGTTTAGATTCTTCCTTTATTGAAGCTTCTGTAGTTATATCACTTGTATCAGATAGAGCATTTGATTCTTCTTTAGGTTCAATAGTTTCTGTAGTTACTTTTAATTTTTCTTCTACTTTTTCTCCATCTACTTTTGTAATTTCATGGGTAGTAGTTACTTTTTCCATTTCTCCACTACCATCAACTACATCTAGTACATTAGTAGCCATTAAGTCGGCTAATAAATCTACAGTAGTTTCTTTATCTATTTCGCCAGCTAATGTTTTAGAAGCTATTGTATCAATTAATTCTCTTATTTCTTCTTCTTCAGGAGTAGCTAATCTCTTTTTTCTTTCTTCTCTGTATTTCTCTAATTCTTTTCTATTTTTACCTGAAAGAATATTGTATGCACTATTCTTTAATTTTCTTTTTTCATCTAATTCGTCTAATTCTACTCTATTTTTTCTAGCATTTTCCAAAACACTATTTATATCATATATTTTATTTTCTTGTCTTTCTTTTAGATAATTAACATCTTCTAATTCTTTTTTCTCTTTTGGCAATTCTACATCTTGATATTCTCTTAATTGTTGGTAGGCTTCTCTTGTAGTACGAGAATTACTATCAGAGTTTGGTTTTATTTCATATGCATTAGCGTTTGTTACGTCTGTAATATTTGTGTAAATTGCATTCATAGAAAAATCTTGATATAAATTCTTATTTCTATCAATTCTACTTACTCTACTATTATTCTCTTCATTATAGCGATCCATTCTTTTCATAATATACACCTACTTATTATAAGTTTAGCATAAATACTATTAAATTAATAGATTCTAAATATGTACTTTACGTAAAGATAATTTATATACTTTATTTTATTATTTATATTAGGTATAATATTAATGAAAGGAAGTTATGTATGAAGATTAAAGTAAATCAAGAGTCTTGTATCGGATGTGGAGCTTGTGCTGCTATCTGTGAAGGCGTATTTGAAATTGGTGATGACGGATTATCTAAAGTTAAAGTAGATAAAGTTCCTGAAGACAAGGTAGATGCTGCAAAAGAAGCAATAGAAAGTTGCCCTACTGCTGCAATCGAAGAGGTAAAAGAAGAAAAATAGAGCTAGGCTCTATTTTTTGTTTCCATAAACTATTTGTACTTCTTTAGTAGTTAATTTTCTATATTCTCCAGATTTCAATCCTTCTAGATTAAATATACCAATACGTTCTCTTGTTAATTTATCTACTAAAAATCCTACAGATTCAAATAATCTTTTAACTTCATGATTCTTACCTTCATGAACTGTTATTTCTACCATAGATGTATTTTTACTAGGATCTACTTTTTTTAATTTTACTCTGCTTGGTTTTACTAACACATTGTCTAACATAACTCCATCTTTTAATCTATTAATATGTTCTCCTTTAATAATACCATTTAATTTAGCAAGATATACTTTATCAATATTATTCTTAGGATGAGTTAATATATTAGCAAATTCTCCATCATTTGTTAGGAGTAAGGCTCCTGTTGTATCATAGTCAAGTCTACCTACAGGGTAAATTCTTGCATCAGTATCTATTAAATCTATTACTGTTTTTCTACCTTTATCATCACTAGTAGATGTTATTACTCCTCTAGGTTTATTTAATAAGTAATATTCCTTAAGTTCTTTTTCGATTATTTTATTATTAACTTCTATAGTATCTTTATTATCTACTTTAGTACCTAGTTCAGTTATAACTTTACCATTTACTTTTACTTTACCCTCTTTAATTAATTCTTCTGCTTTTCTACGTGACGCAATTCCTGCTTCTGCGATTACTTTTTGAAGACGTTCCATACTATCACCTCAGTCGCATAAATTATACCATACTTTTAGTATTTATGCTATATATAATAATCATTATTATCTATATTTCATAAATTATACTAAAGGAGGTATATATGTATAATTATCCAAATACTACTACTTATTATGGTGAAGATGATAGATTCTTATTAGCTCCATTTCTACTAGGTGGGCTTGCAGGTGGTGCTTTAGGTTATGGAATAGCTACTACTAATAAACAACAATATTATCCAATGTACCCTATGTATTATTCTTATCCAGTATATCCAATGTATTCTAATAATTACTATTATTATTAAAAAGTCTTAGGACTTTTTATTTTGGAAGAATTATTTCTACTCTAGTACCTATATTTTCTTTAGAATAATAATTAATAGTACCTCTATGTAATTCAATTATTTCTTTTATATATGGTATACCTAATCCTGTACCGTTAGATTTAGTTGTGTAATATTCCTTATAAATATCATCAATATTTTTAATACCTATTCCATTATCAAAAATAGATATTTTATAAATAGATTTATCTTCATCTACTTTAATCACTATTAGATTAGAATTAGCCTCATAAGAATTTTTTATTATATTTAGAAACACCTGTTTTAGTTTAGAATAATCTCCATAATAGTTTAATTGAGTATTACCAATAATTATTATTTTACTTTTATATAATTTTTCTAAGTTAGTTTTTATTTCTAATAACAAGTCATATAAATTAAAATTATCCTTGTTTATATTTAATAAATTATTATAATCATTTATTATATTTAGACTTCTTTTTATTTCATCTCTTACTATTTGTATATAAGTATTTTTATCTTCATCTTTACATTTCAACATCATATCTAAGTATCCATTACAGACAGTTAATGGATTTTTTAATTCATGAGTAAATCTATTAAAATAACTTATATCTTCCATATAATCACCAAAATCATTATACTTATTTACTTTGTCTTATTTTGTCGAATTTTGTCATAAAAAAATAACTATTTCTAGTTATCTTAATTCATCAATATATTTTTTTAATTGCTTAGATTCAGCACCTAAGATTATTTTTAATGTATTATCTATTTCAACAATACCCTTAGCTCCTAGTTTTTGAATTCCTTCTTTATTAGCCTTAGATACATCTTTTAATGTAACTTTAAATCTAGACATATTAGTTTCAGTTGATATTATATTATCTTTGCCACCTAATAGTTCTACTAGTCTATTAAAGTCTATTCCTGCATCTTTTTTTGTAGCTTTTAATATAGCTAAAAGTATTACTACTAACACTATTGCAATTACAATATATTCTATATAATTATTCATATTATCACCTATTTAATTATAACTTATTTTTATAAAAAAAGAAAGTTATTCTTTTTTTAGATTATTTATCTTCTTTAAGAAGTCTTTACTTTTTATGTATAAACCTGTAAATCTATCATAATAGTCATCTAGGAATCTATTTATTTCATTGGTTACTTCACTACTTACATCTAATTTAGTAATATTTTTTATATCTACATAATAATACATTCTAATCATTTTAATTGTTTTATCACTAACAAGTGTTTCATTATTATAACAGTTTCTACAGACATAACCACCGGCATCACTAGATAAAGTTACTATATCTTTAGTATTTCCACAATGAGCACAACTATCTATACTAGGGCTAACTCCTAAATAATCTAATAGTTTTAATTCTAATATATTAGTTAAAGCTATAGGATTTAATCCTTCTTCTAGTTTATTTAATGTATCTCTTAATAAATCAAATATATTAGAGTCATCAGTTTGTTTTAAAACTTGATTTATTAAATCTAAGATAAATGAAGCATAACTTATTTTTTCTAAATCCATTAATGTTTTAGAATATGAATTAATTACATCTACCCCTATTAATGTAGATAATCCATTAGGTTTATAGTAAATATGAATAGTACCATAGAGTAATTTTCTGCTTACTCCTCTAAGTTTACTTTTCATATTTCTACAACCTTTAGATATAACTCCTATTAGTCCATATTCTTTAGTTAAAACATTTAGTATTTTACTAGATTCACTATAATTAGTTTCACTTAGTATAATTCCTTCAATACTTTCTATTTTCATATTATCACTTCACTTATATATATTATATCATTATAAATAAAAAAGTAGCATAGCTACTTATTATTCTTTAATTTCATTAATAAATTATAATATTTAATATTTCCTGTTTTTTTAAATAATTCCCATAATATTTTTGACATATTATCACCTCTATTAATATAGTGGTGTTTTTTATCAAATTTTATTCATCATCTTCTTTTAAACCTAATTCTAAGAAGTATTTTTCTTCATCTCTCCAGTTTTTAATAGTTTTTACATATGTTTCTAAGAATACTTTTTTACCTAGGAATTCTTCCATATCTTTTCTTGCTCTTGTACCTATTTCTTTTAACATAGATCCTTGTTTTCCTATAATTATTTTCTTTATATTCTCTCTATCAACAACTATTAGTACTTGAATATGAATTACTTTATCATCTTCTTCGAAGTTCTCAGTAAAACAAGTTACTGTATGAGGAATTTCATCATGAGTTAATTCTAATACTTTTTCTCTTACAAATTCTGCCATTATGAATCTAGTAGTAACATTAGTTAATTCATCTTCTGAATAGATTCTTTCTGATTCATCTAATCTTTTCTTAATACAATTAATTAATTCATCTACATTGTCTTTCTTTAATGCAGAGATAGGTATTATTTCAGCAAAGTCATATAATTCTTTTAACTTAGTTATATCTTCTAATAGTTTAGTTTTATCTTTTACTAAATCTATTTTATTTAATAATAAGAATACTGGTACTTCACTATTCTTTAATTTATTAAGAATAAACTCGTCACCTTTACCAAATCCTTTAGATATATCTACTAAGAATAATATTACATCTACTCCTTCAGTATTATTATAGGCTTTCTTATTCATAAGTGAACCTAATTTATTTTGAGCTTTATGAATACCTGGAGTATCTACAAATATGATTTGACTTTCATCATCATTATAAATACCTTGTATTACATTTCTTGTAGTACCACTAACATTAGAGGTAATAGCTAGTTTCATTCCTAAAATAGAATTTAATAGACTACTTTTACCTACATTAGGACGTCCTACTATACTAACAAATCCACATTTCATTTTAAATCATCCTCATCAAATGGATATGGGCATAATTCTTTTACTGTGTACATTTTGCTTTCCCCAGTATTTGCATAAAAATATAATGGTACATCTTTATCAAACAATTCTGAGATTACTTGTCTACAACCAAAGCAGCTTGTGCTTACTCTATTACTATCTGCACACATACAATGAAGTTCTTTAAAATCTCCTTTTGTATATCCATTACTTATAGCACTTAATATAGCAGATCTTTCTGAACAGATTGATGAACCATATGCGGCATTTTCTACATTAACTCCTTTAAACTCTTTTCCATCTTTCATAACAACAATAGTTGCTACTCTAAAATGAGAGTACGGGCTATATGAATTTTTCGCTAATTCCATTAATTTTTCTATCATAACAAACCTCCTATATAATCAATTAATTTAGGTATAAAAATAATTCCTCCTATTATGGCTGAGATAATAGCCATAATTAATACTCCTGCGCTAGCTGTATCTTTAGCTGCTTTAGCTAGTGGGTGAATTTTAGGAGAAGCTAAATCAACAACATATTCAATAGCTGTATTAAAGAATTCACACATTAATACTAATCCAATTAATAATAAACAGAAGAACCATTCAATTAAATTAATCTTTAAAAAGAATCCAAATACTATTACTAGTATTGCAACAAATACATGTATTTTTAAGTTTTGTTCTCCTTTGAAAGTTTGAACAATACCTTCAAAAGCATATTTAAAGCTACCAGTTAATCTTTTATTATCTATTCTTAATTTATGTTTTACTTTATTTCTAACTTTCTCTTCTGATACCATAACTTTCTAATACCTCCTCTTGTTTTCCAAACATTACTTCTTCTTCTTCTTTAGTTTGATGATCATATCCAAGTAAATGATAAAAACCATGAACTGCTAGAAATGATAATTCTCTTAAGAATGAATGACCATAATCAACAGCTTGGCTTCTTGCTCTATCTATAGAAATATAAATATCTCCTAAGATTCTTTCATTATCCCCAATAATTATAGTATCTTCATCTTCTAATGCAAATGTGATTACATCTGTTTCTCTATCTATTCCTCTATAATTCTTATTTAATTCATGTATATAATCATTATCTACTATTATTAAATTAAAACTAGTATCTTTTAAGTTTTCTTTTTCCATTGCACTATAAAGTACTTTTTCTACTGTTTCTAATTCTTTTATTTCTTCATTTGTGTTATTAAATATTTCTATTTTATTCATTACTCCTCCTAAATTAATATAAATAATAATCCTGTGATTAATCCTATAAATATAAGTATTGATAAGGCATTTAAGAACCATTCTTTCTTTGTGAAACTTGGTAATCTTTCACCTATTACTCTAAATATAGAATATAAACCATATCCTAATAATCCTCCTAATATATTTAGTAATATATCATCTACATCAAATACTCTTCCTATTAATAATTGTACTACTTCAATAGATACAGAAGCTATTATAGTTAAAAATAATGGTAGTGTTAGTTTTTCTGATTTTAGATAAAAACTGGCAAAAAAACCAAAAGGTAAAAACATAATCATGTTTCCTAATACATTCTTAAAAAATAGACGACTCGTAATATTATATCTCATTATTTCTCTAAAAGGAATAAAGTTATTAGTTGCCCATGATGCATCATCTTGAAATGTTACTACTTGGAATAAACATAAGATATAGATACCGAAAATCAACATAGATAATTCTTTATAAATAACTACCTTTTCTTTACTTTTTATTAAATAACAAATTCTAAATGATACCATAACTATTATAGATATAATAATCATTGGCCATGTAAAACTAATTACGCCTTGAATTGTATTAGATATTGGTTTTAACATAATTATTCTTCCTTCTTATTTAAATCTTCTATATTTATATTAGATATATCTTGATAACTAGTTATATCTTCTTTAACTTTTAAAAATACTTCTATTTCTATTTTACTATTTTTTATATTCTTTTTCAAAACTTTTTTACTTAGTATTTCTTCATCTTTACGTAATTTCTTATTTATTTCTTTTTCAGATAGTTTTAATGCTTCTTCATCTACATTATCTATTGTATATATTTTGCTGATTAATTTAGTTTCTAAATAGTTAGCTAAAGATATCTCTACTGGAATAAATTTACTATGAATACTACTTATATTTTTTCTTTTAAAGTTTTTATATTTATTATTGATATCTAAATTTATATTAAATATTTTTATATTGAAACCATAACTATTCTTATTAGTTAACTTTTCTATTGTATATGTCTTAGGTATAAGCATTCTTACCTTATACCAAGTTTCTCCATATACTATTCCTTCTGCACATCTTTTAGATACAATATTATCTTTATTATGAATAAATCCACTTATTATTACTTCATTGGGAGATACATAATCATTTATTTTTTTTGATATTTCTCCACTAGATGATTTTATTTCTAAGATAATGGCTTCTTTTTTAGAAACTATATTTCTGGGATTACATATTTTCTCTTTATTATTTATTTTTCTTTCTTCTAATTTAACAATATATTTAGTACCTTGTGATTCTATTTCAATCCACTCTATTTTATCTTGTTCTTTAAGAAGAATACTTTCTTTTATTTTTTTTAATCTTTTATCAGATACTTTAAAACTATATTTTTTTATACCCAATTCTTTTAAATCTTGTTTTATTAGATTAATTATTTCTTTTTTGGGATGAATTATTTCTACTTTAAATATTATGTGAGAAAGAATTATATTCATAATTATCCCTAATAAAAAGAAAATAATATAATATAAGTATCTTTTAATTAATTCTCTTATTCTACTTATTCCATATCTTTTTATTATTTTAATTTTATAAGTAGTTTTCATTTTTATTATATTTGTATAATCTTTATAATCAATTATTACTATTAAGTTTTTATGATCCTTAGATAAGTGATATATATTTATATTTCTTTTAATTAATTCATTTAAAAAATAATTAGGATTTTTACCAGTTATTTTTACTTTTACTTTATTAATCATTTAATACCTCTATATTAGAAATCTCACCTTTTATTAATAGTTCATTATCTAATAGTTTGGTTAATATTAGATTTATTCCTTTTATATTTATTTTTTTATTTTGACTTAATAAAGAAATATAATTATCTTCTAACGTAATTATTCTTTTAAAATTAATTATGTGTATTTTATTTTCATAAACAGTAAATCTAAATTCTTTATCATTTATATAGTTACTAATAGAATTAAACATATTATCACCTATATAAATATATGTTTTAGAAAATAAAAAAAGCATTTTAAAAATGCTTTTATTGTAGTTTATTACGGATAATAGTAGATACTTCTTTCATATCTGCTTTACCTTTTAATTTACCTTGAGCTAGTCCCATAACTTTGCCCATATCCTTCATACCTTCAGGCTTTACTTCTTCAAAGATTTCATTAATAATCTTTTCTACTTCTTCAGTTGATAGTTGTTCTGGAAGGTATGCAAGTAAGATATCAATTTCAGCTTGTGTTTTGTCTACTAAATCTTGTCTATTACCTTTTTCAAATTCAGTTATAGAATCTTTTCTCATTTTAATTTGTTTATTAACCACATCGATTAATAATTCATCATTTATTTCTTTTTTATGATCGATTTGTTCTTGTTTTAAAGCTCCTTTAACCATACGAATTACTGTAAGACGAAACATGTCTTTAGCTTTCATTGCTTCAATCATATCTTTTTCTAATTTTTCTACCATTTAAATCACTCCTATTTATTAAAATATAATGCTTCTATACTTCTTATTATATCGTAAGAATCAAGACAGGCATTTTCTTCATTTATTAATTCTTTATTTTCCCAACATGCTGGGATAAATGTTACGTTACTATTTTTTGAAAATTCTTTATCTATATAACTATCGCCTATATAAATAACATCTTCAGGATTACATTTTAATTCATTACATAATATGTTCATACTATCTTTATGTGGTTTTGGATTTTCTATCTTATCTGATGTAACAATCGATTCGAAGTAAATTAGAACATCTTTTAATTCTTCATCTAATTCATGAAACTCTTCCATTGTTCTAGAAGTAATTATACCAATTCTATAGCCATCATCATGCAAGCTTTTTATAGCATCTTTTAATCCATTAAAACAAAGTGTCTTATATTTACTAAATGTTTTTTCCCACTCTATATTTATTTGTTTTATCTTATCATTATCTAAGTTTAAACTTCTAAAAAACTCCATTGTTGGTAATGTTGTTAGTTTTTGAAATTCTTCCTCTGATATTTTCTTACCAGTTGCTATTTCTATTGCTTCTTGCAGGCTTAATAGTTCTGGTTTATAACTATCAACCAGTGTTCTATCGACATCAAAAACAACATATTTTTTCATGCTATCACTCCTATTTATATTATATCAAAAAAAGTATCCTAACGGATACTCTTTTAATAATCTCTACTACGATTAGCACGATCTCTTTTTCTAGAATTTTTGATTCCTTC